>Ga0163146_10004280_pt1 | contig 17490 bp, 14 predicted proteins | sample OliLakLV19MP7G1_FD_148648 | JGI IMG/M metagenome (GOLD analysis project Ga0163146, IMG submission 148648) | Freshwater microbial mat bacterial communities from Lake Vanda, McMurdo Dry Valleys, Antarctica - Oligotrophic Lake LV.19.MP7.G1 | ecosystem: Environmental > Aquatic > Freshwater > Lake >...
CTTTACGTTCGATGATTTGTTCATTGGTTGATCCTCTTGAATTGGGTTCTGGTGTTGCAACCGAAACCATACCAGGCTAGTCCTGGAGGGGATCACCAAACTTTTCAACTAAACTCGGGACAAGGCCTTAGTCTCACGTCACTCTTGCTAACGCTCGTTGCACTGATCGTATTCATCATTTTATTCAATACCGTTATCGCACTGATCTACAAGAATGCTCCAGCCTGCACCTGGCCAGGCAAAAAGATTTTGTCGGAAAAGGAAGAAATGATAATGGTGCGTCATTAAAGATGTGAATACTTTGGCACCAAACGCGGTATCAATTAGCATGTGCCACTGCTTGCCGACACCAATCTCAAAGACGGAAAGGTCAGCGAAGCTGAATGGTGAGATTCGCAAACAATCAAAGTCAGTTACAGACAAAAACAAGCAATCGTGCCCGAAATGCGTCTAGCTCTGATTAAGGAGCCTGGTGCAAACCCGCTTCCAATCAATACTCCTGACGATCTCGAAAAATTCGTGGAACCTCTTCGTCACTACTCAGAAGAGGTTTTTGTAGCTTTTCACCTGACGGCCCGCAACGAGGTTTGTAATTATCAGGTGGTATCACATGGCAGTCTTTCGCCACGTTAGTGCATCCGCGTGAAGTGTTCAAGGGTGCCTTGATCGCGAATTCTTATGCAATCATTGTCGCGCACAATCATCCTGGCGGATCGCTTACACCGAGCAAAGAAGATCTGGAAACTACGGAGATACTGATCAAAGCTGGTGATCTGATGGGAGTTAAGGTTATCGACCACTTTATTGTAAGCTCGAATGGTTTAACTAGCTTGAGAGAAACTTGCAGCTATTTGTGGACAAAAAAGAACAGACTTAGAGAAGGCAGGACAGAGTCAAAGCTCTTCTTGCCTTCTCTAAAACACGTCAACCTGCCACTAATCTATGAGTGATAGTTTTATCGCTTGTGCACAGCAATGAACAATCAACCTGCCCGTCGATTCCATTCAACAATTCCATCTTTCAACAAAACTGCATCGTATCCCAATTTACGGAGCAAACGTACTGCATCCACCGACATCAGGCAAAACGGTCCACGGCAATAAGCCACGATTTGTTTTCCTTTTGGAAGCTCTTTGAGCCTGGCTTTCAATTCTGATAGAGGCATCGAACGAGCATATGGAATATGTGCCGATTCAAATTCGTTGGCCGGCCTTACATCGATGACAACAACATCGCCGTTGCTCGCCTGCTGCAAAAGCTCGTCACGGGTTGCTCCTGTCCATTCATGTGCTGATTCGCCTAGCTGCCGCACAGCTTCTTGCAATTCGGTTAAGCGCTCCTCGGCCAACTCCCGCAGTGTGACAAGAAAGTTTGCCACCGAGGGACTTGCAAGCTTGTAGGTCATGTTCTTCCCGTGACGCTCGCTCTCCACTAACCGTGCTGCTTTCAAGTCCTGCAAATGCGAACTCGCTAATTTCACGCTGATGCTCGCCTCTTGGCTCAACATTTCTACAGTTTTCGGTGCCTGGCACAGCAACCCGAGAAGCTCAAGCCTTTTCGGACTAGCCGAGGCTTTCGAGATCCGAGCCACTTGCTCGTACAGTTCATTCTTGATTTCTCTATTCGTGACCATCCAGGATCTCAACTCCCACGGACTCTTCGCCAAGCAAACGTGAAATAACCAACTTACCTGACCATTGCCCATGAAACAATGATATTCTAACATTCGTTAGAATGTTTCCAGGTTCTTTTGAATTTGCGCATTTTACTCCTAAGTCGGTCAATTTATATGGTCTCTCCTGATGAGTAAGAATAACATCCAACTTGAGTTGAATCCGGGCATCGAGCTGAAGCCAACAACAATGCCCGGCATTTGTCGCGCCGTCGTAATCGATGCAGAAAAACGTTTCGATTTGACATGGGATAGATTCCATCGTCTTCATCGGACTGCCGAAGCAATAAAGCGAGCCATAGAAGTATCAGAATCAATCCTTGATGTGGGAGGCTTCGACGGTTCTCTTGCTCTGTTCTTGCCTCAATATGACATTGATGTACTCGATCCAATTACTACGGGTGGCACCGGTTTTAGTATCACTACAGAGCCATATGATGCAGTTGTGTCTATAGATGCTCTTGAGCATGTCGCACCAGACGAGCGTCTATTATTTTTGGAACAGCTATGCAAAGTAGCGCGGCATTCGTGCTTCATCAACTTTCCTGGTCGGCAAACTGCCATAGCCCAGAAATTGATCTTCGAGTTGACCAACAATCCACTGGTGAAGGAGCACGTTGAATGGCAGCTTCCAGACATGGACTATGTGAAACAGCACCTCGAATCCTCAGGTTTTCTCGTCGAGACACAGCAGCATACAAGTCTCTCTCAATGGATTTCTCAGTATCTCCTTCAAACCGTAGCGCCCGATTTGGGAGCCAAGGCAAACCGCCATCTTCTGGAACATCACCTAAATGAGCCAACGGAAACGCCTTTATACAATCTAATAATTGCTCGCAGAAAGGATAAGTAGGGACAAAACGCTAAAACGAGAGACAATGGAATGAAAGTCAGCAGCCCTGAAGCAGCAAAGGACGAAATGTTGGGAGCGCGGAAGCACATGGAAAATCTACTCTGGTTTGTTGGAATCGTCGGATTCTATTTCGCGATGCAACTATGGATACTGCCAAAGCTTGGCATATCAACTTGAATGTCGAAAAGCTGCTCGGTCGAGCAGAAAAACACAACACCCGCACAAGAAGAGAAGGCCGTGAAAGGCAACGTGCCTGGCAAGAACGATTAGGTTCTAGGGTTTCCCGTGCATATTCGCATGGTTTTTGGCCGGCAAATCGCATCAATCTGGCCGGCGAGTCGCATAGTTTTTGGCCACCGAATCGCAATTAATTTTGGCCGGCAAAGCGCATTAATCTGGCCGGTGAATCGCATGTTTTTGGCCGCTTGATAAGCGCGATCTTAACTGCGAATCATTAACAAAAGAAGGTCTTCAACATCTAAACCATCCCGTTCGTCGGCGATTCTAACAACTCACTGAGTGAGAGGTTTGATGGTCGATGGCTAGACCGAGGAAGACGATGACAACACATAGAGAAATTTTGCGGCACGTGCTTGCCCTGGACTTAACCGGGAATCAAACACATGAGATTTTGAACATTTCACGCGGCAAGGTCCAAGATTGCGTTAAGCGCGCTGAGGCTGCCGATCTGCAATGGGCTCAGATTGAGTCGTTGTCGGATGATGACCTTAGCGCACTACTTTTTCCCGACAAACCAGAGAAGAAAAAGGAGGTCGAACTCGATTGGGAAAAGGTGTATTCCGAGCTAAAACGACGAGGAGTGAAACTGCGCCTCCTGTATGAAGAACGCGTTGAATCGCAGGGATTGACGATTAGCTACTCTCAATTCTGCAGGCGTTTTAAACAATGGGCTGGCACCAAAGATATTTCCATGCGTCAGAATCACATTGCTGGCGAACATCTGTTCATTGACTTTAGCGGCATGACAGCTTCGATTACGGATCCAGAAACCGGAGAGGTTACCGCGGCGCAGATCTTTGTCGCAACTTTTGGTGCCAGTAGTTACACATACTTTGAAGCAGTGTCATCGCAGAAGTTGCAGGACTGGATCGAGGCTCACATCAGGGCTTTAAAGTTTTTCGGAGGGACGCCAAAGTTCTTGGTGCCGGATAACTTGAAGGCGGCCGTGATCGATGCTGAGCAATTTGATCCGATTTTAAATCGCACATATCAACGCTTTGCCAACCACTACAAAGTCGGCGTGATGCCGGCGCGCCGGTGTAGACCAAAGGACAAAGCCAAGGTCGAAAAAGGAGTTCAAAACACTGAGTATCGAGCTCTTGCAAAAATCAGAGATAGAACTTTTTTCAGTCTTCGCGAGTTAAATCAGGAACTCAAATTACTTTGCGAAGAAACGAATAACGAACCCTTTCAGAAGCTGTCCGGCACAAGAACTACGTGGTTTGAGGAAATTGATAAACCCGCTTTAGAACCGCTACCGCTCGACGATTTTGAATTCGAAAATTGGATAATTGGGTATCGAGTGCCAAAGGATTACCACGTGAACGTACTTGGGCACAACTATTCAGTGCCATTCAAATACGCGCACCAAATTGTGGACATCCGGTTCACGAAATATGTCGTTGAAATACTTCACGGCAACACTCGCGTGGCGAGCCACATTCGTAGCTGGGCCGAAAATCAATCGACAACTTCCCCGGAACATCAGACGCCAGCTCACGCGTTGTATCGAGGCCTGTCATCCGAATATTTTCTGGAGCAGGCTGATCAGATTGGACCGAATACAAAAACGGTTGTGCAAACGCTTTTGAAATCGAAGCTCTACCCGCAACTTAGCTACTCTGAATGCTTCGGAATCGTGAGAACACTGAGGTCTGAGTTCGGCGACGCAGAGGTTGAACTCGCCTGTATCCAAGCGATTCGGCTTCAATCAATCGGATATCGCGTCATAAAAAATATTCTCAAAGCAGACGTTAATCAACTTCCGGAGCAGCTCACACTGCGGATCGGAAACATTGAACATGAGAACCTTCGGGGCTCGAAATACTACCACTAACGAGGAAAAAACAAATGCTAAAACATCCCACAATAGAAAAGCTTTCAAATCTCGGTTTGTCAGGAATGGTCCGCGCGTTAGAGCACCAATATCAACTTCAAGATGCGGACACGTTGTCGTTCGAAGATCGGCTGGCACTCCTAATTGACGCCGAAAGTTCTGAGCGCGACACAATACAATTTGCGAAGAGGCTAAAAGCAGCCAAGTTGCGAGACCGAGCGTGCATCGAAGATATCGACTTTAGGAAAAACCGAGGAATCGACAAACGTCTGATCGCGCAACTAGCAGAAGGGCAGTGGATTAATGAACGCAGAAATGTTTTGATTACCGGCAAAACTGGCGTCGGCAAAACTTACTTGACGTGCGCGCTCGGTGAAAAAGCATGCCGACTCGATCACTCAGTCCTCTACTATCGTGCACCTCGTTTCTTCCAAGAGCTGACGCTGTCGCGCCTCAAGAATACGTATCACTTCGCACTAAACAAATTCAAAAAATGTAGTTTGCTAATTTTAGATGACTTCGCGCTGGTGCCAATCACCGAGGAACAATGTCGCGATATGCTCGAGGTCGCTGATGACCGCTCTGGGCGCGGGTCATTCATCTTCGCATCACAACTGCCAGTTAAAGACTGGTATCAAACTTTTGCTAATGCAACATTAGCCGATGCAATTCTCGACCGCGTGGTACATGGATCATATCGGCTCGAACTCAGTGGTCCAACTTGTCGAAGAAAAGGAGAAGAAGAGTAATTACGTTGAGCACCTTCTTGGCAAACGGCCAGATTAAATGCGATTAGTAGGCCAAAAACATGCGATTACCAGGCCAATTTAAAATGCGATTCACCGGCCATTTAAATGCGAATACGCAATTAATGACCTGTCTAATCTTGACCATGCCGTTGAGAGCAGGTGAAATGGTACATCTGAAACTAAACCAGCTTGTGTATAAACCTGTCGACAGATCAGAGGATCTGCGGTGAAATCATAAACAACAACCCCAAGTCGCCCTGATTGCTGCTGATACTCGATAAGGGACTGGCGTCATCGCCTGGCAGAATGCAGACTTGGCGAGCTGTTACGAATGAGACGGTTGACTAGTGGCCTTGGCGCTCTTCTTGGTCTTCTTCACTGGAAAGCAATCCGGCAGTTGCTTGGGATCGTACTTCTCCAGCCACTCCGGCAAGTTCTCTCGCGCGTCTGGGTCCCCGAGAGCTTCAAGCAGATGCATAAATCCAAACGGTCCACCGCAATCTTCAGGCGGACAGGCGCCTTTGCCAGTCACAAAAATTTCGCCAGCCTCAAACTCTGCTCTACTCAATCGCTTCTCAACTTCGATTACGTGATGCCAATCATCTCCGAAGTCGTACAAGTACTCGAATTTCGATCCGACCTGCAAGTTAAAATCAGCGAGATTGAGAGTTCGCTCATTCTTCACGTCATCCATCTGTTTGCGATCCCCAAAACGAGAATTGCCGATACGAAACTCGTGCAAGTGACTGTCCTCCCATCCCATTGCTTCCTGTATCAAGTAATGCAGTTCAGCCAGCGACAGGCTTGAGAGTATCACGATACGCCGCCAGACCAGCGGTTTTACACGTTTCAACGAGATTTTCAATTGGTACGCAGCGCAACTCTCTTTTTGAGTTTCTGAACGCGAGCTTGCCGTTTCCTTTGGAAATAACGGCACTATATTTGATACCGCCGCTTTGTCGCGTTTCGAACTCTTACTCGAGGATTTGCTCTCAACTTCCAGACTTTCGGCAAATCCCGTGGCTTGTGTGAATGCTTCAAAAACCATACTAAAGGCCAATAGCGGATCTGAGTCTTCATTCGCAATGGCACCGATTGCCTCGAGCCCGCACTCTAGCGCTCGAGTGCTTTCTCCAGCCGCACCCAGGACGACAGAGAGATCCATGGCGGCTCGAAGACGCATTGGATGATTCTTCGGAAGTGTGACTTTGGCAGTTTGGAGAGCAAGCGTGAAGAGTTCGATGGAGTCAGGCATTTTGCCTAAGTGGGCTTTGCAATTTGCGGCATTGGAATATACTTCTACCTCACTACCTTCGACCTCCTTTGCTCTTTTTGATTGCTTTGGCATGCCTAAACTTCGTAGAATTGACGCAGCCCGATCTAACAGAGGCTCTGCCTGTCTATGGCGATCACGATTGGAGTAGGTCATGGCTTCATTGCTCAGGGCACTCGCAAATTCGATGCTTTTTTCACCAAAAACTTTCGCTGCTAGCTGCTGCGATTTTTTGAAGCACTCGGTAGCTTTTTTCTCGTCGTCAGCTTGGTCGAAAGACATACCAAGAAAAGTGAGCGCGAGAAATTCTTCGGCGTCGTCTTTTTTGGCTTTTTCCAATGCCACTTGATAGGTTTTAATCGCCAGGGCGGTTTCTCCTTCGTCGAGGAAATCCTGGGCGTCAAAAAATAGGTCCTTCAGCAGTGTGCGCATAAGAAAACTCCTGTAATGCCAGTGCTGCCACCAATAGGTGAACTGACAGGATCGGCTCGGAAGAGAGCAATTTTCGCAGCAAGCAATTCGTTTAGCAAGATCGCCAAGGTATATCGATCGCGCGCACTGTTGATATCGCACCGGCGTCAATCGAGTGTTCTCAACGACTAAGCATCCGTGAAGGGTAGCGAAGGGACAGCTGCCGGGAAGACCTGAACTAATTATTGCCACCAAACTGTCTTGAGGAGCTCATCAAGCTTTTTGACATCACGGTCGAAACTCGCCTTATCTGCGGCAACGACAGGTCGAGTCGTTCAATTAGTCCAGTAATAGTCAGCGTCGGAACTTTAGGCTTCGATGCAGACGCCTTGAACATCGCGTCAATTCTCTCCGCTGGACTTAGCTTTTTAACATAGACAGGTGGCTTTGTTGGTTCCGCATCCATCTTAACTACCTCGCTTTGTATGAAATTTCACATGAAGTTTTGATGGTGCCCTTCCTCAATGACCAAGGAGCCGAGATCAAGCTACTCGGTGCCAGAATTCACCAGTGTCGTGGCAAGATCCCAATTACACGTGGGCATCAAACAGATTGTCGTGCGAACGAAACAAATGCCATAAGGACCTGTATTTAACTAGACCATGAAACTTTCTGGAGTAGCACATCAAGTTTTTTGACATCACGGTCGTAACTCGCCTTATCAGCGGCACCAAATTCTATTCGGCTAAACCAAAACCAATTACCTTTCCGACTCATGTAGATGTGGCTCTCGTACTGGTTACTCTCTTTGTGATGTCCGCGCATGTGAAGAACATTCTTGCGGCCGCTTCTCACGACATCAACTGAGTCTATTTGATAATGCGCCGATGAAGCATATCGATCGAAGACTGGAACATTTGGCCACTCGATGCTCGGAACCGGTCCTACTTTGGACACGAGCTTTTGCATGTATACAGCAAGTGGCTCAGCCAATGGCAAATCATAGTGCCAAATTTGGAGCACATTGTTTGGGGCTTCCTTTAGTTTGAACGCGTGATAGTCCCTGAGCCGAGGATCGAAAATCCTCGTACGATCTGCAAGGCGTTCTTCCTTCCGAGGAAAAACCCCGTCGTCTACCCAGTCATTATCAAATTCGAGTCGATCTATTGGTCCAGTGACCGTCAGCGTAGGGACTTTAGGCTTCGATGCAGACGCCTTAAATATCGCGTCAATTCTCTCGGCCGCACTCAGCTTTTTAACAATGATAGGTGGCTTTGTTGGTTCCGCATCCACTTCGACAACCTCACTTTGTACTTCTTCGATCTACTTTGACTCTAAGGCATCGGTGATCAGATCGCGTTCTTCACTGTTAGGCAAAGCCGCGATGAGGCGATGGAAAAGCGCTGATTGCTGTATCTTAGAGCCTCCCTCAAGCGTAGCAACACCTCGTCCGAAATTAACTAGTTTTTCCAAATAATCTTCATGCGATATCATATGCAGCCGCTCCTCCTCCTGTTGAACTCGTATCCTACTGTCCGGAGGCAAACGCATTACAATTTGGTCTACCTTTTCTATTCCGTTTTCTTTTTGGAAATCGTCCAAATCATTTCCCTTGCGAAAACTGGTAGATATGACATTGATGACATCTTTTTCAATTTCTCCGACCGGAACCAATCCAGGCACTGGTTTGGTTGGATCCAACGCCGAGTTTATCAGATCTTGATTGTTCATCAGACGCAAGCGCTGATAATCAAGCTCCTCGAAAAGATCGCGCTTGTCATGGCGAATTCCACCTCGCACTTTATTTCCGATATCGCCGAGTGATTCGGAGCAAAAACGCATGGACTGAAAAAGTTGCTCACTGGAGACGCTATTGATTTTTCCGAGATGATCGACTTCATCGTTCCACTGATTATCAACCTTGATCCCCATTGGAGAACCATTGTCGATGCCGCGAATGGTCACGACGTGCCATCCTCCATCACTTCCACCGGCACCGCCGGCGGCACCAAAATTTCCGTTACTCCAGAACGGTTCAAATGCGGTGTTGACTTTGACAATCACCGGAAATCCATGTGCCTTGTCGATCTTTTGAAGTTGAGTTTCCAATTCCTTTTGACTGTCGATCAGCGTGACACCATCTTTAGCGCCAAACAACACGTTTTCTGTTGCAAGCATAAAGTTGGTATCGCTTTTTCCGGTTATCGCGTTATGAATATCGACGAAAGAATTATCAGGAAGATAAGGATCCCGCGACTTCTCCATCGCACCGACATAGAGACGTTCTCCATTGTCCTTTAATTCTCCAGTGTCTCGATCGTACACGACAGGCAGTTGTTCATAGAAAACTCCTTTGCCTTCTCGGAGATAGTGAATGTTGACGGCGCATACCTGGAACAGTTCGCTCGCGTAACTTCTTTGTCCGGATTGCGGTGGCACGCTCAGTGCGTTTTTGGAGTCATTCACTTCCGGATTTGCTGCAAAAGTGGTGGCACGACCATCGGGCGCATGAACCGTGGTCCATCCATCGAGAGCAAGATCGGTGATGATCTTTGCGGCGACTGACGGGGTTCGTTCGAACACTCGGCATTCAACAGTGGTGACGTTGCAGGTATTAAACATACCTTGCGAAATTTTATCGGGTTCGGCGGCGTGGAGAAGAATTTGTTGCGCTAGAATTTCTCGTTTATTCTTATCGACACCAAAACTTGATTCAGTCTCCAGGAGCCTTTCCACCTGCTCGAAAGTTTTTCGAACTTCCTCAGGCGTTGTCTGCTTGCGCGCGACTCGGTCTTCGAGAATGTCTATTGAAACAGCAAGATCGAGCCCGTGCTTTTTTCCGATATCGAGCATTTGAGCGCGTCCGGTCTCTTTTCCGATCGCATCGTGAGCTTGCTCTGAAACAGTTTCCACAGGCGCGTCAACGGTATCAGGGTACTGGGCGTTGAGCATGCGTTCCAGTTCTTGATTTTGACGACGCTGAGTCAGACCATCGACCACTGGCGTCGTTGGGTCAAAACGTTCAATCGCACCAGGGTCAAGATTCTTAAACTCATCTGGAAGTGGTAAGGACTGCGCTAGTTCCTCAACAATCGGGTCGGCCTGAACGCCACGAAGAACAAGGCGTTGTCCAATTTCCAGACGGTCCGGATGAGCAAGCTTATTGTCTCGAGCGATTATGTCGGCGTAAGTGCGCAATTTCGCAGAGTCCGCGTGTTCGCCTAGATCTTTTCTTGCAATGCTCCACAACGTATCACCTTTTTTAACGGTAATTTGTTTAAACGCATGATGAGTATCAGCCAACTCATTTTCGCTAGTTCGCGGGGCCATTGACTCGTTTCCACCCGAATCTAAAGGCTCACTGGGTCGCATTGATTTATTGTGCGAATTGGTTTTTGCTTTGTGTTCTTGGGACGTTTCGGATGTCACTTCATCAGCTTTCCGATTCTTCTGCGCATCCGACACAATCTTATCGCGATTCGTGGAAGGTCCGTTTCTGAGATCCTTTTGTTCATGAGCGGATTCGCGACTTTTAGAGTCATATTTATTTGTATCAATCTCGACAAATGCATCAGGGGCGGTGGCAGCATCCTTCATGATCGCCTCGACGCGATCTCGTTCTGGTCCAGCATCCATATGCTGTCGAACTTTGCGTCTCATCTCCAGCAAATTGTTGGATAACTGATCGCCGACCGCAGCTAGTGATACCATTGATGGTGTGTCCGCGTTCGGATTTACGTTTTCTTGCTTGTCCTGGCCGCGCGCAGCAAGTACTCGCACCATTTGGCTATCTGGGATCGCCTCAATTAGCTGAATGCTTTCAAAGTTATTGTTCGGATTCTCAATATTTGCCGATCCTGTGTGCTTGTTTGGATTCGAGTCGAGGGCATCTTGATGAATTTGCTGATTTTGTTGTTGATCCTTACCGCCGATCACCGAATCTTGCGCGGCAGTCTCAGCAGCTGTCGTTTTTTCCGACGGTCTGACCGGTTTGTTTTCAACAACATCGGAGTCGTGCTCAGACATGCTGATACCCTCATTCGAAAACTACGAAGTCCGGATTCCAGGGATACCATCTCTACAATTGTACCCGATTTTAGGAAGCAAGGCCAGCCTGCCAGCGATTTTAATCATCGTTAAGAAGGGGCGGTAAAACTGACATTAGAATTGCATTCTGCAATATATCTGACTGAATTTCACTGTTGAATTGCGCAAACATTCATCATTAGACTTCTGAGAGGGCTCCTGGACCATGCTGTGGCCGGCCAATATCGAGGCTGCGTCGCTGGTCTACGACACTCGGGGGTACAGCAGGTCTCCAGCGACCAGGCAAAGGTCGCCAGGTGCTCTATAGAAAGCACATTTGTCTTCGGCGCAGAAGGCGCTCAAGTCTATTGTTTAGAAATAAACTGAAGTGATATCTAAAATGCTCCGCATGCGACCGTTGTTCGTTCGCGTTGATAATCGGACCGCCGTTTTTTTTGGTGCCGAATGTCAGACTGTTGGCATTGCCACCATTGTTGATGATTACGGCACAGGGAGTTCAAGATCAGATTGGTAGCACCACCGTGAATGTCGTTTCTGCGCCAACCGTGCTATTACAGGAGAGGTTGCCGCCGTGCGCTTCGAGTATCATTCGGCTCAAGTACAAGCCGAACCCTGTGGAACTCGAGCCGATTCGGAGGTTCGCTGCTACTCTAGATGAATCAAACAACGTCTGCAGCAGATCTTCGTCTATGCCGCTTCCACGATCTGTAATGCAGACTTGAATATGAGTGGCTGAAGATGTCGTCTCAACTGTAACAGCCTCTCCGGGTGGACTAACCTTAATAGCGTTTTGCACGATGTTGTGAAACACCTGCCTGAGAGCGGAGTAGATTCCATGGATTTTCAAAGGTTGACTGTTCTTAACCACCAATTGAACGTTGCCTGCAACAGCGAGTGGTCGGCTCAAGTCGATTGCCGCGTCGAGCAGTTGCACGAAGTCAATCTCGCCGCGGAATGATTCGACCTCATAGAGATCGCTTCGATACAACTCGATCAAAGAGTTAGAGATTTGAAGGAACTGCTTATTGCTTTCGCGCAATTCAACGAGCAGCTGCGAATCATCCTTATCTAGAGCGTTTGATAGGGTTCCGCTAAACATCTCCAGAAACATTTCCAGGCTCGCCAGGTGGTTCTTAAGGTCGTGAGTCAGAAGCGTTGCCAGAGAGTCTCGTTGTCGTTGCAGGTTCTTGGTTTCACTGATGTCGTGAAAGACGGTTACCACACCGAAAACAGCGCCATTTTGATCGACAACAGGTGAGGCGTTAACCCTGAGCCACATACCTTCAGGTCCAATATTCGGACCAGTGACAAAGCCTTCCTTTTGAACGCTCGTGCCTTCCTTCAGTGCGATGGAGTAAGGCTCCGCACTCTGCGCAATTGGGGTGGTGCCGTCGACTTCGAAAAATTTGTATTGGTCGAGAAACTGCCGTCGCGGCAATGTGCCAATGTCGCTTCCGACCAGCCGAATCGCTTCTCTATTTGCCAAGATAATCGTTTCGTCTTTGTCAACAACGAACAGACCATCACCGACCGATTCCAGAATCGCATTCAACATCGCGGCATGACTGTTTGCCGACGCGCGCGAGTCCATCAGCTTTTCAATATACTGTTTAGTCAAGTCCTCAATCTGGCTGCGGACCTTGAACAGTTGCTCCGGGATACCTGTGTCGGATTCAGGCTTAGGATCGCTCACTGTTCTATCCTCCGAGATGTCTTATAAGTGTAAGCCATTTCGAAAACAAAAATACTCCCCGTCGTTAAACTCGTGTCAAGCAACATCTATTCACTTCCAACTGTTGATCTCCTCACAGCGTCGATACCATCAATGGTGCTACTGACGCGGTCAAGTTTTGCTGTTTCAAATCATCGATATGTCACTCTATCGCCGCGACAAAACTACTTAGACTCTGTCTCATCCGGCTTCCCGATGGTGTCGCATAGAAAGCCGGTTTGTCATTGATGCTCAAGTTTACTTTAGCTATATCCTCAGGATGCCACCATGGTTTCCGATTCGCCTGGGCCAACAACCGTCGCAGCCCAGCCATCATCAGTCTCTTCTAAGCTATCACCAGCTCAGATTGAATTTAGGGACATCCTTGAACAGAATTTCCTTGAGCTGGTCCTTCTTGAAACCTAGCTCTGACGCCCTTTTTAATTTTTCGTCAGATTCTGCGAAATTGCCGAGCTTGTTTTGTGCGTATGCCACTGCTAGAAGATCCAGTCCAGTTTTGCCTCTTTTTCCTACGATTGGGACGCCTCCAAGTTGTTTCAGGACAGAACTGAACGAGTCACGCGACATCTCTTTACTTCCGTCGAGCTCATACGCAACCGCCCTCCGGAGACAATCAAAAGCTGCATTTCTTTCTTGGTCGGTAATTTCAAAATTGAATAGATTCAGCGTCGACCGGAAAGTTTCCGAATTCGCACATTTTTCGATTTGCTCAGCTGACTGGAAATCGCTAGCTGCGTGTGCGTAATCACCAAGGGCGGCATATGAAAAACCGCGCTTGCGATAAAAAGATCAGAGTCTTCTTTCGTCGTCTTGCTGATAGCAGAATTGTAGTCCGCCAGAGCAGCTTTATAGCTTTTCGTGTCAAAGTAAACAGTTCCGCGGGCACTGTAAGACCGGCTCAAAAGCTGCTCGAATCGAGACCACTCGTTTTGCTTGAGTATATAGCTCAAATCATCAATCGCCTTGGAATTTTCACCGAGCAGATGATAGACAATTCCTCTTTCTAAATAAGCATCCCATGGTTTGGTGCACGATTGAATAGCCTGATTCAAAACTTCCAGTGCTTTCTCCGGCTGCTTTTCCTCATGCGCCAGAATTCTCGCGCGGATGACATATCCATCAAGGTCTGATTTCTTGATTATGTTCGAATAGCCCGCAAGAAATTTGGCAGATTGAGGTGCGCGGCTCGCCAGAAGTTTCGCATTCATACTTGCACTGCTGGAGCCCGCAAATGGAACCAGCCCAGGAACCGCGAAGAGCGCGCATACGGAGATCACAAATCCCAAAAGCAGTCCCCTCGATCTGGCCCAGCGTTGTTTTTGGAGGAGGCCGTAGGCAGCAAACATTATGAATCCGACTCCAGAGCCGATAAGCGATAACACCACAACAGCTGCAAGCAGGTCGGCGACTGGCTGACCTACAGGCACCAGGAACAAAAGAGCCCTGATTCCGTACAGCACGATAAGCATCACCGCCCACACGCTTGCCAACTTGTCTGCAAAATCTATTGGATCAATGTTGTTCTTCCAAACAGTCCGGAGTTCGATGCTGATCGCCACGGCCGCTAGCAAGTTTATGCAGCCCAAGAGCCCGCCCATAGCAGGATCCAGAGTCAACCAATCGTTGCTATTGGCAATAGATATGCTCTCAACCAATGCGCATCCATAGACAAGAGACAAAACCACGGCAATCATCGCCGGGTTCTCAAGCTTCCGCGCTCTCTCCTTCAGTCTGTTCAACGAGCTTTCCGCGGCCAGCTGAGGCGTTTTCCGCGCCTGGACCGCTTTCAAATCAGTTAGTAGTTCATCTATCGACTTGTACCGCTCGCTAAGATCCTTTCTGAGACATTCCAAAGTCACTTTTGAAAGACCTTCCGAAACGGTTTTTTCAATTGGAACAGGTTCTTCATTCAAGTGCTTTACTGCTACTTGTATAGGATTGATTGATTGAAACGGCGGTTGTCCGGTTAGCACCTCATACATCAGACAACCCAACGAATAGATGTCTGTGCGCTTGTCGAGGTCCGCTCCTTGAAACTGCTCCGGGCTCATGTATGTAGGAGTGCCAAACATCTCACCGGTTTTGGTCAGACTCATGGTATTGCTGGCGGTGCTCTCCACAATTTTCGCTATGCCGAAATCGACTACATGAATGATGTCGATCTCAGGATTGCTCGAATCGACAATTATGTTGCTGGGTTTAACATCACGATGGATGATTCCTTGTGCGTGTGCATAAGACAGCCCTTCGCAAATTTGAACGAAAATTCTAATTGCCCTCGCTTCTTCGATCGGCCCCTCCGTCTTGAGCAGATCTGCCAGGGTCTGATTACCCAGATAGGGCATCACCAAATATGGTGCTTCGTTTTCACTGATACCATGTGAATAAACGCTCACAACACGCTCATGGTCCAGCTTAGCCAAAGAATGCATTTCGTGCTCAAAGCGCTTCATCGCCACTTCATCTTTTGCTAGATCCGCATTTAATTCTTTAATTGCGACGAATGAACCAGTGGCAGTATCAAGCGCTTTGTGAACTACTCCCATCGCCCCCTGTCCAATGTGTTCGATAAACTGATATCTGCCATCCAATAGCGACTGCCTTGCAACAGTCGAACTCACAACACACTCTTCACTGGACTCTTCGTCAGTGGTGATCTTGACCTTATCGATAACCTTTTCATCCAGACCGGACTGGCTGAACTTTAGTTCGGTAGGATCAGAAAACTGTACTCTATCTTTGTTTTTTTCTTCCATGATGTTAGTCGTTAACTGTCACATAGTCCATACCCGGAACTTCGCTTCGTCTCACTAGTCTTTGTTTATCCGCCGTCAAAGTTATTTGCGTTTTTAGAAGAATTTTGGCGCTTGTTGATCGAACAACGTTGCGCGGGTTGGTCAACGACCTGTCTTCGAATCAGGCTGCAATTGGCACCACCTGCTGATACCGCAATCAGTGGCTTGCCGTAAATATCGCATCCCGGTGGCGTTAATTCGTTAGTAAGAGCACTATTCTGTCAAAACTGTAATTGTTTGCCAGTCACTTGGCGTATGGGAATTCTTTTGAGCCCATACGCTTTTGCAATCGGAACCAATTCAGTGCGAATTATTCCGCCGTCCGCTAGTTCGTCTAAGCTGGTCTCGACTAGATGGAAGGGGCATCTCACGCTCTGCGGCGAGAGCGACCCATTCCTGGTAAACTTTTGAATTGTGGATCATCGAATACCACCGTCTCAAGGTATCTATTTGAGTCACTTTAAGACCAGCTGAGTGCCAAGTTGACATTCTTAATAAGGGAATAACTATTGTTCAAAGGGCTGTACAAGCTAGCGCGCTCGCCTTGCCCCTTTGAGCGGCGATAAGAACAGCGTCCAAAGTTGCGGGTGTATATTGCGGCTGTCATTGATAAGATAGGCTCGGCTATTGATCGTGTTTTACAACAAGGACCGTAAAGCTCCGTCTTTCAGGTCGGTGATATAAGATGCGAACGGTTAAATGTAGTCGTTTTCGTGTATATGCTCAAGCTGGAATTTCGGGATGTCCTCATTTAAGTCAGGATCTAAGTTGTGAGCCAAGAGAAGATCTGAAAACAGGACATCAACTCGGTTTGAAAGGAATGATAAATGACGTTTAAACGATTTCAAGTCTTGCTTTGGGTGGTTTTGGTATTGCTCAACATGCACAGCAGAAGCGCCGTTGCACAAGAATCGAATGCCGCCGATCAAATCACGGTAGTGCAAGACGGAGCCCTCTCAAAGCAGCTACATATCCCGCTCTATGAGTGGTATCCGAAGAACTCAGAGCCCGACGGAATGGTACTGGCGATTCACGGACTGACTTTGCATGGCAATTGTTATGAAGTCCTGGGAAAGGCGTTTGCGGCGGAAGGATATTATGCCTGCGCCCCTGACATGCGCGGTTTCGGCAGATGTTATACCGATGACAAACACGTGTTTGATGTTGACGGCGAGAGCAAGAAGAAGGTCAACTATGAGAAAACTTATAGAGATATCGTCGCTCTTGCTCAGTCCATGAAGCGCGCTCATCCTAACTTGCCACTGTTTGCCATGGGCGAGAGCCTGGGAACGAGCATGTGCATAAAGTTGGCCGCACATCATCCGGAACTTGTGGATGGGCTTATTCTATCAGGCCCGACAGTGAAGGTTAACCCGCTTATGGTGCTGAATTCCGACAATATGATAGCAGCGGCATGGGCACTCCTCATTCATCCGCGCTTCAATATGTCGACAACCAGTTTCGTCAAGAACCTGGTATCAAACGATCCTGATATCGTGCACGAGATGCTCAGCGATCCGCTTTGTCGAAAAGGACTTACTATTGCCGAATTACTAAGAACAAAAAGCTTTGTCAAACAAACGCTCTTCAACGCTTCTAAGATTAAGTCCGACCTTCCCATTTTGGTGATTCAAGGCAGTGAGGATAAATGCATGGTACCGCGCGCGGTGACCAAACTCGTAGGTAAAATTCAATCATCCGGTCAGACAATCCGCTGGCTAAATGCTTATGGGCACCTGCTGCTAGAAACTAGTTAGTTCGTACTGAAAATTGCACCGAAATTGGAATTGATTCTACTCTTTTTTCAAGAGTCGACGTGTGTTTTGAATAGTTTCCTCCTGAAGGAGTGTCAGCCTGCTGACACTCCTTCAGGAGGTTCAG
>Ga0163146_10004282_pt1 | contig 17485 bp, 17 predicted proteins | sample OliLakLV19MP7G1_FD_148648 | JGI IMG/M metagenome (GOLD analysis project Ga0163146, IMG submission 148648) | Freshwater microbial mat bacterial communities from Lake Vanda, McMurdo Dry Valleys, Antarctica - Oligotrophic Lake LV.19.MP7.G1 | ecosystem: Environmental > Aquatic > Freshwater > Lake >...
GAGGGGGGAGGGGGGGAATAGGAATGAGGAATGAGGAATGAGGAATGAGGAATGAGGACCCGCTCGACGGACGACGCGTCATTTGCCTGCCGGCGCGAAACGTGAGGGGGATCGCGTGCCGGGTGCCCAACACCGCACATCGCGGGTTGCGCGGGCAGGCTCAAAGCGCATCCGAAGTTGCGCGGGCACCGTATCCACCGCCCGTCCGGAGTCGCCTGGATCGAGGTGCCAGGTTGCTTGTGACGGGACCGCCTGGCTCCCTGCGCGCTTGAGGCCAGGCAGATTCGTCAAACGCACCCTCACCTGCACTTGCTCCCACGGCCTCCGAGGCGGACCATGACCAGTCATGAAGACCACTTCCATCGCGACCATTGCCCCCTTCGCCCTGTGTGCCCTGCTCGCCCTTGCAGGATGCGCCACCCGCTCGCTGAACGTCGTGCCCGCGGCGGAGCCGTCGACCGCTGCGGCATTCGAAGAGCTGAAGTCGCTGCAGGGCACCTGGATGATGACCGCCCCCGATGGCACCATGATGGTGGGCTCGGTCTTCAGCGTCTCGTCCAACGGATCGGTGGTTCGGGAGATCATGTTCCCGGGCGAGCCGCACGAGATGACGAATCTCTATCACCTCGACGGCGACTCCATCGTGGTGACGCATTACTGCGCCGCCGGCAACCAGCCGCGGATGCGTTGTGTGGAGCCCGAGAAGAACCTCTTCGTCTTCCAGCTCTTCGAAGTGACCAACCTGATCGAGAATCCGCAGACCGGGTCGATCGAACACATGGGTGATCTCACCCTCACGATCTCCGGGCCGACGACCATCCGCGAGAGCTGGCAGAGTTACAAGGATGGTGTGTCGACCGACCACGCAGTCTTCGACCTGACTCGCGGCTGACAGTTGCGCACGCCGACTTCCGAAGGCTGGCCCCCGAGTTCCGATCCGCCCGCATCCATTTCACCTTCGAGCTGCCCTCCATGCCCGCGTCCTTCGCTGATCGAATCGACATGCAGAACCGCCTCTTCTCCGAACTCTCGGCGATGTTCGGCAAGGAGGTCCCGCTCTACGACAAGTCGCTCCTGATCAACCGGGAGTGCAACAAGGCGGTCTGCACCCTGCTCGGGCGAGTCCACGCGGGGTTCGCAATCACCGATCCCCAGCTCGATCGCACCAGCGGGGAGCGACACGGGGCCATCCGCATCGGGAAGCGCAGCGAGTATCGATGGGTGGCTCGGTTCTTCGGAGCCTTCGCCCTCGAGCCGCACAACTTCTACGACATGTCGAATGTCGGCACGAGAAGCCAGCCGATTGTGGCGACGGCGTTCCGTTCCGTGCTCAATCCGGAACATCGGGTCTTCTGCTCGCTCCTGATGACCGACTATTTCGATCCGCAGACGCAGGCCCGGATCGAGACGCTGCTGGCCCCGCGCGAGGTCTTCTCGGCCCGGGCGAAGGAACTGGTCGAGAAGAGCGAGCGCGACGGCGGGCTGAACTGGGACGACGCCAAGGACCTCATCCGCGAGGGCGTCGAGCGGATCTTCAAGTGGACCGGGACCGCTCGGGACCATGCCCTCTTCACCGATCTCTGCAACGGTGGCTTCAAGATCGCCGCCGACATCGCCTGCTTCGAGTCGCACCATCTCAACCATCTGACACCCAACACCTTCTGCATGGATCTCTACACCTCGACCATGAAGCACGCCTTGGGCGAGCTCGACGAGGTCGAGTACCGCGTCCGGGCCGTGCGGGCGCTCGAGCGGATGATCGCCCGGGCCGATCGCGACTTCATGCGGCTTCACTTCAAGCATCTCTCCGAGGCGGAACTCGATTCATACGGCCAGGGCAAGCTGGGGCGAGGCGAGGTGTCCCGGCAGGTCGATCGGCTCGTCGAGCGACTTCATGACGCCGATCTGGATCTGTCGGGGCTGAAGCACGCCGGCTTCAAGGAGTCGACCGAGGGGCCCTCCGAGGACACGCCCGTTCTTCTCCGTCAGGACGCGTACAAGGCCCTCACCGAATCGGTCCGATTCAAAGAGACCGACGGTTCGACCATCGATGCCGTGCACACCGCCCGATTCGGCGAGGCCGAGCAGCGCTTCTACGCGACGACTCCCTCGGGGCGCGACCTCTACGACCGCTGCCTCGCCAACGCGGAAGCGGAGAAGGAGGGCGATCCGGGGCTGATCACGCGGGACTTCGCCGCCTGCGAGGCGATGTATGCCAAGGCGTTCGTGCCGTTTCCGAAGACCCTCGCCGAGCTCCTCGAGCAGAAGCTGGTCTTCGGTCGCTACTCACCGACACCGGCAGGGCGGGTCGCCGCAGATCGAAACGCAATCGGCACCACCGACATCAATGAGCTGGTGCGGCTCGGCTTCGTGCGCTTCGAGGGGCTGCGCTACGAGGACTTCCTCCCGGTGAGCGCCGCGGGAATCTTCGCCTCGAACCTGAACCAGTACGGCACCAGGTCGACCGCGGCGACCAAGCCCGTCTACACAGAGGCCATGCTCGAAGAGGTGATGGGCAAGCCGATCATCGACTCGACCACGGTCTATGGGGGGATGCACGCCGAGGGGTTGCGCCGGACGTACAGCGAGCTCGGGTTGCTCGATCGGCTCGGCGCCGAAGAGCGGCGGGAGATCGACGAAGCCATTGCCGCCTGCACCGTCTGCGGGGCTGCCCAGCCACGGCACGACCTCGCCCCGGCGCCAGCGTGGGTGGCGCCGCAGCGCGCGGGGTGACGCGGCGATCGCCTTGACGAAGAAGAGTGCGGGCCGCGAGTGCGATCAACGCAGGCGGAGGATCGTGAAGCCGACCCAACCCATCATTCTGGAAGCATCCCCCGTTCGACCGTGGCTCGGCTTCGGCCCGTGGGGATGGGCTGCACTGGTGATCCTCGTGGGGCTCGTGAGTGCGGTTGTGGCCGGCTGGGATCCGTACATCCTGACGCTTCAACTGGTCGCACGCGTCTTCGGACATGACGTGGTGCCGTGGTATGCGATCTTCGCGGCGGTCTACCCGCGACTGGCGCTTTCTTCGATCCAGTGCAGCGCAATCACCGCGCTGGCGGGGACGACTGCGCTCTGGATGGCGCCTGGTCGGTTCTCCTGGCTCCGGCTGGCGGTGCTGTGGATCGGCTGCCTGGCTCTTTCGAGCTTCAGCATCATGCTGTACAGCGATTGGGTCCGCCCCTGGTTCACGTGGGGTCAGGTCCGTCACGCCGGATACATGACAAATCCCGCTGTCTCGGCGGTCATTCTGCTCATCTCCGCGGCGGTCATCCGCTCCGGCACCGGCTTGCGGCTCGCGGCGGTCGTCGCCCTCGTCGCCGGTGCGATCGGGATCACCTGGGACGAGTACGCGCTCGCAACCGGGCGTCCGGCACTGCCGATTGCCACCGGGATGGCGTGGCAGTTCATCGTGGCGGCGACGCTCCTCACCGACGCGCTCATCCGGCGTCGTCGTGCGCCCGTCGGCGAGAGCCCGTGGTGCGCCCGCTGCCTGCATTGCCTCTGCGGCAGCTCCTCGGCGCGCTGCCCCGAGTGCGGCGCGGACCTCGCGGTGAAGCGGGACTCGTGAGGGTCCCAGCACTTGCCGCGGTCGACGCCTCTCGGTAGTTTTCCGCCATGGACCCCGAGGTGGCGCCCAGCGGGGCTTCAGCAGCGGATGTCGAGGGAACCGTGACGCGGCTGCTTGTCAGTGCCCGCGGCGGTGACGCGACGGCGCTCGAATCGCTCTTCGAAATCGTCTATGACGAGCTTCGGCGGCGGGCTCGGGCGAGGCTGGGTCGGTCCGCGCCCGGTGGATTGGATGGCACCGCCCTGGTCCATGAGGTGTGCGCGAAGCTCCTGTCGCGCGAGACGCTCGATGCCCGCGACCGGAATCACTTCTTCGCGATCTTCTCTCGGGCCATGCGCGATGCGATCGTCGATGCGGTCCGTCGCGACGGCGCCGAGCGGCGGGGCGGTGGGGCACACCACGAGACCGTCGTCGACTTCGTCGCCGATGGATCACTCCTGCGGATCGACGTGCTGGCAATCGAAGAGGCACTCGCCGACCTCCGCGCCGTCGACGCCGATGCCGCCCAGATGATCGACTTGCGGGTGTTCGGCGGCATGACTCTGGCCGAGGCGGCAGAGTTGACGGGGGTTACCTCCGCCGTTGCTCGCGGGCACTGGGATTACGGTCGGGCGTGGCTCTCGCGCCGCCTCGAGGCAATCGATCGCGCCCGCCATTGAAGGGTTGGGAGCACGGCTCGTCCCTGCACGCGCCAGCGGGTTGCGGGGGTGCCGCTCAGGACGCGACGAGAATAGTTCCGAATTTCGAGCGCACGCGGAGGCGCCGAATCCGGTTCCTCGGGTGTTGACCAGAGTTCTCCGGGTGTGCCGGAGATGGGTCGCCGCAGCCGTGCTGCGCTTCAGGGTCCCGCCGAACTTCGACCGATGACCGACGCCACCGATGAAAAGGCGATCTGTCTTTCGCTCATCGCCCTCGGCGCTGCGGAACGCGAGTCGCATCTGCTGGTGCAGTGCGCGGACTCGGCGATGCGCGAGCGCATCCGCGAACTGCTGCGACATCACGATCTTGCGATCACGGCGGACCCCGCAGGTCGCACTCGCGCCGAGTCCGAACCAAACGCTGGGGCAGATTCCGGGGTGCCCCGGCAGATCGATCAGTTCGAGATCCTCCGCGAGATCGGGCGCGGAGGCATGGGGGTGGTGTACCTCGCTCGCGATACGGTTCTTGATCGGTACGTCGCCCTCAAGCTCCTTCCCGAGCCGCTTGGCGACTCCGTCGCCTCGATTGCGCGGTTCCGAAAGGAAGCTCGCGCCGCCGCCGCCCTGACCCATCCATCGATCGTCCCCATCCACGCCTCGGGGCAGGCCGACGGCCGACACTACATCGTCAGCGAGTTCGTCGACGGAGTGACGCTGGCAGCGCAGATCGCAGCCCGGCGCGATCTCACCGCGGCGGGCGACTCGACCTCCGACCGCAGAGCCTGGCGGCGCACCGTGGCGACCTGGATTGCCTCGATCGCCGATGGTCTCGAGGCGTGTCGACGCGTCGGGATCGTCCACCGAGACGTCAAGCCCTCGAACATTCTGATCGACGCCGCCCATGGCGCTCGGCTCGCCGACTTCGGGATCGCCCGACAGACCGACGCAGGCGGTGAGTCGGGACGGACTCTCGAGGCGACCGCGGCCGGGCTGATGGGCAGCGTGCACTACATGAGCCCGGAGCAGGCCTCGATCCTTCAGGCTTCGGTCGATCATCGAAGTGACATCTACTCCCTCGGGGTCGTCTTGTACGAGGGGCTGGCTCTGCGTCGACCCTTCGAGGGGACCGACCCGAGCCGTGTGATTCAGGCGGTCATTGCCGAAACGCCGGAACCGCTTCACCGGGTCTCGGCGGGGCTCGATCGAGATCTCGAGACGGTCTGCATGAAGTCGATGGAGAAGTCGCCTTCCCATCGCTATTCGACCGCGGCCCACTTCGCCGCCGATCTTCGGGCGTGGTTGGACGGTGCTCCCGTGCTGGCTCGGCGACCCAGCCTCGTGCGGCGGACGCGCGACTGGAGCAGGCGTCATCGCCTCGCGCTTGCGGCAGCGGCGATGATCGGGCTCGCGGTCACGACCGTCGCCGCAATCTGGTCGGCCGCAGTCCAGCGCGATGCGAAGTACGTGCGAGTCTGGATCGAGTCTCCGCCGGGATCAATCGTCCACCTTCAAGCCATCGGTCCGCAGACTGTCGAGCCCGCGGCTGTCGCCACGCGGCTCGGTGAGGGATCGCTCGGGCCAATCCGACTCGAGCCGGGCCAGTATCGCGTCACCGTCTCCTCGAGCGACGCGAGTCGTTTCGCCGAGTGCAATGTGGTTCTCATCGCCTCCGGCCTCGACGCTCCTCGCACGCTGGTGGTCGTCCCCTCCCAAGCCGATGCTCCATCCGGGTGGGGCGCGGTGACGGGGGGGCGGCCATCAGCACCCGCTGCCGGGGCCACGCCGACGACGCAGCAGACCGTCGCAGTCCTGGCTGGACGCGAAGCGACGTTGTCGATGGTGGCGATTCCGGCGGGCCGCTATCCCATCGGTGTCGAGGGCGAGACGGGCGCAATGCTCGCCCCGCAGATCGTCGAACTGAACGCGTTCTTCATCGATCGGATGGAAGTGTCGAATGGCGAGTACGGACGCTTCTGCGATGCCACCGGCTGGCCGGCGCCGAGATCCTGGGACCACGCGCGTGCCGACGGTCGGACGACGTTCCCCCCGGGCACGGTGGACCTCCCGGTGACCTCCGTGACTCTCGAAGACGCCGAGGCCTTCGCTCGCTGGAACGGCAAGCGACTTCCGACCCGCGCCGAATGGGAAGCTGCGACGCGCGGTCTCGACGGTCGGCGCTTCCCGTGGGCGGACGCGAGCGCTCCCGACCGGAAGCAATGGCCCGCTCCGTCGCTCCAAGCCTTGCAGCGGATCGGATCGGCGACACCGAATGGATTGTGGAAGGCCTATCTGCGTGATGCAGTCGCGGTCGATGCCGTCGACCCATGGCAGTTCGACAACGGCATCGTCCATGCCTTCGGCAACGTTCGCGAGCTCACCGCGAGCGTTCGACTGGTCATGGGTGCGGTGGTCATCAAGGGCCGCTCCTGGTCCGACTTCCCCGAACACCACGATCTCAGCCACGTCGGCCTCGCGCCTCTCGGGGCGCCTGCCATCAACCACGGATTCCGCTGCGCCCGGAGCGCGGCGGCAATCGATTCCTGAACCCGCATCTGAACCTGAAAAGAGCCAAGCATGGTCATCCATCTGATCGAGCTTGTTGACTTCGAATTCATCTACCACATCGACCCGGCGCGGAACATCCATCCGGCCAGGATGTACGAGTTGGCCCGGACAGCTCTCGAAAGAGGCGGATTCCCTGAGAAGGTGTTCGAGAAGCTGAACGAGGGCAACACCACCTGTTCCGGAGCGACCCCAAAGAACGCCATCCTGAACGTGATGAGTCGGATTGCAGACGACCTCAAGCCGTACTCGTCTTCGGGCGCGGTGATTTCAATCGGGTCTCCTCCCGCGAACGACAACGCGAGCGTGTACTGGCGTCCGGTCGGCCATCTCCATCAGGTGATTGGCCTGGTCCTGGAGCAGCAAGGGGCCGCCACCCCCACGAGGGTCACAGTCGACCTCCTGGAGTCGGACGGGTCCAAGGTCGGCACGGCTGAATTCTGCTGTCGGGCCTACGTGCGAGCGCTTGCCGCGTGACGAACCGAGCCATGGAGTGTCACGCCGTCACCAACTTCAACCACGAGCCGAGTGGCCTGCTCTCCTTCGTGCAGGGCGAGGGCACACGCTGCGTGGTGACAGTGGAACAGGGCCCGGCGCCTCGAGCCATCTTCCATCGGGTCGGCCGCTGGATGGGAGTGCTGCTCGCGGCGGACGTGGAGCCCGGCGAGCAGGTCACGCTGCGTGTGGCACGACGCCACGACGAGCGTCCGGTCGTCCCGCTCGAACTCCGCTTTGTCGGGCGGTCGCTGACGCTGCCCATCCGCTATCCCAGACGAGCCGCGATTGGGGCGACGCTCGCTGTCGCGCCGCTTGCCGCCGGTTCGTCGGGCTCAGGGGGCGCAGCGGGAACAGGGGGCTCAGGGGGAACGGGCGGCTCAGGGGGAACGGGGGGCGATGCTGCGATCCTGGAGTCGCCCCCAGTGTTCGCCGTCAGCGAGACCTTCGCACCGTCGGCCGACACCGTGCGAGATCTGGAGCATGCGGAGGCCCTCTCGATACTCGTCGATGATGTTCAACGGTCCTCGAGAGTCAGTCCCGCCTGGATGTGGTGGCATCTCGACATCAACACCAACGTTCCCATTCTCGAGCGTCGTTGCCAGGCGATCTTCTGGCCCGTTCGCGTCTCCGCAGATGTTCACCGCGCGAGCCGCGCTGCGTCGATTGAAGAGGTCGGCATCTGGCTGACGGAGCGGGTCTCAAATCGGTGGGGCCATGAGCCAGAAGTCGGACGATCTGTCCGGATGTCAGTCGGGATGATGGAGTTGCCCGCCGGCTTCCTTCTCGTCGAGGCCCTGGTCCGGCACGTGATCCGGGCGTGGCATCCCAAGGTCGAAACCGACCTCAAGGCCTCGGGGTTCGTCGAGTCAGGTCTGGCCTTTGCCGCCGGTGAACTCGAGCTCATCGTCGAAGAGGGGAGCCACGACGGGGTGAATCCAGTTGACGCGAGGCTCGTCTCGTGGCTCCGCCGTCATGGCTCACGCGGTCAGCCCGACAGCATCAACATCGTGCTTCTGGCGGAGCTCGCGCTTGCCGCAATCGGTGCAGACTGGAACCGCGAGTGGTGGGTTCAGGCACTTCGCGTCTTCATCGCGATGCTCGAGCCGTTCCGCCACGGCTACGGCGGCCCACAGCCGCAGACCTCGGCCGAGTACGAGCGAGCCTGCCGAGCCGCAGCTCGCGTGATTCCGCCATCGTCACGCCGTGACTGGATCGCAGAGGTCGAGCGGATGACCGAAGAGGAGCTTGAACAGACGTTTCGTCGTCGGCTGCGCGAACTGCTGAGCGAGCCGCCGATGTCGCTGACGCGAGGCAGATGAGTTGGGGGTCGGGGTTGTTCAAACATTCCAAAGGGGTACCCATGTTCACACAGATCAGACTGGTTCTCGCGGTCGTGTTGTCGGTTCTTCTCCTCGTCGCGTGCTCGGGAGAGAACCCAGGCGTCGGAATCTCCGATCCGGCGGTCTACACCTCGGCGCACATCGCTGCGGTGCCCGAGACGGTGAAGACTGTCGCCCGGGAAGGCCCGGGCATGAACGGGGTCAGGTCGCCGAGTGTGCCCTCTCGGGTTCCGGGTCGGTCGCGGGCGTTGGTATCGATGGAAAGGTCGACTCGAAGCGGGCGGAGGAGCTGCGCGAACGCCGCCAGTTCCTCTCCAGACTCACCAGGACCGCGAGCTTCGCAGATGCCGCCAACCACGAGTTCGGGTGGAACTTCTATCCGACGAATCTGACCACCGTGCGTCGATCCATCCTGAACCAGCTTGGCAACTTCGTGACCTTCCAATCGCGCTCTCCGATCCAGGTGAACGCCACGCTCGAGGGTGGTGCCCGCGACTGCGCCGCATGGCTCATCGTGCCGACGCAACTCGAGTGGATCGAATGCGAGATCTATCACGTGGTCGCATCGGTCGATCCGGTGGCACTCGATCGAAACGAGCGGCGCTATTGCTGGGCCGATCGTGATCACGAGTCTCCGGTCCGGATCGAGTCGGGAGCTGCGGGCGAGTGCAGTCCCAAGCGGGTCCGCATCCACCTTCCCACCTGGAATGACTCGGAGGCCGATGCGTTCTTCGCGCGACCCGATGCGCCCTCCATCGTCCCGAGCGACTCGGCAAACAGCTCGGTGGGCAGCTCGGTGAGCAGCGGGGCGCTGCCCTGAGCGGAGACGCCATCGGCGAGTCGATCGTGGATGGGATGAATGGCGGCGCGTCGCCGCCGATTTCCCTCGAATGCGGCATGCAGGGCAACATGCAGGGTTCGTTTCCACGCGACGACTTCCGGAAGGGGTCGATTGCCGTCAACCGCCGGCCGCCACGGCATACCACACGCCGCGGGAACGCCGCCGGAGAGCCCCCGGAGAAACACCGATCAGCCCCGATGGGCCAATTCGACACCCAATGTCACCCATTCGAGCGGTCTCGACCGCTCGACAGCAATGTCCGCCGAGTATTGCCCCAGCCCTCCGTGGCCAGCCGCGCCCTCAGCCTGTCCGCGTTTCTCGCACCGCGGCTCGTGCCAGAACCTCGCACGCGCTGCGAGCGCTCGCCGGTCGGGCGTGGGCAGCGGCGCTGCGCTGCATCGACACACGCGCATCATGATTGCGCAGAAGCCGATTGACCTTCCAGCCGAGCGTGCGAAGCGTGTTGGCACGCAGCGCCACGCCCCACTCGAGCAGGTGATCCGCATTCCGCTCCTCCTGGCCGGGCACCGGATCCACGATGATCATCGGCAGGTGCGCGGCCCGAGCTTCGCTCGAGGTCAGGCCGCCCGGTTTGCCAACCAGAAGATCGGCCGCCGCCATCCACTCGTGCATTCGCTCGGTGAAGCCGATCACCTGGGCGCTCTGACCCGTCGGCGGGCGATGGGCCTCAAGCAAGGCTCGGAGCGCCCGCTCCGCCCGCCGATTGCGCCCGCAGATGGCCACCAGATGCACCGGCGGTGGCACTCGCAGGAGCTGAGCGAAGATCTCCTCGAGCCGCCCTGTGCCCACACCGCCGGAGGCGAAGAGCACCACCGGCCGATCGAGAGGCAGTTCGAGTGCCGCCCGGGCCACGCGCTTCGAGGGCAGCTCCTCGAAGCGTGGATCGATGGGGATGCCAGTGACCTCGATCGTCGCGCGGTTCATTCCCGCGGCCGCGAGGATCTCCGCCGCCTCGTCGGTGGCCACCAGAAAGTGATCGCACGGGCTGGCAAACCAGAGGCCGTGCACGTCCATGTCGGTGACCACGGTCGCCAGCCGGGCGGTCAGTTCGCGGCGGCCGCGCATCCACGCCACGAACTCGCTCGAGAGAAAGTGAGTCGAGATGATCAGATCGGGCCGTTCCGCGCGGAGATGCGCGCGCAGACGCCCGAGCGCGAGTCGATTCATGACGCTCCGCAGACCCCGACCGCGCCATGGCACATCGCTGCGCTTGTAGAGCCAGCCGACAAGGGCGGGGGCGTTTCGAATGAGGCCGAGGTAGCCATCTCGGTAGGCCACTCGGAAGGGGCGAGCCGCGAAATCCAGAACGTCGATCAACTGGATCGACTCCGCGCTCCAGAGTCCGCATTCGACCCCGCGACGCAGCTCCCTCTCGACGGCCTGGGCGGCTCTGAGGTGGCCGCCTCCCACGCCGGCGGTGACGAGCAGCACTCGACCGAGGGCAGGACAGTGCGCCGCAGCGGCGAGGTCCGCTCCGACACCCGTCGTCGCGGCGCTGGGGGTGCCCGGGGGGAACGCAGCATGCGCACCCGGTGGCGGGAGATGTGCTGCGAGCGCGGCTGGCGCCGCGTTCATCACCGCGAGTTCCCCTCGGCGAGGATCGCCGCGTGCGTCGCTTTCGGCGAGTCGAATGGGGCCATGGCCCGCAGCGCAACCTCGGCGCAGCGCTGCCAGGAGTGCGTCTTCGCGTACTCGATGCACGACTCGCGCGGCACGTCGAGCGCCCGCAGCGCCGCGCTCCGCAGGTCCTCATCGAGCACTCCGGAGACACCCTGCACGACCACGTCGATCGGCCCGGTCACCGGAAAGGCCGCAATTGGAAGGCCGCAGGCATTCGCCTCCAGCATCACGATCCCGAAGGTGTCGGTGCGGCTCGGAAACACGAAGACGTCGCCGCAGGCGTAATAGGCGGCGAGTTCTTCGCCGAAGCGGTAGCCGGCCCAGTGCACCGAAGGATGGCGGCGCTGCAGGGCGGCGCGGGCCGGTCCGTCGCCGATCACCAGCTTGCTTCCGGGCAGCGGACACTTCAGAAACGCGTCGATGTTCTTTTCCACAGCGACCCGACCGGCGTAGACGAAGACGGGCCGCGGGAGATCGGGGAGGGCCGGTGCGACCGGACGAAAGAGCGTGGTGTCCACGCCTCGACACCACTCGGTTGCCCCATCGACACCCCGGCGCCGAAGCTCCTCGGCGACGCCTCGTGTCGGCGCAAGCGTCCGCACGGCGCCGCCGTGGAACCAGCGGACGAAGCGCCAGGTGATGGCTGTGGGCAGTCCGAAGTACGCACGGAGGTAGTGCGGAAACTGGGTGTGATAGCTGGTGGTGAAGGGCAGTGAGCGTCGGCGGCACCATGCCCGCGCGGCCATGCCGATCGGTCCCTCGGTGGCGATGTGCACGGCGTCCGGCTGACACTCGTTCAGGATTCGCGCGACGCCGCGCCCGGGGAGCACGGCGAGGCGGATCTCCGGGTAGCGCGGTGCGGCCACGGTGCGAAAGAGCCCGGGGTGCATCACCCGCACCTCGTGGCCAACGGCTTCGAGTTCCGCGATCACCCGCGTCCACGTCCTGACGACGCCGTTGACTTGCGGGCTCCAGGCGTCGGTGGCGAGTGCGATGCGCATGTTCCGGGGCAATCCGAGCGGTCAGGGCGACGAGATCATGGCAGGCAACCGCGTGGGCGCACTCTGCACGCCTCCTCGTCCCGACGTCGGCAGTGGAAACGGCATCGCGTGTTCCGGCCAGTCGTCGGGTTCCTCCGCGGCGGGGCGCCCGGAGATCATCTCGCGCATTCGGCGATTGAACTCCAACCCGTCGATCAGCTCCATCCGACCGTCATGGTGCTCGACGAGGATGGTGCAGCTCTCCACCCAGTCGCCGCAGTTGTAGTACTCCATCTCCGCCATCCGCCGCATCTGGGCCTTGTGGATGTGGCCACAGACGACGCCGTCGAACGAGCCTCGCCGCGCCTCGGCGATGAGCTCCTCCTCGAAGCGACCGATGAAGGTGCAGGCGCTCTTGACCTTGAGCTTGATGGCCTGTGCCAGCGAGTGATACGGAAGCCCGAAGATCCGCCGGAGGCCGTTCCAGGAGCGATTGACCCGCAGCAGCAGTTCATAGGTGGTCGAGCCGATCATGGAGAGCATGCGGCTGTGCTGCACGACGAGGTCGTACTGGTCTCCATGGCAGACCAGGAGCGACCGGCCATCGGCGGTGGTGTGGGCCGCGCTGAGGGCGACGCGAATGCCGCCGAACTCCAGGCCGACGAACTGGCGGGCGGCGTCATCATGATTGCCTGGAATGTAAAGGACCTGCGTACCCCGCGCCGCGAGCTTGAGCAGACGTCGCACGACGGTGTTGTGCGGCTCCGGCCACCACCAGCGCTGGCCGAGGCGCCACATGTCGATGATGTCGCCCACCAGATAGAGCTGCTCGCAGTCGATGTGCTTGAGGAGATACGCCAGCTCCTCAGCCTGAGCGCCGCTCGACCCCAGATGGGTGTCGCTGATCCAGATGGTGCGGAATGGCGTGCGCATCGGTCGAGCAGCTATCGACCATCAGCGCTGGGCTCTCGCACAGACTGCGCAAAAGTTGCGCGAACTCGTGAAACTCGAAGCCCCGAGTTCCGCGACGACGGGCGGTTCAGATCGGAGGGCCGGCGCGTCGGATCTGGAAGCAGCGTCGCGAACGCAATGGATCAGCCAGATGGCGAAACGACTCCCGACACCGTGACCACCAGCTCGTTCGAGTCGATTGCGCGGACCTCGGACTCCGGCAGCGTGACTTCCCTGCCCCCACGCGTCCCGTCAGCGCCCGTCACGAACTCCACCTCGAGTCCGTTCCGCTCGTCGCCCTCGTCCAAAGGGTGCGACGGCTTCCGTCGAGGGGCATCTTGCTGAGCCCAATCGTCCTCATGTCGATGCGTGGCAGGAGCTGCCCCGCGCGCCGCTCGTACCGCTCGCGCCCGGATACAACTCGCTCAGCGGCTGGATGGCCAGTGAGAGCGACGGGCGTGCCGGTATTGCCGAAGTGAGCGCCACCTGGAAAGCCTTCAACAGCAGTTGGAACGTCGCCGCCGAAGCGAATGTGACCAGGTCATCGCCGTATCGCGGGGTGTGGCTGGCCAAGGTCCCGCTCGTTCCCTGCCCGGCCGATCTCGACGGGAGTGGCGCCGTGGACGGCTCCGATCTTGGCGTGATGCTGACAGAGCGGGGAGCCGGCCGCTCGGCTGCGGCCGATCTGAACGACGATGGTCTGGTCGACGGCGTCGACCTCGGAATCCTGCTTGGCGCCTGGGGAGAGTGCTGAGTAGAAGCCCCACCTTCACCTGCGCGCCGTGATATCGGCCCCGGGCCCTCTCAAGCTCATTGATTCCCGCCGGCCGACTTCTGAGAATGGCGTGCGGGTACCGGGACCAGCGGATCTCCGCAGTGCGGCGGTTCGCCTCGAGCGCGGCATGCCGAGTTGCGCCGAGTCCAGACGAACGGTGCATGGAGGAGGATCCATGGTCAAGTCATCAGGATTGGGATTTGGATTGGGAGTCGCTGTGGTTCTTGGCGGGCTGCTGCTTGCGGCGCCGCCGGCGTGGGGGCAGGTGACCAAGGTCGAACGCACGCCGACGGAGTTGGGCAGCGGCAACAGCGCATACTTCACGGTGGCGCCGACGGACGATCCCTCGCTTTTCTTCGGCGTCGCGTTCAAGGATGTGCGACTGGTCGACTTCAACACCGCACCGGATGGGGCTCTGATCGAGGGGGGCGAGGTCACCACGCAGTACAGCTCCTTCGGAGCGACCATGAACGGCGTGCGCATCTCGGCGGCGATCTACGGCGGCAACAACTACGGACCCGGGTTCGCGACGGAGGACAACGTCCCGCAGGTGTACACCTTCAGTTCGCCAGTGAAGGCCGTGGGAATCGTCAACACCTCTCCCGACAAGGATCTGGTGCAGTTCTTCGCGGGGCCCAACGCCACCGGAACACTCCTGTTCGCATTCAACGACCAGCAGGGCCTGCCGACAAACTTCAACATCGATCGCTTCGTCGGCGGCATCGCCGGCGATGGCGTGACGATCGGTTCCTTCCTGGTCTCGAATCAGTCGGGCGATCTCGAGCTCGACGAACTGATCTTTGCGATTGCCGACTGCCCGGCCGATCTCGATGGCGACGGGTCGGTCAACGGCGCCGACCTCGGCATGCTGCTCTCCGCCTGGAATCAAGCGGGGCCCGGCGACCTCGATCTCAACGGCACCGTGGACGGCGCCGATCTCGGACTGCTCCTCGCGGCGTGGGGCGACTGCTGAGGAGTGCGGTGACGCGCGGAGTGCGCGTCACTCGCCGCCGCAGTCTCTGAGCGGTGCATCTGGTCGGGAGTGCCCCAGGCGCCTGCACTGCGCGTCGAAATCAGGGGCCGCGTGTTGGACCGGCGTGCGAACGCCCCGGCCCTTCCCCCCCACATTCCCACACATCCCCACACGCCTTGGACCGCCGAGCTCCAGCTCGGCCAAACCACCGTCGGCGCGGCCGCCATCGATCCTGGCCGGGTGCAGCGACATCGCCCCTTCACTCCAAGGTCTTCGTCGCGACGATCTCGAATAGGAGTGGCGCCGTGAAGAAGGCGCCGGGTCGGGTCTCCGCGCCATCCACTTCGGCCAGCAGGTTCTCGAGCCACGTGGCGTCAGCGAGTCCCATCTCCACGAGCTTTGGGGCGTAGACGCGGATGAAACCGGCGGGCCAGTGCCACAGTTCCTCGAACGGCCGCGCCGCCCGCGCCATCGGCCGCAGCGCGTCGATGGTGAACCCGGCGGCGGTGAGCATGGCCGGCAGACGCCGCCCGATGTGGGCGTCGCCGCCATCGCGGGCGAAGCTCTCGATGGCCAGGGCTACGAATTCGCGCACGCGCCCACCGCGAGGATGAAGCGCGTAGGTCGAGTAGTCGACGTACTCGTGCATCACCAGGCGACCGCCGACCCGCAGCGCCGCCGATGCCGCGGCGATGACGCGTTCCGGTTGCGGCACAAACATGGCCAGCCAGCGGCACCAGGCGACGTCGTACCGCCCGCGCATGTCCGTCGGCACGTCCTCGTCCACGAGATTCATCTGCCGCACGTCCGCATCGCCTCGCCCGGCACTCCCGCACCGCGCCCGGGCCTGGGCGACGAACTCCGCGGAGCGATCGAGACCATCCACCCGGCCCGCCGGCCCGACGATCTCGAGCATCGACGCCGTCGCCAGCCCTGGTCCGCATCCGAGGTCGAGCACCCGTGCGCCCGGCGCAACTCCCGCGGCGTGCCAGCCGCGCTGCGCATCAGCAAGCCAGACGCGGTGCTGGAACTCAAGTCGATGGCGCTCATCTTCGCGTGTGCCGAGGACGTAGTCACCCGCGTGCGAAGGCGTGTCGGAGTTGGTCGTGTTCACGATCCGCCATCATTCGCACGTCGCGGCTTCGGCGGCATCTCGGTTCGTCGAATGCGGGCGGTCAGGACCCGCACGCTGGCGGAGGCTGCCCGCACGGCCCTGGTCCTACTCCGCTTCATCCGGGTTCGTGAAGATCAACTGCTCACGCCCCGAGTCCCCGCATACCAGATAGAAATCGTGGCCGGACTTGCGAATGCGACCCTTGGTGTCCGACCCCTCAACTCGTGTGTCTATCCAAGTGTTGCCGCTGCAGGCCTGGCATTTGAAGTAGTAACCAAACTTGCCATGAACGACTCGAAGGTCGAGCGAGTGGCACTTGCTGCAGAGGTATCGGGCGCGAGCGGCGCCCTCTGTGTTCGTCTCGACCGGGGTTGCGGCTGGCGGTACAGCCATGGACTGCTGCGGCGGTGCCGACGTGGGGCGAGCTCCCGCGCGAGTCGCAGGTGGGCAAGGCTTCGACTGCGCTGGCGGGGAAACGACCTGGGGAGATGTCTCCTCGCTCGATGAGCTGCGCGCTCGCGGACGATGCTGCTCGAGCAGAAAGTGCCGGAGGCGATCCATTTCGCCCGGGGTGAACTGGTAGAGGCCGTCGTCATTGTTGGGATCAAGGTTCAGAAGGCTGCCACCGCGGCGATGCGCTGCGACTCGGCGCTCAACGTCCTCGGTGATGAGATCTGCCTTGCGGACCTCGGAGACGTTGCCATCGCCGCGGATGATGCCTTGATCGGAGATCGCGACACGGATCTCGATTGGACACTTCGAGAAGCCGCCTTGGACCATGCCAAAGAGCTTCCGATCGCGCAGAGTGACCTTGTTCGCCTGGAGGAGCCGCCGCAACACATCGGCCTGCCGCCGAGCCTGTTGAATCGGGGACGGCATCCCGACCCGCTTGCTGCCGAAGATCCTTATGAACTGTCCGTCGGGAAGGATCTGGATTTCACCGCTGATGCTCTTGGACTCGATGATGAAGAGCCCGTGCGAGTGAACAACGAGATGGTCCATCTGGGCGACCTCACCGTTGTGCTCCACTCGGAGGTCGTGAAATACCAGAACCTCCGGGCAGTGATCGCCGAACGCCCGCCGCAGATAGAACGCCATGTTCTGCTCGGCACGGGCGCCCGCCTGAGCGCGTCGCGTCGCTGCATGGATTGGATCGGACTCCTTCGCGATCATCGTTCAAATGTGCCTTCGTTGCGGGACAAGGTGGTCTGCGATCTGAGGTTCGGATTCCAGGTCGCCGACATACTACTGAAGAGTCTCGGGGAGCAGTCTGGAAATGCACGGCTCACTGTGCGTGGCCAAGGCCGACGGCCCCGGCGACGAACGTCCATGAAGTCCGAAGCCCCGAGATTGGCGCCGCTGGCCTGCCCCCACCTGGAGGCTGGGTTGGGGTTGGTCGGCAGCGTTCCACCTGCTGTGGGCGAGGCCCACCGGAGATGAAGGAGCGCAGCCAACATGCGTAGACGCGTGGACACACCCCTTCGTGCGTAGACGCGTGGACACACCCCTGCGTGCCAACATGACTGAGACAGTTTCGCTCTCCGAGTTTAGTGTGCAGGGCGCAAGGAGATTCCCGATGATCGATCCGAACGGCACCCGCA
>Ga0163146_10004306_pt1 | contig 17413 bp, 25 predicted proteins | sample OliLakLV19MP7G1_FD_148648 | JGI IMG/M metagenome (GOLD analysis project Ga0163146, IMG submission 148648) | Freshwater microbial mat bacterial communities from Lake Vanda, McMurdo Dry Valleys, Antarctica - Oligotrophic Lake LV.19.MP7.G1 | ecosystem: Environmental > Aquatic > Freshwater > Lake >...
TTGGAATGTTGACCTATATTTGACAACAGAATTGATTAAACGGGATGATCTACAGTAACAAGGAATTTGCAGCGCATTGTGGGATTTCAGCCAAGGTGTTATCGGTTTATAAGGGTCGTGGTAAAGTTGTTGTCACCAGTGCTGGTATAGATGATCTCAATCTTGTGAATGATTTTTTCATTAAAAAACACAGGGCGAAAATCACTAATGAAGTTTTTGTTCCTGATAAGATAGGGACAAAGCCAAGAAAGGAAAAGCCATTGATTCCTAAGCAAGAAAATCCATTGGTTGAGCTCACTCGTCAGAAGGGCACATTGGATTTGCAGCAAAAGCGTAATTTGGTTCAGTTGCAGCAAATGGAGATTGATAAGAAGCGGGGTGAATTGATTCCCACAGCTTTGATCAGGAATTTATTTGTTCAGCACTCGGAGAGTTTGAAGGCTGCTTACGGAGACATGTCAGATAATCTGATAGAAGTGATGGCCCAGAAGAAAGGATTCAGCAGGGAGGAGATTTCAGACCTTAGATCACAGAACCGTAGGATGATTAACAAGTCGGTTGATACTGCCATTGATTCAAGCCGTGGTAAGCTGAGAGCCATCGTTGATGAGTATTCTAAGAAAAGAGGAGTAGGAGAACATGATTGATGAATATTTAGGGGATTTGGAAGAACTTCTGGATGCTACCAGAAAGTACTACTCGGATATCAAACCATCCGAATGGTATGAGCAGAATATGATCATGCCAACAGGTTCGGCTTTCCCTGGGAGATTCTCCTTTAATCAGACTCCTTATTGGAGAGAGCCGTTGGATTGCTTGCACAGGGACCATCCGACCACACACGTATCAATTATGAAGTCCGCTCAGAGTGGTGGATCAGCAGCGATACTAAATCCCATTGTGGGATATACGATTGCTCAGAATCCGGGAAACATGATGTTTTTGACAGGTCATGCGGAATTATCGAATAATGCTTTTTTGAAGATTGATCAGGTAATTGACAATTGCGGCTTGCGCGAATTGATAGGACCTACCATCATGAGAGCTAAGAGTTCGCGGACAGGAGACACGAGTAAAATGAAGGAGTATCCTGGTGGGAGTCTGGTGGGAGGGAGCGTGACCAACCACAATCTGCTTAGGCAGTATGACATCATGATTATGATTGTGGATGATTTTGATGCGGCACCCATGAGTTCTAAATCAGCAGGATCAACAAGGATGCTCGTGGACCAACGGACAGCCTCGTTTGCTTATAAGAAGAAGATATTTTATGTTTCTTCACCTCAGATTAAAGGACTGTCGAATATCGAGGATGTCTTTGAGTGTGGAGATCAGCGATTCTACAAGGTGCCCTGCCCCATGTGTGGGGAGTTTATAAAGTTGGAGTGGAGTATTGCAATTGATGAAAAGGAAACCGGAGGCATTACTTGGAAGTTAGATAAGAATGGAAACCTAGATCGAAGATCAGTTGGATATGTTTGTCAGAAGTGCTCACAGTTCTTCACCGACTCCCAGAAGTACGAGATGAACTTGGCGGGGTTTTGGGAACCGACATGCATACCCAAGGAAGAAAACCATTGGAGTTACCAACTTTCTTCACTGTATGCACCTGTTTTTATGGACAATTGGGCAACAAATGTTCAGAAATATATAAATGCTAACCCCAATAACGGAACTACTGATGAAAAGAAGCAGCAAACCTTCGTAAACGTAGTATTAGGTGAAACTTATGAAAAAAAGGGTGCTAGTCCGAAAGCCGATAACGTTCAACGAAATATCAGAAATTACAAAGTAGGAACGGTCCCTGAATGGTTGAGCCAAAAGCCTTCGGGAGATGGAAATGGGAAACTTATCCTACTTACTTGTGCTGCGGACTTAAACGGAACGGAGAACGATGCCCGTTTGGATTACGAAGTAGTAGCTTGGTCAGAAACAGGATCTTCATACAGTGTGACACATGGTTCTATTGGAACATTCATTCCGAGAGAAGGTTCTATGAAGGTAAAAAGAGATCGTGACCATTGGACTTATGTTGCACACCAACCAAAGAGCGTGTGGCCAGAGTTTGAAAAAGTACTTGCAACTATTTTTCTGACTGATACTGGCCGGAAAATGAAAATTGTTATTTCAGGGATTGATTGTGGCCACTACACGACACATGCTTATGATTTCATTGACAGGACAAATTTTAATGTGATAGGAGTTCGAGGCGATAAAGAATTTCAGTATCGTAAAATAGGAATTGATCTTCCTGTATTTAAACCGGCCAGAGAGCGTACTAAATTATACATGCTGGACGTAAACTACATCAAGGACATTGTAAGCCAGAACATAGATTTGCAATGGCAGTACAATGCAGGAGAAGTTCAGCCTCCGGGCTTTATGAATTACCCGACACCGGAGCAGGGATTATACTTACTGAATAATTTCTTTATTCACTACCAGGCCGAGCATAGGCAAATTGAAACCAAAGAAGGAGAAGGAGTTGGTAGTAGATGGGTGAAAAAGCACAGTAATGATCAAAATCACATGTGGGACTGCCGGATTTACAATTACGCACTTAGGGAGATATTTGCTGACATGACTTTGAGATTATGTAAGCCTCCAAGAAAGGGTAATTGGCATGATTTCGTGGAGTATGGAAAATTAAATAAAATTTGGTAGGGTCAGTATTAGGATTTTAAAAACTTAATATTTACCTATGTAGAACCAAGTCAAACATTACCAAAATGAAAATAGGAATAGTAATCCCTGATCGGGGAGATCGACCTGAGCTACTAGCTAATTGTATAAGAATGATGTTAGCTCAGACAATGAGTTTTGAATATCTTGTATTAGTTGATCCATCGTTAGTTCCAGTGTCAGACACTTACGACATTACACCACGTTATAAATATGGTTATAATGCATTGACTGAAATAGGAGATTGTGACTTGATTGCATTTATCGAAAATGACGATTGGTACGATCCTGCTTACCTTGAAACTATGGTATCTGAATGGAAGAAAGCAGGGCAACCTGATTTATTCGGAACACGATACACGATCTACTATCACTTGAAGTTGAAGAAACTATTTACGATGAAGCATGAGAGTCGTGCGAGTGCAATGAACACTTTTATAAAACCAGGTCTTACATTTCCATGGTCAAAAGACAACGATCCATTTACTGATTGTTGGTTATGGAACCTGCCACAATTGAGTAGAGCTTTATGCACTCCTGATAAATTTATTTCAGTAGGCATTAAACATGGAGTTGGTAAAACGGGAGGTAACTCCCATGTTAATAATTTGAATCGTTACGTTCAAGATGATATTAATATGGATTGGTTAAAGTTAGTAGTTGATCGTCCAAGTTTTGAATTTTACGCATCCTTATCTGATAAATTATGAAAACGGATATATTATATAAAAAAAGCATTCCCGTGTTAGAAAGTGGTAATTACTATGGGGGGTTACACATCCTTAATCATAACGAAAAATATTATTCTATTATTGAAAATTGGGATACAGAGTATGAGGACATTGAATCATGGGATGAAATTGATAAAGAATTGTATGATGCTTTAATTGCTTTTCAGAATAGACTTAAAGATAAAAAATGAAAGTCTACCAAATCTATTTTCATGAATCACAGATAGTCGAACTGGAACCCGGCTACATACCTCACTTCAATCGGGATTGCACAGTATTTTTTGAGAGTGAAGTAATAAAGGATTTAGTTCTTTTGGGTGAGCATAAAAGCACTGATTATTTTGGAGTTGTCAGCTACAAGTTAAAGCATAAGTTAGGGTACATGAAGGAGAATTGGAAGAACAATAAAAACATTGCCAATACTTCTGTGAATGAATTTACGACTGAGCAATTTGAAGCAGAGCTTATGAAGTACAAGCCAGATGCTATGAGTTTTCAGAGACATGCCCCACACGATCCTGTTTTAGTGGCCGATGGGTTCCATCCTTTTTTCAGAAAGTATTGGACTTACATCATGAATGAGATTGGCTACAGGTGGGTGCCCACACGCATTGAGAATATATTTTACTGTAACTACTTTGTTGCAAAAGAAAAACTTTACGAGAAATATGTAAAAGAGATGTTAGTTCCAGCGATGGAGGTGATGAAGGACATGCCTGAGCTTTATGGGAACTGTAACTATCCTAGAGCCTTTCCTGAAAATTTAAAGAAGCAATTCGGGATAAACTCATGGCCGTACCATGCTTTCATTTGCGAGAGATTTTTTTCTTATTTCTCCCATATTCATAATTTGGACTGTAAACATTACTGAGTATTGTGGGAATGATTATTAACAATTTAAAATCAACGAAATGAACATAGAAGTAAAAACATTAAGGATAACAAAGTCTATGATCCAGCAAATGGAGTACACGCACATTGCCGACCCAGATGCAGAAATTTTAGGATGGGTTAATATGGATAACAGAAAATTTGTAATACTAAAAACTGACTTGCGTTATCATAAAACAGATTTTATAACTGAAATCATAAAAGAACACAAGGGCGTTCAGTTTTCGTTACCAACGGGTGGCTATGAATTTCCTGTGTTACTAAATATTAAATTAACAATACAGGGAGCCAGAGGTAGTTATAGCTATTCACCTAAAAGAGATGATAATGAAAACATTAAACTGTATGATCGTTTAATTTCCTTTAAAAGAAGAACAGAAAAAGCTGGTCAAATATATTATTAATGGGATGGTGCCCTACATGGATATAAAAATTGAAATACTAGAATACAGTTATTGGGAACACTTCAAGGCAATGAAGGACATCTCTTTGATATTACCGCTTACTCACCCGAAACGTGTAAAGATTGAAAATGCTCTCGAAGATATTCTGTGTCAATTAAAGAAACTTAAAAATGAAAATTGAGGTATCATGGATGTGCGGTATTTTTGGGCATAAGACCTAGAATTGAAATTAAAAAAATTAAAGACAATAAGGAAGTATTAGAACGCGAATGGTATGACGATAGTATGAATGTTGTTTTACTTCATACTGCCTATGATGAGATATTGAAAGCTATGTTTGATCGTTCAATAATTCTTAAATTTGATTTTACCACTGATTATTAACAATTTAAAGTAAATACAAAATGTCAAACACATCAGATGGCTTATTTCGCAAATTAGGAATACGACAAAAGTACATTGTAAAACAGATGTTAGAAAACGATTACTACATTTTAAAAACGCTTGACACGAGAGATATGTCGGTTACGATTACACTAACTGACTATGCTGATAATGACGATAGAGATTTAACCCAAATAGAATTACAAGCATTAGTGAAACGAGGGTTACTACTCAGTAAAAATGTTTCATTGTGTGTTGAATTGATACAGGAAAAGTTTTATTTAAACCCGGCTTTAAAGCTAAAGCAACAGCACATGGAGAAATACTATGAGTCATTGACAGTAGAATCGTTAGAAGCGGATGTAATCTTCATGGGTAAAATGATTGATAAACTTGAAGCGGCAGTTAAAAATCACAAATAACTAATATGGAAAAGATAACAAGAATAACCACATTCAAACAGATTAAACAAATCATTGAGCCTATCCCTGCTAATAAATTTTGTATAAATGAATATAAAAACTATAAAGGACAATGTTGCTTCTTGGGACATATAAATATGTATATAGCAGATCATTCCGCAGCAGACCACGATGTTTTTGGTGCTAGACTACTGACAGAACAATTTCTTTTAGAAGAACATGGTGTATACGCAACTGGTGCTGATGTAAACAATGGTACTTACGTAAAAGGTTACACAGAACCAATCATCAAGGACAGATTAATGCACATGATTGAAGATGGAATTAAATGGGAAGAAGCTAATTAACTGACATCAAATGATTATTAACAATTTAAAATCAAGAAAATGTTGTTAGAAGAAGCAAGAAAAATAGCCGTTGCAATCTGTTACAAGTTACAGCCCTTTTGCGAAAAAATAAATATAGCAGGTAGTGTTCGCAGACAAAAGGCAGAAGTAAAGGACATCGAAATTTGTTGCGTTCCAAAAGTTGAAGTACTAAAAGATGGTTTTGGTTGGGATGAGGGGATAATAAGAAATATTCAATTTGCAAACACTGTCGAAACTTTGGGCAAAGTAATTAAGGGAAATACAGATGGTAAGTACATGCAGATTGAATTACCCGAAGGAGTCAACCTTGACTTATTTATTTGTTGCCGCATGGGGTTTCTAATGATTCTTAAAGAGCGGATGGAAAAGGCTGTTGAGAATGATAAAAAACTTGAACAGATGGGATTATGACAGATCACGAAGAATGCCATGATACAAGCTGCTCTAAATGTGGCCACAGGCCAATACATCAACGAGACTGTACTAATTTCTGCAACGAAGGGTATCATGACGAATCAGATGATGATCCTATAAACTTCATGCCCGGTGAAGAATTGAGAGAGTGTTCGGAATGCAAAGGTACTGGTTGTGAAAGATGGTGTCCGTCATGTGAAGAGAATTTGTCCGGTGTAGAACTGATTTGGGATGACGATGAGCAATGACTCGGCACGGATGCAAGGGCTTAGGATGTGCGTTGGATTGCGCGGCCTTTGCATTGGTGCCGCCCATGGCCACAATTACGCCAAGCTAATGTTATCTTTTCGGGTGGCGGGAGCGTTGGAGAGTGGCCACTTAAAGGGCGGCATGTGCGAAGCTCTGCGGGGTGGCCACATTGAGGGAGACAACTGGAAGCTAACGTTTGGCGGCTTGGCGAAGGCTGCCTAACGAAATGTTTAAAGTTCGCACAAATGTTTATGGCAGCTTTTGCCAAACCGCTGTTATGTGCTGGGCGGTCTATCAGCACTAAACTTAATTAGAAAACGATGTTCAATTTATTCAAGCAAAAAGAAGCCAAACTTTATAATGGCAAAAAAGTAAAAGAGGGAGATAAGGTTTTCTTCATTACGTCAGATGGCGAAAGGGTCGAAGGAGAAATAAAACGAAGAAAAAGAGATTATGATTTGTCAAAACCACAAGGACATTTGCCACGATTTCAAACACCACATACAGATAAGGTTTTGAAAAATGGGACATTGTTTTTTTGGAATCCTGAATTTTTAATAGAAGATTATTTGTCGGCAGATGTTGTCAGTTAGCCTTGCACATAACATATCGCTTGGCGCTACATCGTATCGCATAGCCAACTAAAAACATCGAAAGCATTTAATTATTCAAATATTTTAAATAAAAATGGAAGCCTTCATTACAGCATTTAACAGGATTGATCTCATGAGCCAGACAGTAGCCAGCCTAAACGAATGCACTGAGTTGAGACGAATAATTATCCATGAGGATAGCAAGAGTCCATCATACAACATTCAAGCCTTTGAGAATGGATATCCGAACACTCTCATTTATAAAACGGAAGGAATAGGGCAGCACAAGAGCATTGAAATGTTTTTGGAAAATAATAAGGAGAAGATAATAACATTATTTTCAGAAGAAGATTGGAGTTTCTTCGCGGATTACGATTGGATAAAACTTAGCGTTAAGTTATTGGAGGAATACCCAAACGTAATAAAAGTTTTGGCTCGGAAGGGAAGCCCTCACTTATGCAAGCACACAAAATCTGCTTTTGGAATACCATACGGATTTATTGAGCCTTGGCAATCAACGGACGGAATTTTATGGCATGGGTTTTCATGGAACCCTGGCGTTACCCGTGCTGACTATTTGAGAGAGTTCATTCCATTCCCAAAATGGGAGCAGGATTTAGCTGAAAAAATTTACAATAAAGGCTACAGGGTTATTGAGTTAGGTAGACCAGTTTATGAACATATTGGAGACAATAAATCAACACACTAAAGACTAAAATTATGAATGGATCTTACGACTTGGAAGGAGTAATCTGGCACCAACATAGCCCAAGGCTAATGCTTAAAATTATTGAACTATGGCCGGACAAAAATGTTCCTATAATTGATCTTGGTTGTGGACTGAATTACTACATTACGGTTTTAATAATAGCGGGGCACAGAGGTATTGGATTGGATGCTGTTGATCTTGGAAGTAAATATTTTCAACAAGTGGATTTAACAAAACCAATTGTACCTAAACCTGTTGAAAAAATGAATGTGTTATCATTAGAGGTTGGTGAACATATTCCGGCTGAATTTTCCAAAGGATACCTTGACAATGTTTGTTACTTTGGTGGAGATGTAATTTTAAGTTGGGCAGTACCTGGACAAGCTGGTCATGGGCATATTAATTGTCAGGAAAGACATTGGGTTTCAGAACAAATGAGAGCACGAGGTTATGTTTTAAGATTTGATAAAACTAACGAGCTTATTAAATCGGTTAAGGATTGTCATTGCAGTTGGTTTCAGAACACGATAATGTATTTCGAGAAGGAATCTAAAAGCATTGTATGAAAATAACACTTTATTTTATCGGATGGAATGATTCTTTTTATCTTCCATTTATAAATAAGCATTACGGGCATTTTTGTCAACGCATAGTTTATTACGATAACTACTCTACCGATGGAAGCCAAGATTTAGCTAAATCATTAGGATTTGAAGTAAGAACGTTTGGTACGATTGGTTCATTAAACGATCAGGACTACCTCAACGTAAAAAACAATTGTTGGAAGGAAGAGCGCGATACTGCCGACTATGTAATTGTGTGTGATGCAGATGAGTTTTTAGTGATTGACAGATTGAAGGGCACTTCACTTGTAGTAAAAGGTTACAATATGATTAGTGAGCACTTACCTAAGAATGATATTTTTGAAATCAATACAGGAAGTGAATCTGAAAGTTATTCAAAGGAAGTAATTTTTAGCCCGAAGTACATTGAAGAAATAAACTTTACTCATGGATGTCACAAAAATAATAAAGTGGGAACAATTTTGAATACTGGATGCGCCAGGTTATTTCACTTCCGTCAAATTGGTGGAGTACAAAGATTGATTGACAGACATCTAATTTACAAAGCAAGAATGAGTAGTTTTAATTTGAAGTACAACATGGGGCATCATTACTTGCATCAAGAGCAAAGCAAAAGGGAAGAGTGGAATTTATTGACGAAGAGTGCTAGATTATTATTTTGAATAAAATGATCATACATCAAATTCACAGTATAGGAGATATTATCTTTCTTGAGCCAATGTTTCGACACTTCTTTAAAAAAAACAACGAGAAGCCGTTAGTTCCTGTCAGAAATCATTTAATGTGGTTATCCGATTACATAGAATCGGCTCAGTTTATTACTGAGAGCAGTTACACTAAAATGAACAAGGCAGGAGAGAAGATCAATACCATGTATGCCAACCAGCTTTACCGTGGGCTACCGATGGACTACCATGAGGATTTTGAGAACTGTATGTTGGATAAATACAGGCTTGCTAAACTGCCAACTGAAATGTGGTTGGATATAGATTTAAAATTTAACCCTTGCAGGGGAGAGAATCTAATGACAGAATGTTTGACTTGTTACGATGGTGAGTATATTTTAAAAAACGAGTATTCTCAAGCCGGAAATATTAACATAGAAATTGATCAGGATGAACTTCCTGTTTACTCAATGAAGTCAGTAGATGGATTTACATTGATAGATTGGTACATGTTAATTTTTCAGGCCAAAGAATTCCACACTGTGAGCACTTCGACATTTTATCTTTTGCAAGCAATGAAAAATAAGTTTCCGAATATGGCAACAAAGATATTTATTTACCCAAGGCCAAACCGAGATGGCTTGCGAGGCATCACTAATTTACATCCAACATTTGAATTTGAAACACGATGATTGAGACAATTGAATTTAAAGGTGAAACTTATCCACACTTTCAATCTGAGGGCTTTGCGGCTCAGTTTGCTTTTCCGTTTGCTGATAAAGTTTGTAAAGGAGTTGGGCTTGACGTTGGATATTGTAAACTTGAGTGGAAGTTCCCCATTGCTACAGGCATTGATGATGGTAAATTTTGCGATCCAGATGGTGTAGAACATCAATGTGATCACAATGCTAGTTTCTTGCCAGATAGAATAAGATTTGAAGGAAGCGTTAAATGGGATTACATTTTCTCATCACATTGCCTTGAGCATTTGAATAATTGGGTTGATGTGTTAGATCATTGGTTTAGTAAAATTAGACATGGTGGAGTAATCTTTCTTTACCTCCCTCACCCCTCTCAAAAATATTGGTTGCCATGGAATAATCGGAAGCACCTAAGTTCCTTTGATCCTGAAATAATTAGGCAGTATATGGAGACAAAATCCGGTAAAGTATTCGTTTCAGGTTGTGATTTGAACAATTCCTTCATAGCCATGTGTGAAAAGTAGTATTCGTTTTTACTCCCATTTTGGGCTTTCAGTCTCAAAAAGAGAAAATTTCTTGCTTTGGGATTAAAAAGTTATAAGTTTGTGTAAAAAATAATCCAAGATGCCATCAAACGCAATCGCTACGGACATACTAACTAGAGTTGTTGGGTATATCCTAAAGAAAGGAAACTTCGCTCTTACAAGCCCCAATCTTCCACATCGTATTGTGGTATTAGGTGAAGCGAACAACGCTAATCAAGGAGCACTTGATACGGATGCCAAGGAAATAAATTCAGCAAAGCAAGCGGGGCAGTTGTATGGTTATGGTTCTCCCATCTATTCGGTGTTAAGAATTTTAAGACCAATAACGAATGAAGGAGTTGGTGGAATTCCTGTAATTGTTATTCCGCAGGAAGCGCCAGTAGGTGCAACATCAAAGAGAATTACAATAACTCCATCGGGAGTTGCTTCTGCAAACGGAACGCATTATGTGCGAATTGCTGGCAGGGACGGAATTGACGGTGAAAACTACACACTGAATATTTTAGCTGGTGAAACTGTTGCAGACATTTCAGAAAAAATTGAAAATGCTGTTAATACGGTATTAGCTGCTCCGGTTGATGCATCTAGCACTGACTATGAAGCAACACTTGAAACTAAGTGGAGAAGTTTAACAGCACAAGAGCTATCAGTAACTATTAATACCGGAGAAGATGATTTAGGATTGACCTATGTCATTGCACAAACTCAGGCAGGATCAGGCACACCGACCATTGCAGCCGCTTTGGCTCAATTTGGAAACGTGTGGAACACCATCGTTGTGAACGGTTACGGACTACAAGCAACTGTAGTAAGTGCCCTTGAAGCATTTAACGGAATACCATTGGATGTAAATCCTACAGGCCGTTATGCAGGAACAACCTTCAAACCATTTATTGCAATTACCGGGTCGTTATCAGATGATCCATCCGCAACAACTGATGCTAAGCTGGATGAAGTTACTATCGCTGTTGCTCCGGCACCGTTATCACCAGGCTTCTCTTTTGAAGCGGCAGCAAACATGACTTATTTGTTTGCCCCACAAGCACAGCATTCACCACAATTGGATGTATCTGGTAAGTTTTATCCAGACATGCCAACACCAACATCAATTGGATCAATGGCAACATTGCTTAATCGTAATACTATTTTGAAGAAAGGATGTAGCACGGTTGACTTAGTTTCATCTAAGTATCAGGTTCAAGATTTTGTAACAACCTATCATCCAATTGGCGAGGAGCCAGCGCAGTATCGTTATGGCCGTAACTTGAACTTGGATTGGAATGTTCGTTACGGGTACTTCATCCGTGAGCAACTTTATGTAGTTGATCGTGCGATATCAACTGATGATGCCATCGTAACAGTAGATGGTGTTATAAAACCTAAGCAATGGGTAGCTCAGTTGAATGATTACGCTGATGATTTGGAACGTAGAGCTTTGATCGTGGATTCGGACTTTATGAAGGTCAGCATTGAGGTATCAATTAATAATTTAATACCGGATCGTTTGGAGACTTACTTCCGCTACAAGCGAAGTGGTTTTGCGAGACAGGCGGCTACAACGGCTGAGGCAGGATTTAATTTTGGAGACAACAACTAACAACTTAAAATATGGCTACTGGTGGAGATGTTCTTGAGATAACCTGTAATCATCCATTGGGTGACGGGGTATTTTTTGCTAAGGCAAATGAGGACAGCATGTATGATTTTGGCGGCTTCCGTTCGGATGATGATTCCAACATGGTTGATGGTTCAGGACAGATGATTGACAAGATCAATCAGACTCGGTGGGCATTTGAAGCAACGGTTTCGCATGATGCCAACATAAAAGAGGAATTATCCAAACTGGTTTTATATGCACGTTCTCCGGTGCAAGGAGTTTGGACTATCTCTCACGTCAATGGAACTGTTTATAAAGGAACAGGTAAGCCAGTTGGAGATTTGAGTTCCAATGGAAATGCAGCTACCATCGCATTGAAGTTAGCCGGTGGAGGTAGTTTAGTTAAAATTTTAGGATAATTTTTTATGGAAAAAGTTTCACGTGAAATAGCTGAGAAGGATGTAACATTTTGGCTGGATAAGAAAAAGATCAGCACAGGTCACAGAGAATTGAATGAGAATTTTATTGATCAGTTGGCCGATGCAGTTCAGGAAGGTAATCTTGTTTTGGACAAGGATACTAATGAATGGACTTATGATTTAGCTTTCCCGGTTAATGATGAAAAGGGAGGCGAGGCACTTGGAACCTTAAAATTTAAGCCAAGGTTGAACGATGTGATGTTAAGACCATTCCTTAACGGAGTTAAAAATGATGATGCTGACGGAAGATTATTAGCACATACAGCAGCCTTAACTGGCGCGAATAAAGGACTTTTAAAGTTGATAGATTCGGTAGACAAAAGGGTGGTTATGGCCATTACGGTTTTTTTTGTTTAAGTGAAAGTCAACACAGCAACATGTTAGTAAGTGTTGCGAGAAGATTTAGATGGGAACCGGAAAAACTCGGTTCCCTTTTTTTTGATACTGAGGACTATTTAGGGTTAGTATTTTGGTACGACACATTACTTGAAGAAGAAGCAGAGATAAAGAGAAGCTCACCTAAGAAGAAATAGATGCCAGCAGGATATACCATACCGACCGCTTTTACCGCAATAGATAGGTTTACATCACCTGTGATAGCGATGAGTCGGGCTATGAACAACTTTGGTTTGAGTTCGACAAGAGCACTATCCAGAGTTAATCGAGGCTTTAGGCAATTAATGAGTCCATTAAGAGCCGTTAACAAATTAATGATGGGTCTTGGCTACTACGTGGGGTTATACACGATAGTCAGCATCTTTCGGAACGCGATCAAAACGATGGCAGACTTCCAAGAGGCACAAATAAATATTCAGGCTGTATCACCTAAGACAACCATGCAGAACAAATTACTGGCAGTCCAGGCAAGGAAGATGGCTGTTGAATATGGAGTTGCTGCTTTAAATGTTTCCAAAGTGCAGTATGAGTTAATTAAAATGGGTCAGAGTGTAGACAGTAAGGGAGGCATTCAAAATATTATTGATATGACCCCAAGTATTGTTCTTGGATCAAAAGCAATGGGGGCACCAGAGGATAAGTTAGCTCAGCTTGTTGGAGCTTCTATGAATCTATTTAAGATGCCAGTTAATGATGTTGTTGACATTTTTTCAAAAGGATTGGATATATCAGCAATGGATTGGGAGTCATTTAGTTTAATGATAAGCAACTCACAACAAACATGGTCGATAGCTGGTGGGGGGTTAGAAGATTTGGTTGGAAGGTTGGGTATTTTGAGTAACAACTTTGTTCACGCTGCTTCGGCTGGAACCGGGTTAAAAAATATTACCCTTGATAATGCTGTTGCGATGAAAACCCTTGATGAACAGCTATTAAAAATAATGAAGAGCGGAAGGCCTTTGGTTACTGGTCAGGGGATGTATGGTAGAAAAGCCATTCAGTCAGCACTTCCAATGGCAGTGTCTTTGGATGATGGCAGTATGGATGAGTTGGCTGAAAAGCTAAACCGGGAGCGGAAGGGATACACAGCGATGTTGAATGCTATAAAAGCAGCGGGTATAAACTACAAGTTGGAACAGACTAAGACTGCTTGGCAAGAATTGATTTTTAGTGTCGATGATGGCACCGGAGCATTTGCGAAAGCGACTACTCATATTTTAGAATCAGCGAGGGCAGTTCTTCTTATAACGGCTGACTCAGAAGCAGCGAGACAGACTTTGAAGGGATTGAACCCGGAGGTTAGAGAAACGGCAGAGAGGTTTATTTATTGGGCTAAGTGGGCAAAGAGATTACTTTTTTTACTTATACTATTGAAAGGGGCCGTGATACTATGGAGGTTTTGGATTATTGTATCCACTACGGCAATGTGGTTATGGAATGCAGCATGGGGAGTATCGGTAGCACTTGGGATTGCTAATGCAACAACAGTGGGATGGAATACAGTGTCAATAGGAGCATTTATGATAGCTACTAAAGTTGCTACAGCCGCTCAATGGTTATGGAATGCAGCGTTAGCAGCTAACCCGATTGTGTGGATTATAGTAGCGGTTGCAGCATTGATAATACTTATGTACCAAGTAGTAAAACATTGGAATGAATGGGGTGCGGCTGTTTCGGTATTTATGGGTCCTTTGGGGACAGTTATTTCACTTGTTCAATCCTTCCGTAGAAATTGGGATATGCTTGTTCAAACTTTCACTACAAAAGGATTTATGGCTGGTTTCTACATGATTGGTGATATCATCATGGATGCTTTGCTTATGCCATTGCAACAGGTATATGAATTGATGTCTAACCTTCCTGGAGTCATTGGATCTTCATCGGCTGAAATGGCTAAGTTGATAGAGGCTACTCGTGCTGGTATGGGATTGAATGTGACCACCGATGAGAATGGAAATACTTTGAATACAAAGAGAATAAATCCAGAGCTTTCTAAACAGGAGTCGCTTCAAAGTACAATTGAGAAATCTATGGTTGAATTAGTATTTAGAAACAAACCTGATTTTGTTGATGTAATTGATAAAAATAAAAAGGTAAGTTCAATCACTCCACAGGTAGGTAGTACCATGGGAGCTCAAACAAGTTGGTAATGGACATAGAATTAGTTGAAAGCGGCAATGGTGGAGATTTCGTTACAAAAAAGAACGATTTGTCTATTATTTTTGGTTTCGGTAATATGCCATACTTGGCAATGTTTGGAGGCAACAAAGCACAGGACACCCCAAGCCAGCGACAAAAAAGTGAGAAGGCTTATGATTGGTGGGGGAACAGTTTACTATTTGAAAACGATAAAAGTGTGCAGTTCAATTCACTAACAGAACGGTCGCTTGATAACAATCCTCTTTCAAGTTCAGGCCGGGTAGCGATAGAACAGGCAGTAAAGAGAGACTTGGTTTTCATGAAGCCATTTGCTAAAGTTGGAGTATCAGTAACTATTACTGGTCCTGACAGGATTGTGATTGCTGTTCGCATAATTCGGTTGGATAACCTACAGCAAAGAGATTTTATTTATATTTGGGATGCAACGCTACAGGAATTGATTGATCGGGATAATGTTGTGGCCGGTGGAGGAGGTGTTATAGTGCCAACAGCAGGGATATTTGATGATTCGTTTGATTTTTCTTTTGAGTAATGTAAAACAGTTAAAATGAAATGATTACAATACCAACCTTATCTCAACTTTACACCGACATAAAATCCGATTTAGAGTCGAAATTCACTTACGTTATTCCGGTATTTGGAAAGAACTTTATAAGGGCATTAGCGGCAGTTCAAGCGGCCAAGCTAAAAGTTTACTACTTGGCTATAGCCAACCTTCAAAAGAACATTTTCATTGACACGGCAGACCCTGAGTCGGTTGGAGGAACCCTTGAGCGATTTGGACGGATTAAGTTGGGCAGGAATCCATTTCCGGCTACAGCAGGACAATATTCAGTGCAGGTAAGTGGAACTATTGGAGCGACTATTCCGGCACGGACAACCTTTATTACCGATGATGATTCGAGTAACCCTGGCAAATTATTCATTTTAGATTCAGCTTTTGTATTGGTAACAGGATCTGACACAATATTACTTAGGGCATTGGAAGCCGGCACTGGCTCAAGGATATTTACCGGAGAAACCTTAACATCCACTACACCTATTGCTGATGTGAGCCAAGGAGTACTATTTATTGGCGAGAGCGTAAGTCCTGTAGATGCTGAGGACATTGAGGATTATCGTGATAAGGGAATACAGTCGTACCGCTTGGAGGCTCAGGGAGGCGCGGTTGGGGATTATAGAATTTGGAGTTCTGATGCTCAGGGAGTTTTGCGGGTTTATCCTTATGCTAAAACAGGATTTCCGAACGAGATCAATGTTTTTGTGGAGGCCACGGTAGCTGACTCCACTGATGGCAAGGGAACTCCTTCCGGCACGATACTGACAAATGTGGATAATGTGATTGAGCTTGATCCTGACACTACCAAGGACATTAACGAGCGGGGCAGAAGGCCATTAGGAATATTTGATATCCATGTTTTGGCAGTAAGTCCCCTAGATGTAATTGTTAACATTGCAGGTTTTGTTGGGATAACAGCAGCTAAGCAAACAGCTATACTAAATTCATTAACGGATGCTTTAAGAACGGTTAGACCATACTTATCGGGAGCGGATCCATTAGAGGATAAAAATGACATTTTTAACATTAATAAAGCTATCAATGCTATTCTAACAGCATCACCGGGTAGTATTTTTGGTGCTGTTACTATGACAGTTGACGGTAATCCGGTTTCAACCTATACCTTTACTCAAGGAGAAATTCCTTACCTTGATTCAGTAACTTACTCTTAATGGTAATTCTTGAAAAAATAGAGCAATTAGGAAGGATGCTTTACCCTACAGGTAGGGCATTTAAAATGGCTAAGGATAGCTTATTTGATAAGTTGAACTCTGGCCTTTCATTGAGTGAAGAACGTGCTGTGAGCGATGCTAAATTGATTTTGGATAGTGCCTTACCTGATAATACTAATTTTGATGCCTCTGATGCTACCCAATGGGAGCGTAGATTGGGATTGATAACAAATGTATCCTTGACTGTTGATGAACGAAAGATTGCCATCCAGAGGAAAATGAACCATCCGGGAAACGTCAAGCCACGGCAGAACTACCGTTATTTGGAGCGCGAGTTGAGAGCGGCAGGATTTGATGTGTATGTTTACGAGAATAGATTTGATGATAGTATGGGAGGATTAATGACCCGTGGACCATTAGATGTATCAGGTGGAATTGGAGGAATTGATGTTCAATATGGAAATATTCAATATGGAAATGGTAGCTACGGATCATACTTTGGGAAGATTGTTGTAAATTCGATTTTTAATGAGGAGGATTTGCTTTTCAATGTTGGATCGAATTTAAGAAGCACATTTTTTATTGGAGGAACACCAATTGGAACATTTGCAAATGTTGATGCAACAAGAGAGATAGAATTTAGAGAACTTATTTTAAAAATAAAACCAGTTCAAACAGTAGCTTACCTTCTTGTTTCGTATGTTTAAT
>Ga0163146_10004322_pt1 | contig 17343 bp, 10 predicted proteins | sample OliLakLV19MP7G1_FD_148648 | JGI IMG/M metagenome (GOLD analysis project Ga0163146, IMG submission 148648) | Freshwater microbial mat bacterial communities from Lake Vanda, McMurdo Dry Valleys, Antarctica - Oligotrophic Lake LV.19.MP7.G1 | ecosystem: Environmental > Aquatic > Freshwater > Lake >...
GGCCGGGTCTTCCGGGCCGGGTCTTCCGGGCCGGGTCTTCCGGGTTGGGTCTTCCGGGTTGGAGTGAGTCGTGGAGTCGGTCCGGGGTGTGGGGAGAAGTGCCCGAGGCCGGGGGCTGGGTCAGTTCACGCGAAGTGTCTGGAATCGACATCACCGCCCTTGTGGCGGAGGAGTCCTGCATACATGTCCAAGCGTCCCGTCAACGTTTCCTCACACTCGACCCCCGATGCTTCGGCCTCGGATCCTTCGAGCGGAGCACGAGACGGAATCGATCGGACTCACCGAGCGCCTGATCGCGAGCCCGCTCGCGAGTCCGCTCGCGCGACACCTCCCGAAGAGCGCCGCAGCGATCCGCCGCCCTCCGGGCGCGGTCGAGGCCCGGGACGAACCGATGCCTCCCGGACCGCCGACGGCCAGGCCGCCGAATCGCGCCCGGGTCGCGCTCGACGTCCGCGGGTCGAAGTCCCCTCGGCCGCATCGACCCCGGTTGCGGACGAAGCGTTGGCCGCCGCCGCGATCGCCTCGAGCGAGCCGGCCCCTCCGGAGGTGGTCTCCGCCGTTGCCACGGCGGTTGGACCAAACTCGTTCCGTCGCTGGTTCGCCGACGGCAAGTCCCTTCGCGTCAGCGGCAGAACGCTGCTCGTGCTCGAGAGCAGCCCCTTCGTCATCGAGCGCATGCAGCTCAAGTGCGGCCAGCTCCTCGAGGAGGTCGCCCGACGACTGCGCGATGACGGGGCGATGCGATTGCCCGGCGACGCGCCCGAGTCCCTTTCGCCCGAGTCCCTCTCGCCCGAGTCCCTCTCGCCCGAGGTTGCCGCGGCGGAAGGTGTCGCGCCCCGTGGCGGCGTTCGCTTCCAGCTCGTCGACCCCGCCACCCTCGCCGCCCTGCGACCGCGCGGGGTCGACGCAGACGACGACTCGGCGACCGCGACGCTTCCCGCAGGCAGGCGACGTGGCCCAGAAGGAGGACGCTCCACCGCCCGCGAAGGCCCGCCCCAGCTCCAGTTCGCCAGCGCCATCGATCCCACCCGCGGTCGCCAGCGACTTTCCGAATTCGTGGTGGGCAACTCCAATCGACTCGCCTTCGAGGCCGCCACCCGCATGGCCCGAGGCGAAGCCGGACTGGCCAGCCTCTTCATCCACGGTGCCTGTGGCGTCGGCAAGACCCACGTGCTGCGCGGTCTGTGCGCCCTGCGTCAGGAGCTCTTTCCCCGCCAGCAGGTCCTCTACACCACGGCGGAAGCGTTCACCAACGAGTTCATCCAGCACCTCCGCGGCAACAAGCTCGAGGAGTTCCGCGGCCGCATTCGTCGGCTCGACCTCCTGGCCATCGACGACGTGCACTTCCTCGCCGACAAGAAGCACACCACCGGCGAGTTCCTCCACACCTTCGACGCCATCGGCTTCGACGGGAAGCAGGTGGTGCTCGCCTCCGACGCTCCGCCGCAGCACATCAAGGCCTTCAGTCACGCCTTGATCAGCCGACTGGTCGCGGGCATGGTGGTGCAGATCGGGCTGCCCGATCGCGAGTTGCGGCTCGCGCTGCTGCGACGTCTGGCCACCGACCACAACCTGACCCTCACCGAAGAGGCCGAGGAGGCCGTGGTCGGACGCATCGCCACCAGCGCCCGGGAGATCGCCGGAGCCCTGCACAAGCTGGTGGCCCTCCGCGGGCTGCGACCGCGCGTCGAGCAGGGTTCCGCGGCGAGCGCCGAGGGCACCAGCGCCCGCGACGCCATCGGCATGGATCTGGTCGAGTACCTCCTCCGCGACGTCGCCGAGCGGACCGTGCACGTCCGGCCCGCCTCGATCGTCGCCGGGGTCTGCACCGTGCTCGGGATCGATCGGTCCGAGCTGCTCGGTCGCGGGCGGCATCAGAAGGTCGTCCTCGGTCGGGCCCTCGTGGCCTGGTTGGCACGGGAGATGACCACCATGAGCTACCCCGAGATTGCCACCTGTCTCGGCCGCGACAACCACTCGACCGTGCACTATGCCCATCAGCGGCTCAACGCCATGATGAAGGAGAAGCGGCGGGTCGAGTTCGGCGTCGACGGCGGAACGATCCCGATTGCCGAACTCGTCGAGCACGCCCGGCGCTCGATCCGGCGACTGGGCTGAGTCGCCCGGCCGAATGACACCGCCCGCGTTGCTCGATCCCTTCCGAAGCGACCGCACCGCCGGAGCACCCGGCGGGAGCAATCGGCGCAATCGTCGCCGGATACACTCCTCCCAATGCGTGCGACACCGGCTTGCTCACCTCCGATCCCCCGGTTGACTCGATCCACCCGCGCGCACCTTCACGCTTTCGTGGCGACGTCTGTCGTGGCGCTCTGCGCCTTCGGCTCGGCGGCGCGAGCTCAGGAGCCTGTCGACCTCGAAGCCGGTGCCATCCGCCAGCTCCGCAAGGCGACCGTCTACCGGGCCAACGGACTTCACCACTCGCTTCTGCTGGCCCTGCGCGATCTGCGCGACCCCACCATGCAGCCGCTGTTCCAGTCGCTGGTGCAGGCCGACCACTGGTCGATCCAGCTCGATGCGATCCTCGGACTCGCCGAACTGAGCGCCGAAGGTCGCGTGGATCCGTGGCTGCTGGCCAAGCTGCGTTCGGATCGCGACCGCGCCGATGGCGTGCGCGTGGCCCTGGAACTCGGACTTCTCCAGCGGCCCGACATCGAGAAGATACTCGGGTGGGACGATCTGGCGTCGGTGGCCCGAGTCGTCCTCCTCGCCGAGTACCGTCGCCTCGGCGGCACTCCCGATCCGAGCATGCTCGCCCGTCTGGCGGCGAACCCCGATCCTCCGGTCGCCGGTCTCGCGGCGTGCCTTCTCGCGGAGGGATCACCGACGCCGAGCGGCACCGCCGGTTCCGAGGCCGCCCCAGCAACCCCGCCCGACCGTACCGCCCTCGATGCCTTCGCCAAGATGCTCGACACGCTCAGCCCCGAGGATCGCGACGCGGCCATCGAAGAGGTCGCCAACGCCGCCCGCCGCTATCAGCTTCCCTCGGCAATTGCGCTTCTCGCGCCTCGCGTCGACGGCAGCAACGACTCGCCCGGTCCGCAGGAGAGCGTGGTGGGTCTGGCCCTGGCCCTCGATGCCAAGCGCGGCCTGGTCTTGTGGAAGACCGGTCTCGGCAAGGAACCCTCGCAGTCGAAGCGGGTGCGCTACGGACTGATCCTGCTCCTCAACGCCACCCGCGTACCCGCCGACTCCTTCGACGCCCTCCTGCCTCCGAAGGGCAAGGGGGCTTCCGCCGAAAGCGCACGCGATCCACTTCTTGCGGCGATGGTGGCCGCGGGCAAGGCCCTGGCCTCGGGACGCGAGCCGGCCAAGGCTCTCACCGCGCTCTACGACATGGGGCATCGCCGCTGCTGTCGCTGGGTTCTCGGCGCCGCCGATGAACTCGACACCGAGGGCGCGAAGACGATCTACCTGCACGTCATCGATCGACTGGACATTCCCAAGGAGCGCACGGCCGACGCCCTCGTCGATGCAATCGAAGCGTCGGCGCGGCTCATCGAGCGCGATCCGGAAGCGCTTCGCGCGCGGCTGCTGAGCACCCAGGACGACGGCCCCAAGCAGGAGGCGATGCTCCTCGGTCTGGCCAACTCCCGCTCGCCCGCGGCGGCGACCGCCGCGGAGAGCACCACACGTCTCGGCGCCGGCCGGGCCGACACTCTGGCTCTGGTCGTCCTGGCCCGCCATCGGGACACGCTGACTGCCGACGAGCTGCGTCAACTGGGGCTCGTCGCCGGTGGCGGCGGGCAGATCGACGAATCGCTCCGCGCCCAGGCGGCGTGGCTGTACCTTCGCCACCTCGGGAAGCTCGAGCAGTCGCTTCCGAAGATCGTCGGCGGCACGTAGCGCCGAACCGATCCCCTGGTCGCGGCGCCGCCGCACTCTCGCCCAACCCGCTCGCCCCGGAGCCACGCCCGTGACCGGACTCATCCCGCTCAGCAAACCCGACATCCTCGACGATGATCTCATCGAAGTGGCTGAGGCCCTTCGCTCGGGCCGACTGACGCTCGGACCGAAGGTCGAGCAGTTCGAGCGAATGGTGGCGGCCCGCACCGGACGTCCGCAGGGCGTGGCCGTGGGCTCCGGTGGATCGGGACTTCGCATCTGTCTGGAAGCCCTCGGCATCGGTCCGGGCGCCGAGGTCCTGGTCCCGGCCTTCGCGTGGATCGGCGCAGCCAACGCCGTGCATCTGTCGGGGGCCACGCCGATCTTCGTCGACAGCGACCCGGGCACCCTCAACATGGATGTCGCCCAGGCCGAGCGCAAGATCACCGAGCGAACGCGCTGCGTCATGATGATCCCGGTCTTCGGGAATCCGACCGGACTGCGCGAGCTCGCCTCGCTCTGTTCGAGACACGAGATCCCCGGCCTCGAAGACGCCAGCGCCGGTCTCGGGACCACCATCGGTCGCGACGCCGTGGGTCGCTTCGGTCGTCTGGCGATCTTCAGCTTCTATCCCAACAAGCCGGTGACCACCGGCGAGGGAGCGATGATCGTCACTCACGACGATCGACTGGCCGATGCCTGCCGTTCGCTGCGGAACAACGGTCGTCCGGTCAAGGAGGCTCCCCGCCATCTGCACCTCCCCGGGCTGGGCTCGTGGCTCGATCATGAACGACTGGGATGGAGCTGCCGCCTGAGCGACATGAACGCCGCCCTCGGCATCGCTCAGCTCCGCCGGCTGGACGAGACCATCCGGCTTCGACAGAACGTGGCCGACGGCTACTTCCGACGTCTGAGCGGTCACCCCGATCTGATCCTTCCGACGATTCCGGCCGAGACGATGATGAGTTGGCCGATGTACGTGGTTCGACTCAGCGATCGATTCACCCAGAACGATCGGGACGAGATCATCGCCGGGCTCCGCCGCCACGACATCGGGGCCTGCAACTACTACCCACCGGCGCCGCTCCTCCCGCACTTTCGAAGATCGCTGGGCCACAAACCCGGCGACTTTCCCGTCTCCGAGTCGGTCAGCCAGCGGACGATTGCCCTGCCCTTCCACAACCGCCTGACCCCCCGCGAACAGGATCTGGTGTGTCAGACGTTGGATCTGATGCTGAAGCGATCGGCGTTTGGGCGCGGCTGAAGCCGCGGGGTGGGTCGGCTGCGCCGGCCGGGCCGTCGGCTGGCGCCGACTCGTAAGGTGTGCCGCGTGCGCGGCACCTGTCATTCGCTCGGCACGAGCGACGCGGCGATGACTTCGTCAGCGTGGTCGCTCGAGCCGAGCAAATCAGAGGGGCTCGCTTCGCTCGCCGCCCGCGATGCCACGGCTGGCTCTGCCAGCCGTGCGTTCGTTCTCGAGTCTCGATTCTGGATCACTCGGACACCCGACCGTTCGGCCGAGCTGGTGCTCGGCGGTCCAAGGGGGCGGTACCGCGCGTGTGAACGAAAGCACGGTTGGACAAGCCAACCGTGGCATCCGGCATTTTCGGCTGCCCCCCCAAATCTGTCCGCTCGACTCGATCGACCCGGCGGGCGCAGCCGACGAGCCAGTCGGCGCAGCCGACCTACTCCCCTCTCTCCCACTGCTTCTCCAACCTCACCCGCGACACCGGCACTGCGGTGCGAAGCTCCTGGGCGAAGATCGAGACCCGGAACTCTTCGACCAGCCAGCGAGAGCGGTCGAGCTCCGGTGTGGCCTGCTCGGGGGGAATCGCGGCGCGACGGGCGAGGTAGCGCTTCCACAGCGGCAGCACCTCGTCCATGCCGCGGGCATCCTTGAGGTGGCCACTCTCCTTGAGCTTCTTGAGTCGCGCGAGCGCACCGGCGAGATATCGCGGGAGATGGATGAAAGCCTCCCACGGCGTATCCAGAAGGAACCCCGGTTGAAGCAGATGCGAGACCTGCTCGCGGATATCGGCGAGGGCCGGTTCCCAGGTCGAGGGCGCCGGCGCGTCGAGCAACTGCTCGAGCCGCTGCCGTGCCTCGAGGATCTGCCTCGCCATGGCAATCACATCGCGTCCGGCCTCCCAGAGTCGGCTTCGACCAGCGGCCAGAGTTGCGGCGAACTGCGCCGGAGTTCGCACCAGACCGTCTGCCTGCGGCGGCTCTGGTGGTGCACCGTCGGCATCGGCCGGACTCGGCACCTCCGGCACCGCGCCGATTGGGCGCTCGAGGAAGGCCCGCTCGGCGATGCGATCGATCAGCAGCCGCTCGAGCTGCGCTCGCGGCCCCAGCGGAGCATGCAGGAGGGCGAGGGCGTCGATTCCCGGCACACCGCGCTCGTCGGGCATGAAGTCGAGCATCGGTCGAATCGAATCACCCTCGGCGAGAGCGAAGAGACGCCGGAGCCCTCCGCGCGTCGCCCGCCGCGCGTGCGACTCGTCGGCGAAGAGACGCAGCTCGGCTCCCTCGCCGACATCGCTGAGTCCGGGGAAGGCTCTCACGACCATGCCGCCCTGCACCAGCTCCACCGAGCGCGGCAGCTCCGGCAGCGTGAAGGATCGCATCACCGTGCCCAAGGGCAGTGACGCGATCGACAACGCTCCACCATCAGGACCGGGCGGCATCGATCCGTCCCGTCTCTCCTTGCCGCGAGTTCGTGCGCCGCCGTCACCCCGCGTCTCGCGAGCAACCGGCGCGCCCGTTGGCGCCCGACGCATCTCCCCGGCGGAGCCCGCTCGTCCGGGTGAACGGCCGTTCTCCTCACCCCTCTCTCCCCGGTCCTGTGCGCCGCCGTGCAGACTCGCCCGCGCCCGGCCACCGAGCTCCCGTTGCAGAGCGACAAGGTCGCGGCTCGTGGCCACAGTCGCGCCGTCGCGATCGATGACTCGAACGTTCATCCGCAGATGCGCGGGAAGCTCGGCGAGGACGAAGTCGTCGGTCACAATGGGCGTGCCGGTGAGTCTCCGCAGGTACTGGGCAAGCTCGCTTGGCAGCGTTCCGCGACCGAACTCCAGACTCTCGACCGCGCCGTCGGCGAAGTCGGTTGCGGGGACGAACCGCACTCGCACGCGCTTCGGAAGGGTTCGAAGGAGTCCGATGATCTTCTCGCGGAGCATGCCCGGAACGAGCCACTCGAGGCGCTCCGCCGGAAGTTGCAGCACCACCGCAATCGGAACGGTGAGGGTCACCCCATCGTCGGGCTGGCCCGGCTCGTGGATGTAGTCGAGCGGCAGTCGCAGCTCCGCGAGTTCGAGGGTGTCGGGGAAGTCCTTGGCGGAGAGATCCTCGGCCCCGGGCTGGAGCAGATCGGCGCGTTCCATGAAGAGAAATCGTGGTCGTCCGCGCTCGGCATGGCGCCGCCACTTCTCGAACGATGGGGTGCTGTGGATCTCGGGCGGGATGCGGGCGTCGTAGAACTCGAAGCGGGCCCGGAGATCGACCAGCACATCCCTCTGCCTCTTCTTGGCCTCGACCATCTCCAACGCCTCGATGAGTTCCCGATTGTGCTGGAGGAACTCTCCATCAGTCGCGATCTGCTCTTCGACCAGGGCCGACTGGATGAAGATGTCGCGTGCGGTCCTGGGATCGATCGGTCCGAAGGGCACGCGCCGCTTGGGGACGAGGATCAGTCCGTGCAGGCTCACCCGCTCCCACGCCGCGACCTGACCGGAGTCGACCAGCCAATGCGGGTCGAAGAACTCGCGGCGCACCAGGTGCGGCGCCACCCGCTCGACCCAGTCGGAGCGGATGCGCCCGACGCCTCGCGCGTACCTGCGGGTGGTCTCGACCAGTTCCGCCGCCACCACCCACGGCGGATCCTGCCGAAAGAGCGCCGAACCGGGCGAGAGATGGAACGTCAGGCCACGCGGTCCCTTGTACTCCCGCTCCTCGCCCTTGACTCCGATCTGAGTCACGAAGCCCGAGAGCACCGCGCGATGGATGGCTCCGACATTCGGCGGCGCTCCTGGCGTCCGTGCAAGGACGATTCGCGGTCGATCAGGTGTGGGGCGCTCGGGCATGGGTCGGGTAGGCGCGAGTGCTTCAGTGCGTCGCGCTGCGGGTGGCTGCGGGTGGCTGCCGGTGGCTGGGTCGCACGCGTCTAGTTGCCGCCGACGAAGTCGACTTCGCCGGCGGCCGGAGTCAGTCCTGCGGCGTGGGCGTCATCGAGAAGTCGTCGCACCGCCTCGCGACCGCGGTCGCCGTAATCGAGCGTCCAGTGATTGACGTACATGGAGACGAATCGATCCGCGGTGGCCGCATCCATCCCTCGGGCGAAGCCGAGCGCGTACTGGACCGACTCGTCGCGATGGTCGAGGGCGTACGTCACGCTGGCGCGGAGCATTGCGGTGATCGCCTCGATCGACCCGGCGCCGAAGCGCTGGTCGAGTCGGCGGCTGATTGCATTCGCGCCGAGCGGCAGTGGCAGCCCGGTCCGCTCGGTCCACCACGCCCCGAGATCCCGCAGCAATGTCAGGCCGTGATCGCCGAAGGTGAGCTGTCCTTCATGGATGACGACACCTGCCGTGAATCGACCGGATGCAACCTCGTCGATGATTCGATCGAAGGGGACGACTTCGTATCGAAACGACCCGGGGCCCAGCAGGAGACTCGTCGCCAGAAATGCAGTGGTGCGGGTCCCCGGCACGGCAATCGTGGCCCCGGCATCGCGCAACGCTGCGAGCGGAAGCTTGCGCGGCGCCACCAGCTTCGGCCCATAGCCGTCGCCGACACTGGCGCCGCAGGCCGTCAGGCGATAATCCTGTCGGACCCGCGGATAGTGAGCGCAGGAGATTGCGGTGATGTCCAGTTCCGCCCGTTCGGCCCGCTGGTTCAGGGCCTCGATGTCCTCGGCAACGGTCTCGAAGGTGAACGATCCCGTGTCCACCCGCGGCGGACGACCATCGATCGACATCAACGGCCACCACATGAAGGCATCGTCGGGATCGGGGCTGTGGCCGAGGCGGAGGACAATTGGACCAAGGGCAGACATTGACGCGGAGGGTAGGAGAAGGGGGTCGGCTCTGCCGACTGGCACGTCGGCTGCGCCGACGAGTGTTGTGTGCCGCGTGCGAATCCCCTCCCCCGCCAGCGCAGCGCCGCGGGAGAGGGGGGAGCCGTGAGCGAGCGCAGCGAGTCGAACGGCGGAGGGTGAGGGTCGTCGTCCGTCGGACGGCATGTCCCGCGCCTGGCCGAGCTGGTGCTCGGCGGTTGGTGCGCGGGCGTCCCGCCCGCTTCACGACTGCCTTGGAGCAGTCGGCCCGAAATGGGCATTCGTCGGATCGAGGGTCCTGGCGTGCTCGATCTCTCCGCCACGCTCCGCGCCAACGACTCGCAGTCGCGATTCATCGCGTCGCGAGCCAGAGGTTGAATGACTCGGAGAGCACGGAGAGCACGGAGAGCACGGAGGCCACGGAGGGGAGCAGACTGAGAAGAGTGAACTGCCGCGAAGTCCTGCTCCTTCTCCGTGCCCTCCGTGAACTCCGTGTCACCAACCTCCTGCGCACGACGCCACCACATGCGACTGGGCTTCGGTGATGCGCACGTGGCCGTCCGGCCGAGCTGGTGCTCGGCGGTCCAAGGGGGCGATGTCACGCGTGGGGTGGGAGCATGGTTGGCAAGCCAACGGTGGCATACCGGTCCGTGGCATCGAACACTTCACGTGCCCCCCAATCGGTGCGCTCGACTCGATCGACCACGCTGGCGAAGCCAGCGCCGCGTCGATCGTGCCGAGCGCCACACAGGTGCCGCGCACGCGGCACACCTCATACACGGAGGCGCAGCCGAAGCGCCCAGTCGGCGCAGCCAACGACCCTCTCGGCGGAGCCGACAAACTCCTACCGTCGGCGGCATGCTCGCCCCCAATGCCAACTCCCCTCCCTCGGTCGCCTTCCTCGGTCTCGGCGTGATGGGGCGCTCGATGGCGGGGCATCTGCTGGATGCCGGACACCGGCTGGTGCTTCACAGTCGTCGCAAGGAAAGCGCCGAGGCCCTGCTGGCGCGGGGCGGTGCGTGCACGTGGGCCGACACACCTCGGGACGCGGCCAGTGGAGTCGATGTGGTGATCTCGATGGTCGGCTTCCCGCACGATGTCGAAGCGGTACACCTCGGGGTGGGAGATGGCGGCACGCTCGCGGCGTCACCTGCGCCTCGACTGTTGATTGACATGACCACCAGTCGCCCAAGCCTGGCGGCGCGGATTGCCTCCGAGGCGGGGCGGCGCGGAATCATGGCCCTCGATGCACCGGTGTCGGGGGGCGATGTCGGCGCTCGCAACGCGTCGCTCTCGATCATGGTCGGTGGCGATGCCGCCGCGTTCGAACAGGCGCTTCCAATTCTTGAGCGACTCGGCACAACCATCGTGCATCAGGGTGGTCCCGGTGCCGGTCAGCACACCAAGATGGTCAATCAGATCCTGATCGCCGGCACGATGATGGGGCTCTGCGAGGGACTGCACTACGCCAAGGCCAGCGGCCTCGATCCGTCCCGAGTCCTCGAGTCGGTGGGCGGCGGCGCCGCGGGAAGCTGGTCGATTGCCAACCTCGCCCCGCGCATTCTGCGCGGCGACTTCGAGCCGGGCTTCTTCATCGATCACTTCGTGAAGGATCTCGGAATTGCCATCGAGGAAGCGGCGCGACTCGGCGTGACGCTCCCGGCACTGGGGCTGGCGAAGTCGCTCTACGAGAGAGCACAGGCCCAGGGACTTGGCCGCAAGGGAACTCAGGCGCTGGCGCTCGTCCCCAGCGCTGAGTAGTCGCCCAAGAGCCGTCAAAGAGCAGCCGGTCCGACCGTTGACGTCACTCCGTCGCCCAACCGCCGACCACGTCGATTCCGGGCTCGCGAGCAAGCATCGCCAGCTCGTGATCGCAGTCGTCGAGAAGCGCCGCAAGCTGCGCGAAGTAGAGGAGACGACTTGGCGAGAGCCACCGCTCCCGCGCTCGCCGGTCCCGGCTCAACCCGTGCGTCGCCCACTGCCACACCGTCCGCGGCAACAGCTGAAGCCAGCTCGGATTGCGACTGAGGAGGTGGAGCATCACTTCGGCGCCGAACCGGGCGAAGTGTGCTGCGGAGCGCACTGTCACGTTCTTCGGCGCGTATGGCACGTCCGCGATCTCCGGATACGCCCGAGCAATCACGTCGTCGTGGAACCCGGGGTCGTAGCGGATCTCCTCGGGAAGGCCCGCGAGGTAATCGAAGAGCTCGTGATCGAGGAAGGGGCAGTAGACCGTCGGCACACCCGCGAGCATCGCCGTCGACATCATGGCGATCTCGCGCCGGCTCCTGCTGTAGATGTTGGACATCGCCAGCGGATTCGGCCCTCCGCTGACTGCTTCGAGATGCCGGGCCAGTCGGACTGGCAACACCGCCCGAGCGTCGGCGCAGCGAAACCGCTCGGGCAGCACGCTCATCAGCGGCGTCGCGTCGCGACCCAGCAGTTCGTCGGCCAGCGCTTCGAACTTCCCCTGCTGAAGCAGTCGCAGGTGCTCGGGCTTCTGGAGACGGGGCGCCGAAAGCGTGTCGCCGGCGATTCCATCCCAGCTCGTGCTGAAGCCACTTGCGGCGGGATCGTTCGAGCGGCCGGCCATCCGATCGGCCATGCCCAGCATCCATTCATGCTCGTCGCAGCAGTAGCTCGTGCGCCACGTGCGGCGGGTCTCGGCTTCGAAGCGCCGCGGTGGCGAGACCACCACGTGGTTCAGACCCAGACGTGCGCAGAGTTCCGCCGCCGGCGCAACATCCACATTGCCCCGCGGCGGAAGCTCGCGGCTGGTGATGCACTCGGTGGGACGGAATCCCTGACGCACGAGTTCCAGGAGGATGTGCCGCGAATCGCGGCCACCGCTCAACGGCACCGCACAGCGCTCGCCGGTCGGAGGCCGCCGGGCGATGGCGGCGCGAAATGAGGTCGATGTAACCATCCATCGCCTCGGTTCTGCTCACTCGCTGGGCGATTCCGAGCGACCGCGAGGTCTCGATCGTCAGCGTGCCATCCCAGGTGAGTCGCGCCGTCGGCGGGAGCGTGCGCACCCCGCGGAGCGGCGTGTCCTCGTTGACGTAGTAGCCCAGATGAAGGAAGACCGCGATGGCCTCGACATCGGGCGTCCGCAGCCCGGCCCGCTGGGCCACGAGTGCCAGCGACGGCGAGGCGACGAACTGGGTGGCGTCGCACCAGTAGAACAGCGGGCGAAACGCGTAGCGATCGCCGCGCACGGTCATGCGGCGTCCGTCCCACTCCCACTCCGCGAAGATTCCATCAGGCACGCGCGAATCAGTCCCGCTGCTCCGCGGGAGCACATGACCGAGCCGCTGACGCGCGACACCCTCGACAGAAGGCGCGACATGCGGCGCGGCCGGTCGGCCGGGAGACGAACTCCGGGGCGTGACGTGAACGAATGGCGGCAGTGGCATGGCGAACGCAATCCGACGCAGCGAGGAAGCGCTCGAGGAATGGCCTCCGCGGGGTTCCTTGGGGCAGCGGGCCGATACTATCAGCCCCTCTGCGTGATCATCCCGCGGTGCTCTTCTGTTTCGTCTGTTCTCGTCTGTTCTCGTCTGTTCTCGTCTGTTCTCGTTTGCGGCTCTTCCTTCATGGCATCATCGCGCATCGTCGTCCACGGTTGCTACAACACGCCGAACTTCGGTGATCTGTTGCTGCTCGACCTCGCCGCCGGACACGTCGAGCGCCGCTTCGGCGTGCGCCCGAGCGTGCCGTGGCCACTGCTGGGTTCTCGCAACGATCTCATGGCCTCGGCCGGCAACGGGCTGGCCACCTGCATCAAGGCCGATGCGGCGATCTTCGGCGGCGGCGGATACCTCGCCGATCGCGGCACCGTCGCGTCGGCTCGGCGGTTGTTGCGCTACACGATTCCTGCCCGGCTCTGGCGAGCGTTGCGCACTCCGTACGTGATCGTGGGCGTGGGCGTCGGCCCGCTGCTCTCGGAGCGCGGCGCGAAGCGGGTCATTCCGATGTGTCGCGGCGCGATGCGGGTCTGCGTGCGCGACGAAGACAGTCGCCAGCTCCTGATTGACGCCGGACTCGATCCGGGGCGGGTCGAGGCAGCGGCCGACATGGTGCTGGCCCTTCGCCCCGACGACATCCCTGAGAAATCGCGGCATCGGGCAGAACAACTGCTCGGGCCGCGGGTCCCGGGCAGACGTCGGCTGGGCGTGCATCTTCAGCTCCTCGGTGAGCACGAACCGGTGCTTCGGCAGCTCGTCGAACAGGCCCTGGCGTCCCTCAAGGGGCGCGACAACGTCGAACTGATCTGGCTCGCCGATCACGACGACACCTACTACGAGTCGGCCCGGCGCTTCGGCGCCGAGGAACTCCCGAACGTGCGGTTTCTTCCCAAGCAGGACCACTGGACGACCGCTGCGCTGATCGGCGGCATGGATGGCGTGATCACCACCAAGCTGCACGTGGGCATCACCGCGTGGGCCCTCGGAGTGGCGCCCTGCGGCTACTCCATCCACCCCAAGACCCGGCGGCTCTATCGACAGATCGGGCGAAGCGACTTCCAGTGCGATCTCGGCGCCCCGATGGCCCAGGTGGACGGCTGGCTGCGACTCTTCGCCGACGACTTCACCGCCTTCGCAGCGGAGTGCCCGACGGCACGGCGCCAGCTTCCGACGCTGGCGCGGCGAAACTACGCGATCATCGACGAGCTCGTGCGCACCGTCGTTCCGGCCCACTCCGCAGCGGTCTGAGGCCATCTGGGCCTGCGGGTTGACTCGGTTCAACGACGGGCGCACCTCACCCGCGGAACGCAGTTGCGCTCGATGTGGTCGGCGATGCGCCGACAACCTGTCCTCCCTCCCGACGCTGGCCCGCTGGAAGGGTCGGCTGGTCCGCACCCTGCTCGGACCAGCGCTGCGTCGCCTGCGGCGCTGAGCGGAGAGTTCGGGGCGTTCGAGATCAGTGGCATCCGGGTGCGAACCCCGGTGACCCTGTGTGCGGTCACCATGTGTGCGGCGCTCGTGTGATATCGTCTTCCCGTGCCCACCCCGACCGACGCGCCGCTCCTGCGCCATGTTCCGCTATCGGCCGAGGCGAGTGACCTCCTGCTGGCGTTCATCGAGTACTGCGAGGCGTCCGGCGTCGAGCCTTATCCGGCCCAGGTCGCGGCCTTCGAAGCCATCTTCGAGGAGCGCAGCGTGGTGCTCGCCACACCCACCGGAAGCGGCAAGTCGTTGGTTGCGCTGGCGGCCCACTTCGCTCGGTTCTGGCGTGGCGCCCGAGGGCTCGATGCGACCATGCCCGATCACCTGCGGCGGTCGGTCTACACCGCCCCGACCAAGGCTCTCGTCAACGAGAAGTTCTTCAATCTCTGCGACGCCTTCGGAGCCCCCGCCATCGGCCTGATGACCGGCGACGCCACCGTGAACGCCTCCGCCCCGGTGATCTGCTGCACCGCGGAGATTCTCGAGAGCATGGCCCTGCGGCTGGGCACGCGAACGCCCTTCGGCTGGGTGGTGATGGACGAGTTTCACTACTTCTCCGATCCGGAGCGCGGCTCGGCGTGGCTGGTGCCGCTCCTGGAGATGAAGGACGCTCGCTTCCTGCTGATGTCGGCGACGCTGCATGACGACGAACCGGGAGCGCTCTGTCTCGATCTCGAGCGCCGCACGCGGGCTCCGGCCACCGCGGTCTCGTCCAAGGAGCGACCGGTCCCGCTCGAGTTCCGCTACCAGGCCGAGACGCTCCTGATGGAGACGCTCGAAGAGGTGCGGGAGAAGTCGCTCACCCCGGTCTATGTCGTCTCGTTCCGTCGACGCGACGCCGCCGAACTCGCCCCCAAGCTCAAGGCCCGAGCCCTCGATGCCAGGGATCGCGAGCGCCGCACGCTGATCGAAGCGGCCCTGGACGAGCACACCTTCGACACCCCCTTCGGCCGCAAGCTGCGCGAGCTGCTGCCCCACGGCCTCGCCGTCCATCACGGGGGAATGCTGCCGAAGTATCGGCGCCTCGTCGAACGACTCGCAACCCAGGGGCTGGTCACCGTCATCAGCGGCACCGACACGCTTGGCGTGGGTGTCAACATGCCAATCCGCACCGTCGTCTTCACCCAGCTCTCGAAGGGCGGCGGGCCGAAGGGCATGCACCACCTGCGCCCGGGCGAATTCCGACAGATCGCCGGCCGCGCCGGTCGCAAGGGACACGACACCATCGGAACCGTGCTGGTGCAGCCGCCCGAGCACGACGTGAACAACGCTCGCAAGAAGCGCAAGGCGGACACCTCGGGCAAGAAGTTCTGGCCCGAGAGCCCGCCTCCCGGGTTCAAGGGTTGGAACGAGAAGACCCTCGAACGGCTCCGCGATCAACCGCTCGAACGCCTTGTGTCGCGCTTCGCAGTGACCGGACCGCTGGTCCTTCAGATCCTGCGCCGCGCCGGCGACGGCAAGCTGGCGCTCGGGGCGCTCATCGCCTCAGTGGGCACTCGGCAGGCGGAGCATCTGGAGATGGCCGAGAAGATCCTCACTGCGTTCGAGGAAACCGGTCTTGCCCGGCGACTCGAGCAGCCCGACGACGCCGGCTGCCTCTACGACCTCGGCAGCGCCGCGGAGCTCATCGAGTCCTTCGATCGTCCGCTGGTGCCCTTCGTCCGCTTCGGCATGGAGCAGCTCGATCCGGCGGACCCCGAGTACGACATGGACGTCCTGACGATCGCGGAGTCGATTCTCGACGATCCCGAGGAGATCCTGCGGGCCCAGCAGCGGGCCGCTCGCGAGGCCCGGCGGCGGGAGCTCTGGACTCCGGGACAGAGCATGGAGGAGTCCAACGCCATGAAGGACGAACTCGATGCCATCACCCATCCTCGTCCGATGGCCGAAGAGCTGGAAGTGTGGTTCAAGGTGTGGGACGCCCGGAATCCCTTCATGGTGGAGAGCGGCGAGCGCCCCGGCGCTCACCACGGTCCGAGCCCCAAGTCGATTGCCCGCGACATCCTCGAGCGAGCCAAGTCGTTTGCCGATTACGTCCGCGACTTCGATCTCACCCACCACGAGCACACCCTCTACCACCATCTTTCCGACGTGCAGAAGGTGCTCGCTCGGGCCGTGCCGCCGGCGACTCGCAGCGAGCCGATTGCCAACCTGATCGAGGATCTCGCCGCCCTGGTCGAACAGATCGACTCGAGTGTCGCCCAGGAGTGGGCCCGGCGCGGGACCGACCCGATGTCGGAACTCGCCGCAGGGCTCGGGGCCCTCGAGAAGCGTCGCGACGAGTCGCGGGAGCGAGCGGTGCAGCAGGCTCGTTTCGAAAGGCTGCTGCGCCGCATGGTCCGCACCCTCGCGTTTCATTGGGTGCAGTCGCTGGCCAGACAGGACTACGGCGGCGTGGCCGATCCGCTCTTCAGTGCCGACACCGCTCGCGGGCAGTTCGCGCCGTACTGGAACGAGCACCAGGAGATCCTCGTCTCCGCCGACGCCCGCGGCCCGGATCTCTTCGAGTTCGACGGCACGTCCGGCACCGTCCGCCAGTGGATTCTCGACCCGGAAGATGAGCGCCAGTGGTTCATCGAGGGCGCCGTCGATCTCGCCGCCTCGCGCGAACAAGGCGGCGTGGTCGCCAGAGTCGTTCGCATCGTTCGGCAGGGATCACTCGATCAGCCTCTGGCCTGACCGGCGGAACGGTCCTCGACTCGCACCATGCCAACCGGCACGGCGAGACCTCCCCCGCCACCGGCGCCGCGCCGACCTTCATCGACCCGCTCAACGACCTTCGCCAGCGCCCGCACAGCCCGGTCCGCGCTCACGGCGCGGACGCCCTGCCGGACCGGCGCTGATGGCGTCGCGGCCGAACATGCCTTCGGAACCCTTCGGAACTCACGGGCTGAACTGGAATCGCCGCCATTCGGTCTGGGGACGGCTGGTGTCGAGGGTTTAGACGATTCCGTCGGCGTCGACGGCGAGGAGCGTCGAGTTCAACGACCGCTTCCGCGGGTCGGATCAATGGTGATCGAGACCGGCTTGCAACGGACGGCGCCGCCGTCAGTCGCAGGCGGCGTGGCCTGCTGCGCCGCCATCATCGCGGCGCCGATGCCGATTCCGCCGATGCCGATTCCGCCAATGCCGATTCCGCCGATGCCGATTCCGCCGACGCCGATTCCGCCGATGCCGATTCCGCCGATGCCGATCAGTCCCGAGGCGAGCATGCGATTCCGCCGCTCGTTGCGAGCGATGCGGGATTCGAGCGACTGCGTGGACGTGGGACGTGCGGGCGAATCGATGGATGTGTTGAACTGTGTCATGAGAATCTCGGAGGTAGAGAAAGGACCGAGTGAAGCGCAGAGAGTTTCCAGACAGGTCCAGTCAAACCCGCTGCAACCGCCGCTGCCCTTCGGACAACCACTCCCTTCGGACAACCACTCCCTTCGGACAACCACTCCCTTCGGACAACCACCCCGCGCACGCATCCAATCGTGCAACCCCCTGCTGCCC
>Ga0163146_10004327_pt1 | contig 17333 bp, 10 predicted proteins | sample OliLakLV19MP7G1_FD_148648 | JGI IMG/M metagenome (GOLD analysis project Ga0163146, IMG submission 148648) | Freshwater microbial mat bacterial communities from Lake Vanda, McMurdo Dry Valleys, Antarctica - Oligotrophic Lake LV.19.MP7.G1 | ecosystem: Environmental > Aquatic > Freshwater > Lake >...
ATTACCTATCCTAAATGCGACCCGAATACAGAAAATACCTGGACCAATCTTTCCTATGCAAGGGAAATTATTTTCAAAGATCTGAAAAGCAGAAATCCCTTATATATCAGCCCTTATATCATTGCAAATTATTATGAAGAAAATGTATTGAATGCCGAAGGAACGGAATATGAAAAAAATTCCAATTTTATGACGCGTAAACATTTTTTTGAAAATGAAACACTAGATAAAATTGTAAGTAATATTGGTGTGGATGCGAAATATGGACTCTCTAAAAATTTAACGCTCGACCTAACAATAAATACAGATTTTGCGCAAGCGGAGGTAGATGATAGAATTATAAATCTTTCCAAATACGAAGTAAATCTTCCCGAAAAAAGAAGTTTTTTTCTGGAATCTGCCAATCAATTGAGTTTTGGATTTCCTTCCGGAAACGAATTATTTATTACGAGAAGAATAGGCAATGAAAATGGCGTAATTGTTCCGATAATAGGAGGAGTAAGACTTACCGGGAAAGTAAATGAATGGCAAATAGGTGCATTAAATATGCAGACAAAAGGTGTGGAGTCTGCAGCTATTTCACCACATAATTTCACAGTTTTAAGAACACGCAGGGATATAGATTCTCTTGGTAGTTTTGTAGGAGCTATTGTGTGCAACAGGTCCAATACCGATACCTCTGCATTGTCGAATCAATCGTTTGGAATTGATTTTGTTAAAAGATTAAATCAACAATTTACTATTGAGGGAGGGTTAATGAATACTTTGGATAATTTTGATACACCCGACTTTTTGGAGAGTTTATACTTTCATACCGGTTTTTTTCAATCGGCTACAAGGGGATTTATTTATAATGCAACGTTAGATATTGTTGGACAGCATTTGAATCCTGTTATGGGATATTTAGATGCAAATGATTACGGTTCTGTAAAGGGTACGCTGAAATATCAATGGAATTTAAAGAACAGTAAACTTTTAAATTATTTTTATATTTCTACTTTTAATAAATACAGATGGAAAATTGAAAACGGAGGCGCGGAAACAATTGCCAATGATCTTTATACCGGAATTAACTTTAAAAACGGAGCTGCCATCGATATTTCGGTTATTGAATTTAAACAGGACTCTCTTTTCTTCGATTGGGAGCTCGACCAACGCAATGCAATTTCCGCAGGAGTATATAAAACATTTAATACTGCAATAACACTTGTTTCTCCCCAACAATCCAATTATACAGCATCCATTTATACAACCTATGGTGGATTTTACGGCGGAGAACGATTATATGTACAGCCTGATATTACTTATTGGGTAAATAAACATTTTAACGTATCACTCACCTACGAATACAATCATATCACCTTTGAAAAATATCTTGCGGAAGAAAAAAATACCTTATACGAAAGCAATTTAATACGTCTTGGATTGGTATATAATTTTACCACAAGATATTCGCTTAAAACATATTTTCAATACGATGATCTTAGTCAGCAAACGAGCACCAATATTCGATTTCGTTATAACCCGAAAGAGGGAACTGATCTTTTTGTTGTAATAAATCAGGGAATAAATAATTATCGCACAAGGCTGGATCCGAAATTACCCTATATTAACAATGAGGCTTTTACAGTTAAGTTTACTAAAACTTTTGGAGGAGATTGATAAACGTTATTTTAGGTTTATTCAAAAGCGGGCCTAAATTAATCGAATAATTCTCCTCATTAAAAATCAGTGTAACTCCAAACCCGGCATATCCACTTTCTTAATCATCCACCAACCAAATTCCTGTGTTAATACAAATTGTCCATTACCGGTAAACTCAAGATTCTCTTTTGTTTCTGTAAATACATTGTATTTTAGACTAAATTTTACCAATCCAAATTCATTGTCGTTTTCAAGCGAAGTTATTTCAAAATCTTCTAAGGTTCTTGTTGGAAATGCTTCGAAATAATTGGTAAGTGCTGGCGACAACATACGTTTAAATTTACTGTCGTCACTTTCGTCATATAAAAGATCTGAACTCTCTATCACACATTGATCATATCGTTCTCCGCCGGGATAAGAGTCGCGGAAAATATAATCGATAAATTCGTTACACCTGTTGCGAATATCATAAGGGTGGTTCGGATGAAATTCCTCATAAATAAAATTGAGTGTCCAACCTGGCAAACGCATATTGTCAATTGCATGATCAAATAATTCTTCTGTAATAAATGTATATAACAAACGCACTTCACCGCTATATTCGGCAAGAACACCTACCACTATTCCGTTTTCTTCCAACAGATTACAAAGTTTCAGATGCGCTTCAACCATTTGCTCGTCTGTCAAATGCGCTGCAGGTATAAAATCCGGTTTTCCGATATAATCGAACAATTTTATCTGCTCTTTATCTGCATATAGTTTTTCAAATGCAATTACATTGTCCAAAAATTGTTGCTCAATTTTGGGTGGAAGCGCTGTAGAATTCAATCCGAATTGAGCTCCGTATTCCATTTCGAGTTTTAATTTTTTTACTTCATTTTCCGCGCGCAGATCATCGTCATGCGTTATGGCGGGTTTGTTTTTTTCGGGCATAACAAAATATTTAATGCTAAAATATTTGTAATTAAGATATGCTGTTAATTAGTTTTCTAATTAATCGACTAAATCAATAGATTATAAACGAAGAGAAATGATAAAATGAAAAATAGGTGTCTGGAAAAACATAGCGTTTTCAATATATAAACGTGTATAAGCGGTTATAACCGTTTCACACATTTAAGTTTAAAATTGTAGCACTTTTTTTCAAATCAACTTCAAAAGAGGTTTGTTTTCTTGCAGATCTTACCTAAGATGAAGATTGATAACTCCTAATAGAATTGATGCATTTTTTTATTAGTTCTTTTCGCAAAAATGATCACGCCGCTTTTTTCTAGAAAAATCCGGCTATATTTTTCTTTCATTGAGCTTTCAAATAATAGTTTTTGAAGAACATCAAAACTTTTTTGAACAATAATTTGAATCTTTCCAATAAAAACTTAACAATAATTTTGATTTTTTAATTTGATTTTTTAACATATAACCGTAATTTTAAATAAAATACTACTGTTATGAGAAAATTTATACTTTCCAATTTCTTACTATTGGTCTTGCTGGGCAGCACAAGTGCTGTTTTTGCACAGATCGACCCACCCTGTTTGGTACCGGGTGCGGCCTTATGCGACAATTTTGATTCCTATACTGCAGGTGACCCGGTTGGTCCGGGAGCTTCCTGGTGGACCACCTGGAGTGGCGTGGAAGGCGGAGCAGAAGACGGCTTGATAAGCACTGATCAAGCCTATTCAGGAGCAAATTCTATGTTGGTTTCTGAAGGTGGCGTTAACGACATCATTCTAAAATTAGGTGACCTCAGCAGCGGCAAATGGCGCCTGGAATGGCAAATGTATGTACCTGACCTAAAAACAGGTTATTACAATATCCAGGAAACAGAAGTGCCGGGTGTAGCCTGGAACCTGGAATTACTATTCGGCCTGAGTGCTGTAGGGGTACCCTCCACTTCAGGCGATGGCATCGTTTCCATTCCTATCGGCGGACCTGATTTTACTTATCCCGTAGCGGATTGGTTTCTTTTGGAACATATCATTGATCTGGATGCCGATATCATCGATGTTTATCTTAACGGATCACTCATTTTCAGTGATGTATATATGGGAAACATTGGCTCCATCGATTTTTATTCCATTGATGCAAATAACAGGTATTATATTGATGACGTATTATTAAAAGAATTCCTGCCTGCTGCAGCTTGTGCTATTCCGGGAGCAATTTTCTGCGATAATATCGACACGTATACTGCCGGCGATTATGTTGGACCTTATGCAGATTGGTGGTCAACATGGAGTGGTGTGGAAGGAACGGCAGAAGATGGAATTGTTAGTGATGAATATGCATATGCAGGGGAAAATTCAGTTTTAATTCCGGAGGGCGGAGTTACCGATGTTATACTAAAACTTGGAAATCTTAGCAGCGGATATTATCGTTTGGAATGGCAAATGTATGTTCCTTCCGGTAAAATGGCATATTATAATATTCAGGAAACAGAAGTGCCGGGAGTTGCATGGAATCTCGAATTATATTTTGGTGATATTACGTCCGGTGAAGGCGAATTTACAGTTCCTGCTGCTGGACCAACTTTTACCTATCCTGTTGATCAATGGTTTAAAGTGGAACATTTAGTTGACCTCGATGCAAATACAATCGAAGTTTACATTGATGGTATTTTAGTTTTAAGTGATGCTTATGCAGGCAATTTAGGAGGAGTAGATTTTTATTCCGCAAGTGCAACAAACAGATATTATCTTGATGATATTTTATTTATTGAAGCAGACCTTCCAGTGCCATGTGCTATTCCGGGTGCAATTTTCTGCGACAATATCGACACGTATACTGCCGGCGATTATGTTGGACCTTATGCAGATTGGTGGTCAACATGGAGTGGTGTGGAAGGAACGGCAGAAGATGGAATTGTTAGTGATGAATATGCATATGCAGGGGAAAATTCAGTTTTAATTCCGGAGGGCGGAGTTACCGATGTTATACTAAAACTTGGAAATCTTAGCAGCGGATATTATCGTTTGGAATGGCAAATGTATGTTCCTTCCGGTAAAATGGCATATTATAATATTCAGGAAACAGAAGTGCCGGGAGTTGCATGGAATCTCGAATTATATTTTGGTGATATTACGTCCGGTGAAGGCGAATTTACAGTTCCTGCTGCTGGACCAACTTTTACCTATCCTGTTGATCAATGGTTTAAAGTGGAACATTTAGTTGACCTCGATGCAAATACAATCGAAGTTTACATTGATGGTATTTTAGCTTTAAGTGATGCTTATGCAGGTAACCTCGGTGGTGTAGATTTTTATTCTGCAAGCGGAACTAACCGTTATTATCTTGATGATATTTTATACACTGAAATTTTAGGTGCTGAACCTTGTGCCATTCCGGGTGCAATTTTCTGTGATAATATCGATACTTATTCTGCAGGTGATCCTGTTGGTCCTTATGCTGATTGGTGGTCAACATGGAGTGGTGTGGAAGGTACTGCAGAAGATGGAACCGTTAGTGATGAAGAATCTTTTTCAGGTGATAATTCCGTTTTAATTCCTGAAGGTGGAGTTACCGATGTTATTTTAAAACTTGGAAACAAAAGCACAGGTAATTATCGTTTGGAATGGCAAATGTTTGTTCCGGATGGAAAATCGGGATATTATAATATTCAGGAAACAGAAGTTCCCGGAGTTGCATGGAATCTCGAGTTGTATTTTGGTTTAGCCACTTCAGGTGAAGGCGAATTTACTGTTCCTGTTGGACCTTCATTTTCTTATCCTGTAGGTGAATGGTTCCTTGTAGAACATCTTGTTGATCTTGATGCAAATACCATAGATGTATATATTGATGGTATTTTAGTTTTAAGTGATGTTTACACCGGTAATTTAGGGGGAGTGGATTTTTATTCCACCGGTGCTGATAACCGCAGTTATCTGGATGATATTCTCTTTATTGAAGAAGCCGGAACTCCTACAACCTATTATCAGGATGCTGATGGTGATGATTATGGTAATGCCGCTGTATCTATGGATGTAGTTGGTGATCCACCTGCAGGTTATGTTGCCGATAATACAGATTGTGACGATACCAATGCCGCCATCTATCCCGGTGCAACAGAAATTGCAAATGGTCTTGATGATGATTGTGATGGTCAGATAGATGATGGCGTTATTGCTATTGAAGATTTGAATGCACATCTTATTTTCATGAACATTTATCCTGTGGCTTCAGATGGTAATTTTATATTGGAAATTATTAATACTTCCATGGAGAATAATACTGTTTTGAATATTTATAACAGCGCAGGTCAGTTAGTTTACAACGAAATTATTGTTGCAACTAATGGAAAAATTGTAAAAAATATCAATATCGAAAATAATGCATCCGGTATTTATCAGGTGCAATTAATTTCCGGAACAGATGTATTAAATAAGCAAGTAGTTATTCAAAAATAATTATTCCGTTTATTTAAAATAAATTAAAAAAAGATCCCGTCATTTTGACGGGATCTTTTTTTTGGGAAAACCGGAATATATTTCTAATGAATATTTTATTAAAGAATGCGGATGACCTATTTAAATATCCTTCATCACCTCTTCAATTTTCGAATATTTAAAATGAAAACCTGCCGCAATTAATTTTTGCGGATTAATTTTTGCGGAATCACCCATCTGCTTTTCATAATTAATTCCGTTTCTGTTCCGATCAAAAAAGCACCAAAGGCTAAAAACCAACGTGGAGTTGGTATTCCGAAAGTTATTCCCATTGCTTTTCTGATTGCACGCATAAACGCATCATTATTCAACGGATAAGGTGAGGAAATATTAAAAATGCCGTTCATATTTTCGTTTGCGGCTAAAAATTCTATACTTCTCGCTATATCTTCCACATGCACCCAACTCATCATTTGTTCTCCGTGACCCATTTTTCCACCCAAACCAAATCGCACAAGATTCTTAAATCGCAGGATTACACCGCCTTCAATTCCAAGGGTTATTGCCATACGCAAAACAATTTTTCTGGTATGCTGAACATTTTGTTCATAAAAACATTTTTCCCATGCCTTACAAACATCCATACTGAAATCACTTCCAATTTCTCCGGTTAATTCATCCTGTGGATAATCATCTGCATGCCTGTAAATAGTTGCCGAAGCAGCATTGAACCAAATTTTTGGAGGATGTTGTAAAGTATTAATCGCAGTCCCTAAAATTGTTGTTGACCGAATGCGCGATTCCAGAATTTCCTTTTTATTTTTTTCTGTATAACGACAATTTACACTTTTACCGGTCAGATTAATTAGCATATCGGCATTTTCCAAAACATCCTTCCAGTCCCCTAATGATCTTGCATCCCAAAACACGTATTTAATTTTATTTTTGGGGGGATGTTGCTGACGCGATAGAATAATAATTTCATTTCCTTTTTCAGCAAAATATTCAGCAAGATAAGTCCCGATAAATCCGCTTCCGCCTGTTATTACAATTTTCATATTAATTAATTTTATTGTTTACGAAGCCTTTTGTTCCTGGAAATTTATTTTAAACATTTAAATATTATCAAATTACGGTGTTAATTTTTTTTAGACATTATTCTAAATCCAACCATTTGTTTTCCCTTGTCCCTTTTTTCGTTACGCACGGACTAAAGTCCGTGGTTACAAGATGTATCGTCCCTTCAGGACTTTTAGTTATCGAAACAATTAAAATGATAGTTTTAATTATTTGTTAATCTGCATCTTCTACATTTTTTTATCTTTTTTTATCCGCTCAATCCGCGTCATCAGCGTTCCCCTTTTTTGCATCCGAAATTTAACCAAATCCCACACCCTTTGTTTTCCCCTGTCCCTTGTCCCGATACTCGTGTCCCGTTAAAAAAGTGGGCAGTGGGCAGTAGCAGTTGGCAGTTTGTAACATTGAAGCTTATTCGTTCCAAGGAAAACAATCAACAACCCCAACATTTTTTTATCTTTTTTTTTACCACCAAATCAGCGTCATCCGCGTTCTCACTTTTTTAATCCTAAATTTAACCAAATCCCATCCTTTGTTTTCCCATGTCCCGTGTCCCGATACCCTTGTCTCTTTTAACCCATCATCTTTAAATAAGGGTTATTACATGATATTTAATTTTTGTCAGTGATGATATCATTTTATTTCAGATCTCTCTATTTGCATTGTTGTAAGTTCATTTTCGCGCGATTTCTTTTTCCCTCTGAAGAGGATGTACATATTAAAGAAATGCATAAATCCCAGCACGAGAATAATGAGACCTATCTTTTTGCTCAGCATTTCCATCACTTGCTGCGTTTGCATAAATCCCAGCACGAGAATAATGAGACCTATCTTTTTGCTCAGCATTTCCATCACTTGCTGCGTTGTAGAAAGTTTTTCCGTGATGGTCATAATATATAGAATATATCCTGCATTAATGAGGTAGAATCCCACCAACAAAAGTTTATTCACCGAATCGGCGAGTTCTTTGTTGCCATGGAATATTTCGAGCAGAAATATTCGCCCATTGGTGAATAATGTTCTTGCAACCCAAATGGTGAGTAGAATGCTTATCGGCAAATAAAAACAATAAGCTACGATAGTTAAGTTTTGCATAATTTATATTTTTAAATTGTTAAAAGTTATAGAAGTTTTAGAAATAATTGAAAGTTTGAATTAAAAAAAATCAACGCATCAGTTTAATGAAAGTATTTAGGAACCAACTTTCATCACTTTTAATTACCAGGTCCATCATTTTATCCCCTTTATTGGTTAAGGTATTCAAGTCCTTCAGCACTTCGCTGAACACCTTGTATTCCGGGTTTTTTTTATCGCCTTTTACATCGCTTAATTGATGAATGATCTGGATCATTGGATCTATCTCCCGTTTTTTTCTTTCTTTAAAAATGAGACGAAATACGGTCCACATATCTTTTTCTGCAACAAAAAAATCTTTTCGTTCTCCTGCCTTTGTTTCTCTGCGCACAAGCTGCCAGTTGATGAGTTCGCGCAGATTGATGTTGGCATTGCCACGGCTAACCTGCAACTCCTCCATTACTTCTTCTGTAGTGAGCGGTTCTGCTGAAATGAGCAAAAGCGCATGAATCTGTGCCATGGTCTTGTTGATACCCCATTGGCTACCAAGGCTTCCCCAACTTTGAATAAATTTTTCTCTTGCTTCCGGCAGATTCATAAAGCAAAGGTATATTAAAGTTTTCGAACTTTCAAAATATATTGAAAGATATTTTTTTGATTTGGAAATGGGGCAGGGTTTGAAAGAGCAAAAGCGCGTGAATCTGCGCCATGGTCTTGTTGATACCCCATTGGCTGCCAAGGCTTCCCCAACTTTGAATAAATTTTTCTCTTGCTTCCGGCAGATTCATAAAGCAAAGGTATATTAAAGTTTTCGAACTTTCAAAATATATTGAAAGATATTTTTTTGATTTGGAAATGAACATGGTTGGAAAGGAAGTTCGTTTGTAAAATTTGAATTCAAAATTATGGGTACAAAGCAGATCGCTTGGCGAATTACTTTGGGGTAAACTGCAAAGATTCTATGTTAAGATCTTAGCTTTATATTAATGATGCCGATTTTATTCTAATTTTTTCTCTTTGTGTGCTTTGAGTCTCCGTGGGAACCTTTATTTTTCCCACTAAGATTCAAAGCGCTCAAAGTTGTATAATATTGATATAAACATTTTATCTCCAAATTTTTTCTTAGTGCCCTTTGTGGCAACCATTTTTTCCCCACATTAATCAATAAAACAACATTTCTACAAAAGAAGTGGTATTGGAAGGAGTTGTAACGGAATCAATAATATTTGAAAATGCAGGATGCACACATCGAATATAATATTTATCCTTATCCAATCCTGCTATCTCGCATTTTCCCAGTGAATCTGTTGTTCTTGTTGCATCGGGATAATATTCGGTGAGAAAATCTTCGTAATTTTCATACACTGTAACTATAGCACCTGCAACTGCAGAGTCTGAAACCGGCGAAAAATCATAAACATGATACACTTCAAACTTTATAGTCCTGTTAAAATTTTGGGAGGCATTAAAATTATCGTCGGGGATTTCTTCTTTATTGCAGGAAACAATAAACAGGATCACCAATATTGAAAATATTTTAAATAAATAATTCAACCTAAATAATTTTAATTAAAAATTTTATACCAAACTTTTCAAAATATTATTCATGTCCACCTTTTCACTTACCACTTTTAACACATCCTCCATCGAAATTCTTTCCTGCAACATGCTATCGCGCTCGCGAATGGTAACAGTATTATCTTCCAAAGTTTGATGATCAACCGTTATACAATAAGGCGTTCCAATTGCATCCATTCTTCTGTATCTTTTTCCTATGGAATCTTTTTCCTCATAATAACATTGGTGGTGGAATTTTAAGTTATTAAATATTTCCATCGCCTTTTCCGGTAAACCATCCTTTTTAATTAATGGCAAAACGGCAACTTTTATCGGTGCTATAACTGCAGGTAAACGCAACACTGTTCGCGTGTCCTCATTCACAAGTTCTTCATCATAAGCGTTGCACAACATCGCCAAAAACATCCTGTCGCAGCCTATACTTGTTTCCACTACGTAAGGTATATAATTTTCATTTAACGCTGAGTCAAAGTATTGTAATTTTTTTCCGCTGAATTCGGTATGTCTTCCAAGATCATAATTTGTGCGGGAATGTATTCCTTCCAGTTCTTTAAATCCGAATGGAAAATGGAATTCGATATCTACTGCGGCGTTAGCATAATGTGCAACTTTATCATGGTCGTGAAATTTCAGCATCGAAACATCTGTTCCTAAAGCTCTGTGCCATTGCATACGCGCAGCTTTCCAGAATTCGTAGTATTTTAATTCCTCTCCCGGGCGAACAAAAAACTGCATTTCCATTTGTTCAAATTCGCGCATGCGGAAAATAAACTGACGTGCAACAATTTCATTTCTGAATGCCTTTCCTATTTGTGCAATTCCAAAAGGAATTTTTTGCCTTGTAGATTTCTGTACATTTAAAAAATTCACGAAAATTCCCTGTGCAGTTTCAGGACGCAAATAAATAGTATCTGCATCATCGGCAACAGAACCCATTTTTGTAGAAAACATTAAATTGAACTGACGCACATCGGTCCAGTTGCGACTACCGGATTCGGGATCTGCAATTTCGCAATCTATAATTATTTGTTTTACCTCTTCTAAATTATTGTCGTTTAATGCTTTTACAAATCGGGTATGAACGGCATTTCTTTTTTCCGCAATTTCTAACACTCTTCCATTAGTATTGCGAAACATTTCCTCATCAAAATTTTCAAATCGTTTTTTCGCTTTTTCAACTTCCTTATTTATTTTATCATCTTGTTTTGCAAGATAATCTTCTACTAAAGTATCTGCGCGATATCTTTTTTTAGAATCTTTGTTATCAATCAATGGATCATTAAAAGCATCCACGTGGCCGCTCGCTTTCCAGGTAGTTGGATGCATTAAAATAGCGGTATCCAAGCCCACAATATTTTCGTGCATCTGCACCATTGCTTTCCACCAATATTCTTTGATATTGTTTTTTAATAAAACTCCATAAGGACCATAATCATACACTGCACTTAATCCATCATAGATCTCTGAACTCTGAAATATAAAACCATACTCCTTCGCATGGCCAATCACTTTCTTGAATTTTTCACTGTCATTTGCAATCATGCGGCAAAGGTAATAAAGATTCTGCCTGGCGATACCGGGTTGCCCGTTTGCTATAAACGTCGGGCAGGGAAAGAAGATTTTAAGAATTGAAAGAACAAACAGGAATCAAAAACCAGAGATAAGTAACAGTCGCATTATACAGTGCGAAATATTGGAAACTTTTCCTTCCGATGTGCAAAGGGTTACTTCCTTTAGACCTCACAGGTTTAAGAAAACTGTGAGGTGGAGGGCTTGTTTATCAATTATTCTCCGTATATTTGCACCTACTTCGAGAGAGGGGACACTAAAAAGTCCCCTCTTTTGTTTCCGGAACATGAGCAACAGCGAAAAAATAGCAGGATTGATAGCGCCAAAGCTGGAGGAATTGGGTTGTTTTTTAGTGGATATTAAGATCAATCCCTCGGTAAATAAGTACGAGATATTTATCGACAATATGGAGGGTGTAACTATTGAAGCCTGCATGAAAGTGAGTCGTTATCTGGAATCTCAAATTGATTTGGATAAAAGCTTTCCTGAACAATATAGTCTCGATGTTTCGAGTCCGGGTATGGAAAATCCTTTTAAAGTGCCTCAACAGTATGCAAAGAATATAGGCAAAACAGTAGAGTTGGTGTTGAACAGTGGGATTAAAAAAGAGGGTATCCTAAAGGAAGCGGATGCAGAAAAATTAATATTGGAGGTGCATATTCCTCCCCCCAAAAAAGGAATGAAACCAAAGATAGAAGAAGCAGTTTTTGCAATAGATGAAATTAAATCAACCAAAAAGAAGATTACATTCTAAAAAAATATTAAACATAAAAAAATCATAAATAACACAAAAACCTTCATGTAACGGCGCTTTTGCGTGGTAACCTGAATTAAAAACTAAATACTATGAACAGTATCGACCTCGTCGAATCCTTTTCGGAATTTAAAGACGTAAAAAACATTGATCGCCCAACCCTGATGAAGGTATTGGAGGATATTTTTCGTACTTTGCTTCGTAAAAAATACGAAAGCGACGAAAATTTCGACATCATTGTAAATACAGAGAAAGGAGATCTTGAAATCTGGCATAAACGATCCATCGTGGAAGACGGAACTGTTGAAAATCCGGTAACGCAGATATCTCTCAGTGATGCGCTAAAAATTGAACCCGATTTTTCGGTAGGGGAAGAAACCTATGAAGGAGTAAGTATCGAAAGTTTTGGTCGCCGCGCAATTCTTGCTGCGCGTCAGGCTTTGGTTCAGCGTATCATGGAATTGGAAAAAGACGAAGTTTATAAAAAATATAAAGACCGCGAAGGGGAAATTATCACCGGAGAAGTTTATCAGATTTGGAAAAAAGAGATCCTTTTATTGGATGATGATGGCAATGAATTGATTCTGCCTAAAAATGAAATGATACAGGCAGATAATTACAAAAAGGGAGAAACTTTAAGAGCTGTAGTAAAAAAGGTGGATTTCCGCAATAGTAATCCTGTTGTTATTGTATCGAGAACGGATCCTAAATTTTTAGAAAAATTATTAGAACAAGAGGTTCCGGAGGTTTTTGACGGATTGATCGTGATCAAAAAGATTGTTCGCGCACCTGGTGAAAGAGCAAAGGTTGCAGTGGAATCTTATGACGACCGTATTGATCCGGTTGGAGCATGTGTGGGTATGAAAGGATCAAGGATTCACGGTATTGTTCGCGAATTGCGCAATGAAAATATCGACATCATCAATTACACGAATAATAATCAGTTGTTGATACAACGCGCATTAAGCCCGGCTAAGATCACTTCTATTGAGTTGGATAATGAACGGAAAAAAGCTGCAGTGTATCTTGGACAAGACCAGGTATCGCTCGCAATTGGTAAGGGAGGATTAAATATTAAACTCGCTTGTCAGTTAACAGGTTACGATATTGATGTATTCCGCGATTCTGAAGAAGAGGAATACGATATTGACCTTGATGAATTTGCAGATGAGATAGAAGAATGGATCCTGGATGAGTTGAAAGCAATTGGTTGTGATACTGCAAAAAGCGTATTGGAATTGAGTTCTGACGAGTTAGTGCGCAGAACAGATCTGGAAGAAGAAACAGTAAAAGATGTATTAAAAATATTAAAATCGGAATTCGAAGAGGATTGAAAACAGTAAATTAAGAATTATTTCATGAGTGATGAAATGATAATCTTATCTTTGTGAACCTAAGCAACTGAATGTCAGAAGAAAAAAATATACGATTAGCCAAAGCCGCCAGCGAATTCAACGTGGCAATATCTCATATTGCCGATCTCTTGAAATCGAAGGGGTTTACCGTGGACCCAAAGCCTACAACAAAGCTGTCGGAAGAAATGTATACCCAGTTGCTAAAAGAATTTGGCAAGGACAAGGATCTGAAAGGCAAAGCCGATTCGTTGAGTATTGGTATAGGACGCAAGCTGGAAAAGGAAAAAACCGATAAACCCGAAGAAGTTTTGGTGGTTGAACCTGTTAAGAAGGTGGAAGAGGTTGAGGTGGTAGAAAAAGTTGTGGTTCAGAAGGAAGTGCCTGAGGTAAAGGAAATTAAAGAAGAGATTCCCGCAGTTGAGAAACAAAAAGAACCCGAAGTTGAGGTTATAAAGGCCAGAAAGGAAAAAGTTGAGGAGATTAAAATAGTTGGTAAAATTGACCTCGACCGGAAAAAAATCAAAAAACCGGTTGAAGAACCGAAGAAGGAAGAACCTGTAAAGGAAGAAATAGTTCCGGTTGTTGAGGCAAAAACGGAAAAGGAAATACCGGTTGTAAAAGAGGAGAAAAAACAAGAAGTGGTAGTTCCTCAGGTTAAAGAAGAACCAGAGAAAAAATCGGATGAACGGGAAATGATCGAGACCAAAAAGGTAACACTGGAAGGTCCGAAGATTGTAGGTAAAATAGAGATAAAAGAGGAAAAGAAACCGGAAAGGCGTCCACACACTCAAGTTGGAGCTAATAATGCCGATAACAAACGCAAAAAACGCAAGCGCATCAAAAAACATGAGCGCATTAACGTTGACAAATTAAAAGAGGAAGAGCGTCAGAAGGAGAACAGAGCAAGAGAAACAGGCACCGCAACTAACCGTTTCATCAAAAAACCGGAAGTTGTTGACCCGGAAGCGGCACAGCGAAAAATACAGGAGCAAATAAGAAACACCCTCGCTAAATTAAGTGGAGGTGTTCAACGCGGAAAAGGTGCCCGTGCAGGTAAACAAATGAAACGCGAACGCCGCGAAGCAGCTGAATTAGTAGAAGCAGAAGCAGCGGGAAGCAATTTATTACAGGTTGCCGAATTTACTTCTCTTTCCGAATTGGCGAGTTTGATGAACGTTTCACCTACAGATCTGGTACAAAGCTGTTTCAATTTAGGTATGATGGTTTCCATCAATCAGCGATTGGATGCCGAAATTATTGAATTATTAGCCGATGAAAATGGCTTTAAAGTGCAATTCATCAATGTATCGGAAGATGATTTGGAAGAGGAAACAACCGAAGAGGATCCTGCATTGCTCGAACATCGTCCGCCAATTGTAACTATTATGGGTCACGTTGACCACGGTAAAACATCTTTGCTGGATTACATCCGCGAAACAAATGTTGTAGCCGGTGAAAAAGGGGGTATCACACAGCATATTGGAGCTTACGAAGTTGACCTTCCGAACGGAAAAAGAATTGCATTTTTAGATACACCGGGACACGAAGCCTTTACTGCCATGCGCGCGCGTGGTGCTAAACTTACAGATATTGCAGTTATTGTAATTGCCGCCGACGATCAGGTGATGCCGCAAACCAAAGAAGCCATAAGCCATGCGCAAGCTGCCGGAGTTCCTATGGTTTTTGCATTAAATAAAATTGATAAAGTTGGGGCAAACATTGATAAAATAAAGGAACAACTTTCACAAATGAATGTGCTTGTGGAGGATTGGGGAGGTAAGTTCCAGTGTCAGGAAATTTCCGCAAAATCAGGTATCGGAATCGAAACACTTTTAGAAAAGATCTTACTGGAATCTGAATTACTTGAACTTAAAGCGAATCCAAATAAGGAGGCAATAGGAACAATAATAGAGGCTTCGTTAGATAAGGGAAGAGGATATGTGAGCAATATTATGGTGCAGGAAGGAACTTTGAAGGTTGGAGATATGATGGTTGCAGGGCCCTATTATGGTAAAGTGAAGGCGATGTTCGATGAAAGAAGTAAACGCATTACGGAAGCCGGTCCTTCTACACCTTTACTTGTTTTAGGATTAAATGGCGCACCTCAGGCGGGAGAAAAATTCAAGACATTTGATGATGAGGCTGAAGCTAAAAATGTTGCTAACAAACGCAGTCAGATCCTGCGCGAACAGGGAATAAGAACGAAAAAACACATTACGCTCGAAGAAATTGGCCGGCGGAAAGCATTGGGCACTTTCAGAGAATTAAATATCATTATTAAAGCCGACGTGGATGGTTCAATGGAGGCATTAACAGATAGTTTATTGAAATTAACCACAGCTGAAGTGCAGGTAAATGCAATATTTAAAGGTGTTGGTCAGATAACAGAAAGCGATGTAATGTTAGCCTCTGCATCAGATGCGGTTATAGTTGGATTCCAGGTTAGACCAAGCAGTGCAGTGCGAAAACTCGCAGAAAAAGAAGGAGTGGAGATAAGACTTTACAGTATCATATACAATGCAATTGAAGAGATTAAAGCAGCCATGGAAGGAATGCTTGCTCCTATGGTAGAAGAAAAAGTTACTTGTATTGTAGAGGTTCGGGAAGCATTTAAAATATCTAAAGTTGGAACTGTTGCAGGATGTATGGTTACAGAAGGAAAAATTACCCGTCAAACTAAAATTCGTGTATTGCGCAATGGAATTGTAATACATACCGGAACCTTAAGTTCGCTGAAACGCTTTAAAGATGATGCGAAGGAAGTTCCTTCAGGAATGGAGTGCGGATTGACCATTAATAACTTTAATGATATAGAAGTTGCCGACCAGATTGAAGGGTATGAAGAGGTTGAAGTGAAAAGAACTTTATAATTCGGTAATAAGAAATAAAACATGACCCCTTTCGATGCAAATTGAAAGGGGTTTTTTAATAAAAAAGGCGACATGGGGAGCCGCCTTTTAATTTTGAATAACAACTGAGGTATTATTATTCATTAACTCTAACCTTCCTGGAAAGGAATAAGTTGGTTTTCATGGGAATGTTTTGATGCGAATCCCCTTAAGTGTTTACACAGTTGGTTTTCATGGGGATCTGTGTGTTTCATAAGTCAAAGAGACAGTATCTGTATTGAACTCACAACCCACTTTGAGCGAATTACAGTAAATATCATGTGAAGTAGTGTTCTTATTTAGTGAAGTGACTTAGGAAAATGGTATAGAAAAGGTTTTAAGACTTAAGAAAGGTTTACTTGTACTAAAGTTCCATGATCGTCAGGATTAAAATCAGATTTATCATGAATAATGATATTTGCCTGGTATCCGCTTAATTTGTTGAGCAATTCCAACCTTTCGCGTATCATTTGAATTCCGAGAGAATTGTGATCTGACTTTTTGCGTTTTTTACTTTCATTTATCCCAATACCATTATCATCCACCAATACCTTTATTGATCCATTTAATTTTTCGAAGGATATATTGAGATTTCCATCTCGGTTTACAGTTAATAATCCATGCCAAAGTGCATTTTCGACAAGAGGTTGAATCACCATGTTCGGAATTTCGATAATACCATTTTGCAATTCTTCATCAACTGTTATTTTGTAGTTAAGTTTATTCCCAAAACGAATTTTTTCCAGTTGGAGATAATAATTTAATCGCTCCAATTCTTCACTCAGTGGAACAAATGTTTTTCCTCCCGAGTCTAACATCATACGAATGAGTCGCGCAAATTTTCCGAGGTAATCAGTAGCCTCCTCCGTATTATGTGTATTAATAAAATGTTGTATAGAGTTAAGGGCATTAAAAATAAAATGCGGATTCATACTTGCAGCAAGAGCCTGATGACGGAGTTCAGAAATTTTGGATTGCAATTCCAGTTTTTCCTGTTGTTTTTTTCGAACAG
>Ga0163146_10004342_pt1 | contig 17280 bp, 30 predicted proteins | sample OliLakLV19MP7G1_FD_148648 | JGI IMG/M metagenome (GOLD analysis project Ga0163146, IMG submission 148648) | Freshwater microbial mat bacterial communities from Lake Vanda, McMurdo Dry Valleys, Antarctica - Oligotrophic Lake LV.19.MP7.G1 | ecosystem: Environmental > Aquatic > Freshwater > Lake >...
ATCTAATTTGTTTCTATTAATATGGTCTCCTATCTCACCATCTTTTAGTTTTAAAATATCTCTATGCATCCTAATAGGTCTCCAACCTTTTGGAGTTTTGTTTGCTCTTTGAGGATAACCACTTCCATCAATACTCCAATGAAATTGATTCAGATACTCAAAGTCGGCATCAGCTACTAGAGCATATTTACCTTGTGTTAGTTTAATTTGTTTCATGTACTATTACAAAATCCTCTCCTTCCATATCTCCATCAGATACTAATAGAGTATGAAATGCACCTTTTGTGTAAATACTTAGCCAAGCATCTTTCATTAAAATGAAATCTGTATTTCCCCACGATACACGCGCGACTTTCTTTCCGTTTATAATTTGTTTAATTGCATCAGGAAAATCCATCGTCTGAGGTTTTGATTGGATTTTAGGCATTGGCGTTAACATTTCTCCTTGAATTGGTGTTAAATTAACCATTATTTCCCTCCTTTCTTGATTGTGAAGCTGATACATTTATCCTGTTCTTTAGGTACTCATACATAGCCTGACGTATCTTCTCACTTAAAGTACCGGGGATATCCTTAAAGTGATCTAACATAGCTTCATCTATTAAGAGGTTAACACGCTTCATACATAAATTATATGTATCGAAGATATTTTATGTCAAGGGGAATTATAAATCTCTGTAGATAACTAGAAGATTAGAGGCTGTTCCTGTAGCTGTAACTATATATATTCCGTTAAACATAGGTATTCCATACTCTACTCTACCGAGGGTGTTTACAGTATCAAGAATACCCCTCTCAAGAGATGATTCTGCTCCCAATGCTGTGGTACTGTCATATATTGTAGCTGTATTGGCCGAAGCGCCCTTTGTACCCACAATAATAGCAACTAATAGGAATTTACCCGGAAGGGTTGTAGTTCCTAGTGTCTTTATGTTGTATGTTTTATTAGCTGTATCCATAGTTATGGGAATGATATTGATGCTGATGGGCTTGCACTTGCACTAGGTGATAGGGATGCGCTAGGACTGTATGACTTACTAGCTGATCTTGACGCACTACTTGATGGGCTTTGAGAAGCGCTAGGCGAGAGAGAAGCGCTGGTAGACTTAGATGCGCTACTTGATGGACTTTGAGAAGCGGATGGGCTTTGAGAGGCGCTTGTTGATGCACTAGGTGACAGAGACTTAGATGCACTACTACTACCCGATGAGCTAGGACTTACAGAAGCAGACGGTGAGAGTGAAGCAGATGAACTGGCACTAGCGCTAGCCGATGGGCTTTGAGACGCAGATGCGCTTGCGCTTGCTGAAGCACTTACCGACCTAGATGCGCTTTTTGAAGGCGAAAGTGATTTAGATGGACTTGTACTAGGTGAAGAACTTACCGACCTAGATGCGCTACTTGAAGGAGAAAGACTGGCAGATGCGGAAGTCGACCTAGATGCGCTACTTGAAGAAGAAATGGATTGAGAGGCACTAGCTGAAGGGCTAAGAGATTGTGATGGTGATGCTACTTCTGGTGTTGGAAGTGTCCATTGTGCTACAAGACTTGTTCCAGTATTAACATAAGCGTTTCCGCCTGTTTTATTTAGCTTGTAGAAGACTGCGCCTTGTTTAAATCCTTCATAATCTGTAGGCAAAGTATTACCTTCTGCTTCTAGGATATTGGGCGTACCGCTTCCATTTGGCTGTTGAGCGCTTAAAACGTCACTCGTATCATATCGAAGTACCCTATTAGTTCTATAGGGAAGTAATGCTGTTAAGAAATTAGCCTCGCTAGCGCTTCTTTGAGCAATAGCAATAGCCTCAATTCTCACGATCTCTCGCTGTGCTTCTGCTGGTAAATCTTTCCTAATCTCAAATTTTGTACTAGCCATATTTTCCTATCAAAAAAAGCCTTCTGCTAAAGCCTAATCTTCTAACTTTTAGGCTAAGCTTTAGGCTCATGCTAACTCTCTAATTTAACTTTAAGCGAATGTTGCAAATAACTCTGCTGCAAATGATCGTCTTGGATCCATAACTTTTGCGCCGTATACGAATAGATCTTTATATGCTGATCCGAAGTTTCCAATCAAATCCTCTTCCATTCGTGCGTTTAATACTTTCTCTGCGAATGTTACCCATCCTGGATGTCCTGCAAGTATGCGCCATCCATCTGTGTTATTACCTGTTAATCTATTGGATTTAAAGACTTTAAATCCCTGTATCGTAGTTAAATAGCCTTTTTTAACTAACTCTTGGTATGCCTCTGGTACATGAAGCGCTACTCCAGTTGCTCTAACTAAAGTGTTTTCAAAAGCTGGTGGTACGATTAGAAATCTATCAGAATCAGGTGATGGGTTTAGGTCATACTGTTCTGCTTCGTCTAATTTTTGTTTTAACAGGGCTACTTGCTGTAATAGGTTTCCAGTTGTAATAGATATTGCTGTTACTGCTGAGATAATATATGCCGTTCCGCCTGCGATTGCTCCGCCTGTGTAGGCTGAAATTGCGTCATCCTTGTCATCTTCAATTACTATAGAAGTTGTTGAAGAGAAGGATTTAACTCTGTACCATTTTGTGTGTCCCGTTGCTTTAAATCCTCTGCCGACCATTGCAGATGTGAAGGTAGTAGCAGCTCCGGTTACTAACCCTGTGGTTACATCTACTGTAACTGTTCCAGTTGTGTAATCAGTTCCAACTTTGTTAGCTGCTGAAACATCTCCATAAAGTCCTAGAACAAACTCATCCATGTTCTTTGATCTTTCATTTGCAACTTGAGTAACAATAGTAGGATGTGGGTTCTTAATATATGAGAGCCAGTTCTCAAGGGTTTTCTCTTTCCAGTAGAAGGATTTGTACTGATCAATGGTCAATGCCATGTTGTTTTCTGTAAGATCGTCTGCTGTGAGGTTTGCTCCTGTGTAGGTCTTTTCTGCTACTCGGTCAAAGTTAAGAACGTTTATTTTAGAGCCTACTGCGTTTATTTCGTCTTCGTAATCTCTATTAACAATTTCACTTAAGATATCTTTGTCATAGACTTCCGCCATGACTTTGTTTGAAAATGCTTGTGCTATTGTATTTGCTCTTGCTGCCATAATAGTAAAAGTGTAGTTTTTACTTTTACCGGCTCTTACGAGGTTAGGAAGTTATCTGTTTATTAGTATAAAGTAAGATCGTTAGTTCATGTCAATAGGCAAAATGGAGGCAGTTTGAGGCTAGATTGATATTATACCATATTTCGTGGCTAAAGTTCTGTGGAAATTTTACCTGCTTGTAGCAGTTCCTTATATTTATTATAATTTGTCTGTCTTAATACTTCCGACTCGGCAACAGTTATTTTATCCCCTTTGGGTTTTCCTTTATCATTGGGCCCACCGCTACCATCGGGAAACATTGCCCCTTTGCTTTTTGGTTTGGCTGTTTTACTCTGTTCATGTAAAAAAGAACCTACTAATACCTTAAAAGGTATACTATTATTAGACTCCTCATTCGCAAATACCATAAACTCCTCAGTTTTTCCTTCTAACTCTGGGTTATCTATTAAAGTCTGGGGATCATCTGCAAACTTAAATACCTCTTCAGACCATTTATCAATCTTTTGGGATTCTGTCCTGCCTTGTGAGATTATTGCAAAGCGCCTTGTGCTTACCATGCTCTCTTTGGCTATCTTTTTGGTGGAATCATCTAGTAAATCCCAATCCTCATACTCAGCTTGCAATTCTTCTTCTGTTGGCTCTGATACTTCATTAGCCTCATCAATAGCTTGGTTCATCTTTCTATTCTTAGCAACTATCTTTTGCGCTTCTCTTGAGGATTCGCTAAACTTTTTCTTATAATCGGGGATTGGCTCTGCTTCCGGCTCTGGTTCTGGTTCTGGTGTAACTTCTGGCTCTACAATAGGTTCTGGCTCAACAACAGGCTCTACTTTGGGTTCTGGCTCCGGCTCTGGTTCGGGAGTTACTTCGGGTTTATCTAACTCTTCAAGAAGTATTACATTTTCTGCTTCTAATTCCGCTGATGTTTTAATTGTAGCTTTATTATCTGCCATATATTTACCGTTCTCTTATGAGAGTTTGGATATACTATTTCTTTTTCTTAGCTTTAGCTTTTTTAAAGGCCGCTATTCCTTTTGGGTCATAGCCAAAACGCTTTGTTTTTTTACCAATTTTAAGTTTAGGCATATTTATTTTGGGCCAACAGCCGTGTCTACACTTCGTTCTAAATCTTCTCTGGTAACACCTATATAAGATAGTCCTAGTTCTTTGGCTTGGGTTTGTAGTGCCCTATATGACCTGCTCTTGTTTAAATTAGGTTCTTTTATGGGTTTTTGTGGTTTTGACTCTAACGCTTCAGAGTAGAAATCTGCTTGAGCTGCGGTTAAGTAACTTTGTCTTGCTCTTAAGAAAGCTTTTTCGCTTTCTGTTAAAGCTAATACTTCTTTTGTGATAATTTCGTTGAGTTTCTTCTCTGATAGTTGATCCATAGTTATAGAATATATGATGACCTTATTTTATGTCAAGACTTCTTTCCTATACTTGATAATTGCTGTTCTATTGCCTTTTGTGCTTTCTCTGGTGTACTGAGATACGCTTCTAATAGTAAATAATTGCGTAATCGGGCTTTTAAAAATATATCCTGTTTTGAGTTATGGGTTGTTTGAGTGAGTTCTTGTTCAACTGAGTCTTTCATGGCTAGGATATATGCTCTAACACTTTCTAATGTAAGAACATTCCTACTAAGAGTTTCCATCCATCCATTCAGTGTTTCCTTTTCTGAACCGCTAAGATCAGAATATGAAATTCCAAAACGCTCAAGTATTTTATCCACGATCTAAGAATACACTACTAAGATATTTATACGCAACTATTTCCTTTTTGGTATAGGATACTGCCTTATACGGGATATGTGGTGTACTCTGCCCTTATATTGTTTCCTAAAACTTGTAAGAAGGTCATCAAGGTCAAATACCCTTATTACCTCTAATGATGCTGATGGAGAGGCGGATGGACTTAGTGACGGACTCTCGCTGGCGCTGGGACTCAAAGATGCAGAAGGACTGAATGAAGCCGAAGGACTTAGAGATTTACTTTCACTAGCTGAAGCCGAGGCAGAGGCACTTTTAGATTCACTAGCACTAGGACTTAATGAGGCACTCGCTGATTTACTTTCAGATGCTGAGCCACTAGCAGAAGGACTAAGACTTTTAGACTCACTGGCCGAGGCTGACTTACTTCCACTAGCGCTAGGTGAAAGAGACTTGGACTCAGAAGCAGATGTGCTAGCTGAAGCCGAAGCAGAAGGACTCAATGATTTAGATTCAGAAGCACTAGCTGATTTTGACTCACTGGCAGATGGAGAAAGGCTTTTACTCTCACTCGCAGAGGCTGAGCCTGATGCACTACCACCACTGGGACTTGCGGATGCCGAAGGCGAGAGACTTGCTGATGGGCTGATAGAAGCAGAAGCACTAGCTGAAGGCGACAAAGAAGCTGACGGGGATAACGAAGGGCTGACGCTTGAACTAGGACTCAAACTACTAGACGGAGAGATTGACGGGCTTATAGAACTACTTGGGCTTAGCGAAGCACTCGGAGATAGGGAAGCACTAGCAGAAGCACTCGGACTAAGAGAAGCAGATGGAGATAAACTCTTGCTTTCAGAAGCAGAAGGTGATTGAGACTTACTCTCACTAGCGGATGGACTTAATGAAGCGGAGGGACTGAGACTTTTGCTTTCAGATGCCGATGGAGATAGACTTTTTGACTCCGAAGCAGAGGGACTTAATGAACCACTAGGGCTAAGTGAAGCGCTTTCGGAAGCACTGGGTGAGAGACTGGAACTAGCCGAGGCTGAAGGGCTTATACTAGCAGAAGGTGAAAGAGAGGCAGACGGAGAAAGAGAACCTGAAGGACTAAGACTAGCCGATGCGGAAGCCGATGGAGACAAACTAGCACTAGCAGATGATGACGGACTTAAACTGGCTGAGGGTGATAAACTTGCGCTAGGAGATAAGGAGGCTGACGCAGATGCACTAGCACTTTTAGATGCAGATGCACTACTTGATGCGCTGGCACTGGCGCTAGGGGATAAACTTGCGCTAGGAGACACAGAAGCTGAAGGGCTTAAAGAAGCCGATGGGCTTAAACTCGCACTAGGACTCAACGATGCACTCGCTGACGCTGAAGGCGAAAGTGAGGCACTAGCGGAAGCGCTAGGCGAAAGTGAGGCACTTGGAGATAAACTACCACTTGGACTAAGGGAAGCTGAAGGGCTTAAAGAAGCACTTGGGGACAAAGATGCAGAAGCGCTAGCTGAAACACTTGAAGAAGGACTTTGACTTGCTGACGGGGATAAGCTAGCCGACGGACTGAGTGAGGCGGATGGACTTAGCGATCTACTAGCAGATGCGCTTGCAGATGCGCTTGCAGATGCCGAAGCTGATGCTGAACCTGCACCTGCACCTGCTGTCGTAAAACTTCTTATAGTAGCCCAAGCACCGTAAGTATTACTTCCCAAGGGGTCTGTTCCTCTTACTCTCCAGTAATAAGTTGTTGATGCAGTTAGGGTATCTCCTGCTTGGACAGTGTAAGTTACTTGATTTCCTGATGGCCAAGGGTGGGGATCTCCAGTACCTGCAAAGGTAGCGTCTGGCGTGACGGAGAGTTTGTTGAGGAGAGGAGAACCAAATGTATTTACCGTATCTACTTGTACGTTATATTCAATCTCATCACTATCGACATCTGTTCCTGTAAAGAGTAAGTCTGGGGTGGTGGAGACAGTTGTAGCTGAATAATTTACATCCACATACACTTCAAAAATACGAACAGCAGCAGCAGTTGTATCGTTACTTTGAATAACAACCTGTAAATTAGCTAGGTCTGCAACAGTCCACGATCCTCCACCAGGTCTTGCGATATTGGTCTTGGTGTAATTCGCTGCTGTGGTCGGGATTGCAGTATCAGTAGATGCAAGGCTGTTTGTGCTACTTAGCCTAAGTCCTACCGTTACTTGTCCTGCAGCCGAAGTTTCCGAACGTGCTCTAAATCTTACGTCTATAGAAACAATTGGCTCACTACTCAACGCAGAAGCTCCCAAATTTAAGTCATCTTCCAGTAAGGTTCCCGTATTATTTCGGATATACGAAGTATCACTATTGTCAGAAGTTGCTGCATGATTAGATGTGCCTGTAACAGCATGGGCTGCTGCGTCTCCTACTGCATTTGGTCGTAATGTTTCTACCGATGCATCGTTAGGGGTATTCAGGGCTACTGTAGGTGCTGCCATATATTCAGTTTACACGTTTACTGGCCATTTGAGAAAAATTGCGAAGATTAGATTTCAATAACCATGTAGGCGTAGGCATTAACTGCTGCTGCTGGATATGATAAAAATATCTGTTTGTTGTGCTAGCCATAGGTTAAATCTCAAGCCATAGACGGCCTGAAAGTATTCTACCAATATTTACTTGCGAAACTCTATACATATCTGCTATTTTTTGCTGTGTTATTCCTGTTTTAAATATCGCTATGTTAGACATATTGTTTCAGTTGTGGTGGTGTTTACTGCTGTACCACTTGCGGTTGCCCAAGCTAATGTTTCTGACCAAAACTGTCTGCTCATATTTTTATCATATCACACTAAGCTTCGTCATAACTAACATAACAATTAAGCCGCAGGCGGCGGAGCAGACATTGGTAAAGGCGGTGGGGTAGCACCTGTAGGCTGTTTAGGTTGTCCAGGCGGTACCGTCCCCATCTGCGCCTGTTGCATCATCATCTGTCTCTTCTCTTCTTCATACTTCATAGCGTCATTCAGCTCATCAGGTGTAAAGTCTGAGAACTCTAATACTTTTCTCTTATAAACTGTATCTACTACAGGATTGTCAGGCATTATAGTTTTGGCAGCGTTCATCTTTTGCAAGGCATCTTGAGTCTCGGCATTTCTCTCATCTTGCGACCACACTTTGCATCTGTATCCTGCCTCAGACTTCCAATCTGCCGGACTAATCTCTCTCTCATAGATATTATCTGTATTTCTTCCCTTTTTATATACCTTAACTGCGTCTATTTTATCCCCTGCTGCCTCAAGTAACTTAATGAAGATCAGTCCTCTGTCTTTCCAAGCCTGTGTATAGAATTTAGACATACCCTTGACTCGCTCTTTAGCCTCGCCTAGAGTTAGTTGAACCTCACCTAGTGTAACCTGTTGCTGGCTCTTTACTCCCTGTAAGGTTTGTGTTGCCCCTGTGCCTTTCTCAAGCATCGTTAAAAGGAAGTTCATCTCATCTAAGGACTCGGACAAATCCTGAACGGGCATTTGCTTAAAGACATCATCAATCTTTCCGCCTGACGGAACAGGGATACCATACATTCCCCAAGCTTGAGGCTGCCAAGTCTGAGGCACAAAACCCTCTATAGATGAATCAAACAAGTTCATATTTAAGTTTTTAAGCGTTCTATTCTCAACTAACTGTGAAAACCATGTGTTCGCTACCTTGTTAGGCGTTCTAACCATATCTCCTGTACCATCTGACCAGAAGTCTTGTCTCTCTAAGTCTCCTGCCCATGTAACATAAGGATAGTGATTTTTCCAGAAGTGGTCTTTTGTAACCCCGATCACTTCCTCAAGCGGTTTACGCATTATGATTTGCATATCATCCACTGATATTTTTAAGAATAACTCTTCTTCTGTTGATTCTTTTTTTGTGTCATAGACAAAATGTAATGTAAGTTCAACATAAGTCTCCCCTAAAATAGGCTGATCAACATCGGGTACTCCCATTTCAGACAGTTTTTGGTTTTTATCACTTAACATCTGAAGATTAGCTTTGGCTTTAAGAAGTCCTTGATCTGAAGCGTGCCAAAGACTTAGCTTTTTAACTGCTTCCTGATCGTAGTCTTTATTCTTTTCAAGTGCTGATAGAGGTTCAAATATGTGTGTGTGGACTAAGAAGCGCGAAGAATGAAGATCAAATGGGTTCATAAACCTATCCACTAGAAGATCCATCGGATCTTGAACTATCATCTTTACCTTGCCGTCAACTATCTGCCATTGGTCAAATGTTCTTCCGAAGTAAAACTCTTGTTTCTTGTCTACAATATCCTGTAATTCAAAGCTATTCTGCTCCCCGGTGTATTTCCAGTATTCGTTATAAAACACCTCTTTGTCTTTTTTATTGCCTAATTCTTCAAACTCAAGAACCGGCATATCATCCATGTCTTTGAGAAGAGTTTTGAGGGTGAGCTTCATTAATGGAAGGTTTACGCTTTGGCGCTGGCTGAGGCGGTTTATGGTTACTTTATCACGACCGAGCGTGTAATTCTCAAGCCAGTCGTCATGCCTTCTTTGACGATAGTTAAATCCCGATTCAGTGTTTAAGCGCAAAACTTCTAATTCTACATTTCTAATAACTTCTGCCATAATCAAAAGAATAGACGATAGTTATATTTTTACGCAAGCATTCCTGGTAAATAGCTTTTAACTCCTCCAAAATCTGTCTGTGGTGGTCTAGGAGCTGTTGCCTTTAAGCTCTCAAGGCTATACCTAACTGAATCCATCGCGTGATTCCAGATAGGTGACGGCTCATTAACAACTTTTCCGTTCTTATCAATCAACCATAGATAGTTCCGGTACTCTTTCAAAGCATTGACACTTCGTTTTGTGATAAATATTCTCTGATTCTGCACATACTGAATACCCTGATTGACACTTCCCGCCCCCTTCATTGACGGAAGAACACTTAACCCATATCCCTTAATTTCATCAATACTCTTTGGTTCTGCTGAATCTGCAATAATCAAAGCTCTTGGCATTGTAAGAAAAACATCCGCTATCTGTCTGTTACTTAGCCCTTTTTGGTAAATCACCTCGTCAACTATAAAAGCGTTATTCCACTGATAAATACCAACTGAGGCCGTAGGATCGTTTGTATATCCAAAGTCAAGGCCATAACGCACTAACCTTGCCTCGTGAGGTACTTCGTCTATTGTTTTCCAGTCTGTGTAAATACGACCTTCAGATGTTCCTAACTGACCCAAACCGTAAACATCCCAAAAGCCCTTATTGCTTTGTCTTGATTCTAATTCTTTAACAACTGTCTCTGGTAATGCTTCATTATCTTTATAAGTAAGAATTAAAAAATCATGTTCTAATTTAGGAATTATCTCTTCATGAATAAAAAAGGAAGCAACAGGGTTATAATCTACAAAGATAACCTCATCAGTTCTAATAACTAACTGAGTATAAGTCTCATAATTTATATTATTTGCTTCATTGATAAATAAAATATTACGTCTTGGGCCTCTCACCTTACCTGGCTGATCTGTGCTAAAAAACTCTATCTTACTTCCTGTTTCAAATGTATAGATAAAATCAGTTCTACTCCAAAATTCATCTTTGTAGTAATTCTGCTCCTGCATAATGTTTAAAAAGTCACGAATTGCCCCTCTGCGTAAATGTGGAAAGGATTCAGAAACTACAGAGATAAGTTTATTTTTAGTAGATTGAGCTATATCAATTAAAATAAGAAGAATTGCCAATGTTTTTCCGGCCGAGCTACCACCCTGAACAATTCTAAGGCGCTTTTTGAGTGCTAATATTTTTTTAAGTGCTGTTGTTTTAATGTATGCCATTTTTAAGATAATTTATAGCTTTTAATAAAAATCCCGTATCGTCTTTGAATAAACCAAGCCCCATATTACATGAGGTACAAAGTAATCCCCTCACCTTATTCTTATCATGATCGTGATCTATGTGAAATTTTAATAGAATAGAATTACCACAAATCGCACATTTATTTGCTTGACCTTCTTTCATCTCATCAACCATTGCTTGTGTTAACCCATATCTCACTAATAATCTATAATTTTTGTATTTAGCTTTTACTTCGGGCTTATTCCGATATTTAGTATTAGCTCGCTTTCCAGCAGAAGATTGTTTATATTTTTTCCTAACTGCTCTATGTTCTGATTTCGCATTTTTCTCTTTTGCTTTAATAATCACATAAGCTCTTTGAGAATATTCTTTATTATATTTTCTACGGATAGGGAGAAGTCTCTCTCTATTATCTGCATACCAGTCTGAATAATAAGAGGGTTTTAACATACATTTATTATAGACTATAATCCACTACTTTTCAAGTGTTACTCCGTTTAAAATTGGTGTAGGCAATGGCTTACCGCCTGAAGTTATATCTGTATGAGTTGTTTCTACCATATCATGATTAACCTTCAAGAGTAACCCAATTATTGTAGCATTTACTTCCTTGCCTCCGAAAATACCAGTTCTAACCAATGCTTCCTTTTGCATCATCTTTAATTTCTCAATAGTGTAGGAAAACTCTTTATGAACTTTCGCCCATTGATATAAAGTATCCCTACTTATACCCAGTCTTAAAGCAATACCTTCAACTGTAGGAATCTGCATATTTTCAGGAACTGCCTCTGCAAGATATTCGTTTATCTCGGCTATAGCTGTTGGGGTATATTTTGTGGGTCTTCCTCCTGCGTGTGCCATAATTTTACCGTTCCTTTCAGAGTTTGGTTTCAATTAAGAATATACTAAGGAGTTATTTCTTTGCAAGCTCTTCTTTTACCGGAGTCTCTGTTAATGTTATTTCATTTACCCCGATATTATAAGTAATGCTCTTACTAAATCCTTTTTTTGCCTCTCCGTCTATCCCTAATCTTTTATAAACTCCTCCAAGTAAAGCGTTCTTGTATATCTGCATTCCATCAAGTTGAGCATTGGAAGCAATGATACCAATTTCAAGGTCTCTTAATCTGTTTCTTTCTTCTACTGAGAATGTAAACTTCTTAATAATAGGTTTCATACTGATCTTAACATGACATATCTAGTTTTGTTACTTATTTCTACTGACTCTCTTATATATCCTTTTCTGATTAACGCATAAATCGCTTCCCTTGTTGTTGGCATATTTATTCCCTCTACTTCCATTGCTTTAATAATTTCTGATCTTGGTATTGGTGTTTTTTTTCCGTGAACCCAATATATGATAAATTTCATTATCTTCGTTTGTAACTCATTAATATCGCTAAGATTTGTATAGACAGTACCCATATTATTAGACTCTCAGGCCTTCCAACCGTAGATCGTCACTTCTTATGCTTCATCTCGAATTGGAACGCCCTCAAGTCTCGTATCAAATGTCATACTACCCCCCTTGCCTTTAGCGTATCGTTACGGAAAATAACAAACTCACCTAACGCTTGTGTATGTTCCTTAGTGAATACGTCTACCAGCCCAAACAAAGCCTCATCTACTTGTGCCTTGTGTTCCGCATCGTGTGTGTGATGTGCTTCATCACTTAGCTCAAGATAATCCCTCACAATAAAAGGAAGAGCATCCATACGAGCTTGTATAGGATCGTGTGATGGATATTCTTTCATACTATCTTTGCATTGTTGGAAAGTAACCAACAAGTGTCAGAAGGAAAATCAACAAAGCAATAAGCCCTGCGAAAGAACCGATTACAGGAAGGAAACTCCCTGCGATCAAACAAAGTACATACGCAATAATTGCGTTAACAATTGCAAATAAAATTATAGTAAATGACATATTTTTCACCCCCTTTTTATCATAAATAATATTCCAAGTATCAGCACTAAAATAATAACTATTCGTATAAAAATATAGTTAATTAATTCCTTTTGTTTTCCCTGATTCCACTGTGCCAATATCTGTCTCCCGTACTCCTTGTGTAACCCCTGAATCTTTTTAATGTAAAGCCTTCTCATAGTCATTTCTTTATTTTAGTAAACTTTGCGCCCTGACTGCTTACACAGGTTTTTGTGCAGCATCAATTTTTTCATTGAGTTTTTTCATAGGTTCATCTCCACAGTCAGCTTTCCCAGAACATTCACAGCAAATAGACTTGCCCCCGATGTTGTGCTTATTACAGACACTATGTGTGCCCTCTTCTCCGTGCTTGAATGGTTTTAGGTCGTTCATATCTCCTTGTCTGATAACTGATCTTTAAATACTATCTTTCTCATGTCCTCTAAGTGATATATTGTTGCTTTAAGCTCAGCGCCTATCTCGCCCTGTTTAGTGGTTGGTAATACTGCCTTGTCTGTTAGTGCATCAATAAGCTCTTGCATAGGGAACATATGTGGAATAACCATAAATGGCGTGTAGTCTCTCCACTCCGCACCCTCCTTAATGTCCTCCCAAACAATCCTCCCTTTTTCTAAATATCCATTAAATGACTTGCCCAGTTCATGCTTAACGAGCATTATATCTAGGTAATCCCCTATTCTTGGTGCCTTATAAAACTTAATTATTGTTTGGTGGATCATTTACTCTCCTTGTCTGAGTACTTCTCCTTAAGCCTCTTTGCTTCGTCTACCAATTGCTCTATTGTTTCCATAGGATCAAACTGTTCATCAAATGCTTGTTCTTGTTTAGTTTTCATATAAGTAAAGGTTTATTTAACTTTTTCATAGGTTAATTCAAAAATTTCGTCTTTTATTGGATAAATCTCCCCCTTAACTCCTTGAATAATCCAATCTCCCCAAGAAACAAGATGTTGCCCTTCAAGCGTTCCAATTGAAAGTGTACCATCGCCTGTACCTTCTTCTGTTGGGTACAGAGAACCTTTCGCCTCTCTTTCTTCATTCCAAGCCTTATTCATCCATTCAGGCCAATCTTTATTATCAACACGAGTTTCTTTTTTCATTTGAAATGCTTCTATAACTACTGGTTTTTTTCTGTATTCAACACATCTATCAAAGTGATATTGAGTCATGACGGCAAGCTCTGATTCAGTGAGTTGCTTGTCACAACCTTTGCATTTCATATCTGTCATAGTTAGTCCTTTTTGGCTAAAAAATCATTAAATATAATATCAGCAATATCATCTACTTTGTATGTTTTTTGATGCACCAGATCCTCTCCAATCCATTTAGCGACACAAATTGCATCAAGTTTATTATTGTCATACCAAAAATCAATTTTATAACCCATCTCATAAAGGTTTGTTCTTATTTCCTGGCTTGCTTTGTCTGTCATAGCTTGTTCTTCTTTAGTTAGTTTTTTCATATTATTTCTCCTTTAAGTCAGGGGTATATTCAGAGCAACCACAATTTAACCTATTGCCACAACCAGTATATTCTCTCCAATTATTATAATGGTGTTCTCTTCTATCTCCGCATTTACACATTACAGAGGTTTGTTTTTCTTTAGTTAGTTTTTTCATATATGATTATTTCTCCAACCCATTGTCTTTAGTAAAGATAGTTTTTCCGTTCCACCCACACCCACATTCTTTTTTATGTAACTTCTCAAGAGCTGGCATGTTTTTTCTTAGTGCTTTAGCCCCTGCTTTAGCCCCTGCTTGGCATGCTTTATTCCATACTTGGTATGCTTTATCCCATACTTGGTATGCTTTATCCCATGCTTGATCTGCTTTAGCCCATACTTGGTATGCTTTAGCCCCTGCTTGGCATGCTTTATCCCATGCTTGATCTGCTTTAGCCTGTGCTTGGCGTGCTTTATTCCATACTTGGTATGCTTTAACAAACTCACTAGGCAACTTACCCTTAACAGGTTTGATAAGTTTTAACCTTAACTCAATCTCATCTTCAGGCTTTTCTTCCTTAATGTACTTAATCCTGTTCTTGAGAGGCTCGGTTAAAGCCTCAACAAGTATTTCGTGGTGGATATGCCAATAGTATTTAAGTGTTTTAGTTTTCATATATGATTATTTCTCCAACCAACAAGTATTGCTACAATAGATGTTTCCCTTTGAGCTTTTGGAATTAGCAGCTCCGCACTTGCCACACTTCCCATAATCTACATAATACTTTTCATATAAGTTATTCTCGGTTAAATAGTTGTGCATTTCAGATGATAAAGTTTCAACCCAGCTAAGACTATCCTTTAAAACTTTATCTGTTAGCCAAACAATAGACATATCGCTTTTTTTAGCGTGTTGGTCGTAGTGATAAATTTCCGCCTTATCCGCATAAAGCCCCGACATTGTTGCTAAAACCCCGTACACGCCAGCCTGCGGGCTTGAGGCATAGCTCTCGCTGCTTGTCTTGCCCGTCTTCCATTCGTAAATAATAGGCTTGTCGTAACAATCTATTACTCCTACTAAATCTAACCAATCATGAATTTTTACTGTTTTTTTTATTTCCGGTGTAGGATTTATTAACTTAATACTTCCCAGCTCCGATGGTGTAGCTTTATTTTTGAGTATATAGTCCTTCCATTGATCGTGATACCTTTTGCCTTCTTCCATAGCCGGACTGGTAAAAGTTTCTAAATGAAAATACATCTTGATTGCTTTTTCCCAATCACCGGAAGCCCAAGTGCTTAAATTAGAATATGAAGCCCTAAATTTATTATTCATCTTTTTTACCTTTCAAAGAGAAAGTAATTGTTTTTGTTCTCTCTGCTTCAATTATGCCTTGTGGCAATCCTTTGTTTTCTTCCGCGTATTTCTCGATCTCTTTGGCAACTGCGTTAAACTTAATACTTGTTTCGTATAGGTTCTTAGGCAATTTATCAATCAGAGACTCATCAATTTTATATCTCGCCCCGAAAGCTCGATAGTATACTTTTACATTGCTGGCTTGAATACTGCTAAAATTTGGATCAACCTTGAGTGCGGTTTCTTCTAGTTTCTTTTTGGCTGCGTTAATAGCATCTTCAACCTGTTGTCTTATATCTAGTAATTGCATCAATACTTCCTCGCCCTCCGGTGTTAAGAATATCTTGTCCGCGTCTACTACTAGCTTTGCTAATTTTTGTATATCTATATTCATTTTAACACCTCCCTCATTCCTGCAATATCAATTTCACTTATTATTTTTGGTTGTAATGCTGGAATATCTATTACGATAGGTCCTGCCTTGGCTTCTTTTGAAGTGCTTATTTTTTCAGGCGCCGGCAACTCGTTAAGCTCTTGGTACTTAATTTCCCTAAATTCGTTCTTCCCGTAAATGTCAGAAGCGATACCTAATTCCGAAGCACATTTTTTTAGAGCGTCTGTAGTTGCAGCTTTTAAGTCATTACCATAATCTACATATCCGGTTCCGTCTTTCTTCTTTTTCATATCTGCTCGACCAAATTGCTCTTTGACTATTACCGCACCGGACTTGGTTCGGACAGTTAATCTTCCGAGTACCCATATAAGATCACCCTCTGTGCCTTTTTCTTTTACTTCAAAATCCCAATTCCAAGCGAATACATAGTTAAGCACTTTTTTAACATATACTCCGGTAACATAATCCCAAACTCCGCCACCTTTTGCAGGTCTTGTGTAGACGTGTTCCTTTGGTGTCGCTTGTAGCATATGAATTAGTTGCTCAGTAAATAACACTGGTTTTGTTTTCTCCCCTATCTTTTCGTAAATTGTTAATGGTATTGGTTGTTTCATATTAGTACCAATTTTTCAAATCCCAGAATGCTTTTGCTTCAATTGGTGAGCCATAACGAATCGAGACATATTTAATTCCGCACTCCACTTGTTCTTTTAGGTCGGTTGTTTTCTTACAGTCATAATTACCCCATGTTGCGTCTAGAAATTGGAAAATTCCGAATGCTGTAGATGTAGGATTTTGTGCAACCACTCGGAAGTTACTTTCTCGTCTTATCAGCTCCTCCAATGCCTCCCACTCTTTTACTCCCCACTTTTTAAGAGACTCTTGTTTTACATATTCTTTAACAGCAGCTGTATCAAACATGTCTACAGTTGCCGGATCTATTTCTAACTCCTCCACATATACTTTCTCTATAAAGCTCGCAGACCTGGTAGATACAGGAGATATAAGTTTTTCGGTTTTAACCGGTACAAACATATCTTGAGTTGTGATAACAATTGGGCTTTGTACTTGATAGTGAGTAAAAAATACTCCACCTAATGCGTAAGCAGCGCCTAGTGAAACCAGGTAAAAAATAGACTTCCATGTGCCGGATCTTAAAAAGCGTGCTTTTACCTCGTGCTGGTTGCTTCCAACTTTTTTAACGTTTTTTCTAAATATCATAGGTATTTATAAATAAAGTGATCGAGTATATCGTGGTCAGTCTCTATATTTTCAGTGATGGCATCTCTTATCTCATTGTTTAATTTGTGAGATATATTAAAATTTACCAGTCCTCCCAGCTTGTCTTGTGCTTTCCACAATGCCTTGCGTCTTTTTTGCTGTATTTTAAATATGGTAGTAAAGTGTGTCATGTTTTTAGTTTTGCAATAAGACTTTCAATTTTGAACCTTTCCTTGATAACGTAAATCTCCATTTTTAATAACACTTCTAGTTGGGACTCTAAGGAATAT
>Ga0163146_10004367_pt1 | contig 17219 bp, 21 predicted proteins | sample OliLakLV19MP7G1_FD_148648 | JGI IMG/M metagenome (GOLD analysis project Ga0163146, IMG submission 148648) | Freshwater microbial mat bacterial communities from Lake Vanda, McMurdo Dry Valleys, Antarctica - Oligotrophic Lake LV.19.MP7.G1 | ecosystem: Environmental > Aquatic > Freshwater > Lake >...
ACCTGATCCATCCTGAGCATCCTCGTAGCGGACCCCAAGGCCTTCGGCCCTGCAAGCCCACCGGTTAGGTCCCCAGGTGGTCTACTTTTCGAGCGGCGAATGGATCAGTTTTCGAGCGGCGCGCCCAAGCCTTGAACGTCCTGGCGGTCGTAGGCTGAAAGGGCAAGAGTGGCCTGATGCGTTCGAGGCCGATGGCCGCATCAAGATCGTCCAAACTCGTCCCCAGCACAATTGGACACACCGTCAGCGTCCGCGCGGCAAAGTTTGGGACATCGAGGGTGCTGTGGACCGTTCCGGTTCGCTGCAACGCGTGGCTCGTGATGCCGACGCGGAATACACGCAAGCCAGGTGAGACATCGATCTGCTCGTTCACGATGAAGGTACCTCGAGCGCTTTTTTTCCACGTTCCAGAAAACGTGAGCGGTCTCTGAAAGGATGCCTTGACGTTGCCGTCGGGATCGGACGCAAGAATCCCGACGCGCCATTCATCCGCGAATTCGCCTGCGCCAAGACTCTCGGGCAACGGATAGGCCACCTCCATCGTTACCACTACGGACGTCTTCCCACCAGCAGAGGCGCGAAGAGGCAGGAGATGCACGCGAAGCGGCAAAGCGGGGGAAGGAACTCCGTGGGCAAGCGAAGCCGCCATCGCACGCTGCGGAGTAGGGGCAAGTTGGCCGCTCGGGGCAAAGTACCCGGACCGGGCGCGAACGATGATACCTGGTTTGTGGACTGAAACTTCCACAGGCTGAAAACGGCCATCGGTTCGGCGTAGGGTCGAGTGATAGCCGATCACATAGTAGCTGCCGTTATCCGCCATCAGGGCCGCGGCAGACTTTGTCGGCTGGCTAAAGCGAAAAGCACGGCCGCCTGTGGCAACCGCAAGCGTTGCCAGTGAGTCATGAAAGCCGCCAGGCACACTATCCTCCAGGTTGCCGGTTGGATCTACGGCGTAGATCGGTACGCCGGCCTGTTTGGCCTTGTCTATCACTCCCTTGCAAATCGCCGACACACTAGGCGAAGTTTTGGAAAGGATAGGAATTGGATTCGGTACACATCCTCGAAAGCTCACGAGGACAATGAATCGTCGAGCTTGTGGGGCTGTCCGGAGAACCCCGGCGACATTGTCAAGGACGGTCAGAAAATCTCTTGCCTCCATCGCACCTCCTGCAACGCCCGGAAGCCCCACTGAAGCCTTTAAGTGGTTGACGGCCCGAATCAATTTTGCCGGCTGGTTAGTAAAGCTCTGACCAAGATCAGATCTCCGAACGTAGGAAATCGCAACCTGATCGTCATTTGATACAGCGCCCAGCAGAGCTGCCAACAACCGCTTCGTCGGCACGATGTCGGTTGGCGATAGAATCGTGTCGTCGATAACGATCGCTATCGCTCGGCTCCGGGAGCTCTCTTCTGCATTTGAGGCTATGTCGGATTCGACCTGCGGCGACGCCTCAAGGTCGATCACGCGATTCTCAACAGGAATCGAAACGAACGTCAGTTCTGAGATGGCCTGTCGCCTTCCTCTCTCCAGAACCGTGAAGTCGTCTTTGACCAACCCGGAGACTGGTCGGTTATTCGCGTCGGTGACGACTACATCCAAGGTGACGTGGTCGGCCGCGGCTCTGAACACACCTTGACCACCGGCTGGACGAGAACCGGCGGCGCAGAGGCCAGCACAGAACAAGATGCCGACGAGCCGGGCGGAGGCTGTCCCTGCCAAGAAACGGGGGCGCAACGTTCCCGCTGACAGCGAAAAAGGCCCGCGAGCCACCCACATCACGCACCGCCCAGCAATCGATCCAGCACTTCGGTGAAGGACGGCAAGGGCCGGGCTCCTGAAAATGCCTCGACGATTTTCAGTGTGCCATCAGCCCTTCGTACGCCGAACAAGAAAGACGGCGTGCCAACTACGTTGAGCCCTTTCGCCCACGCTGCATCTGCGCCAATGATGCCTCCAACATCAGTCTTTCGACAGGCCTTGAGTGCCAGCGCGTCAAGGCCCACCGTTTCCACCGCCCCTTGGATCACTTCGGTGGTGAGCTTCGCGGCCGCGCCAAACAAGGTCTCATGAAGCGGCCAGAATCGACCCTGACGGCCTGCGCACTCCGCGACCTCGGCCGCCTCCTGAGCAAAGCGGTGCATTTCGAGCGGGAAATGCCGGAACATCAGCAACACTTTGCCGGTTTCGATGTATTTTGCATCAATCTCCGGAAGTGTTTCACGGGCAAACTTGGCACAGAAAGGGCATTCGAATTCTGACACAACGATGAACCCGACCTTAGCCTCCGGGCTGCCCCTCGTCAAGCGCCCAGCAATAGGAACAGACTTGCTGGGTATCGTGATTTCGTGCCTCGTCGGATTTGCGGGTTGCTGCGGGGCCAGTGCCCTCCAGACGAGAAACACCGCAACGCCAATCATACTGAGCGAGGCAAGAAGGTCAATACCAGTTCGTAGTCTCTGAGATGTCATTGGCCACGCCCCATTTTCTGCAGCTGCACGTCTCCCTGCCAGTCGGTTTCAGGTCACAGGGCGGCCTGAAGGCCCACTTGCTTTGGCTCCGTTGTCGGCGGTATCCGGCAGAGGTCGTTGGATTTGCGCCAACGACCTCTGCCCCTTCCCACTACGCGGGCGGCAGCCAGCAGATGAACCCGCAGCCGTTACACTCCGTCACTTGGCTGCAGGTCCACTGCACCCAGTTCGTGGCGGCGTAGCACTCCGCCTGGCGGTCCAGGCACCAGCCCGGGTCGCATTCCTGCTCCTCGTAGCACCACAGCAGGTAATCACTTCGCGCTTCGACGGTGGTCTGCACAACGTCAACTACTTTTGCCGGTCAGCGACAACTATTCTTGCCGGTTCGGATGAGCAAAGAGGACGCCCCACCCCCGAGGCGTCCTGGTTGGTGTCATCGGCTGGGTGGTAGCCGGAGGTCGCGGACGGTCAGTCGGTCGAAGAACGGTCGGGGCGCGTCGAGGCTTTTCCTCGGCGCTTGGCTTGCTCCGTCCGGAAGCTCGGGACATCAAACTCCAGGAGCACGGAGTGATGGACCAAGCGGTCGATCGCGGCGGCGGTCGCCATCTGGTCGCGGAAGATTCGGTCCCAGTGCGCGAAGATCAAGTTACTGGTGATGAAGACCGACCGCCGCTCGTAGCGCTCGGCCAGCAGCGTAAACAGAATCTCCGCTTCCTCGGGACTTTGCTGGATGTATCCCACATCATCGAGAATCAACACCTCGAAGGCGTCGAGTTTCCGTAAGGCCCTCGGCAACTGCAGATCCCGTTTGGCGGCCAACAGATCCTGCACAAGGTTGTACGTCGGCATGAAGATCACGGCGTGGCCTCGATCGATCAGCGCGTGCCCGACGGCGCACATCGCATGACTTTTGCCGACGCCGGGGAGCCCGAAGGCGAGGACGTTGGTGGCCTCCTCAAGGAAATCCCCGGCCGCGAGGTCGTGCAGGTGTCGCACCAGGCTGGGGGGCAAGCGGCCTTCATCGAGCGTCGCGAAGGTCTTGCCCGGCGGCAGCCGCGACGCGCGCCGCAGGCGCGTGATGCGGCGCTCCTGCCGCTCGTCGGCTTCTTGCTGCAGGACGTCCAGCACGAGCGGCAGCGCGGCCTGGTGGTCGGCCTGGACGAAGCGCGGCACCAATTCGCGCGCGACCGTCGTCAGCGCGAATCCGGTCAGCAAGGCCGTGATCTGATTGCCCACGGCGGGCGGCACCGCGCGGCTCATGCCGCCGCTCCCGCACGGAGTGCGTCATACACGGCCAAGTCTGGGGCGGGGATCTGGATGACCGGCACGGTCAACACCGGTGGCGCGACCTGGGTCTGGACCGTCACATAATCAAAGCCACCGATCTGATCGACGCACGGGGCCAGGGCGGCGGCGACCCGCGCTTCGCCGGCCGTGGACGCCAATTGCAGGATCCGCAGGTACTCGATGTCGGCCCGCTCCCCGTGGTGGCGGACGAGCGCATCATAGGCGCGCCGAAACACGAGCGAGGGATACAAGTCCTCGCGATAGCGATACCGCGCGAAGGCGCCGGGCTTGCGCACCAGCCACCCAATGACGTGCCGATCGTCGATGTGGTGCGCCTCTTCTTTCCGCAGGCGCGGCATCGATTGCACGAGTCGCCCCTGGTGATGGACCTCCACGTGATTGGGATGCACCCGGACTTCGACGGTGTGGCCCATCAGGGTGGCGGGGACCGAATAGGTGCGGTGCGCGATCCGAATCGTGCTCCACCGCCGCACCACCGGGTGATGCGTGGTGTAGGCGGGAATCGCCGCGGACGGCAACGGACGCAAGGCCAACCGCTCCTCGGCGAGGCGCTCGGCCGCCGGGCGATTCCGCCAGGACGCCACGACGTTCTGGACGAACGCGTCGTAGGCGGCCACCTCGGTGAAGTCCGCATGCCCACGGACCAGCAGCGCCTGCGCCACCAGCGCTTTGAGGCGGCGGTGCGCTTGCTCGACGACCCCATTTTCGTGGCCCCGCCCCGGCGTGATCCGGGTCGAGCGCAGGCGGTAGTGATCGAGCACGGCGCGAAACCGCGTGGTGAGATCGCGCCCGCTGCTCGCCTTGAGCTCGTGCGTCGCCGCCGACAGGTTGTCGCTGCGCAAGACCTCGGGTACGCCGCCGAGCGCCCACAGCGCGCCTTGGACACCGGCCACCAACGCCTCAAAGGTCTCCCCAAACGCGATCGAGACGTACGTCCAGTGGCTGTAGCTGAGAACGAACTCGAACAGCAAATGCGGAAACGCGGCCCCCGCGATCGTGATGCCGAGCTCCTCCGCGTGCGTGAAGTCGATGGCCGCTTCACGCCCGGGCACCGCCACTTGCTCGAAGTACACCTCGGGCTCCGGGCCGTACTGGGCCCGCCAATCGCGAAAGCGCCGCTGGAGCGTGCGGGCTTGGCCCGCGTGGAACTGGTCGGGATACCGCGTCCGCAACAGCTCCAACACCCATTTGGCCTCCAGAACGCCTTTGGTGTCGCGCTGGAGCAGGGGCTCCACGTCGGTCACCCAGACCCCGTCAAAGGGATTCACGCGCGTCCGCCAGTCGCGGCTCCGCACCAGGGCCGACGGGACCGGCCCTGCCTCCCACTCCCGCGCCGTCCGCACACTCATACTGCTCGCGGCCGCAGCCGCTTCCTGGGTCTTGCCATTCATACGTTTCTGCCTCATGAGCCGGACCTGCGCATCGCTGACCATGGTCAACGGTGGCACAGCCCGACGGGCTGACCCGAAGCGGCAGATCTAATTGTCGCTACCCGGCAGATCTAATTGTCGCTGTGCAGGCGACCCTCTGGAGGCTTCAGAATTCATTTACTGGAGCGTTCAGCATCAGCGGAATCGGCGTTCACGTTGAAACGGAATGAGTGTTCACGATGGACCGGAATACGCAGGTGGTGCGATCATTGGTAACACCACCGCACCGAGTGGTTGTTCCTACTCGACCTTCTTGGCTCGCGCGTGTGCCACGGATTGCCGCACCCTCATCCTCTGGCGCGTTGAAGATCGGCCGGGGCCACGCGCGACAGGGACCTCAGGCCGAAAATGGCAGCCGCGCAGACGATGCCCAGCGCACTCAAGCTGACGAGGCCGACCACAGTCAAATCCACGCTGGCGACGGACCGGAAGGTCCCCAACAGCCGCACGAAAGCTGTGCCAGCGAGGTTGCCGCCTACGATGCCCCAAATCGCAAGAATCAGGAGTCTGATGAGGACAGTGCGTCGCAGATTGGTGTGACTTGCTCCAACCGCCATCCGGATTGACAGTTCGCGCTTGCCCCGAGAGATTTCGCCCTTCACCATACCTGCGATTCCCCAGGCGGTGAGGGGGATACAGACGAACGTTATCAACCCCATCAAGAACGACCGAGCGCGGTGGTTGGCCGTCAATCGCGACGCGATATCGTCAATAGAGACGACCGCGATGGCGGTCCGATCGGCCCCCCAGACCCTATCTAGAGTCTCACGGACAAGAGCCGCTGATGCAGCCTCCCCCAAGCGCACTAGAAGTAGCGCGCCAGACACCTCATCTGATCGATAGGAGTAGATGGTGGGCTTCGCATGTCCATCGAGATGACTGTCCTCAACATCATTGATGACTCCGACGATGCGCACCTCCGCGCCAGCCGAAATCGAAATGACGCGGCCCAGCAGGGGGCTGGTCGTTCGGAGTTGGCGAGCAAGCGCCTGGTTGATCAGGGCCACACTGCTCACCCGGCCGCCATGAACCTGAGGGCGCGCCTCGCCAACCAAAGCCTCGCGACCTTCGATGAGACGGGCGCCAATCGTGTCGGGATACCCGATGCCGACGTGCTGCACTTCAATCTCGAGAGACCGAAGCCCGTCGACCATTACAATGCGTCGAACCGAATCTGCAAGGGGCCAAGCACTTGCAAGGCTCGCGTGAACGACACTAGGCACTCTTCTCGAAGCTTCTAGCGATTCCCGGACTCGCTGTCGGTTCGTCGATTCGGCCGCTCTGCCGTGGGCCGGTGGGGGCATCACGAAGGCGAAGAGGCCCTTCGGCTTAAACCCCAGTTCCGTACGCTGGGCCTCAGCGAGGCTCCTAAATGAGGCTCCTGCCAGCAGCATAAGGGTCGTGACCAATGCCACTTGAATCGTGAAGAGAATGGACTGCAGCCTACGCGCTCGTCGTGGTCGTGTGGCCACCGAGGGCGCCAATAAGGGTGCCTGGGAACTTGCCGCGTGAATCGCTGTCCAAGAAATGGAAATCATCAGCAGCGAGCCTGCTGTAGTCACGGTAAAGGCAAAGCCGAACGCAGCCCAACCCGGAGACAGGTTGAGTCCAGCAGCGAACTCTCCAGGAAGTGATGCAACGATGGCGCTCGCTAAAGGAAATGAAAGCAACCATGACGCCGCCAGAATCACCAGAGCCGCGAGCCCCACCTCGGAGGCAGCCAAGAGCCGCAGCTGACACTCGGTCGCACCCACTGCCCGGCGAAGCGCAAATTCCGTCAGCCTGTCCCACGCTCGTGCCGCAGCCAGGCCTCCTGCCTGTGTCCAGCTTGTCAGCAGCAGCAGGACGCAGTTGACCAACACCAGCCCCATTGCCCATGCCTCCTGCGGCCGCAGGTGATCGCGAAGTCGCGCGATTGATACACCAGGAAGAGCATTCTGAATCGCGGCGAGGGTTACGCCTGTCGCCATCCGCACATAGTCCGGCACCGGAGACGGGAGAGATTCATCTGGCGAATATGCCATCCACACATTGGCGCCTGTTGGGAACTCAAACCCAGGACTCAGGACTCCGACAACAACGATCTCTTCTACCGGCAAACCCACAGGTTTTGGAAGAGTGACGCTCCGGTTCAGCAACGCCGGATCAGCACCGTAGCGCGCAGCCCACAGTGAGTGGCTCAGAACAGCTGGGCGCGGCGTAATTCCAATGTCTGCGGTTGTCAGCGTCCGCCCAATGGAAGGAGACGCTCCAAACAACGAAAAGAAGTCAGATGAAACGAAAACAGCCCGCACATCCGCGGATGAATACCCGACCACCGCTGCGTCGAGCCCAGCCATGTGTCGTACAAACGTTGGCTCCGAGAGGGGTAGTCCGGCGACGAGGCCTGGCAAAGTTACAAACTGCTCGCGTTGCGCGAGCAGTCGTTCAAAAGGGATCTGGAGGTGCAGAATACGATCAGCGGACGGAAATGGCAGAGCTCGGAAGAGCGCTCCGTGCACCACAGCAAATAGAGCAACGTTCAGCGCCATCGCCACGCTGAGAACTGCGGTGATCCCGGTGGACGCGCCCAAACGTCGCACCAAGAGCGGCCGATTCTGAACCATCCTGACTATTGTCGTTTAAGTGTCACGACAATCTGCGCCGTGGAAGAAGGATCGATGGTCTTCGGCCGTTCGTTGGTCGCTCGCATGAAAGCGAACGTTAAGGAGTCCCCGCTGAGTTCGTAGATACACTTGGCCACATCGCCAGGTTTTCGGGTGAAGTCAAACTCTTTCGGCTTCCGCGTGGAGTCAACGCGAACCTCAACGACAGTGGTCTCGGGCCCCAGCAGCCCAGTCGAAGTCAGCTTGCCGCCGTCGAATACAAGCTTGACCTCCCCAGGCTTGAACACTCGTATCGCTTTGGCGACCTGCGACTGGACTCCGCTCCAAGCACCGTGGAGCTCGGTCTTATCGGATTGCAGGCGCGCCGCAATCGTCGCGGCAAAAATCAATAGACCTACTGCAACCATTCCAAACAGACGTCTGGCTCTCATATGTACTCCGTTGCGAATCGCTGACCGCCTTCTCAGTCCGTTCAACTCGGTTCCCCCAGGGAAATGGGGAACGGAGCTGCAAAAGAGAGGGGCGGGGCCACCGCCGAGTGCGTATCCTCAGCTGGCCCCGCCCATACGGTCAATTGGACCTGCTCTGAGGTCCGGGTCATCAGCACGGCCCAGACATTCAGGGCCTGACACGTTCGAGCGGAGTTGATCAAGCAGCGAATCGCCTTCCGCGGGGTAGTTGCTGCAGTGGTGGCCGTCCGTCTGTAAGCAGTAGTGGGGCCAGAACGTACCTTCCGTGCAGACGGAGTGGTGATAGACGGGGCTGATGTAGCTCGTGTCGCACGAACACGCACTGCAGACGGCTCCGTCCGCGTGTAGCGAATGGCTACCGATGGCTACGAAGAACATGATCGCGCCGGCCACAACTAAGAAACGAAAACGACGGGTGAGACTACGAATGCGCATCGAAGGCTCCAGTTCTTGCGTGACGTTGTTGACGACTGTCTGGAGGGAGATTCCACGCTAAGCGATTGGCGCACCCAGTGTCAATGACTTTCAAGTATGGGTACTCGCGTTCGCGCTACGTCTGCGGCGCGCTGCAGTTTGCGCGCTTTCAGCGCAGGGGCTTTGTTTGGAAAAAAATGAGGTTGATCCGATCGCGTGGACGGTTTAACTACGCTGCCTGAGTCATTGCTACGTACCGTTTTTCGTAGGCGGCAGGACTGATCCGACCCGCCGACGAATGTCGTCGCTGTTGGTTATAGAACACTTCGATGTAGTCGAACAACTCCATCTTGGCGTCCCCGAAGCTGGCGAACTGATCGGCCAGCTCGCTCTTGACCGTCGAGAAGAAGCTCTCCATGACGGCATTGTCATAGCAATTGCCTCGGCGGCTCATGCTGCAGGTGATGCCGTGGACGGCTAATCGGCCCTGATAATCCTCGCTGGCGTACGGCGATCCTTGGTCCGAGTGGAAGAGCATGCCGGTCGCGCGCCCACGGCGTTTGGGGGCCATGTCGAGCGCCTTCATCGTCAAGTGCCGATCGTTGGACGGACTGACCGCCCAGCCGACGACGTACCGTGAGAACAGGTCGAGGATCGTCGCCAGGTAGATTGTGCTGCTGGTCCCAATGACGAACTCGGTCGTGTCGCCGACCCACCGTTGATTGGGCGCCGCCGCAGTGAATGTCCGCGCCAGCACATTGTCGGCGACGGGCTGGTCGTGATCACTGAGGGTCGTGTGTTTGTACCGACGGCGGACGCGCGCGACGAGTCCGTCCTCGCGCATCAGGCGTGCCACGCGTTTGCGACTGAGGCGCTCCTGCCACTCGATGAGTTCGTCGTGGACCCGCGGGCTGCCGTAATTGCGGCGGCTCTGCGTGAAGGACGTGTGGATCAACGCCTTCAGTCGACGGTCTTCTCGGGCGTGGACCGATTCGGGTCGCCTCTGCCACGCATAGAATCCCGTCGGGGACACGCCGAGATTGCGGCACAAGGCCGTCACGGGGAAGCAGGCCTTCTCTGCGGCGATCCAAGCAAACTTCACGCCTGGTGCTTGACAAAGAAGGCCGCGGCTTTTACGAGGATCTCGCGGTCCATTCGCAACTGGCGATTCTCCTTGCGCAGTCGCGTCAATTCCTCCTGGTCCGCCGTCGTCAGGCCCGTCTTGCCCTTCGTGAGCTCCGCTCGTCGGCGCTCGACCCACTGCCGGAGCGCCGACCCGGTCAGGCCCAGGTCGCGCGCCCCTCTTCAAGCACCATCCGGACCGCATCGGCCTTGTACTCATCCGTGAACTGGCGCCGGACCCGCCGCTGAGGTGTGCTGGTCTCTTCTGTCATTGTGGACATCGTATCTGCCTTTCAGAAAGTGTCCACGAAATCGGATCAATCTCACACGCGCCACGTGAAACGAAACGTCAAGCGCTGGCGCGGAGGGCAGATGGTGCTACGCTGGGCGGCGGCCGGCGTGCTGGAAGCGGTCACAGGCTTTCGTCGCGTGAAGGGCCACAAGGAAATGCCGAAGCTGGTCACCGCGCTCCGCGCGCGGGATCAACAGCTTGGGCTCGTCGTGAAAGATGCGGAGCAAGTCGCATAGTCGTCAGCGGAGCCGCCGCTGAATTTCAACAGCGAACGGGACATCCCCCTCGCGTTTTGAGGCAGAGTAAGCTGGCAACGGCAAGCCCTGTCTGAAAGGAAAGTCTCCGATGGAGAAAGATGCTCTCACTCCTGCCTATTCCATCAGTTTCAGAAAAAGACTCTTCTTCACCTTGATTGTGCTAACGATTTCGGGAGTTCTCGCATTGGCGGGTGCGGAGATAGCCGTTCGCACTTCCAAGTCGGGGTATGTCACACCGGAAATAATCAAGGACCGAAGTCTGCAATATGCGCCGGCGCTTTTCGCCAGACATGTCTTCCCTCAAAAAGCGTTGACAGTTCCGAGTGAAGAGGAAAGCTACAGGGGACATTACTCTATCAACGAGCGTGGCTATCGAGGACGCGACTTTTCAGTCCCAAAGCCTACTGGCCTAATCCGAATCATCGTCTACGGCGGGTCTGCCGCCTTCGATCTGAACCTGCCGGAAGGACGAGACTGGCCGCATCGAGTTGAAACTATCCTTAACGAAGGCGGATACCCGCAGGTCGAGGTCATCAATGCCGGTATTCCGGGTCATGCCTCGTTCGACGGCTTTGGCAGGTTGTTTTCTGAAGGCCATCTCTTTAATCCCGATTATGTAATTTCTTATAATGAATGGAACGACATCAAATATTTCGGGTCGGATCAACCGCTCTTGAGAGAGTTTGCACCCTTTTGTGCAAGTGACCCGCAGTTGGAATACAGAAACAGGTTTGATCGCTTTCTGTCCGAGCACTCTCAAATATATGTTCGTCTGCGGTGGCGATACTATGGTTGGAGGCTTGGAGTCGGCCCTCAAGGGGTTATCCCCCCTGGCCCGCGCTCATCCAGAATCACTGAGACGGCGCTGCGACAATACTATCTAAACCAGGTGATGTTCGTAGACTTGGCGCGAGAGATAGGCGCGGTTCCGATCTTGATGACTGAGGCAAGGCTCACAACGGCGAGCAATACTGAAAGTCAGAAAGCCCGAATAGAACCTTTCCTGGACTATGTGAAGCTCGATCGCGAGGCGCTGCTGAAATCGTACGTTGAAATCGGCCGCATGCTTCGTAAACTATCTTCCGAGAAGAGCGTCGATCTTATCGACGCCGCAAGAGATTTGAACGGAAAAGACGAATTGTTCTCTGATGTTGTGCATCTGACTCCATTGGGCTCAGAGGCACTGGCTCAGGCGACAGCTAGAAAACTGATTGAAATTCTGAACATCAGGAGTCGATAGAAAATTGGGAACAACTCGGGTTGGTGGCGACGCGAGGATGAATCGCCCAGAAGTGACAGCAGGGCCCCGGCAAGCGCCCGGGGCTGCAGCGGCGGGACGAGCAGGCCCGTAACTTTGTGCCGCACCAACTCGGCGTTGCCGCCCGAACGGGCGGCGATCACCGGAATGCCGGCCGCCATCGCCTCCAGGATGGCGTTACTCAAGCTCTCGCCGGTCGACGGCAGGACGACCACATCACAATCACTGGCTGCGTTTCCGTCCGAGAAGTCGTCGACCGTCATGCCGGGCACCGCTCGCGCGAGGCGTGTTGGCGTAGCGCCGGCTCTCGCCGTGCGAATGCTCGCGGCCCAGAATCGTGAACCTCACGTCGGCCTGGCGCCAACCAACGCTGCAGCCTCGATGAAGTCTTCGTGCCGCTTCTGCGGAGTGCAGTGGGCGATCATGCCGACACGGAACGGTCCAGCGTGTCGCCGCCGGCGCCGGTGCGCGATCTCAATGCCGTTCCGGATGACGGTAGCTGTTGTTGCGGCTCGACCGACCTGTTTCCGGACGAGTTACAGACGATTGCTCTCGAGAGCAGTCGAATCATCTCGAGCGTCAGACGTTCGTCGGCCTGGCTGCTTGCGCCGCTGCCTACACCGACGTGGCCGCCAAGGCGCCAGACGTGCGGCACTCCCGCGAAGCTCGCGGCCATCGCCAGGTGCGAGGCGTAATAATTCGATTGGACCAGGCCGATGCGGTGCCGACCGATGAGGTCGGACCATCTTCCGGATTCCCGTTCTCGAGAAGTAGCGCTCTGTGAAGTCCTCGTGAGTCCGATTGATGTCGTCGTGGATGACCGCTGGGATGCCCGCGCGGTGGCCTGCGGTCCAGTTGTTCGGCCGATTCGAGATCGCCATCAAAGGAGACGCGGTTGAACCCCATGGCCCGCAACGCGCGAAGGCCGACCCGCTGACGTCGGCGATCTCTTCCTGGGCGAAGTACAGGCCGTTCGGGAATAACTTGCGTCCCATTGACCAAAAGCGTCCGGTCGTCGCGCTGGGTGACCTTCGTCGGGGTGTCACGCAGCCGTTCGCGTGGGTGAACACGAGGAACACGCTCGAGCGGCGATCGCCTCCACCCGAACTGGCGGAGCGCCCGGCCCGCCAGACGCCGGAGTGTCATGCGCCGGCCTTCGAGCGCGCGTTCGCGACGCGACGAAGGTTTGCCGCGGCGGGCCTGAAACCGGGATGCAGGTGGACGGCCTTCCTGAACTGCCGCAGTGCTCGTGTTCGCTGTCCGAGGTCCTCGTAGAGCACGCCCAGCGTGTTGTGGGCCAGCAGGTGGCCGGGGTGCAACTCAAGCGCAGTCTGCAGGGCACCGAGCGCTTCGTCGCGTCGGGCCGCCTCGACCAGCACCATGCCGAGCAACGCCCATGCGTCGGCAGAGGACGGGTCAATCTCGATCGCCCGGCGCAGCGCCCCTTCGGCAGCGGCGAATCGTCCGTTCTCGAAATCGATCATCCCTCGGAGCTGCCAGGCGTCGTGAAAGTGCGGGTCGAGCTTCAGCGCTCGTTTGAGAAACCTGAGGGCCTCGGCGTCACGCCCTTCTGCAAAAAGTGTGCGGGCTGCATTGAGATAGGGGTACACCTCTTCAGGAAACTGCTTCACATGCGTCAGTTCGCCCTGCAGGCGATCCCGCTGCTTTCGACTGATGAACCGGACGCCCCCCTTCAGATACTGGAAGTGATGGATGGCTACGTCGTCGCGGTCCTCAATCCGGCCGGTGTGGCGCTGTAGTGAATCGGTTGTCGTCGGATGCGCCGACGTCGATCCGGCGTACCGCACGCCAGGCAGATTTCGGAACAGGCGCAACGCGCGCGTCTTCATCCAACCCGGGCATCCGGAAAACTGTTCTTCGTGCCCGTAGCGTCGATCGTTCGGGAACCACCGCCACATGAGGTCGTGCTGGTCCGTATAGTTCCGAACCGTCAGCCGGTAACCGATGCGCGTCCGGCTGCACACAAGACGAAGAATCGAATCATGGTCCTTTGATGCGATCGCTTCATCGCCGTCGATGACGAGGATCCAGCGGCCTTGTGCGGCATCCATGTACGTATTGCGTGCCGCTACAAACCCCTTCCACGGCCGGCGGATCACGCGGGCGCCGAAACTTCGGGCGATGTCCCCGGTCCGATCCGTAGACCCCGTGTCGATCACGACGATTTCATCCGAGAGCGGAGCGACGCTGCGGAGGCTGTTCGCGAGGAGCTGCTCTTCGTTCCGCACGATGAGACATGTGCTGATCAAACCGTGCATGTTAGGATTATTTTACCTATCACCTTCCGGGAGGAACACGGCGTTGCCAGAACGGAAGCCACAAGTGCGCTGATAGTCCGTATTACGTGGGTCTTTCCCTGACACAACGGCCCCTATCAGACGCTGGACGATCGTGACGGCCTCGGGGCGATTTCGCGTACCGCCCAGCGCCACCATCTGAAGCAGCCGGGCCTTGGCGCCCGACAGTTCGCCCACGAGCAATGCGCCGGCGTTGGCGAGTTGCAGCCCGCCGCCGTCATACCCGTATCGCTGATAGTCCGTATTACGTGGGTCTTTCCCTGACACAACGGCCCCTATCAGACGCTGCGGATTCCAGGCGGCACAGAGGGCGGCAACTTCGCGAGATCGATGTCCGCGCGCAACACTGCGGCCAGCACGTCGCTCACGGTCTCACCGGCAAACAGCGCGACGCCCGTCAGCATCTCGTAGAGCACCACGCCGAATGCCCAGATGTCGCCGATAGTCCGTATGAAGTGGGTGTTTCCCTGACGTAACGTGGGATTATCAGACACAGGGCCGATCACGTTGAGGTTCGAGTCCTCTCTTCCGCACCACACTATGAAAATCAAGCGTTTCGCGCGTGCACACATCGTGCACGTATCCTCCCCCTTGGTGCGGACTTTGGTGGGGACAGTCCGGACGCCCCGGGCGCGTTTGAGAAGTTGCCAAAGTTGCCAGCGCCGTCTCCTCCCGGCGTTCATGCTGCTTGGCCGCGGCTGGGCACGATGGCTTTAGGGATCGCTAGGCCGTTGGCATAGAACATGATCTCTGACCCCTCGTACCGCTTCTGCGCGCTGTAACGCAGGCCGAAAACGCGCTTCCTGAAATCTGAATAGAAAGCCCTGATCTCAGGGGTGTCGTCGTAGGACACGATCCATGGCCGCTGCAGCTTCGCCACCAACTTGGCGACGGCGGCGTGATCGTCATGGTTGTAATGCTCCTCGTACAGGCCTTTGCCCTTCACGTAGTAAGGTGGGTCGAGGTAGCACAGCGTCTTCTTGGGCAGCGCCGGGAGAACCTGCGCGATCAATTTTGCTGCGTCGAGGTTGTAGAGGGAGATCCTGCTGCGCAGCTCGGCGACGTGCTCGATTCGGGCAATCAAGTCCTTCTTGTTGTAACGGGCGTTGATCTTCCAGGGGCCGTCTTGATTCTTTCCGCCGATGACACCGCCGAGAATAATCCCAGAGCGGTTGACTCGGTTTAAGAAGAACGTCGAAAAGGCCAGGTCCAGCGTGTCTGCATCCTGATCCTGCTGGACCGCTCGCTGGCGATTCCATTGGGCCATCGAAACGCGCGTGCTACTGATCCGAGAGCACAGTGCCTCAGGATCCTCAAGCACAGCCTTCCAGAACGCATGCACGGAGCGATTGAGGTCGTTGATGTGAACATGCGACGCGTACTCGAGCGTCAACAACGACAGACCGACGCCACAGCCCACGGCGAATGGCTCCACGTAGTGACCGCCGACGAGGTTGTTTGCCTGCATCAGGTCTGCGACAAACTGTGTGAGCCGGCCCTTGCCGCCTGGGTAACGGAGTGGGGTGATGAACTGCATATGATCGCTGACGGTCCTGGGAGCCTGACTACAAGTACCAAGATTCGGCGTTTTTGGCCAGCGCCTTCTTGGGAGTCATGAGAGCGCGGCAAACAGGCGGTCGAGGTAAGGGTGCCATCGCTTCCAGATGCGCTTCACCTCCTTGGGATCGGGGTCCGCTGTCAATTTGTGCAGGTAGTCGTGCAGCGACGTAATGCTGTGGAGCGCGTCACCGTCGGAAAGTGCGGTTCGCGAGTGCTTCAGGTCGGGGTCGCGGCCGGACGGGTCCAGTGCCTTCAACACCTCGGCTAGCTTTTCTTCCAGTGATATTCCCTTCTCCCGCCAAGAGGTCCTCCCCTTCCCGATGTGTTTCGCCGGCAGTGGGATCTGCTTTTCAGACAGAAAGTGGTCCGTGCTGAGTTCAATGACGACACGTGTGAGGACCGACGAACAGTTGGGCAATGAGGCGGGCTGGATGCGCGTGGCCTCGTTGTAGAGCTCGTTGAGCCTGGGCTCGACGATCGACAGCACGTAGTCGGCCCCACGAAGTGCCAACGTTTTGCGATCGTCTTGAGAGGCGGCCTTCTTGCCGCCTTTGTTTTTGCCCGAGCCGGGCTTGGGTTTCGGCCTCCCGCCGCCGGGGGCGGGGTCGTCAGCTTGGACGTGATACTTCGCAAACGTCTCGATGTACTCCTGCCGCTCTTCCTTCCGGCGGATGAGATTGACGCTGAAGTCAGGCGCTGCCATGGCCTTGATCATGCGGGCTAGACTAGGAGATCGGTGCCGCGTTGGTCATCGCCACTGCCGAACGTAATTGTGCCGTCTTTGCCAATGTGGACGCCAAGGGCGACCGCCATGTGTGGCATCTGCAGCACGCGGTCTAAATTTGTAGTGCGGCTGTTCAGTATTCTCTCCAGAGCGGGAGGCAATCGCTTCCGGTCGCGCAGGTGGTCCATCACGGCTTTCGAAGCGCGCGCGGTGCCCATGAATGCCGCGGCGCGACCGGTCGCTGCTCCACCCCACTGCGTCACCCCTTTACCACCGAGGTCCAGATGCCGGCGCTGTATCCACGGCATGGCTGACTCCTTGTCCGCGAAGACGACGACGCTGACCTTCTTGACGCGCTTGCCCGCGTACACCTTGGCCAATTCCTTAAAGTCCTTATAGACCGAAGTGCCATCAGCGAGGGCGGGAGTCTCCATGAGCTTCAGCGAGGTGAATCGTCGATTGCCATCGCACACGATGAAATGCCCCGGCTCTAAAGGGTCCGGGCATACCATGAACAATTCGGCGGGGCTCAAGCCCATCTCGACGATGTCAGCGGCTAACACGACCAGGTCTGCCCCTTCTTCCTCGATCATGGCCTGGTAGGCGACCCGCGCATTGTCTTGGTCCCCGATGCGAAAATTTCCCAAGTCCACATTCAGCAGCCGAACGTCGAGCTCTTGTTTCACTGGATACATGCGGTTCCCCGATGCAGCTGTGACAACCGGGTTGATCTCGGTCGTAGCGCCGGACGCAGTGTAGTCGAGGCCCGCCGCCTCCCGCAAAGGCTGTCAGGTGAAGCGGCCGCAGCGGGCCGTGTCAATGATTTTGAGACAACCAGAGTTCAGCATTTAGAGTAGCAACGGCGCGCCATCGGTCAGGGTGATCGAGTGGCCGCCAGGAACTGCGTGCTGGTGGCCAAACGGGGCGTGTTGTGGGTCGTCCGGCGTGACGATCGTCGTTCCTGGGGCATCCTGGCGCGTCGCATTCGACG
>Ga0163146_10004382_pt1 | contig 17160 bp, 16 predicted proteins | sample OliLakLV19MP7G1_FD_148648 | JGI IMG/M metagenome (GOLD analysis project Ga0163146, IMG submission 148648) | Freshwater microbial mat bacterial communities from Lake Vanda, McMurdo Dry Valleys, Antarctica - Oligotrophic Lake LV.19.MP7.G1 | ecosystem: Environmental > Aquatic > Freshwater > Lake >...
CTCATGAGCACCGAACTGGTTCCGGCCGTCTTCATCGAACGAAGCATCCGCCTGGTCCGCGGGCAGAAGGTCTTGCTGGACGCCGACTTGGCCCACCTCTACGGGGTGTCTGCCAAGCGCCTGAACGATTGCTTCGGGCGACTTCGACGACACGCGCCCTCGCAACGACGGGCAGTTCCGGGCCGTCTTCGAGGCCATTCGGGAGTTGATGACTCCGGCTCGAAAGCCTGGGAAGCGGATCGGTTTTCAGGTTGTGCCACCGCACGACGCCTCCGGTTCAAGATAGGGTTCCAGTAGCCGCACCAAGCCCAGCATGACCACCGACCCCTCCCTGCTCCACATCATCACCCATCGCTTGGAGCCTCATGCGTCGGAAGGCGACTGGCCCTACCTCGTCCTCGCCGCTCTCGATGGGGACAGCGCTCTCGAAGGCGCGCTTCAGCCGGCCGCACGCATCGGCCTTCCAAAGGCCGAAGCCCCGGCGGGTCAGGCGGCTCAGCCGCGCAAGGTCTTCCTGCAGGAGATCCGCGTGCGCGGGTTTCGCGGCATCGGCCCCGAATCGACGCTCTCCATAGCTCCCGGGCCGGGCCTCACCCTCGTGGTCGGACGGAACGGCTGTGGCAAGTCGAGCTTCGCCGAGGCGGCCGAGTTGCTCATCACCCACAAGAACATGCGCTGGGAGAAACGAACGGAGCAGTGGAAGGAGGGCTTCCGCAATCTCCATCAACGCAAGGCCGCTCTTCGCGCGCTGTTCACAGTCGAAGGCGGGCGCTCGTACGAGGTCCACCTCGAATGGAAGGACGACGCCGACCTTGGTGACTGGACCGAGTACGTTCAGCCGCAGGGCGAGCCGCGCACCACTTATGACGCCCTCGGCTGGGCCACCGATGTGGAGTCGTACCGGCCCGTTCTTTCCTACAACGAACTGGGCGGGATGCTGGAAGAGCAGCCTTCGAAGTTCTTCGACGCGCTGTCGCGGATCCTTGGTCTTGATGCGCTCACCGATGCGGCGGGACGTTTGCAGAAGGCGCGGGCCGAGCGTGACCGTCTGGTCAAGGACTCCCAGAAGGCGCAGAAGGAACTGGCCGCGCGATTGAGCGGCCAGGCGGATCCGCGCGCGCAGGCGATCGCCGCGGCCGTCGCGAAGAAGCAGGTTGATCTTGGCGAGGTCGAGAAGGTCCTGGCCGGAGGCAGCGACCCGGAAGGGTCGGCGGGCGAACTGAGGACGCTGAAGGGCTTGATGGCGCTGGGCGAGATCAGCGATGACGCGGTGGGGAAGTCGATCGAGGCTGTGGACCTTGCGACATCCACCCTGCGCGCGAAGGCGGGGACCCTGGCCGCGCGCTCGGCCGAGCTTGCGAACCTGCTCGACGCCGCGCTGCGCTTCCACACCGCATACGGCGACGGTGATTGTCCGGTGTGCGGCCAGCCGGGGGCGCTTCACGCGACATGGCATTCGGAGCATCAGGCGATGGCGGTCACGCTGCGGGCTGAAGCGAAGAGCGTCAATGACGCACAGTCGCTGCGGAAGGCGGCGCTCGATGGCGTCCGCTCCATGGCCCAGGTTTCGGAAGGTCTCCTGAAGTCTGCGCTCGCCCTCGGTCTTCCCGCTCAGGACGTTCTCGACGCCCGCGCTCGGGTGATGGCCGCGCTAGAACTTGACGCCGAGGCGTGCGCGGCTGAAGTGAAGGAAGGTCTTCCCCGCCTGCGCGATGCCCTGGGTGAGTTGAGGAAGCGGGCCGCGGTTGAGCTGTCCCAGCGCGAAGACCTCTGGCGTCCCCTGGCCCAGGCCGTCAACGAGTGGCTGCCGGGCGCGCGCAAGGCGATGGAAGCGGCCGGCCGTCTCAGCGACATCACCAAGGCCGAGAAGTGGCTGAAGGATGCGAACGAGGATCTTCGCAACGAGCGCTTCGCTCCGCTCGCATCCGAGGTGAAGCGCATCTGGGAGCAGCTCCGTCATAACAGCAATGTGTCGCTCGAAGACATCCGCCTCACCGGCGTCAACACATCGCGCCGGGTGCAGCTCGACGTCAAGGTCGACGGTACGGAGGCGCAGGCCATAGGAGTGATGAGTCAGGGCGAGCTCCATGCACTCGCGCTGGCCCTCTTCCTTCCCCGCGCCATGCTGGCCGAGAGTCCCTTCGGCTTCGTCCTCATCGATGACCCCGTGCAGTCGATGGATCCCGCGCGGGTGGACGGCCTTGCCCGAGTGCTGCGCGATGCTGCGAAGACGCGACAGGTGATCGTGTTCACTCACGACGACCGGCTGCCCGAGTCGATGCGGCGCCAGGGCGTGGCCGCGACGTTCCTCGAAGTGACGCGGCGTGACCAGTCGGTGGTGTCGGTATCGATCCAGATCGATCCGGTGGGCCGCTACCTCGAGGATGCCCGCGTGCTGGCTCTCACCAAGGACCTGGCCCGAGCCGCCCGCGACCGCGCGATTCCTGGGTTTTGCCGCGGGGCGGTGGAGGCGGCGGCCATGCTGGCGCTACGGCGGCGCTGGCTTTCCGCCGGGAAGGGGCGGGACGAGGTGGAGGATCAGCTGCTCAAGGCCGAGAAGCTGAACCAGAAGCTGGCCCTGGTTCTCTTCGACGACGCGTCCCGAACCTCGGATGTCATGACCACGCTCAACAAGACGAAGCGAGAGTTCGCGGATACGTGCCGCGCGCTGAACGAGGGCGCACACGGCGCAGAGGTCGAGGACGCGCCCGGCCTGGTGAAGGAAACGCAGAACCTGGCGGAATGGGTGAGGGCGCACAAGTGACGGAGCCTGTGGCCCTCATCGACCTGGCGGCCGAGATGCTGGAGCGGACGGACACTCGCCGCCCGGGGTTGTGGCCGCGCGCGTCGTTGCTGGTGGCGCGCCAGGCCCTCGAAGGGGCGGTCGCGGGTTACTGGCAGATGAAGGGCATCGCTCTCGAGGACTGCTCGATGCGGGCGCAACTCATCTGCTTGCGCGAGTACCTGCGCGAGGGCGACCTGGCAAGCCGCATCGCCCACGCCTGGGCCGCCATGTCCCGCGCGTGTCATCACCATCCGTATGAGCTGACTCCTTCCACCGAGGAGATTCGGAATTGGATGGAGCCGGTGAGGGAGTTGCGGGAGGTGGTGCTCCGCGGGTGACTCTTACCACCCGGCCAGGCCACCTCCCATCCTGATGGTAGCTTCTTCACAAATGCCCGATACGTTCATTCCCTATTGCGAATCTCTTTGGCAGGCGTGGCTCCAGGGGCAAATCGCGGTGTCGCCCCTTTCGGCCAGCGCCTTCGATCTAGACGCCGCACCAGAGCCATACATGTCTTTCCGGGCCGGCGCTTCGCCGCTCATCGCTCTCACGACGAACCCCGGGACGACGATGGATCATCAGCGAAGGGCGTCGGTGCAAATCGGCGCGGGCCCGATCAACGCCACCATGTCCTACGCAGCCGCGGCGAGCGCGCTCGGCGCTTTCTACGAAGACAAGAACAACTTGAAGGGCCCGGCGAATCGCCGTATCGCAGCGCTTCAGTCGCTGGCCGGCCTTCTCGGACGCGATGGTGTCCTGCAGGTAGAGACGTGCCCGTTTCACAGCAAGGCGTTCCCCGGGAAGGCGGCGTTTCTGACCTCACTCGAGAGCGACCGCATGCTTGCCGAGTACGTCGATCGAGTGCGATCCTTCCTTCGAGATCGGCCCGTGGTCATTGTTGCCGCGGTCTCCATTCAGGCTTCGCTTGGACCGAGCATCCAACTCTCCGGATGGCTGTCGTGGCAGGCCGAGCTTGCCGGACTTGGCCGCGCGAGCGCGAGGTTCGCTCCGTTGGTCGAACGGGCCGGAAAAGTGACGTGCGGTGCCCTGGTGTCAGGAGAGGCAGATTCCGCAAAGGCATTGGTGTTGATGATGGGTGGGAACCACTTGCCGGGGTCGCGCGGTCTGACGGCCCTGAAGCAGGAATGACCTCGACGCTGGCGTCACCGAGGCCGAGATTGCTTCGGGCGAACCAGCGGGACGCACCCTCGCAATGACGGCGAGTGCTATCCGAGGTCCTGAGGCAGTCCACCCCGCTCCGGAGAGAACGTTTCGTCGCATCCGCCCCGCAGCGCGTCTCGGCCATTACACCGCCCAGGTCCGAGAGCCGGACGCCAAGGTCCTGTTCGCTTCTATCCAGGCGCTCGGACGTCCTCGGCATCTGGAGCAGTTTTCACCCACCACCTTTGACTACATTGTGGTGGATGAGTTCCATCACGCCGCAGCGCCCACGTATCGCCGGCTCGGCACTTCCGCCCGCGGGGACTCACGGCCACCCCTGAGCGCACCGACGGTGGCGACCTGTTGGCGCTGTGTGAGGAGAACCTCGTCTACCGCTGTGACCTGCTCGAAGGCTTGCGGCGCAACCTGCTGTCGCGTTTCGAGTACTTCGGCGGGCCGGACGAGGTGGACTACACGAACATCCCCTGCTGAAGCCTCAGACCCTGTTTGGCCTGGGCACCCTAAACCGCGTTTCTCAAGTCATCCGGTGTGAGGCTCACCTGGCGGAGGATGGCTCGCAAGGTCCCGCGGTCTATCTGCCGATGGTTCGGCACCACCGTCTGGGCGAACGGCTCCGCTCTTCGCATGATGATGTGGCTCCCCTGCTGGCGGCGAACCGTGAACCCAAGCTTCTCAAGGGCGCGAACAAGGTCCGGACCCGAAATCTGGGGGAGTTCGCTCATACCGCCAGAAGGAGCGCATCGAAATGCTCCGCCGGTACCGGCAACCCGTCATCCTGAAGCGCGAGCACGTAGCCCTCGATGGCCTCGCGAATGTTCTCGACTGCGGCTTCACGAGTGTCGCCTTGAGACACGCAGCCCGGCAGGCTTGGGCACTCGGCGACCCAAAGCCCGTCCTGGCCGGGATAGAGGAGTACCTGTCGCATGGCGAGAGGATACTCCGCGGCCGGTGATGGCGGCGTCTGTGGGCGGGATCAACGCTCAGCGTCAGTAGTCGGCCTTATCCGTCGTCGCGTTCGTCGGGGTTGAGGTCGAAGAACGAGCCGACGTGGCGTCTTGGGAGGATCAGCGTGTGGCCGGGCGAGCTGGGGAAGCCGTCGCGGCTCGCCAGGCCGTGCTGTCGGCTCGGAGAACGACGGCGGGGGGCATGCTTTGCGGAATCCGGGCTTGGGGCGCTACGATCTAGACTCCTTTCGGGGACGAACTCATGGCTGATCTGGCTGATCGAATTACCGTAAACCCCCTGCAATGCGGGGGGCGGCCATGTGTCCGCGGGATGCGGATCCGCGTCGTCGATGTTCTTGACCTGATGGCCAGCGGACGCTCGCCCCAGCAGGTGCTGGAAGAGCTTCCAGACCTGGAGATGGAAGACATCGCCGCCTGTCTTCGGTTCGCCAGCAGCCGTCTCGATCACCCGATCCTGGCTGCGTGAAGATCTGGGTTGATGCCCAGTTCTCGCCTGCCCTCGCGCGGTGGCTTGCTGAGGAACTACGCATAGAGGCAACGGCGCTCAAGGATCTTGGGCTGCGCGATGGAGAGGATGCGGAGATCTTCTTCGCCGCAAGGAGCGCTGGAGCCATGGTCCTGACCAAGGATCGGGACTTCGTCGATCTCGTTCGGATGCATGGCGCGCCCCCGCAGGTCATTTGGATCACCTGCGGCAACACCTCGAACGTGCACCTCCAGAAGATCCTGGCCGGCGCGGGGCTCGCCGCCTGCTGAGGACGACGTCGAAAACATCCTGGTTCGCCTCTACTGGGAGGTCGGCCGGATCATCAACCAGCGCCAGGGGAGGACCGCGTCGATCGCGCCAAGCGATCGCGAATTCTCTGTGCGACCATCGGCGCTGGCTGGTGCACGGTCGCTCGATCACCATCGAACGACTTGCGCGAGATGCGCCTCAACGAGGCTGTTGTCTGGACCGAAACCATGACCTTAATCAGTCTTTCTGGTGATGGTAGTTCTTGTGACTTGTTTTATTTCCCTTTCGCTCGGCGCGTAGGAATAAGTCTTCGTGGGTTCACCGATCTCAGGCTCGCCGAACCTGCCGTTAAAGCTGCTTTCCTTGACCTTCATGCCGTCCGCATCGTAGAAAGTCAGATACCACTCAAATATGTTAGTTCTCTTCTTCGCTTTGACGAGGAGGTTGAATCTGCCCAGGCGAAAGTCGTAATTGTTCTGCGAAGCCCGGGGCGGCGAACGTTAAAACGACGCCGAGTGTCGCCGGCAGCAACGACTGCCAGCATTGAGTTGTTGGTTTCTTCATTTTGTTCATCTGTTTGGTCTTACTTTGCCGCTCGCCGCGCGGAACCCGGGAGCGGCCGCCGGCGCGCCGGCGAAAGGCTACTTCTCGCCGGTGAGCTGCCACCGGATGAGCGATACCGGCATCATGCCCGCGCCATTCACGTCGTCGAAGAACCCGCGCAGGGTGAACCGGTCACCGAGCTGTTGCGCGCGATCGCGGATCAGCTCGTCGATGAGGGCCTTGCCGGTCACGTAGCTGGTGCCGTAGCCGGGCTGCCGCAGGTAAAGCTGCTGCTCGAAGCCGAGCAGGTCCAGATCGCGTCGCATCCATCCGCGCGGCGTCCACCGCACCTGGAAATCCTTGGCTTTTGCGAGATCGAACTCGTTCGCCTGCGCATAGAGCGAGGCCAGGCCGCGCGCGGCCCGCTGGGCGAGCATGATCCAGACGATTTCGCGGGCCCGCGGGTTGTCGTCAAAGTAGCCGGCCAGCATGACGATTTCCTCGAACGCCGTGGACATGCCTTCGGCCCGGCTGTCCCACACGTTGTAATACCAGGCTTTCTGCCGGATAGCGCTCGAATGCGGCGCCCGCTTCAGCCATTCAAGTTCGAACCAATGGTAGTCGTGGGTGTACTGCGTGACCGGTTCCAGGTGGCTCGCGATTCGAAAGAAGTTGCGTTTCTCTTCGGGCACGAAAGGGCCGATCTGGCGTCGCAAGGCCGGCTCAAGGTAGTCCTGCACGGTCAGCAATGGCTTGTTCTTGAGGAACGCCATGTACTTTGTGACCGCCGCGCTCGTCCGGGCCTCAAACTCCTGCTGATCGCGGACGGGCTGGATCATGGGGAGGCCGCGGTTCCGCTCCTCTTCCACCTTCAAGGCGGCGTGAGCGCGGTTGAGCTCTCGTTTGAGGAGAACCACTTCGTCTTCCCACGACATCGGCACGAGGTGCACGTTGCGCAGGCTCCACGTGTATTGCTCTTTGCCGATTCCCGACGGCCCGGTCTTCGACGAGGCCTGCGATTCCAGCCACTTGACGAAGCGGGTCGTGGCGGAGAACGCTTCCGCGATGGCCGCGCGCAGCGGTGCTCCGGCCGAAACCGTGCGCTGCGCGAGGCGCTCGAGATCCGCGGCCTGGGTCAACATCGTGCCCGTGCCGGTGATCCACAGGTCGCGCGCGTTCCCGGTGAGATTGTGGCGGGCCTGGGCCAGCAGGGCGGGAATGGTCCTGAGCTCGGCGGTGAGTCGGCTCTCGTCACTTCCGGAAAGCGGGAACGTGTATGTCCACAACTCCACCACCGCGTGATGCGTAGGCCCTTCGTGCTCCGGGGTGTCGCTTTGGCCGGTCCAAATGGACTTGTAGAACGCGGGATCGCGCACCCAGGGCTGAAGCACGCGGAGGTAGAACTCGTGGCCATTGAACTGGGCGCGCACCAGGGCATGATCCACCTCTTGGTCGCGTGGCCATGACGCGGGTGAGAGTGCCTCCAGCCGGTCCTTGAAGTCCTTCAGTCCTTCAAGCTTGCGCGCCATGGCGGGCGCGCTGTAGTCGGGGGCGCCGGCCGTGAGCGTAGGCGCTTCGAACGCCCGCCACTCGTCGAAGAGGGCGACGAGACCTGCGTATCCGGTCGCCTTCTGAATCTCGGCATGCACCGTCCCGCCTGCCATGAAACATGCCGCAATGATCGTGCTGATTGTTCGTCGATGGGTCATATCTGCCTCCAACGAATCCTAAAGCTTTTGCTCGACCAGGCGAAGCGATCTCCCAGAAGGTTTCGCGCTGATCAGGGGCCACGCTCCTTGTTCGCGGGTTGGACCGCCGTGGTACCGTCCCTAACGAGCATGCGACTCGGGAAACTGGCTTCAGCCGCGGCGACTTGGGCGCTGGCGCTTTCCGCTTTTGCTCTTCCTGCTTTTAGTCCTCAGGTCGCCGAGCCGCTCATCGAAGCGAAGGTGACCGGCGACGCGGGCAAGCGGCAGTTGTCGGTTGAGATCGCCTGGCCCTCAGGGCTCAAGCCGCGTTTTCCGCGGGATGAGAGCGGCGCCATCTTCGACCGGTCCGTGGCCATCGCCGGAGCGGCTCGGACTCCCTTCGCAACCATCGAATCCCGTCCCGACTGGGCGGCCGAGTGTCACCGGGAAGGATGCCGGATCGCCTATTCGGTCGACTTCGGAAAAGGGATCGTCGGGGATCGTCGTGGAGGATGGGGGTTCGAGGAGAAACAGGGAATCGTGCTGGCGCCGCTGGTGCGATGGCTGGTTCGGCCCGAAGACCGCGGTGCCCGTGGACGTCTGCGCGTGGACTTCGCAGGAGGTAAGCACCTCGAGATGGTCTCGGGCGTCATGGACGGGCGGACCAACTCTATCGACACCGACCTCGTGGTGATGGACGGACCGCATGTGGTCCTGGGCGATTTCACGCACAAGACGATCGATCTGCCCGGAGCCCGGATCGACGTGGCCATCGGCACCGGCGCTCGCGGTGTTCGCGACGATGATCTCCTTCACTGGATCCGCGAGGGCGCTCAGGACGTGGCGGCGCTTTTGGGCCGGTTCCCACTCGCGCGGCTGCAGGTGATCGTTGCGAGTGGCGGCCCTTACGCGGTGGGTTCGGCGGTGACCATGGGAATGGGGGGAGCGTCCATCTTCGTGGTGGTGGGCGAGCGAACCCGCAAGGCCGATCTTCTTCGGGATTGGGTGATGACTCACGAGATGCTGCACGTGGCCTTCCCCAATATGGGTTTCCGACAGCGCTGGATGGAGGAGGGGCTTTCAACCTACCTTGAGCCCCTTCTTCGCGCCCGCCGTTCCCGCCACGAACCCCGGCTGGTCTGGGCGGAGTTCGTTCGCGCGATGCCTCAGGGCCTTCCCAAGGAGGGTGATCAGGGTCTGGATCGGACCTTCACGTGGGGGCGCCGCTACTGGGGTGGTGCCATGTTCTGGTTGCACGTAGACCTCGAGATTCGAAAGCGGACGGACGGCCTCAAGTCGCTTGACGATGTTCTCCGCGCGATCACGGCGCGCGGCGGCAACGTGGCTTTACGCTGGGATCTGGCGCAGCTTTTCGCGGTTTCAGAAAATGCCACTGGCACGACCGTGTTGCGGGAGATCTACGACGACTGGTCCGGTCGCGCGGTCAGTCCCGACCTCGATGCGCTGTGGACGTCGCTGGGAGTCCGGCCGGAAAAGTCCGATCGCATCCGCTTCGATGACGAGGCGCCCCTCGCCCCGATCCGCCGCGACCTGACCGCGAAGTTCCCGGTCCCCGCACTCGCGGCCACGCGGCCGTAGGTTCCGAGGTTCGCCGGGCAGCCACAAGGATCCGCAAGGAGGCCGCCCCTACGATTCTGCGGCGCTAGTTAGTTAGCGCAGATCGGGAGCGGTCTCTGCGGTTCGGACGTACAGGATGAGGTCCACCACACCTCGCATGTTGTAAGGACCCAGACGCAGGTACTGGCCTGCGGCTTTGTTCGCCATCTGCGCGTCCTGGGTCACTGACACCACATACATGTCCACATTAACCTCGGGCTTGAACTCGCCCCAGTAGCCGGTCTTCGAGTAGTCGCGCAGGTACCAGGCCATCGGCCAGTTCTCGGGTGCGAAGACGGCGATGCCGGTCTCTTTTCCGGCAAGGCCTTTCGCTTTCTCTTCGATCAGACGGATGAGATCGAGGAAGGACCGCTGGGTGTGCGCGTAGATGTAGGGGTGAGTTTCGTCGTCGTAGGTCTTCGTTTCGAGGTCCTGGCTCTTCACCAGGGAGTAACCCGCACCCGCGGTCAGAAGCAGAGCCGCCACGGGTGTGAGAGAAATCCGGCCGGCGAGAAATCGCACCCGCGAAATCTCATACAGCAGATAGCCCGCACCGATGCTGAGGGGCAGAAGCATGTTGAGGCCCAGCCACGGGGTTTTGTACTTCACCACCGAATAGGCGAAGAAGAGCAGCAGGGCCCACACCGCGGCCATCACGGCCACGAAAGATCGCCTCAGGATCACGGCCAGGAAAATTCCGGCAAAGCCCGCGTACAAAAGGACGGGGTCGGCTTCGTGCAGCCAGAGGAAGTGCTGGTTCCACGGATTCTCGTGATCGCGGACCGCGGTCTTCGTCCAGAAAGCAAACGTCCGGAACGCATCGACCACTCCCATCGGATTCCTGAAGAATGACGAGTACAAAAGGCCGGCCGTAGCGGCGAACACCAGGACCGCGTGCATCAGATTCTCGGCGTGTTCCCGGCAGTAGGGCCCGAATGTCCGCAAGACGGCGAGCGGGGAAAGGCCCTCTACAAGCCAGGCCGCAACGAGCGCCCCCGCGATGATTGCCCCCACCGACACGAACGCCGTCTCCTTGGTCGCGAAAAGAAGGGCGAGCGAGAAGCCGGTGGCCAGAAAGCGCCAGCGTTGACGCTGGTCGCGGCGAGGGGCTGAGACCACGGCGCCCAGAGTGAAGGCCGCGAAAAGAGCTTCGTGGATGAAGTAGCGCGAGTAAAAGACCGCACCGGGGGACGTGGCGAGAAGGCCCATCGCGCCGAACCCGAACATCGCTCCCGTGGGCCCGAGCAGCCGCCACAGCAGGAAGACCGTGAACGTCCCGAAAGCCGCGGTGGTGCCACGTAGCGCCGCATCCGAAAGTCCCAGGATCGCCGTGACCGGCAGAGTCAGGTAGTAAAGAGTCGGACCGTGGTAGTTGCTCGGGTCGTACTTGAAGCCTCCCTCACGCAGCAGGCGCGCGAGAAAAAAGCCGTTCACGCCCTCGTCGTGATGAAAGGGGCGAAGGCTGAGGTCCTGGAAACGCAGGGCCATGGCCAGCAGCAGGAGGCCGAGGGCGATGATCTGGTTCTTCGAGAGAGGCTTCATCGGACGCGAAGCAGACGATAGGGCGATTCGACCAGGGATGGAAGTCCCGCCATGGCCTCGGGGCGAGAGATCAGAGCCCACTCCGCCGGAGTCACCGCGATGGCGTTGATTTTCGGAAAGCGGCCGGCCGGGCCGTCTCGGGGCTGGGGTTCGCCGCGGAACACCGCTTCGGCCACCGGTTTTCGCGCGAGATAGTCGAGACCGTGAGACCAGAGGTGGCCCTCGTAGCCCATGAAGACGCGGCGGCCGGAGAGCAGCGCTCCATGATTGTGAGTGGGCGCGGTCAGGATGGTGTCGGTGGGTGCGGTCGTTTCGCGAACGCGTGCGCCGAACGCAACGTCCGCGTGGCTGAAGATCTGATACTCGCCGCCCGAAAGGGCCACCTTGGAGACGTCGAGGGCGCCCGAGAGGGTGGCGCCGATCAGCGAGGCAATAGCCGCGGCTCGACCCGCGCGTCCCCGGCCCCACAGGAAACCGAGAGCGAGGGCGGCGAAGGGCGCCAGGCCCGCGTGGGCGGGAGCGAGGAACTTCATGTTGTCCCAGATCCAAGGGGCCAGGCGGAAGAGATTGGCTGCGATGAACAGGGTCGCGAATGGCAGGGCAAGAAACCGAAGCGAGGGTGCGGCTCGCGCGATTCCAAAGATGACCAGGGGCAGAAACAGACCCGCGTTGGTCAGCCAGTATCGAAGGGGCAAAGTGGCGCCACCGTCAAAGCCCGGCTGCCAGGCGAAGAACTGGCCGCTGGAGAGAGAGTTGTGGGTGAACATGAAGAGAATGGCCGGGGCCGCGAGGGGAATGACGCCGCGCGCGAAGGCCGGAACCGCGGCCCGGAGGCTGACCCGCGTGGCCAGAAACGTCGCGCAGAGTCCGAGGACGACGAACGAATGGGAATGGACGAGGGGCAGAAGGGAACCGAGGATCCCCGCGCGCAGCCAGAGCTTTCCGACCATCCCCGGCTCGGCCTTCCGGCTTTCCACGAGGAAGGCGAGGGCGAAGAAGAGCAGGGGCCAGCCGAAGAGGATGGAACGTTGGGGCACGAAGAGCGTGGTGATGAAGTTCGCGTAGCGCACGCCCCGGTCGTGGATGGTGAGATCGGGCCCGGTGGTCCACCATGAATTGAGGGCCTGCGCGTCGGTGAGGGCCAGGAACCCGAGCCCGCCGGAGAAGAAGGTGAGGGCGGCGGCGGTGCGGCCGAGTGCTCGCGAACCCGTCACCGCTTCGCCGAACCGGACGAGGGCCACGGGCACGCTCAGTCCGAGGATCAGGGTCGGCCAAAGGAAGGCGTCACGCCACGTGCCGCCCACGGCCACCATCATTCCCGAGATCAGGTCGCAGAAGAACGGGTAGGTGAGGGGCACGCCGCCGAGTTCGGGATGGTCGGGAGGGAAGTTGTCGGCGTAGGCGAAGCCCGCGGCGATCGCCATGTGGAAGGGGAGATCACCGAAATTGTGGCGGTCTCCGGTGGCGATGCCCGACTCGTTCTCGAAGAGCGTTCGATCGGCGAGGCGGGCGACCACAAGGCTGGTCAAGAGGCACAAGACGATGACGCCTTTGGTCGGTCGCGACCCTCCGGCTCTCGATCTCCACACCGCGCCGGGAGCTTCGCCCAGGACGAAACCCACTGCGGCGGTGGCGAGGGCTGCGCCCACGACGGTCAGGGGCGATAATCCGAAGGCGGATCCAAGGACGAAACCGAAACCTGCGAAAAGAGCGAGGCCCACCGCGGCCCCCAGGGCCAGGGCCTCCGCCGGTCGGGTGGAAAGCGGGTCTAGCTTTCGAGCGAGCAGCGTGCCCGCGGCACACACCCACAGCAACAGAAGAAGAGCGACCACGTCGACGAAGCGATTCCTTCGCTAAACCATCGCGGTTTTACGAACGCGGTCTCGATTGGCTCGGAAGAAAGTGACGATCACACCCAGGTAGCTTTCCATCTTCGGGCACGAGAGCCCGAGGGTCAGGAGGTCGGCCTTGGCCTGCGAGGCGTCGTAACGGCACTTGTGACCGAAGTAGGCGATGGATTCGGGGATGAGGCCCACGGCTCGTTGGACCAGCGGAATCGACACCGCGGCTCGGACGAAGCTGAGGGGGAGGGGCACGTAGAGATACGACCGGCCAAGGGCCTTTGCGAGCTGTCGTGCAAAGGATCGGACATCCATGCCTTCGGGATCGGTGAGGTTGTAGGTTCGCCCGAGGCTCAGCTCCGAGGCTGAAAGGCGCGCCAGGCCTTCGATCACGTAGTCGACGGGAACCACGTTCATGGTGGCGTCGCGTGGTCCGTCGAGGAAAACCAGAGGGATCCGCTCCATGGCTTCCAACACCGCATACGGTCCGTCGAACTTGGCGGTTTCACCGGTGCGGGAGTCGCCCCACACCACACCCGGGCGATACACGCTGAAGGGCAGGCCACTTTTCGCCACATCCTTCTCGGATTCGAACTTCGTCGATTCGTAGTGATTCTTGAAGGTCTGGCCGCGGTCGAGGTCGGTCTCGCGGAACACACCTTCGAAGTTTCCCGACACGTAGGCGGTGGAGACGTGATGGAAACGCGAGAAGTGAGGCGCCGCTTTCGCGAGGGCGATCATGTGCCGCGTGCCCAGAACATTCACCTTTTGCGCGAATTCGGCGCTGACCGCGAGGTCGTAGACCGCGGCGAGGTGGAAAATCGAATCCAGGCGGGTCAGCAGACTTTCCCGCCGTGTGGGGTCGATGCCGAGGCCGTCGAGAGTGATGTCGCCTTCGATCAGACCCGCGCGATCGGGCGGTATGCCGAGGCGCTCGAGCCCGGCTCGCGCCTGTTCCTTGAACCGGCTTTGCACGAGACACAGAAATTCGGTGCGCGGGTGGAGTTCGACCAGTCTCGGCAGAAGCCTCTCGCCGATAAATCCAGGGAAACCCGTGATGAGAGCAATGGGCGAGGTCTGGGTCACGCCGCGGAGTCTACAGATAGGATCCTCCAAATGGCCTGGAAGGAGGGCCACAACATGCTGAATGATTTCAAAGCGTTTTTGCAACGGGGAAACGTGGTCGAACTGGCGGTAGCGGTGGTGGTGGGCGGGGCTTTCGGGAAGATCGTCACTTCGCTCGTCGACGACATGGTGATGCCGCTCGTGGGCGTGATCCTCGGAGGCGTGAACTTCAAGGATGTGGTCCTTCAAGTGGGTGGGTCGACCTTCAAGTACGGGAACTTCATCCAGACCTCTTTCGACTTCTTCGTAATCGCCCTGGTGGTCTTTGTCCTCGTTCGTTCCTACGAGCGGTTGCGCGGGGTTCCGCCCAGGGCGGAGTAGCGAAAAGACGGTCGCGGTCCTTCTAAGCCTCGCGGGGTTTGCTACGCTCGGTCGCTTTGAAACGACCGAGCGCTGGGGAATGGGGAGGGGCTTTCGCCCTCTTCACTCTGCTGACCGTGGCCATGACCTGGCCGTTCGCCGCGCGTCTTTCGATCATCGACGCGGGCGATGCAGCGTTTTTCGCCTGGGCCATCGGATGGCAGACGCAGGCGATTAACGCCGACCCCGCTTCGCTCCCACACGGAAACTTTTACGCTCCGAGCCGGTACACCTTCTTTATGGATGAACCGGTTCTGGGCACCGGGCTCCTCGTCCTTCCGCTTTCCTGGTTCACGGACGACGCCATCTTCCTGTTCAACATCGCTCGACTGCTGACCTTCATTCTCACCGGCGTGTTTACCTGGCGTCTGGCCCGCGATCTGGATGTGGGTCCGGGACCCGCTCTAGCCGCCGGTGCGTTCTTTGCTTTCGCCCCGATTCGCGTGGACCAGGTCTCCCATCTCTCCACCCTGGGGACACAGTGGATTCCCCTGGTGTTTCTCTTTGCTCGGAGATTCTGCGAGGCCCCGAGCGTCATCGACGCCGTTCGCACTGGATTGTTCTTCGCTCTTTCGTTCCTCGCCTGCGGCTATCACGGCCTTTTCTTCGCGGTGCTCCTGCCGGTCTCCCTCATTCCCTATTTGTTCGCGGGCCAGGCGCGGTCGATTCTGGCCAGGGGAAGCCTGGCGGTGGTCACAGCCACGGTCTTTCTCTATCCCCTCTACTCGCTCAGTCGGGAGGCCCTTGGTCCGCTCGCTTTCGTGCGCTCGACCGCCGACACGTTGAAGTACGCGGCCTCGATCGAGACGTTCTTCGCGGCCAACCGCTGGAACCGGGTCTGGGGCGGCCTGAGCGAAGACTTTCGTGGCGACCCGAGCAATCTGTTCGCGGGCGTCGTCGTGCTCGGGCTCGCCGCTTTCGCGGCCTTTCGATTCCGCGCGATCATCCCCGCCGAAGGCCGTCGATTCGCGTTCGTCATCCTTGTGTTAGGTGTGACCGCGGCACTGCTGGCCCTCGGCCCGGAGATTCGTTTTCGTGGCCTCTCGCTCGGCCCGGGGCCCTTTGCTCTCCTCCGCGACCACGTGCCCGTGTTCTCGAACATCCGGGCCACCAGCCGGGCGGGAATCTTCCTCGCCTTCGCGCTCGCGATCCTCGCGGGCTACGCGCTTGCCTCGTTTCGCCGACCGGGGGTCGCCGCGATGATCGCCGGGTGTCTCTTCCTCGCGGAAGCGCGGATCGCTCCCATCGACACACCGTCGTGGACCAACGTGATCGATTCGCGGGAGCCGGCGCCCCCGGTGTACCTCTGGCTCAAGAATCAGCCCCGGGGTACGGTGATCGCCGAGCTTCCGGCACGCGACGCCGCCGACTACGCGCGTCCGGCCTTCCACGACAGCATCTACATGGTCTGGTCCACCCTCCACCTCCAGACGCTGGTGAACGGATTCGCCGGAGCCGAGACGCCGCTGATTCGGAGGTTTCGCGCCACCGCCCCGTCATTCCCGGACGAAGAAGCGCTGGAGGTGCTGAGAGAAGCGGGGACGCGCTATGTCGTGGTCCATCTGCGTGGCTACGGCCCCAATCTAAGAGCCGGCCTCGAGACGCGAGCGGCTGCCCTAAAGTCACGGCTTCGAGAGGTCACGCGCTTCGTGAACCCCGCACGGCCCGATGTCGACATCGACGTCGTCTATGAACTGATCGGCGAGTAGAAGGGCGGGGATGCGGACGCGTGAGTCGCCGCCAGCGTCGGTATCAATTCGGTGTCGCGCGCTCGACCGCATTTCCGTACGAACCTCCCTCAGCGACCGCTGGATACCGGTGGCTGAGTCCATTGAACGCTTTTGGTCGAGCGCGCAACCTGCCCTTGGGGGCGCGAGGCCCGGCCTTGGGCCGCAAGCCACCGCAGCCCTTGTGGGCCGCAAGGATAGGCGGGTGAGGGATCGAGTAGGTCACGTGGTCAGGTGCTTCTCGTATCGATGGTGGCGAAGCGAGTTCGCAACTTCGGGTCGAATGATCTCAGGCGCAAGGAAGTCCACTCGTCCTTCAACGCAGAGGCGAAGGACGGTCCGTGCTTCAGCCTGAAGAATTTCAGTGCGAACCACTTGGTCGTGACCGAGGAATCGACGACAAGGAGCAACTAGTCCTCTTCGCCGGTGTCGCGGACGCGCCGAATGAAGTCGGTGCTGTTCGGCAGGACGCCTTTTCCGCTTGGATGCGCTCGCAGCTGGAATCAATTCTGTCCACCAGTTCCTTCGGGAACCTGTCGCCGCGGTCGGATTTGGCGAGGCGGTCGATGTGAGCCTCGATTTCACGCTGCTGTTGAGGGGTCAGCGACTGGATTCTTTCGATAAGTTCCGTAGTGCTCATAACGGGTTCACGCGTTCTGCGGGATCAGTTCGAGCGGGCCAGCCTGAGCGTAGTTCTCAACTTGGCGGAGGGATGCGGACGCGTGAGTCGCCGCCAGCGTCGGTCACTTCGGTGTTGCGCGAGGCTGCGCGCAGCCTGGCCTGGGCCACGGCGACGGAGTGCGCGGCGCTTACCGACGTGCTCCGATTGCGCCGTTTGACGCCTGCTTCGGAGTGTTTTCGGGCTCGTTCTCTTGCAGTAAGGTGGGTCCAGATGGGCACGAAGCTGATCGAGTCGATGGGATCTGCTGAGCCGAAGGCTGCGGCCCCCTCGGAGACGCGGCGGGCGTGATCGTTCCTCGGCTTCCTTGTCGGTCGCTCGACGGCGTTGCTGCAGTGCGGCCGTTCGCCTCGGCAGTCCTGTACCGCCG
>Ga0163146_10004396_pt1 | contig 17124 bp, 19 predicted proteins | sample OliLakLV19MP7G1_FD_148648 | JGI IMG/M metagenome (GOLD analysis project Ga0163146, IMG submission 148648) | Freshwater microbial mat bacterial communities from Lake Vanda, McMurdo Dry Valleys, Antarctica - Oligotrophic Lake LV.19.MP7.G1 | ecosystem: Environmental > Aquatic > Freshwater > Lake >...
CACCCCGCTTGCGGTTTGCATGGATGCCGTAAAGCGGTCAAACAGGTAGCCGATGTCGTGCGGACCGGGGCTGGCTTCCGGATGCCCCTGGAAGCAGAAAGCCGGCCGATCGGTGCGTCTGAGCCCCTGGATCGAGCCGTCGAACAACGAGACATGCGTGACAGCCAGATTTTTGGGCAGGGTCGCCGGATCGACCGCGAAACCATGGTTCTGGCTGGTGATGGCGACCTGCCCGGACTCCAGGTCCCTGACCGGGTGATTGGCACCGTGATGCCCGAACTTCATCTTGTGCGTGGCAGCGCCGGACGCCAGGCCCAGCAACTGGTGCCCCAGGCAGATGCCGAAGGTGGGAACCCCGGCCTCGACGATTGTGCGGATCGCCGCGATCGCATAGTCACAGGGTTCAGGGTCGCCCGGCCCGTTGGACAGGAACACGCCGACACGCCGTCCGGCCGCATGGCCAGCACTGCGGCCGCCGGGGTGCGCGCAGGTACCACCGTCAATGCGCAACCGCGTGCGGCCAGCATGCGCAGAATGTTGCGCTTGATGCCGAAATCGTAGGCAACCACCTTGAAACGCGGCGTAGCCTGAACGCCGAAGCCCACGCCGAGGCGCCACTCGGTCTCGGTCCAGGCGTACGGATTGGCCGTGCTGACCACCTGGGCCAAGTCCATGCCGCCCAGGCCGGGGAAGCCACGCGCAGCCGCCAGCGCATCTTCATCGGCAAATTTGCCCGCCATGACGCAGCCCGCCTGTGCGCCCTTTTCACGCAGGATGCGTGTCAGGCGGCGGGTGTCGAGGCCGGCAATGCCGACGACATTGGCGTCGCGCAGATAGGCGTCCAGAGGCTGCCGGCTGCGAAAATTCGACACCGCGATCGGCAGATCGCGGATCACCAGGCCGGCGGCATGAACGCGCCCGTCGCCGGACTCGATATCCTCGGCGTTGGTGCCGGTGTTGCCGATATGCGGGTAGGTCAGCGTGACGATTTGCCGGCAGTAAGACGGGTCGGTGAGGATTTCCTGATACCCGGTCATGGCGGTGTTGAACACCACCTCGCCCACGGTCTGACCGTCGGCGCCGATGGAAATCCCGCGAAAAATACTGCCGTCGGCGAGCGCGAGAACTGCGTGGGACGGCTTCTGCATGATGAGGTTCGACCTGAAAAATGGCCTGCGCGAACCAGGGTGGGGACGGTCCACATGGCAGGCCGGGAGGCGTTCGCAATGCCATGTGGCGTGCTTCACGCATCTGGCGCCACGCGGATTCGCTAACGCGCAGGCAAACTTGTCGATTTTAGCAGGCTGAGAAAGCTAACACCTTGTTTTTATTGAATTTCTTTGTATACAAACCATCCCTCGCGTTGTACACAAACACCCGCCATCCATACGCCTGGATCATTTGCGCCGCACCGCCTCGTAGAGGGGCATGACGCGCCCGGCGTAATCCTGCAGGTCGCGGATGCGCGTCTCACCCGACGGATGGGTGGATAACCATTGCGGCGGCCCGCCACCGGACACTCGCCCCATTTTCTGCCACAGGCTGACCGCCGCACGCGGGTCGAAACCGGCGCGCGCCGCCAATTCAACGCCGAGGCGATCGGCCTCGGTTTCGTGCAGGCGGCTGTTGGGCAGGTTGTAGGTCAGGTTGGCCACCATGCTGGCCATATCCATGCTGCCCTGGCTGCCGCCGAGCGCCACACCCACGCCCGTGGCGACAATTCCGGCGTTGATCTGCTGCGAGGCCCGCTCGCGCGAATGTTCGCGCAGCGCGTGGGCGATCTCATGGCCGATGACCGCGGCGATTTCTCGCGCAGCGCGTGGGCGATCTCATGGCCGATGACCGCGGCGATTTCGTCGTCGGTGGCGTCGAGTTTCTGCACCAGACCCGCATACACCGCGATCTTGCCGCCCGGCATGCACCACGCGTTGACTTCTGGCGAGGCGATGACGTTGACCTCCCAATTCCAACCCGGCGCATCCTGACGGAATACACCGGTGTGCGGGATCAGGCGCTGGGCGATGGCACGCACCCGCGCAGTCAGCGCCGGATCGCGGTTGAGCTGGCCTTTCTGGCTGGCCTGGGTCAGCGCCTGGCGATATGCCTGCACCGCACCCTGCTCCAGTTGCCGCGTGGAAACCAGGGCCGACATGGTCTGTTGCCGGTCCACGCCGACTGCGCCGCCTTGTGTGGTGCGCACCGTCTTGCACGCACCCAGGGGTGCCACCATGGCGACGACAAGAAGCAGTTTCAACAGGTTGCGACGATGCATGAATAGTCCTCCAGATCACTATTGAACGCGGCTCGGGCCGGTGAGTTGACCGCGCCAGGCAAGGACGACCGCCCCCAGCGCACCGGCCAAAGCGCTCAGGCTGAAGGTCCAACCCGGGCCCACCAACTCCCACAGGTAGCCGCCTACGATACCGCCGGCAAAGCCGCCCACGCCAAACGACAAGCTGATGTACAAGGCCTGGCCGCGCGCCTGGTTGCGCGCCCCGAAGTAGCGCCCCACCAACCCCACGGCACTGGCATGATAGACCGCGAAAGTCGAAGCATGCATCAACTGGGCCGCCACCAGCATCCACCAGTAGTCAACGCACCAGGCGATGATCAGGAAGCGTACCGCGCACACCACGAAAGAGGAAAAGTAAAGCATGCGCAAGTCGAACCGGCGCGTCAGTTGCGGCATGAACTGGAACACCGCGACCTCGATGGTCACCCCCAGCGCCCACATCAAGCCGATGGTGGTCTTGCTGTAGCCATGGTCGGCCAAGTAAATCGAATAAAAGGTATAGAGCGCCGCATGGGCGAATGCGTTGAGCGCGCCGGCCAGCAGGAAGGCGCGTACTTCGTGGCGACGCAATACTGCGGATACAGGGTTGCCCGGGTCGGCGCGGCTGCGCGGGCCGCCTGCCGGAATCAGCCACGCCGCCAGCACGGTAAGCGCAAGCATGGCGGCGACCACATGCAGCACGGCGCTGACGGGCGCAATATCGAGCAAGGCCCCGAGGCCCAGCACCGAGACGATAAAGCCGACCGAACCCCAGACACGGATGCGGCCATACCCGCCCGGCGCGTCGCGCACATGGTTCAGGGTGATCGCCTCGATCAGCGGCATCTGCGCACTGGTGAAAAAATGCATGGCCACCAGCACCATGAAGAGCCAGGTGAATGAAGAGCCGGCGTAGGCAAGCGCGAATGCGGCCAGCGCCAGCAGTGCGGCCAGGCGCAGGATGATGGTGGGCGCGCCGCTGCGGTCGGCCAGAGCGCCCCAGGCATTCGGGCCGACAATGCGCATCACCTGCGGAATCGCATAGAGCATGCCGATCTGCGCGGCCGCCAGGCCGATTTCGCTCAAATACAGAGTGAAGTACGGCGAATAGGCGCCGACGTAGGCGAAATACGCGAAGTAGTAGGCCGACAAAGCCAGCGCTGGCGAGCGGGCCGGCGGCTCCGAGTGCAAGGCGCTCAGGCGCGCGCCGCCACCAACGGCGTGGTGGTGACTACATCGCCGCATTGCGCACGGTGACGCAGGGCATGGTCCATCAACACGATTGCCAGGCACGCCTGGGCGATCGGCGCGGCGCGGATGCCCACGCACGGATCATGCCGCCCATGGGTTTCAAGGGTGACGGGATTGCCGGCCTTGTCGATCGAGCGCCGCGCCAGGCGGATGCTCGAAGTCGGCTTGAGCGCGATCGACACCAGCACATCCTGCCCGGTGGAGATTCCGCCCAGCACGCCGCCCGCATGGTTGGTGAGGAAACCCTGCGGGGTCATCTCGTCGCCATGCTCGGTGCCTTTTTGGGTGACGCTGGCGAAGCCGGCACCGATCTCCACGCCCTTGACCGCGTTGATGCCCATCATCGCGCGCGCGATATCGGCGTCGAGACGCTCGTACAGCGGCTCGCCAAGACCCACCGGCATGCCGCTTGCCACCACGGTGACGCGCGCGCCGACCGAATCGCCGGACTTGCGCAGTGCGTCCATGTAGTCTTCGAGTTGCGCCACTGCAGATGTATCGGCGACGAAGAATGGATTGGCATCGCGATCGGCGACATCTTCCCAACTGCGAAATGGCACTGCGATATCGCCCAACTGCGCCAGATAAGCGCGGATGACGATTGCGTACTTTTCGAATAGCCATTTGCGCGCTACCGCACCGGCCGCCACCGTAGGCGCGGTCAGGCGCGCGGATGAACGCCCACCGCCACGGTAGTCACGAACGCCATACTTCTGCCAGTAGGTGTAATCGGCATGGCCGGGCCGGAAAGTATCGACAATGTTGCCGTAGTCACGGCTGCGTTGATCCTCGTTACGGATCATGAGTGCGATCGGCGTGCCGGTGGTGTGGCCCTCGAACACGCCGGACAGGATCTCGACTGCGTCCGGTTCCTTGCGCTGCGTCACGTGGCGTGAGGTGCCGGGCTTGCGCAGATCGAGATCACGCTGGATGTCGGCCGCCGCAAGCGCCATGCCGGGCGGGCAACCGTCGACCACGCAGCCGATCGCCGGTCCGTGGGACTCACCGAAGTTGGTGACGCAAAAAAGGGTGCCTAGCGTACTGCCGGACATGACGGTGAACCACGAGTCAAAGCGATATTTTAGCCGCGTTTGTTGATCTGGCCGACCAGGCGCCAGGCCATCAGCGCCAGTACCACCACCGCTCCCTGACGGACTGCCCACAAACCGGGCTGGCGCAAGTCGAGGCGGTCGCGCAAGCGCGATTCAAGTGCCGCCGGATTGCTCGAAACCTGCGTCCCGGCCTGTGCGGCTTGCAGTGCCCATTGGGCACCGGGCCGGTAGTCGGGCATCAAACTGGCCAGCGGCAGCGCACTGGCCACCACGCGGCTCGTATGGTGAAGGCGAACTTGAACCCGTTGTCATTGCCGGCGCCGAGAAACCGGGTCCAGAAAAACGGCGCGAAACGCCGTTCGGTCAAGAGGGCAAACTGGCTCTTGGATTGGGGTGCACTGGACATGGCGGTTACGCGGGAATCGGCGCTTCGGGTTGAAAAGGGCCAGGGGCCACTGTCACGCACAGCGGACCGTTGTGCAATGCCGCGCTGGCAGGTAGTGCCACACGCTAGCGCTGGCGCGCCGCGGCTGCCTGGTGCGCCCGCCGGCCGGGCGCAGTCACAACACCCTAAGCCGGCCAGTTCTTGATGTAACCCTTGAGCATGCGATTTTCGAAGGCCTGCTCTTCGAGCACCGCGCGCGCCACGTCATGGAAGGAGATCACGCCCAGCAGCATGGCGCCATCCATCACCGGCATGTAACGCTGGTGGCTCTCGATCATGATGGTGCGCAGCTCGTCGACTTCCATGGCGGGCGTGGCGACCGCCGGCTTGGCTTCCATCACTTCGATCACGGTGATCTGCGACATGGTCGGCGTCGGCCCGACGCGATTCTCCTGCTGGCGCCGCGCCAGCACCTTGATGATCTCGCGAAAGGTCAGCATGCCCACCAGCTTGCCGGCTTCCATCACTACCACCGAGCCGATGTCATGATCGGCCATGCTGATGACCGCGTCGGCCAGCGTGGTCGCCGGCGTCACGGTGTACAGGGTGCTGCCCTTGATGTGCAGGATTTCCTTGACTTGCATGACCCACCTCCCTTGAGCGCTTTGCCTCTACGCAACGGTGCATTTGCTACGGCACACCGCCCCTGCCAAAACCGCAGCCTACACCCCTACACCTCTTCCCAGGTCCGATAACCCTTGCCGCTGGCGCTGGCCTCGCGTGCCGCCGCCTGGGCGCGCTCGATCAAGGCGTCAACGCTTGAAATCATGGAGTCAAGTGTCGCAATCCCGAGGCTGACCTGCAGCTTCTGCGCGGCAACGCTGCGTTGAATGCGGGCGGCTGCCTTTTCGGCATACTCGGGCTGCGTGTCCACACAGACCAGCATGAACTGCGCTTCTCCGGTGCGACACACCACATCCTGCATGCGCGCGACATCGCGCAGCGCGCGCGCCACCGCCAGGGTATCGGCACCGCAATCCAGGGCGATCACCGAAAGCGAGCCGCCGCGCCGGCGCACCGCCGCCCACTCGCTTTCAACCCGGCTACGGAAGTAGCGGGCATTCGGCAATCCGGTCTCGACGTCGATCGCGGCATTTTGCAGCAGGTAACGGTAGACCGTCGCCAACTCGTCGGCAAAGCGCAGCGCGACGGCCATTTCCGCTGCTTCCAGTTCGAAGCGGAACTCGACCTTGAGCGTGCGCCCGAAGTGTGTGCCCCATTCAAGCGCATGGCGCCCGATGTCCGCACACAAGGAAACCAAATCGCCCGGTGCCAGGCCGATGCGGGCGGCACGCTGCAGTGCATCGGTAAGGTTGGCGTCCGGGTACGTCGAAGCCAGGTTGGCCAACATCTCGCCCAGGCGCACTGCCTGGGCGATCAGTTCGGCGCGCTCACCGGACATAGGTGCCTGCGCTGCCAGCGGTTTGTGGCGATCGAGCGCCGCCACCAGATCGGCACCAGGCCCCCAGCTGGTCGGCGCCTGGCGCCATGCCGGCGTGGAGTTGAGCCAGGCCGCGAGAAATACCTCTTCACCCCTGGGTAACGAAATGCGGCTGGCGATGCACTGCGCGGCGATGGCCGCGAGAATGCCGGATCCGGTGACATCGGCGCCAGCATCTTCGAGCAAAAGCCCGGCGCTCACCTGCTGGATAAAGCGCAGCCCGAACAGCGAGCGCAGGTCGTCAAGCTCGGTCCCCGAGCGCCGTCCAAGACCCGGCATCGACACCGTGGCCAGGAGGCGCGCGGCGAAATCGCTGTCTGCATCCAGCAATGCCTTGAGCGACGCGTCGATATCCGCCGCATCCGGCAACAGGGCCAGGATGTCGTGTGCAGCCTGGGAAGTCATGGGCTAGCCGCCCCGCTTGGTTGCATGATTGCAAGATTTTGTCACAGATGGGCCGGCACGGGGCGCCAGGCAGCGCGAACCGCTGTTGGCCGCGTGCTACCATCGGCCGCGTTTTCTCCCATCGAACCGCCTGCCGCGCGCCGCTTTCGCAGGCCCGATCAGGCACCTGCGGACCCATTCCATGGCAAGCCCGAAATACCCCGCCTTCGACACCCTGGCCCTGCACGCCGGCGCCGCCCCCGACCCTGCAACAGGGGCGCGCGCGACGCCGATCTACCTGACTACTTCCTACGTATTTCGTGATTCCGATCATGCCGCCTCGCTGTTCAACATGGAACGCAGCGGGCATGTCTATTCGCGCATCTCCAACCCCACCAATGCGGTGCTGGAAGAACGCATCGCCGCGCTCGAAGGCGGCGTAGCCGGCATCGCCGTGGCCAGCGGCCAGGCAGCCTTGCATCTGGGCCTGGCCACCATCGCCGGCGCCGGCGCGCATGTGGTCGCCTCGCGCGCCCTTTACGGCGGCTCGCACAACCTGCTGCATTACACGATGCGCCGCTTCGGCATCGAGACCACATTCGTCGACCCGCGCGACATCGACGCCTGGCGGGCTGCGATCCGCCCCGAAACCCGGGTGCTCTTCGGCGAGACACTCGGCAATCCCGGCCTTGACGTGCTCGACATCCCGCGCATTGCCGCACTGGCCCACGAGAACCACCTGCCGTTGATGGTGGACAGCACCTTCACCACGCCCTGGCTGATGAAGCCCTTCGACCTCGGCGCCGACCTCATCTATCACTCGGCCACCAAGTTCCTGAGCGGCCACGGCACTGTGATTGGCGGCCTGTTGGTCGACGGCGGCACGTTCGACTGGGCCGCAGCCCACGCCGCTACGGGCAAGTTCGCCGAAATTGCCGAGCCTTACGATGGCTTCCACGGCATGAATTTCGCCGAAGAATCGAGCGTGGCGCCGTATGCGCTGCGGGCACGGCGCGAAGGCCTGCGCGACTTCGGCGCCTGCATGAGCCCGTTCTCGGCATTCCAGATCCTGCAAGGCCTGGAGACCCTGCCGCTGCGCATGGCGCGGCACGTGGAGAACACGCGCAAGGTCATTGCGTTTCTGGCAGCGCATCCGGCGGTAGCCGCGGTGGCCTACCCGGAATTGCCGGAGCATCCGGATCATGCCCTGGCCAAGGCCCTGCTGCCCAAGGGCTGCGGCGCGGTTTTCAGCTTCGCCATCAAGGGCGATCGCGCCGCCGGCATGCGCTTTGTCGAGGCCTTGCAGGTGTTTTCGCACCTGGCCAATGTGGGTGACGCGCGCTCGCTGGTGATCCATCCGGCCTCGACCACCCATTTTCGCGTGCCCACAGCCGACCTCCTGGCGTCCGGCATCCAGGAAGGCACGATGCGCCTGTCGATCGGCCTGGAGGACGTCGACGACCTGATCGAAGATCTTGGCCGCGGCCTGCGCGCGGCCAAGAAGGGAGCCTGAGGCCATGTTCCTGACCATCGATGGCCGCAAGGCCTACGCCTACACCGGCGGCAAGACTTTCGATGCGGCGCTGCCAACGGTTGCGCTGGTACACGGCGCGCAGCATGATCACAGTGTGTGGGTGCTGCAAAGCCGCTACCTTGCACATCACGGCTACAGCGTGCTTGCACTCGACCTGCCGGGTCATGGCCGCAGCGCGGGACCGGCGCTCGAGAGCGTTGAAGCCATGGCGCAGTGGGTGCTGGCGGTTCTGGCGGCAAGCGGGGCTGCGCGTGCCAGCATCGTCGGGCACAGCATGGGTTCGCTGATCGCGCTGGAAGCCGCCGGGGCGGCGCCGCAGCAGGTCAGCGGCATCGCGCTTGTCGGCTCGGCCAATCCGATGGCGGTATCCGACACTCTCTTGGAGGCCACCCGCGATGACGAACCGCTGGCCCAGGACATGGTCAACATCTGGTCGCACTCGACCTATGCCGCCAAACCTTCGAATCCGGGCCCCGGATTCTGGATCGTCGGGCAAAACCTGCGCCTGATGCAACGCATCGCGCCGGGCGTGATGCACATCGATTTCAAGGCCTGCAACGCCTATGCAGGGGGGGCGGCGCGTGCCGCGCAGGTGCGCTGCCCGACCCTCTTCGTGCTGGGCAACCGCGACGCCATGACCCCGCCGCGCGCCGCGCGCGAACTGCAGGCCGCCATCAAGGGCCAGCGCACCGTTCTGGTGAGCCCCTGCGGACACAACCTGATGGCCGAGCAGCCTGACGCAGTGCTCGACGCGCTCACCGGTTTCCTGCCAGGCTGCACTTGAAAATGGGGGCCGTGGCGCTTGTGTATCGGCCCCTTTCGGGCGTAGGATCAGAGCCGGGCAGCAGCGCGGTTTGCTGCGTCAGGCCTTTTGCCAATGTTGGAACGATGCTTGCGGTTGTCCATTGCGATGTGGGCCTGCAGCAGCCCGGCCGTGATGTTTGGGAAAACGCTTGACAAGCCCCTGGAATTCGGATCCGCGAACGAAGAGTCGTTTCGATTCAACGTCTTGCAAGAGCGACTTTCCCGACCTGCGGACTTGTTCAGTGTTTCCTCAGGCGGCGCGACCGGGTGTGCTGCCGTTTGCCGGATCGCGGATTGGAATCGCGTTTTCTGATAGGAGCTTCAGGTGCAAAAATTCTTTGCCTTTCTTGCAGCCGCCTGGCTGTCGTCGGCCACCATTGCGGCCGCCCCGGCCACCTCGGACAGCCCGCCACGCAACGCAGCAGCATCTGCGGCCACGCCGGAAGGCGAGCAGGCTGCCCGCGCCGTCCTCGAAGCGCTAGGCGCGGTGGTGCGGGTCAAGGTGAGCGCGATCGCCGACGCCCGCTCGCTGCGCACTCTGGGCCGCGAACGCGAAGGTAGCGGCATCGTCCTTTCGCCCTCGGGCATGGTGCTGACCATCGGCTACCTGATTCTCGAGGCGGAATCCATCGTGTTGACCGATGTCAACGGCAAGACTGTCACCGGCAGCATCGCCGCCTACGACCATGCCAGCGGCTTCGGGCTGGTCCGACCGACAGTGCCACTGGCCGTCGCCGGCGCCACCCTGGGCACCTCGAAGGACGTCGCCGAATACGAAAAGCTGATTTTCGCCACCCATGGCGGCAAGGAGAACGCGTCGCTGGCGACTGTGGCCTCGAAACGCCGCTTCGCCGGCTATTGGGAGTACCTGATCGACGACGCCATCTTCACCGTGCCGCCGCGTGGCGACCATTCCGGTGCGGCGCTGATCAATCGTGAGGGCAAGCTGGTCGGCATCGGCTCATTGATCGTGGCCGACGCGGCGCTGCCGAATCGCCGCTTCCCCGGCAACATGTTCGTGCCGATCGATCTGGTAAAGCCGATCATCAACAGTATTGCCACCAACGGCCGCGCCAGCGAGACGCAGCGCCCGTGGATCGGCCTGTCGACACAGGAAGTCGAGGGCCGCCTTCTCGTGATCCGGGTTCAGGAAGAGAGCCCGGCGGCGGCGGCGGGCCTGAAGACAGGCGACATCGTCCTTGCGATCGGCGGTGAGAAAGTCGCCTCGCTCGAAGAGTTTTACGGCAAGCTCTGGTCCGCAGGGCGCCCGGGAACCGCGATCCGGCTCAACGTGCTGCAGGGAGGCAACATGCGCGAGGTCGATGTGAAGTCGATTGATCGCCAGCAGTACATGCGCGCGCGCCCCAGCCTTTAGCAGCGACACCGCACACTTGGCCCGGCGTATTTTCAGGCCGGCGGCGGCCCCTGCAAGGCAGGCGGCACACGTACCGCGCGCGCCGCAGCGCTCAGGCGTTCCCACATGGCTTCGGGCGCCGGATCGAACAGCAGGTCGGGGGCGAGTGGCCGCGGGGTCCAGAAACCGCCATTGATTTCCTGCGCAAGTTGGCCGTCGGCCCAGCCGGCATAGCCGCGAAACAACTTGCGCCGGCCGGCGCCGGCAGCGCCGAACAGACGCCGTACCGCCGCGCTGCCGGCAGCCAGTTGAACGCCCTCGACCAGCGCAAATGCGCCATCGACGGCGCTAGCGCCTTCGGCCAGGGCGAAAAAAGCCTGCGCTGCCAGCGGCCCGCCGACAAACACTCGGGCACCTTGCACGCCGGCATCGGGGGAGGCCAATTCCGGCGGTGGCGTGCCTTCGCCCGGCCGATTGAGGATCAGACCGATGGTGTTGCCGTCCGGCGCTTGCGCCACCGCCACCACGCTGCGCTCGAACATCGAGCCCTTTAGGTTAGGCGTGGCAACCAAAAGCGCTGCCCGCTGTGCCACACCCTGCGCCACGGCATGGCGCACGAGCCCGGCACCAAGCAGAGTCGCCAGCGCGGCCCGGCAGGCCAACCGGCGCTGCAGCGACACACCCACGGCATCCGCTTTATGCGGTACCCTTTTAACCATGGCGCAAGACAATGACTTGTTCAAGACCACGCGCATGGCGCTTTTGCGCGGCGCGAACCCGAACTACATCGCCGGGCAGGAGATCTTCCTGCAGCGCGACGTCCAGGGCTTTCCCAAGGGTTCGCATGGCAGGATCGTCAGCATCCAGCCCGGGCGCCCCGGCGAACACCGCTACCTGTTGCTGGTGGGCGGCGAAAAATTCTGGGCGTTCGAGGCCGATTTGCGCCCGACCCCGCCCGGCGACGCGCCCCTGGCAACCGGACCGGACGGCGCGCTTTCGATTACCCAACGGCTGCAGTCGATGACGCTGTCGCAGCGCATGGCGACCCTCGGGGTGGATGAAACACGGCGCCTGGGCGGCATGGCGGCCACCCAGCGCATGCACACACTCACACCCGAGCAGCGCATGCAGGAATTGCTCAAGACCAATCGCAGCCAGGCGCTGGCCAACGCGCCGGCGCCTGCCGCTGACGACAGCGGCGGCGCAGATTCCGCGCCAGGCGCCCCGCCTGGCGGGCCGCCACCGGCTGCCGGCAAGACCTGAATTCACGGCTTGCCGCCGGCCTGGCGCGCACGCGCCGCCCAGGTCAGCATGCCGCGCAGTATCTTCACCTCTTCGTGCTCCAGGCGCGCGCGCGCGGCCAGGCGCCGCAGGCGCGGCATCAGGCGCTTCGGATTGGCGGGGTCGTGAAAGCCGATCTCGGCCAGCGCCCGCTCGGCGTGCGCGAACAACTGCTCGAGTTCGAGGCCGGTGGCAGGCGGATCGACATCCCCGGCCGGGCCGGGGATCGCCGCATCCTGTGCCATGCGCAGCTCGTAGGCGAATACCTGCACGGCCGCCGCCAGATTGAGCGACGAGAAGTGCGGATTGACCGGAATGTGCGCCAGCGCGTGGCAGCGTCGCAAGTCGTCATTGGACAAGCCCGAGGTCTCGTTGCCGAACACCAGCGCCACCGGGCCGCGCGCGGCCTCGCGTATCAGGGCCTGTGCGGCACCACGCGCGTCAAACACCTGCGGCCCCATGTCGCGCGGGCGCGCGGTGGCAGCCACCGCATAGATGCAGTCGGCCAGCACCTGATCGAGTGACTCAAGCGTGGTAGTGGCGGCCAGCACGTCGTCGGCGCCGGCGGCCATGGCATGCGCGGTGGCATCGAGTTGGCAACGCGGCGCCACCAGCGCCAAGGACTCAAGGCCCATGGTCTTGATCGCCCGCGCGGACGCGCCGACGTTGCCGGGATGGCTGGTTTCGATCAGCACGAAGCGGATGTTGGCCAGCGGGTCGGGAGCTAGGTGCATGGTCAGCTAAAATCGTGGTCTTTGTGGAACAACATGCCGCTTGCGGCACAAGGCCTTCAACATGCACCCGATGCTCAACACGGCGGTGAAAGCCGCCCGCAAGGCCGGCAACATCATCAGTCGCGCATCGCGCGATGTCGACCTGCTGAAGGTGGAATCGAAGCGCCAGAACGATTTCGTTACCGAAGTCGACCGCGCAGCCGAAGCCGCCATCATCGCGGTTCTCAACGAAGCCTACCCCAACCATTCGATTCTCGCCGAGGAATCGGGCGCCTCCAGGGGCTCGCAGGGCGAATTCGTGTGGATCATCGATCCGCTCGACGGCACCACCAATTTCATCCACGGCGTCCCGCAATTCGCGGTGTCGATCGGGCTCAGGCACAAAGGGGTGATGACCCAGGGCGTGGTGTTCGATCCGGTCAAGAACGAGCTCTTCACCGCCACCCGCGGTGCCGGCGCCTACCTGAACGACAAGCGCATGCGCGTGGGCAAGCGCGATCGCATCAACGATGCCTTGATCGGTACCGGCTTCCCCTTCTCGAAGATCGACCTGCTCGAGCGCTACATCGAAATGTTTCGCAAGGTCACCCTCAATTGCGCCGGCATCCGGCGCCCGGGCGCGGCCGCGCTCGACCTGGCCTATGTGGCCGCCGGCCGTTTCGACGGATTCTGGGAAATGGGCCTGGCGCCCTGGGACATGGCCGCCGGCGCGCTGCTGGTGCAGGAAGCCGGCGGACTGGTAGGCGGCTTTGGCGGCGACGGCGACTATCTTGAAAGCGGCGAAATCGTGGCTGGCAGTCCCAAGGTGTTCGCGCAATTGCTGGCCCTGGTAGCCTCCGTGTAGGCAGGCCGTGTCGCTGCGCACGCTGTTGGGCTGGGCCGCAAAGCTGTGGCGACCATCGGCGGCGGAAACCCTGGTTGCAGCGCAGATGGAAGCCGGCATGGGCCTCTACGAGAGTGGCGATCTGGCTGCGGCCGAACGCGCGTTCGGCAGCGTCCTTGCTGCCACCCCCGACCACGCGCGCGCCCTGGGCTTGATGGGCGTGGTGCGGTTGGCGCAAGGGCGAGCCGCCGAAGCCGAAGCGCTGCTACGCCGCGCCATTGCGCTGGACGCCGCGCCCCACCTTGCCTGGTTCAACCTGGGCAATGCGCTGGCAGCGCGGTCACAGGTGGGCGCGGCTGCCGATGCCTTCGAGGCGGCGGCGGCACGTGCGCCGGGGTACTTCCCCGCCCTCTTCAATCTCGGCCGCGCGCGACTTGAACTGCGCCAGTTCGACGCCGCGATTGCCGCCGGCCTGCGCTTTGTCCGCCTGCGACCCGACGATGCCGCAGCGCTCACCGAGTTGGGCACCATGCACTACCGCAAGGCCTACGCCACGCTCCTGATAGCCGAGTTCGACGCGGCGATCGAGCTGTTCCGCCAGGCCCTGGCTCTGGCAAATGTGCCACCGGCTACGCTGCACAACGCCCGTCTGTTCCTGGGCGACGCCCTTGGCCGGCGCGCACGCCATACCGAGGCCCTGGTGCTGTTGACGCGGCGATCGAGCTGTTCCGCCAGGCCCTGGCTCTGGCAAATGTGCCACTGGCCACGCTGCACAACGCCCGTCTGTTCCTGGGCGACGCCCTTGGCCGGCGCGCACGCCATACCGAGGCCCTGGTGCTGTTCCGGCAGTTGCATGCGGCCGCACCCGATGAACTCGACGCCAACATCAACCTGGCGAACTGCCTCAATTCACTGGGCCGCATGGGCGACGCCGCCGCGCACTACGAGACCGTGGTGCGCCTATATCCCGAACACCTGCCGGCGGTCTCCTCGGCCATCAGCGCAGCCGACTACGACCATCGCCTGAATGCCACCGACAACACGCACAAGCGCGGCCACCTGATGCGCCTGTTCGCCGGTGCAGAGCGCTTCCAGACCTGGCCCAACCCGCGCGACCCGGAGCGCCGCCTGCGCTTGGGCTACATCTCACCGGACTACCGCGAGCATGTGGCGATGACGCTGTTTGCCGGCGTGCTGGCGCAGCATGATCGCCGGCAGTTCGAGATATACGCCTACGACGCCACCGCGTTTCGCGACGCCCGCAACCGCGACTTGCGAGCCAGCGTCGATCACTGGCGCGAGATCGACGGCCTGTCCACCACGGCGGCCGCGGCACTGATCCGCGCCGACGGCATCGACCTGCTGGTCGATCTGGCCGGCCACACCGCCGGCAACCGCCTGATGGTGCTGGCGCGCAAGCCGGCGCCGCTACAGGCCACCTGGCTGGCCTATCCCGGCTCCACCGGCCTGGCCGAGGTCGACTACATCGTAAGCGACCCCTACACTTCGCCGCCAGACTGCGACGCCTTCTACAGCGAGACCGTGTGGCGCCTGCCGCATACGCGCTTCTGCTTCACGCCACCGGCAGACAGCCCGGCCCCGCGCCTGCCGCCGGCGCACGCGCCCATGACCTTCGGCTGCTTCAACAACCTGTCGAAGATCAATCCGGTGGTGCTCGCGTTGTGGAAGCGCATCCTCGATACGCTGCCCGCGGCACGCCTGCTCTTCAAGTACAGCGCACTCGACGACCCGTCCGGCCGCGACGCGCTCACCGCCGACCTGGCCGCCGCCGGCATCGACGCGGCGCGGGTCGAGATGCGCGGCTGGAGCCGCTATGTCGAAGCGCTCGGTGAATATGCCGATGTGCACATCGCACTCGACCCGTTTCCCTTCTGCGGCGGCCTGACTTCGCTGGATGCGCTGTGGATGGGCGTGCCGGTGATCACCCTGTCGCAGCAACTGATGGCAGGGCGCCAGACCGAGGCATTTCTGCGCATCCTCAAGCACCCGGAACTTGTCGCCGCCGATGCCGACGCTTATGTGCGAACGGCCGTCGAACTGGCGCATGACCCGGCGCGCATCGCCCGCTATCGCCAAACCTTGCGCGCAACGATGCAGGCCTCGGCCCTGCTCGACTACCCGGCCTTCACGCGCGAACTCGAAGGCGCCTGGCGCGGCATGTGGCGCGCCTGGTGCGCGCGTCCCTGACCACCCGACAGCGAGCCCGCGCTCGGGGCTGACGCACGCTCGTGTCGCAACCAGCGGTATAGCGCAGCGAGGCGTACTTCAAGCCGCACATGCGCGGCTCGGAGCCTGAAAAGATGTCGTCGGGAGTGCGCCGAGACCGGCTTGAGCTACGCAGCCGCACTCTCGCAGGGCGAGTAGCGCAAGCCCGAGATCGGCGGGCACAGCAGAAAGGTGGCGGCAAGCGAGGCGTTGCCGTCGACCAGTTCGTCGGACTGCACATCCAGGCCGTCAACTGCGGTCAAGCCGGTGTTGAGGGTCACCTCGAAGGTGCTGTCGATGAAAAGATCGAACGGGTTGTAGCGATCGGGTCGGTCGGTATCAGTTGCGCGTCAGGCACTGGCGAAATTCGGTGGGTGTCGGCTGCTCGGCCCTTGCGGCCACACGAGTCAGCGGCGCGGTCGGGCCACTGGTGGGCCTGCCTGCCGTCGTTGGGGCGAACTCTGTTGCTGCAGCGGCTGAAGTTCGAATCTCACGCCGCACGTCCGGCCAGCGCTTAGCTGCGCGCAGCCAGACGACGGCGGCCCAGCGTGGCGATCAAACCAACGCCTGCCAGCATCATCAACCATCCTTCGGGTTCGGGAACGGCAGTGACCATTGCGCTCTGGCCGAGGGTATCGAGATCCAGCTGCCCCTGCCGTGCCGAAGTTCCAACCAGCCCAATGATATCGCTAGTCGCACCGGGGAGAACCTGAAACGCCGCCGTCACTACCCATGGGGTGTTCAATCCAGCAACACCCGACGTGGTCCACGCCACGATAAACTGGCCGGCGGACTCACTGCTACACGCATTGCCGGCACACACGCTGCCACTGTCACTGGCAAGCTGGCCCAGTGCGGTATTGATGCCGACGATCGTATTGCCGTTGTATGTGATCGAAGAAAGATTGGAGTTGAACATCAGCTGCGCCGCATCATAGTTAATGGCGAAATCAAGCGCGACCAGATCGTAGGGCTCGGTAAAGGCCGGTGCATCGGCGAAAAACAGCGTGAAGGTGGGATAAGCAAACGACCCGGGCGCTGCCGTCGCATCCGTACTGGACGATTCGATGAAAACCGCCTGCGCCGCCCCGGTTGCAGCTAGCAAGGTCACCGATGCCACCAGCATACGAACCGATTTCATCAGTGACATTTTCATATCTCCAAAAATAGATTGTGAACGACTGACAAATTTGCTTACCAGCAACGCATTCTGCCCCGATTCACCCTTTGCGCCTATAGCCCACATGGACTATTGCGTGTGACTCTTTTTTGACCTGAAGCACCGCACAAAACCCCGCGCAGGCCTGCAAGACGAATGTTGGCGGCGGATGACCGTACCGGGCCTTCAGCGTAGGCGACGCACGCTTGCGAAGGCAACGGGACCGAAACTGCCAGAGCCGATCGCTTCCGGCAGCACAGCGCAGTCGGGAGAGACCTCGAAAAAAAAGGCCTGCACGAATGCAAGCCCTTGATTTGTCTGGTTGCGGGGACAGGATTTGAACCTGTGACCTTCGGGTTATGAG
>Ga0163146_10004398_pt1 | contig 17118 bp, 19 predicted proteins | sample OliLakLV19MP7G1_FD_148648 | JGI IMG/M metagenome (GOLD analysis project Ga0163146, IMG submission 148648) | Freshwater microbial mat bacterial communities from Lake Vanda, McMurdo Dry Valleys, Antarctica - Oligotrophic Lake LV.19.MP7.G1 | ecosystem: Environmental > Aquatic > Freshwater > Lake >...
CGGTCGATCAGGGTGATGTCCACCGGCGCCCTGGCCAGCCGCGTCGCAACCGTGAGACCGCCGAAACCGGCACCGACGATGACCACGCGCGGGCGCCGGCCGTCCACGCCGCCGCCGGGCACGGCCCCAGGCCGGCCTTGCTGCAGCGACGGCGCCGAATAAGCGGGGCCAGGCATCTTCATTCGCCGTTCCGTGATTCGCCCGGCGACGCCCACAAGGCAAGCGCTGCGCTGAACTGCGCCGCATGAAACACCCGGGCGCCCGGCCCGGTTGCATCGCCGGCAAAGCGACCCAGTCGCGTCGCACAGTCGAAGAAGCCCGGCGCCGGCAAGCCGCCGTGCGACTTGCCGATGACCATGGCGGCGATGAAGGGGCGGTCGGCCGCGGCGTCCTGCACCATGAGTTGCTCCAACGCCTGGGTGACCTGATGGATGGTGTGCGGCGGCGAGAGCCGCATCGCTGTGGCCGCATCGTGATAGGTGATGGGTGAGCGCCGCGTGGCGCGCGCTTGCAGATGCGCGCGCAGCCGGCCGGCGAGCGTGTCGGGCGTGTTGGGCGTGTTTCCGGCGACGGTCGTGATCGCGGCGAAATCCACAGCGGGGGCAGTCATAAGCAGGGCCTGGCAGGGGACTGGCGAAATCAGGCAGCGATCAGGCGATCGCTGCTCGCTGGCGCGGCATCCACATGGGCGGGATCCTCTCGACCACGCTGCCGTCGGGTTCGACCACCGCCGTCCAGGCTCGGGTGCGATACCTGAAAGTGACACGTCGCCGGCCGGCGTCCTCGTCGGTACCGGCCTCGGCGACGCTGTCGATGCTGCCCTTGCGCATCTCGGCCTTGAAGGACGCAGCCGAGAGCCCGAGCTTGGGCGCGAGCAGCTCGGCATCGACGGTGATCTCGCCGTCCACGATGGTGATCGCTGCAGTTGGATGGGACGACATGGCTAATTCCTTATTCCTGCACCGTCCTCGATTAACGCGAGCACGTTGTCTTCTATCCCTTGTTTCAGGGCTGGTATTTCCGTAATGCCCAAGCTGGCGGCGAATACGCGCACATCCTGCGATATCTTCATTGAACAGAAATGGGGGCCGCACATCGCGCAGAAATGCGCGGACTTGGCGCCTCGGCGCTGGCGGACAGGAATTTCGGTTTGGCGTTCATTGGGTTCCTTGGTGGGCTACGTTCGAGTCTTCAGCACGTCGACGGCGTGCACCGGGGGCGCGTCACCCTGCATCAAGTGGGCGATTGCGCCGTACACCAGCCGCTGGCTCTGCAGCATGCTGCAGCCGGCGAACGCGGGCGATGTCACTTCGATGCTGAAGTGTCCGCCGCCACCGTTGACTGCGGCCCGAGAATGGGGGATCTGCTGCTCGATAGCCTCGCGCAGCGCGTCGATGACGGAACCCTTGTAGTCAGTGGGATGGGATGACATAGCGGTCTCCTTTATGAGCCAGTGTTGTGGTTTGCACCAATGAGTTTCTGCAGCTCGCCCGACGCATTCATCTCGCGGACGATGTCGCAGCCGCCGATGAACTGCCCGTCGACGTACAACTGGGGAATCGTCGGCCACTGCGAGAATTCCTTGATCCCATCGCGCAACTCGGGTGAAGCCAGCACGTCGACGGTTTCGTAGCTCGGCAGCAGTTTGTTCAGGATCCCCACGACCTGACCGGAGAATCCGCACTGTGGTATCTGCCGTTTGCCCTTCATGAACAGGACGACCCGGTTGCTCGCCACGAGCTCTGAGATCTGTGTTCGCAGTGATTCGTTCATTGCCATGTTGCTCATTGTTTTTTCTCCAAGTGGTACGCGGGTAAGGTGGTGAGCCGTCGGTCTTCGACCGGGCCACCGACGGTGAAGTGATAGAAGCTTTGCCAGTCGCGTGAAGAGATGCCGAACACCTCGTGTACGGGATCATCGAAGTAGCAGCCGATCCCAGTCGCACCAATGCCTGCTTCTTCAGCTTCGAGGTACAGCACCTGGCCTGCGAGACCGGCCTCCCAGAAGAGATTTCGATAGAACGCAGCGCCGCAGGCAACCAGGCTGTCCCGGTAGTCGGCGATCATCGCCAGGCTGAATGCCCCATCTCCCGCGATATCCTGACCGCAGGAAACGCGCACAGCCAGAGCGCGGCAGTCCCCTTCCTGGAGCAGGTACAGCGGCAGTCCGCGCGGGCATGACGCAGGCCGCCGCCACAGGAACTCAACCTGCATCGCTTGCCGGAGTGGCTCGACCATCGACGGATCGCGAGCCAGCGCGTACAGACCCGGTGCAAGGTCGTTTACGCGGTGTACGAAGAGGCCAAGATGGATGCGTGGGCACCAGGCAATGGCGTCCCACGGTATGGATCGCCGGTCGCGGGTGGGCATAAGACGAGCGAGCATCCGGTAGAACGTCGCGGCGGAAATTGTGCTGGATGCATCCAACCTCACGGCGCTTCTGCGCCCCAAGATGACGCTCGAAGCGGTAAGCGCACCGGATCGAACGGGCGGCTCGAAGAGTTCTCCCTCTGAAGGGAACCGAGAGAAATCCTCGTTGATCGCAGTGGTCGGATTCGCAGTGGCAGCCGCCACCGCGTCGATCACCGGCCAGTCGAGGCCATGCTCGGGGCTCAGTACGTTGGCGGTGCCGTACCAGGGTGAGGCGGCCCCCTGCACTGCCACTTCTTTGGCCAAGCGCAGGCCCCGGTCGCTGGCCCAGTTCCCCCGGACGACAACGGCCAGGAGTTCGGGATGTTCGCGCTCCGCGCCGGCGTAGTCGGCGTCGCGGTCGAGTCCGAGAAGCTTTGAAATGGCGTCCACACGGTCGAGGAGGAAGAGTTTCCAGCCAACAACGGCAGTCGCGAAGCGCAGAGTCCCGAGGGCATGACCGACATCGTGTTGGCAGTACCGGAATGCGCGCTCGCCATACTTCCAGGCCTCTCGCCAATGAATGGACGAGAGCCCCACGAGGAATGAACCCTCCGGAAATCCGGCCATCAAGGCCGTCCAGATCGACGGGTCAACCTCTGCTCGACGTTCGAGACAGTGTTCCTTCGGTGCGTAGTGGTAGACGCCGGGGCGGTCGTGGATGGCGCCAATGGCTGGCAACAACGCATATCCCTCGGTCGGGTGCAGGTTCCCGCTGGAGGGGTTGGCGCGAAGAGCCCAGGTCGTTTCGCCGAAGCGTTTCCACGCGGTCAGCGAGAGGGCGTGGCGGAAGAACAGCGAGACGGAATCAATCGAAAGCGGGGCGGGATCGATGCTGTCGGGGACGTAGAGCTGCCAGTACGGAAGTGCGGGCCCTATCTGGGGGAAAGGCAGTCGAACCAGCGGCGCTCCCTCGTAGCGGCGAAATGGATTTGGCTGCGTTGCCCAATCCATGGCGCCGGCCGAAGCCGCGAAGCGATGGTAATGGTGCTTCGTTCGCTCGTGGTAGGCCATCACGATTTCCTGGGCCTTGAGCGGGTCCTTGAGTTGGCCGTCAGCCATGGCTCTCCCCATCACCTACCGCAGACGTGCTGCAGCGCTCACGGAGTGCCGCCGCGCTGTGGTCAGCGGCACTTCACAGGTACGGTTCCTGCAAACGTAAGCGGCTGGCTTGCCGCCTAAGGGATGCAGTCCCGGGCCGATCAATTCTCGAAAAATCACGACGAGCAGCTCACATACGACAAGCCACCGACCGCAAAGAACTCAGACGGTTTCAGCCTGTAGTATTTCTCCTCCACGTCCTTCGACTGCTCGACGTATGGCTGCGTCATGAGTTCCTGGAGCTCTCGAATTAGAGCGTAGTTCCCCGCGCTCGCTTGGCTGTACGCAGGCACAAGCAACCACTCGCGCAAACTGTATTTGGGATTGACCAGTTTCATCTGCCTGGAGAGCTCCTCACGGGAGCGGGGCTTCGCCGCATTCGCGTTGCTGGCGCTGCCGATGAGCGATTTCCATGTTGTGAGCCACTCGGACCAGCGCTGGTCCAGCCCTTCGGAGGCGACCGTGTAGAAGCTTTTTTTGAGTGGGCCAATGTCGTCAGGCACCGTTGATAGCTCGCGGAAGAAGATGGTGTAGTCAACAGGCGTTTGCACCATGAGCGTTTCGAGTTCACTGAACAACGCCGCGTGAAAACTGCCAAGTCCAAGTTTGGCAGCCCACATCTGCTCCATTTGCGCCTGCATTACTTTCGCAAAGCCACTTCGAATATCGTCGAGCTGTCGCAGAGAGTCCGGATGCGAGGTCAGCAACGGCCGCAATGCCGTGCAAAACATGTGGAAGTTGCGTTCTGCTGCCACGGGTTGGTTAAGGAACGAGAAGTGCTGTCCACCACCCGTCCATGGCTGGTAGTGCGGGTTGAACACCTCGCAGAATCCGAATGGACCGTAGTCGAGTGTGAAGCCACCGGCCGCGCAGTTGTCGCTGTTGAAGTTGCCCTGGCAGTAGCCGACGCGGATCCAGTTCGCCACAAGTGAGCTAAGGCGAGTGCGGAACTCGCGCGCGAGCAACAGCACTTTTTCAGCGGTGCCTAGTTTGTTGTCGATGACGTCAGCGTACTCACGATCGATCAAGTGCAACACAAGCTGCTCGAGCTCATCCATCGCTGACGGATGTTCCTGTCTGCGCGCACGACGACCGAAGAGCTCGAGTTGGCCGACCCGAATGAACGACGGTGCGACGCGCGTCGAGATGGCGACTGCCTCCGAGATAAGCGTGTCGGGATCCTGCGAGCGCGAGCCCTCCGAGTACCACGGCCGCCTGACCGTCTCGGTTTTCGAAACGTACAAACTCAAGGACCGTGACGTTGGCACGCCGAGGGCGTGCATGTGCTCCTGTGCCAGGAACTCGCGGACGCTCGAGCGCAGGACGGCGCGACCATCCGCGCCGCGGCAGTATGGCGTCCGGCCGCCGCCTTTCAGCTGCATTTCCCAGCGTCGACCGTTGATGACGGCCTCAAGCACGGAAACTGCGCGACCGTCGCCGTAGCCGTTGCCGGTTTGGAACGGGCACTGCTGGGTGTATTCGGTGCCGAAGATGGAAAGTGCATAGCCACACGCCCATCCGACCTTGCGCATCGGCTCCGGAACCTGCGATAGGTCGCCGGAAAACATGCGGACGAAGTCAGACGACTGCGCCATGCTGTCGGCGAAGCCAATTTCACGGAAAAATGTTTTGCTGTGCGCGACGTACTCTGGGTCTTTGATTGGCGTCGGATTGACGGGGACATAGTGGCCCGTGAAGACTTGTCGCGGCGCGTGGTCGGCTCCGTTGGCTTTCGCGTCAGGATCGCAGTTGAGCGTGTCCATGAGCGAGTAGTTTGCCGACTTTGCGAGCTCGGCTAGCGTCGCGACGGTTGGGGAGATTTCGGTGCTGATTGGGTCTTGATTGACCACATTACGCCTCACGCGCCAAAGCAAAAAATTCCGCGCGCAGCGCCTGGTTAGGCTGCAGTGCGCCGAGCATGGCTGAGGTGACGCTTTCCTCGCCCTGAGTGCGAATGCCGCGGCTTTCCATGCACAGGTGACGGCAGCGAATGACGACGCCAACCGCTTGCGGTTGCAGATGTGTCATCAGGGCGTTGGCAATCTGAATCGTGAGTCGTTCTTGCACTTGCAGTCGACTAGCAAAACAATCAACCAGACGCGTCAGTTTTGACAAGCCCACTATTTTCCCATTAGGAACATAGCCAATCGTGGCGCCGCCAAAGAAAGGCGCCAAGTGGTGCTCGCAATGGCTATAGACAGGGATACCGCGTACCACGATGAGTTCGTTGTACTGCTCCGCCCCGTCTTCAAACACTTTCAGGCATTCAGCCGGGTCTTGGTCGTACCCGGCAGTCCAGTGCTTCCAGGCCTTTGCCGTGCGGGAGGGTGTTTCTACGAGGCCTGCTCTATCGGGGTCCTCCCCCAAACTGGCTATGAATCGGCGCCAGTCCTGCTCAGTAAACGGTGATTCTGACATCGGTGTGTTTCCTGTCGACGTTGGGGTCATTCGCCTTCACGGTGACCTTGATGTTTGTCATCTCTTCCTCCTCAAAACAGGCCAAGCTGCAGTTGGGCAGCCTCGGACATACGGCTCTGGTCCCAGGCTGGCTCCCAGACGATCTCGATGTCGACCTCGGCGACACCGGGAACCGCCTGCACCTTGGCGCGGGCGTCCTCTTTGAGCACGTCGCCCATGCCACAGCCCGGCGCCGTCATCGACATCTTGATCTCGACCCGGTGGGCGCCGTCTGCGAGCGGGTGAGCTGCGCAGACATAGATCAGTCCGAGGTCCACCACGTTGACCGGGATCTCCGGATCGAACACGGTCTTGAGCTTCTCGATCACCTTCTCCAGCGTAAAGGGCCCCGCGTCCACGGGCGCCGCTTGCTGCGCCGCGCTCTCAAGCCCCAGCGCGTCGGCATCAAGCGCGGCGACCCGCGCCAGATAGCCCCTCTCGGTCCTGACGGTGAAGCTGCCGCCCAGCGCCTGCGTCACCACGACCCCGTCACCTTGCGCTAGCGTCAGCTTCTCTCCGCTCGGAATGAGGGTTGCCTCGCAGTGCCGCTTGAGCGCGACGCGAACCTCGTACTTGCCCGAGCGTCGGTCGCGCGTGCTGGTCAGTACCCCGGTGAACGACCGGTTGTCAGGCGTATCGAGCAAGGCCGGCACGCCCGTCAGCAACTGCGTGCGGATGGTCGCTCCGATGACCGATTTCAGCTCCAGCCACGCAGCGTCGGGCTGCTTGCCGACGGTCACCACGTTGTCGGTAACCAGCACATGGGCAACGCCGGCAAGCGCGAACAAGCGCTCGACCAGTGGCGAGCGAGCAGCCCGTTCCTTGCTGTCAAAGAAGAACGGGCCGCCGGGATACACGCGCTGGCTCACCGTGAACTTGCACACGTCGGGGTCGGCGAGCAATATCTCGGCGCGGATCGTGATCGCCCGGTCGACCGGCAGAACGTCAGACATCTTCGGCGACCGCCGCCGCACCGCGCTCACCCAGTGCCCGCAAGTGCTTGAAGGTGTCGATCCCGGTGCTGTGGCCGTCGTTCCAGGAGATCGAGATGGCGTAATTGCCCACGCTGACGATCGTGAGTGGGGCGATGTCCGCTCGCACGCTCTTTGGATCCAACAGGGCGCGCCCGCTCATCTCCTCCCTGCACAGGGCACAATGGCAGTTCAGCCGCAGGTCGCGGACGTCGAAGTCATTCCGCTGGCCGTCCTCCCAGAGCACGGACAGCGTCCGCGCATCGCGCTGGCGTAAGCCAATCGCGGTCGTGCGCAAGCCCGCCGGTGCAACGGCGCTCTCCACCCACGCCGGCGCGCCCGCGCCGGTGGCCCAAGTCCACACGAATGGCTTCAGCGCCGAGCTTGGAAGCCCCTGCAGTCGGTCATTGAGCTCGCTGGCGATCGCCAGGTACACCTGGGCGGCGGACGAGTTCGGCTTCTCGATCATCAATGGACGCCCTTGGTCCCCGCAAGTGACGATGTCGGGGTCGAGCGGAATCGTGCCCAGGAACGGCACGCCGAGTTCCCGGCTCATCCGCTCACCGCCGCCACGGCGGAAGATGTCCGTGTCCTTTCCGCAGTGCGGACAGGTGAAGTTGCTCATGTTCTCGATGATGCCGAGGATCGGGGTGTGCACGGTCTCGAACATCCGCAATCCGCGGCGGGCGATCTTGAGGCTCACGTTCTGCGGCGTGGTGACGATGATTGCGCCGGACAGCGGCACGCTTTGGGCCAGTGTCAGCTGGGTGTCGCCGGTCCCGGGCGGGAGATCGAGTATCAAGTAGTCCAGCTGTCCCCAGTGCACCGAGCCGACGAACATCTTCAGGAACTTGCTCACCATCGGTCCACGCAAGATGGCCGGTTTGTCGTCGCCAGCGAACATGCCCATCGATACGGTCTTCAGGCCGTACCGCTCTGCGGGGGTAATCATCTCGTCCGCGTCGACCGCAGGCGGCTGGCCGCTGGGAAGTCCCAGCATCCCGGGGATGCTCGGCCCCAGGACGTCCGCATCCACGAGCCCGATCCGGTAGCCGAGCTGTTGCAGCGCGAGCGCGAGATTCACGCTGACGGTGGACTTCCCCACGCCGCCCTTGCCGCTGCCCACCGCGATGAGATGCCTGACTCCTGGCAGCTTTTCAGAACTGGCGAAAGGGTTGGACGACGCGTTTGACGCATGCTCATGAGCGTGGTGCGTAGCGGTGGTTTGCATCTCTCAGGTTCCTTTTCTTTTGGCCGCTTGGCGGCACGTTCCTACAGCTCTACTTCGATGTCGGTTCCCGTCACACGAACGCAGTAGCGCGCGACGGCTTCGTAAGCTGGGGGGGCGAGAACTTCTCCTGTGCGCAGGTCGAACTTCGCGCCGTGCCAGGGGCAGGTCAATTCAAAACCCGAGATTTCTCCCTCGACCAAAGGGAGGTCTTCGTGCGTACAGGTATTGTCGAGCGCGAACAACTGACCGTCGACGTTGAACAGGGCGATTTCCCTGCCCTTGACGTAGACCAGTCGCGCCTCACCGATCTCGATTTCGTGGGTTTTCGCTGCCTTTACAAAGTCAGCCATGGGCTTGGCCCTCAGAACAGGCCGAGCTGCAGTTTTGCAGCCTCGGACATGCGGCTCTGGTCCCAGGCCGGCTCCCAGACGATCTCAATGTCGACGTCGGTGACGCCGGCCACTCCCTGCACCTTGCGGCACGCATCTGCCTTGAGCACATCGCCCATCCCGCAGCCGGGCGCCGTCATCGACATCTGGATCTCGACCCGGTGGCCACCGTCGCCAAGCGGGTGCGCTTCGCAGACGTAGATCAGCCCGAGATCCACCACGTTGACCGGTATCTCCGGATCGAACACGGTCTTGAGCTTCTCGATCACCTTCTCCAGACTAAAAGGCCCCGCTTCCCCCGGCGCTTCTTCCGCCGCCGCGCCCTCGAGCCCCAGCGCGTCTGCATCTAGCGCACCGACCCGCACCAGGTAGCCCATCTCGGTCCTTACAGTGAAGCTGCCGCCCAGCGCCTGCGTCACCACGACGGTGTCACCTTTCCAAAGCGTCAGCATCTCCCCACGCGGGATCATCGTTACTTCGCAGTCCCGCGTGATCTCAATCTCTGTGTGCAGGTCAGGACCCATGATTGTTTATTCCCTTGAAATCCGCAGGCCCATTTCTTTCGAGGGCGTTGCGCAACGTGTGCCACGCGAGGGTGGCGCACTTGACCCGCAACGGGAATTCCCAGATGCCGGACAGCGCCGCGAGCTTACCCACACCCTCCAGGTTCACCTCGCCCTTCGGCCCCTCGGTCAGCAGGGTGTGGACGCGCCCGAATAGCGCCAACGCCTCTTGCTGATGCTTGCCCTTGAGCGCGGCGGTCATCAGCGACGCCGAGGCCTTCGAGATGGCGCATCCGTCTCCCTGGAAGGCGATATCCTCGATGACTCCGTCGCCAAGCTTCACGTAAAGCGTGAGGTGATCGCCGCATAGCGGATTGAAGCCTTCGGCCGTGCTCGTCGGGTCATCAAGCGTGCGGAAGTTGCGCGGATGCCTGCTGTGGTCGATGACCACTTCCTGGTAGAGGTCGCGAAGCTCGCTGCTCATTGGAAGATCTCCCTTACTTTGCCTAGGCCAGTCACCAGCGCGTCGATGTCCTGCCGAGTGCTGTAGCAGCCCAGCGACGCGCGCGCCGTAGCGGGCACACCCAACCGGCTCATCAAGGGTTGCGCGCAGTGATGGCCGACGCGAATCGCGACGCCCTCCCGGTCAAGGATGGTGCCAATGTCATGCGGGTGAACGCCATCGAGCACGAAGGACAGGACGCTGGCCTTGGCCTGGGCCGTGCCGATGAGTCGGAGTCCCGGTACCGCTTCGAGCTTGCGAGTGCCGTAGGCCAGCACATCTTCTTCATGGGTGCTGAGCGCCTCGTGCGGGAGGCCGACGAGGAAGTCGATGGCGGCGCCGAGCCCGACCGCGCCCGCCATGTCTGGCGTACCCGCCTCGAACTTGTAGGGAAGCTTGTTGTAGACGGTCTTGTCGAAGCTGACGGACAGAATCATGTCGCCGCCGCCCTGGTAGGGAGGCATCTGTTCGAGCAGCTCACTGCGGCCGTAGAGAACGCCGATGCCGGTGGGGCCATACATCTTGTGGCCTGAGAACGCGTAGAAATCGCAACCCAGCGCCTGCACGTCGACCTTCAGATGCGGAACAGACTGCGCACCATCGACCAGAACGCGCGCGCCTCGTGCGTGAGCCATCTCGACGATGCGCCGAATGGGATTGATGGTGCCGAGCACGTTCGAGACGTGGGTGACGGCCACGAGCCTGGTCTTCGGGCCGATGAGCCGCTCGAATTCATCGAGCAAGAGTTCGCCGTCATCGTTGATGGGCGCTACGCGAAGAAGCGCACCGGTTTGTTCGCAGAGCATCTGCCAAGGCACGATGTTCGAGTGGTGCTCCATCGCAGTGATGAGAACCTCGTCGCCCTGACCGACATGCTGCTTGCCGTAGGTTTGCGCGACGAGGTTGATCGCTTCAGTGGTGCCGCGCACGAAAATGATCTCGTGGGCGTGTTCGGCGTTCAGGAATCCCCGGGCCTTGGCCCGGGCTCCCTCGTAGGCATCCGTCGCGCGCTCGGCAAGGTAGTGCACACCCCGGTGAACGTTCGCGTTCTCCGTCAACAGGAAACGCGACATCGCATCAATGACCCCCTGCGGCTTCTGGCTGGTCGCAGCACTATCGAGGTAGGCGAGGGGTTTTCCGTAGACCTCCTGCCTGAGGATCGGAAAGTGCTGGCGTATGCGCTCGACGTCGAAATCAGCCGCGCCGTTCCGTTCCGCCTGCCCGTGCGCAAGCCCCAGACCTGTCACGTAAGTCGTCGCGGAATTGATCTGTGCCACGGTCATGCCGCCGCAGCCACCGCCACGCCGCCCGCCTGCAAGCGCGACGCCACCAGCTTTTCTACGTGGGACCTGAGAGGTGCCAGCCGAATGAGTTCCAGCATCTCGCCGATGAACGCGTAGGTGAGCAGATCGCGCGCGGCAGGCTCCGGAATACCGCGCGAACGCAGGTAGAACACGGCCTCTTCGTCGAGCTGGCCGACAGCGGCGCCATGGGCGCATTTCACGTCATCGGCGAAGATCTCCAGCTGCGGCCGCGTGTTGGCCTGGGCTGACTCCGAAAGCAGGAGGTTCTTGTTGGTCTGGCTTGAATCCGTCTTCATCGCCCAGGGACGTACGATGACGCGGCCGTCGAAGACACCGCGACCCCGCCCATCGACCACGCCCTTGTAGAGCTCGCGGCTGGTGCACTCGGGCGCGATGTGGTCGATCGTCGTCGGGTTGTCGAGGTGCTGCCTGTTTCGGGGCATGTACAGGCCGTTCAGCGTGGTCTCCGCCCCCGGGCCTTGGAGCCTTACCGTAACCTCGTGCCGAGCAAGCGAGGAGCCCAGCGCAACCGAGTGCGTCGTAAACCGGGTGTCTCGCTCCTGTCGCACATCCAGTAGCGCGATGTGGAATGCTGTCTCCACCTCATCCTGGACCTTGTAGTGTTCAATCGCCGCGCCCTCGTCGAGCACAAGCTCAGTGACCGCGTTGGTGAGGCTGATCTCGCCCGGGAGGCCGACGTAGGTTTCCACGATCGTTGCCCGGCTCCCGGCGCCCGCGAGCAGCAAGGATCTTGGATGGGACACGAGCGGGCCTGCCGTGATGGCGGCGCCCGCGTCCGAGAGGAACACGAGGTGAATTGGATGTTCGATCATCGTGTTGGCTGGAATCCGAACGAACGCCCCATCCTCGGCGCAGGCCGCGTTGAGTGCAGTGAACGCGTGGTTCTGCTCTGCGAACGGACGCGACAGATGTGCTTCGAGCGACCCGCCCCCCTCCTCCTCGGCGAGCGCCGAGGCCAGGCTTTCCACCTTGGTGCCCGGAGGAAGCTTCTTCAGCGACGAACAATCGGGGGCAAAGTGTCCGTTGACGAACACCAGCCGGATGCCGCCGAGGTTGCCCGCCAGCTGGTCGATTACCGCCGACGACAGCCGGCGACTCGGGTCCGGCTCGGCCGGCTCGAAAGCGACGTTCAGGAGTGGCCCGACCCGCGTGTACTTCCAGGCTTCGTCTCTTGCCGTCGGGAAGCCCCGCTCCGAAACCCACTGCAAGGCGGCGTGGCGAAACTCCTTGAGCCAAACCGGAGAGTGACGATTGCGGCTGGATTCAGGCCGCGAAAGCCTCTGCAGCCAGGCGCTCGCCGGGGCGCTCATGGCATCGCTCATGGCATCGCTCCAACGACGCTAGGTGCACCCCCGGCCGCGTCCTGTTCGACGTCCGCGTAGCCGTACTGCTCAAGTTCGAGAGCCAGATGCTTGTCGCCTGACCTCACGATGCGACCGTTCGCGATGACATGGACAAAGTCCGGGACGATGTAGTCGAGCAGTCGCTGGTAGTGGGTGATGACTACGAGCGCCCGATCTTTGCTGCGCAGCGCATTCACCCCGCTCGCGACCACTCGGAGCGCGTCGATATCGAGGCCGGAGTCGGTCTCGTCCAGGATGGCGAGCTTGGGCTCAAGAACCGCCATCTGCAGGATCTCGTTGCGCTTCTTCTCGCCCCCGGAGAATCCTGCGTTGACCGACCGGCTCATGAAGCTCGGATCCATTTCGACCAGCTTCATCCGCTCCTTGGCGAGAGTCAGGAAATCCAACGCATCAAGCTCTTCGAGCCCGCGCTGCTTGCGCAGCATATTGAGCGCGGTCCGCAGGAAGTACATATTGCCGACGCCGGGGATCTCGACCGGATACTGGAACGCGAGAAAGACACCTTCGACCGCGCGCTGTTCCGGCGACATGGCGAGCAGGTCCTTGCCCTCGTAAAGAACCTCGCCGCCGGTGACGTCGTAGGCTGCGCGACCCACCAGAACATTGGCCAGGGTGCTCTTGCCCGAGCCGTTCGGTCCCATGATGGCGTGTACTTCGCCGGCGCTGACGTTGAGGCTAAGGCCGCGCAGGATTTCCTTGCCGGCAACACTGGCGCGCAAATTTCTGATTTGCAGCATCATCCGACACACCCTTCCAGACTGACGCTGAGGAGCTTCTGAGCCTCGACGGCGAATTCCATCGGCAACTCCTTGAAGACCTCGCGGCAGAACCCATTGACGATCATCGCCGCCGCGTCCTCAACCGGAATGCCACGCTGGCGGCAGTAGAACAACTGGTCCTCGCCGATCGTCGAGGTGGTCGCCTCGTGCTCGACTTGTGCCGTTGGATTCATCACGTCGATGTATGGAAACGTGTGCGCGCCGCACTGGCTACCAAGCAACAGGGAGTCGCATTGCGTGTGGTTCCGGGCTCCAGTCGCCGGCTTGAGGATCTTCACCAGCCCCCGGTAGGTGTTCTGCCCGTGGCCGGCGGAGATTCCCTTCGACAAGATCGTGCTGCGGGTGTTCTTGCCGATGTGGATCATCTTGGTGCCGGTGTCGGCTTGCTGACGGTTGTTGGTCAGGGCGACGGAATAGAACTCGCCAACCGAATTGTCGCCCTTGAGGACGACGCTGGGGTATTTCCAGGTGATGGCGGAACCGGTCTCGACCTGGGTCCAGGAGATCTTCGAGTTCGCGCCAAAGCACAGTCCGCGCTTGGTGACGAAGTTGTAGATGCCGCCCTTGCCGTCCTTGTCGCCCGGGTACCAGTTCTGCACGGTGGAGTACTTGATCTGCGCGCGCTCGAGCGCGACCAGTTCGACCACGGCGGCATGCAACTGGTTCTTGTCGCGCATCGGCGCAGTGCAGCCTTCGAGATAGCTCACATACGCGTCGTCCTCGCAGACGATGAGCGTGCGCTCGAACTGGCCGGTATCGGCTTGGTTAATGCGGAAGTACGTAGAAAGTTCCATCGGGCAGCGCACGCCCTTGGGGATGAAGCAGAACGAGCCGTCGCTGAAAACGGCGGAGTTGAGCGTCGCGAAATAGTTGTCCTTGTAAGGCACAACCGAACCAAGGTATTTCCGGACCAGGCCTGGGTGGTCCTGCACGGCCTCGGAGAACGAACAGAAGATGACGCCGACTTCGGCGAGCTTGTGCTTGAACGTGGTGCCGACCGAGACCGAGTCCACGATGGCGTCCACGGCAATACCGCTCAGCCGCCCTTGCTCGGCCAGTGAGATGCCGAGCTTGTTGAACATGAGCAAGATTTCCGGGTCGACTTCGTCAAGACTCTTGGGACCGTCGGTCTTCGACTTGGGTGCCGCGTAGTAGATGATGTCCTGGTAGTCGATGGCGTCGTAGTGGGCGTTCTGCCAGCTCGGCTCGGTCAGCGTGAGCCAATGGCGGTAAGCCTCAAGCCGCCAGTCGAGCAGCCACTGCGGCTCGTTCTTTTTCGACGAAATGAGGCGGACGACAGCCTCGTTCAGCCCGCGCGGCGCCAGGTCCGTTTCGAGCTCGGTGACGAACCCGTACTGGTACTCGCGGCTGGTGAGTTCCTGGAGCTCTTTCTGGACGGCGCTCATTGCACGGCCTCCTGGTTAGTGCAGCCGGCGGCCTTCGACACCACCGAACGGAGCGTGCGAAGCATCGCCTTGCCATCGGAGGGAGAGACCTCGTAGCGCGGCACGGACGCGTCGACGGAAAGCGACCAGGCATCGATACCACCGGTCATTGAGCGGACGCTGCTGAAGCCGTGGCCGGCGAAGTACGACGCGGCGTCAACGCTGCGCTGCCCGAAGTGGCAGTAGAAGATGATGAGGGTGTCTCTGGGCCAGCGCATCATCTCCTGCGCCAAGTCCTCGGTGTTGAGCGTCGCGCCCTGGATTCGAGCCAAGTCCCACTCTTCCGCCGTGCGCACGTCGATCAGACGCGGCGGAGTTTCGCCTTGCACCATCGCGGCGACGTCAACGGGGCTGATCTGGAGTTGCCGGTCGGTCTGCTCAGCCTGCTCGATGAAGCCGATGAGCTCGTCGAGATCATCGATTTTGTGGCTGCTGGCTACCTGCTCGAGGAGGTCGCCTGGTTCATATCCGCAGCTGTTACATCCGCCGATGTGGTAGCGACGAAACAGAGCGCGCTGCGCGCTCGGATAGGCATCAAAAACCTCTTGCATCGTGCTGCGGTTGGTAATCGTCGCGGTAGCTTCCATCGCCCTTTCCTGGTGCGGGTGGTTCCCCTGGACGACGATAGCATAGTTACGAAAGCGTATTCTTTCTTAATTGATAAAAAGACCGCCCCCAAGTGCCGCACCACGACCTATCGGGTTGCTTTCACTGCCGGCGGGTCGGCTCGTTCGGTGATGCGATAGGCGCAGCACCTGTCTCCCGAGAGGATGTGCTCCACCCGGTCTACGTTGACGTCGCCACCCAGCAGTGTGCGAAACAGCGACAGCTCGCTGGCGCATAGCTGCGGACAGATGCGCGCGGCATTGGCGATGGAACAGTGGTTCTCGACGAGCTCGATCGCCCCGTTGCGCCCGCGTCTCAACTCGGCCATATAGCCTTCTTCGCACCGCATCTTGGCAAGGGTAGCCACGCGCTCCTCGATGGGCGCACCCTGAGCGGGCATCCGCGCGCCGTAACTGTCGGCCTGCTGCCGTGTCCGTTCCTGGGTCAGACGATCAAGGCCTTGTTCACCGAAGGCGCCTTGGATAGCCTGCAGCATGCCGACGGCGAGCTCGGCGTGACCATCGGAAAACCGCTCATTCGCCTTGGGCGTCAGCTGCCACACCCGGGCGGGGCGGCCCACCTCGCGGCGCTGGATCGTGTAGTCGACGAGCTTCTCTGCCTCCAGGACGGCCAGATGCTGGCGTACCGCCATCGTGGTGACGCCCAGCTCGCTGCTCATGCGCGCAGAGGTCTGCGCGCCCTTTGTTTTGAGCAAGAACAGGACCCGTTCCCGGCCGGAGCCACGAAGGTCGGAGCCGAGAGAGTTGGAGATCAAGCCCGTAGCGTTCACAGCAACTTCCTACTTTCGCAAATTTGAAAATTTCATGCTTGACAAATAAAGTCAAGGTCTTGAGCGCCGGTCGATCTATTGCGCCCAGCTTCGAATTCCGGTTCTTCCGGACAATTTGTGGGCGGTTTTCGGCCGTCCTGAGCCTGCGCGACGAGTTGCCTGCCGCGCCGATCGGGCGTTTCGTCAGTCGGGTGTTTTGCCTGCGGCCGATTCGCGAAGGAAGCGATCAAGCTTGCGACAGGTGGTATCCAGCGAGTCCTGTTCCGGTTCGGTGATGCGCGGCCACATCAGCGGCCCACCATCGCCTTCGATGAGTTGTCGCAGGGCATCCATGACGTGCTTGCTGGCCAGTTCGTCGTCGTCGTAGCGGCACCGGATGAGTTCACCGCCGAGCGTCCAGAGGTTGTCGCGATGCCGGCGCAAGGTTGCCTTGGCCAGGCCCTGGTCCAGCAGGTGCAGCAGGAACGGCGTGAGCACGTGAACGATCTGCTGGCCCACGGGGATGTCTGCGGGATCGACGAGCCAGGATCGAGGCCAGTCATCGAGGTCCGGGGCGGCTTGGCGCAGGCGCTGCGCGTGCTGCGGCTCGAGACTGTTCTCGTCCTCTACGTTGCCACCGGAGTTGACCATGTTGCTCGCCCGCTTGCTCAATGCCTGCCACCACTTTCCAGGTTTCGTCTACGCCGCGGTGCGGCTGGTTGAGGCCACCAGCACCATCGAGGTCGACGTGCGTCCCCGCCGTGGCTCCAAGGCCCACTGCTCGTGTTGCGGCAAGGCCGCGCCTGGTTACGACGTGCTGCCCCTGCGGCGCTTCGCGTTCATCCCGATCTGGGGCTATGCCGTGGTGTTGCTGTATGCCATGCGGCGCGTGCAGTGTCCCGGCTGTGGCGTCAAGGTGGAGTCGGTACCCTGGGCCATCGGCAAGCACAGCCTGACCAAGGCCTACATGCTGTTCCTTGCGCACTGGGCGCGCAAGCTGTCGTGGAAGGAGACGGCCTCGAGTTTCGGCACGACCTGGGATCAGGTCTGCCACGCGGTGGAGTACGTCGTGCAGTGGGGACTGGCGCATCGTGAGCTCCGGACCTTGCGCGCCATCGGCGTCGACGAGATCCACATCGGCAAGCGCCAGAAGTTCCTGACGCTGGTCTATCAGATCGAGGCCGACTGCGTGCGGCTGCTGTGGGTGGGCAAGGACCGCACCAAGCACAGCTTCGAGACGTTCTTCGCCCTCATCGGTGAGCAGTTGG
>Ga0163146_10004403_pt1 | contig 17110 bp, 10 predicted proteins | sample OliLakLV19MP7G1_FD_148648 | JGI IMG/M metagenome (GOLD analysis project Ga0163146, IMG submission 148648) | Freshwater microbial mat bacterial communities from Lake Vanda, McMurdo Dry Valleys, Antarctica - Oligotrophic Lake LV.19.MP7.G1 | ecosystem: Environmental > Aquatic > Freshwater > Lake >...
AGGCCTACGGCACCCAGTTCGACAGCTTCATGCGTCACTACCTGACCGTGCGCACCGGCGACATCCCGCGCGAGCGCGAGGTCTACGAGGCGTTCAAGGACTACTCCCGCACCAAGCCCGTGCAGGACGGCGGCATCGAGGCGCTGGTGAAGGAGATCCGTGCCTTCGCCCGCTACTTCTGCGCACTGGCGCTGGGCCGCGAGCAGGACGCAGAGCTCGCCGCCGCCTTCCACGACCTGCGCGAGCTGAAGGTCGACGTCGCCTACCCGTTCCTGCTCGAGCTGTACCACGACTACGCGAACGGCGCGCTCAGCGCCGCCGACCTCGCGGCCGCAGTGCGATTGGTGGAGGCGTACGTCTTCCGCCGCGCCATCTGCGCCATCCCCACCAACTCGATGAACAAGACCTTCGCCACCTTCGGCAAGGCGCTCAAGAAGGACCGCTACCTCGAGAGCATCCAGGCGCACTTTCTGACGCTGCCGTCGTACCGCCGCTTCCCCGGCGACGACGAGTTCCGCCGCGACCTGCACACGCGGGATCTCTACAACTTCCGAAGCCGCAGCTATTGGCTGCGCCGGTTGGAGAACCACGGCCGCAAGGAGCGCGTCGTGGTGGACGAGTACACCATCGAGCACATCCTGCCGCAAAACCCGGAGCTGCCGGCGGCGTGGCGGCAGGCGCTGGGCGACGACTGGCAGCGCGTGCAGCAGCAGTGGCTGCACACGCTCGGCAACCTCACGCTCACCGGCTACAACGCCGAGTACAGCGACCGCGCCTTCGCCGACAAGCGCGACATGAAGGAGGCTGCGTGAACCCCGAGCAGCCCACGACGGCGCTGACGACGGAGGCCCCCAAGGATCGCCACGTCCTGACCGGTGCGCTGTTCCGCAGGCGCAGCTCGCGCGTGACCTTCGCCGAGGAACCAGCGCCACCGAAGGCAGAGCCCGTCCGTCGCCCGGCCAAGGTCGCGCGGATGCTCGCCCTCGCGCACCACCTGCAGGGCGCCGTTGACCAGGGCGTCGTCGCCGACCGGGCGGCCGTCGCGCGCAAGCTCGAGCTCACGCGCGCTCGGGTGACGCAGCTGCTCGACCTGCTCCTGCTCGCGCCGGACCTGCAGCAGGCGGTCCTGGCGCTTGAGGCGATCGACGGCGCCGAGCCCATGAGCGAGCGGGCGCTGCGCGCGGTGGCGCACGCGGGGAGCTGGGTGGATCAGCGGGCGGCGTGGCCCCGATCCGCGCCCTGAACCGCTTTGAAAATTCCGCCAACGGCGTTGTCCTAGCGAAAGCCTTGCCGTATCATGGCGCGGCCTGATGCCAGCGCGAGGACAAGCGGTGCCCGAGGACATCCTCACGATCAGAGAGGTCGCGGATTACCTGAAGGTCACTGAACGGACGCTTTACCGCTTGGTCCAGGATGGGAAGCTCCCGGCGTTCAAGGTCGGCAACTCGTGGCGCTTTCGGCGTGCGGACATCGACGCTTGGATCGGTGTGCAGACGACGGCGCGTCGAGACGAGGGCGGGTCGAATGACTGAGCTGACGCCCTACCACGCCAAGTACTTCGCCCACGACCTGACCCGCCGGGCCGCAAGCGGAATGGACCGCCTGTCGATGGCCTTGTTCGACGCGGCCGTCGACCTGAATCCGCACCAGATTGAGGCTGCGCTCTTTGCCCTGCACTCACCGCTCTCCAAGGGCGTAATTCTGGCCGACGAGGTCGGCCTCGGGAAGACGATCGAGGCGGGCATCGTGTTGTGCCAGTTCTGGGCGGAGCGCAAGCGCCAGTTGCTGGTGATTTGCCCGGCATCGCTGCGCAAACAGTGGGCGATGGAGCTGCAGGAGAAGTTCAACCTGCCTACGCGGGTGCTCGATGCCAAGGCGTATCGCGAGGCGCAACGGAGTGGGCGAGCACCCTTGAACGAGAAGGCCGTGCTCATCCTGTCCTTGAACTACGCGAACGCGTTGCGCGAGGAACTGAAGAGCTTCGCTTGGGATCTGGTCGTCATCGACGAAGCCCACAAGCTGCGCAACGCGTATCGGCCCAGCAACAAGATCGGCCAGGGCATCCGCTGGGCGACCGAGGACTGCCGCAAGCTCTTGCTCACGGCCACGCCGCTGCAGAACTCTTTGCTCGAACTGTACGGCCTCTCGACTCTCGTCGACGAGCACCTGTTCGGGGATCTCAGCTCCTTCCGATCGCAGTATGCCAGCGCCGGCAGCAGCATCAGCGATCTGCGTCAGCGTCTCTCTGGCTTCTGCAAGCGCACGCTGCGCAACCAGGTCACCGAGTATATCCGCTACACCGAGCGGCGGACGATCACGCGACCGTTCACGCCGAGCGACGACGAGCACGCGCTCTACGAGGCGGTGTCCGGGTTCCTGCAGCGCGAAGACAGCTATGCGCTCCCCCACCGCCAGCGTCACCTGACAGCACTCATTCTGCGCAAACTGCTGGCGTCGTCGTCGCAAGCCATCGCTGCCACGCTGGACACGCTGCGTGTACGGCTCGAAACGCTGCGCGATGAGAAGGTGCAGGACGACGCGAAGTTCACCGAGGGACTCATCGAGGCGGAGGAGCTCGACGACGAGCTGCTCGATGAGATTCTCGCGGAGCCTGACGAAGCCGAGGCCGAGCAAGCGCCGCGCACTATCGACCGTCAGAAACTGCGTGAGGAGATCGACCTCCTGCAACGACTCGCCACCTGGGCGCGCAGTATCGGTACCGATACCAAGACGAAGAGCTTGCTCATCGCCCTGGACATCGGCTTCGAACAGATGGTCGCAACGGGCGCGGCACGCAAGGCGCTGATTTTCACCGAGTCGCGCCGCACCCAGGACTACCTGAAGACCTTTCTCGAGTCGCACAGCTACCGCGGACAGGTCGCCCTCTTCAACGGTACCAATGGCGGACCGGAAGCGACCGCGATCTACGAGCGCTGGGTGGATAAGAACCGCGACACCGGCCGATCCTCGGGTTCGCGCGCGGTGGATGTGCGCACCGCGCTCATCGAGCACTTTCGCGATGAAGGCTCGATCCTGCTCGCCACCGAAGCAGCGGCGGAGGGCATCAACCTGCAGTTCTGCTCGTTAGTCATCAACTACGACATGCCCTGGAACCCGCAGCGTATCGAGCAACGCATCGGCCGCTGTCATCGGTACGGGCAAAAACACGATGTGGTGGTTATCAACTTTCTGAACGAGCGCAATGAAGCCGATCGCCGCGTGCTTGAACTGCTGGCCGAGAAGTTCAGCCTCTTCAACGGCGTCTTCGGCGCCTCCGACGATGTACTGGGCACCATCGAGTCCGGCGTGGACTTCGAGAAGCGCATCCTCGCCATCTACCAGGAGTGCCGCACGCCCGAAGAGATCGACGACGCGTTCCGTACCCTGCAGGCGGAGATGGACGAGCAGATCCGAACGCGCATGGACGACACGCGCCGGTCGCTCTTCGAACATTTCGACGAGGAGGTGCATCAACGCCTGCGGCTGCAGCTCGACGACGCGAAGGCTCAGATCGATCGCTTTGGCCGACGGTTCTGGTCGCTGACCCGGTTCATACTCGACAGTCGCGCCCGCTTCGACGACGGCGCGCTGGCCTTCGACCTCGAACGCTCGCCCCGCACAGAGATCGCGACCGGCCGTTACCACCTCATCTCGAAGTCGCACCCCAAGTCGGCACAGGCGATCGACGAGGATGGTGGCGCGGAGCGCAGCCAGTTTCTCTATCGCCTCTCGCACCCGTTGGGCGAGCATGTCGTAGAGAGCGCGAAGGCCATCGCGACTCCCCCGGCGCGAATCGTCTTCGATGTGTCGCAGCATCCGGCCCGCATCCACGTCGTCGAAGCACTCCGCGGCAAGAGCGGCTTCCTCACGCTCACGCGTCTCGTGGTCGAGTCCTACGAGCGCGAGGAATACCTGCTCTTTTCTGGCTTCGACGAGAGCGGCGCCTCGCTCGACCAGGAAGCGATGGAGAAGCTCTTTGGTTGTTCGGGTCGGTCGCACGACGATGAGGCGATCCCGGCTGTCATCCAGCACCGCCTGAGTGCCGAGGCGGAGCGGCACACCAAGGCCACCGTGAGCCGCTCGCTCGAACAGAACAGCGTCCACTTCAACCAGGCCCGCGAGAAGCTGGAGAAGTGGGCTGACGACATGGTGCTGTCGGCCGAGAAAGCGCTCGCGGATACCAAGGAGCAGATCAAGGCGCTACGGCGGCAGGCGCGCCAGGCGGTCACGCTGGAAGAGCAGCACGAGATCCAGCAGCAGTTGCAGAAACTGGAAAAACAGCAGCGCCGCCAACGGCAGGACATCTTCAAGGCCGAGGACGAGGTCATGGAGAAGCGCGACTCCCTGATCGAATCGCTGGAACGGCGCCTCGCCCAGCACACCGCGACCGAGGGACTCTTCACAATCCGCTGGGCCGTCCAGTAGCCCGCCGCACACTGAATATGACAAACAGAGGACACGCGACGCGATGAGCCAGAAATACGAAAAGCTGAAAACCCTACTGAAGGAGCTGTTCCAGCTCGACCAGCCCGATCTCGACTTCGGCCTCTACCGCATCATGCACGCGAAGAGCGCCGAGGTGAGCCAGTTCCTTGACCTCGACCTGCTGCCGCAGGTGCAGACCGCGCTCGGGCAGTACAAGACTGCCGACAAGGCTGAGCTCGAGAAGGAGCTGGCGAAGGCCATCGAGCAGGCGCAGTCGCTGGGCGCCGATGCCGAGACGCTGCCCAAGGTCAAAGACCTGCGCGCCAGGCTCAAGACCGACGCCGTGGATGTGGGCGCGCTGGAGAGCGAGGTCTACAACCACCTGTTCAGCTTCTTTCGCCGCTACTACTCCGAGGGCGACTTCCTCGCCAAGCGCGTCTACAAGCCGGGCGTCTACGCCATCCCCTACGAGGGCGAAGAGGTCACGCTGCACTGGGCCAACAAGGACCAGTACTACATCAAGACCAGCGAGTACCTGCGCGACTACGCCTTCCGCCTGCGGCCGGACGACGACAAAAAGCCGATGCGCGTGCACTTCCGCCTGGCCGACGCCGCCGAGGGCGAGCACGGCAACGTGAAGGCCGCCGAGGGCAAAGAGCGGCGCTTCAGATTGGTGGCCGATTCCGGAGTCACGGTCGAGAACGATGAACTCGTCGTGCGCTTCACCTATCAGCCAGATACCGCCAAACAGAAGGACTTGAACGTCGCGGCGGAGTCAACGATCCTCGCGAGCACGGACGCCGCGCTCGCCGAGTGGATTGCCGCGCTCACCACGTTGGCGCCCACCGAGAAGGAGCCCAAGCGCACGGTTCTGGCGAAGCAGCTCAAGGGGTATTCTGACCGAAATACGTTCGACTACTTCATCCACAAGGATCTGGGTGGCTTCCTGCGGCGCGAGCTGGACTTCTACATCAAGAACGAGGTCATGCACCTCGACGACGTGGAGAACGAGACCGCGCCGCGCGTGGAGCAGTACCTCTCGAAGATCAAGATCATCCGCAAAATCGCCGGAAAGATCATCGCCCTCCTCGCCCAGCTCGAGGACTTCCAGAAGAAGCTGTGGCTGAAGAAGAAGTTCGTGGTGGAGACGCAGTGGTGCATCCGGGTGGGGTGCATCCCTGAGTCGTTCCACGGCGAGATCGCCGCCAACGACGCGCAGCGCGACGAGTGGGTGAAGCTCTTCGCCATCGACGAGATCCAGGGTGATCTGATGACGCCGGGCTACAGCAAGCCGCTTGCGGCGGCGTTTCTAAAGGGGCATCCGACGCTGGTGGTGGACACGCGGCACTTCGATGCGGGCTTTTCCGCGAGGATGCTCGAGGCCCTCGGCGATCTGGACGCGCAGACCGACGGCGTGCTGTTTCACAGCGAGAACTTTCAGGCGTTGTCGCTGATGCAGGCCCGGTATCGGGAGCAGGTGAAGTGCATCTACATTGATCCGCCGTACAACACTGGAAGTGACGGTTTTGCTTATAAGGACACGTATCAGCACTCAAGCTGGCAGGCCCTTATGTACTGCAGGATCGGAGCTGGCCTGGAACTTCTATCTGAAAGCGGAACGCTCATATCGAGCATCAATGACATTGAAGTCTCGGGGCTTCGCCTTCTCTTGAACGGCCAAGTTGGCGAGGGCAACTACATTGGCACCCTGGTGTGGAAGGGTGCCACGGACAACAACCCGACACGGATTGCGGTCGAGCATGAGTACCTCGTGTGTTATGCGAAGTCCAAAGACGATCTAGACGGTCATTGGAGCGCTGCGGAAAACGAAGCAAAGCAACTCATGCTAGGCGCATTCGAGCGCATCCAGGCTGGAGCGAAATCGCGCGCCGAACTTGCGTTGCGCTTCGAAGAGTTTACGACCGAGAATCGGGAGCAGCTTGGTGACCTGTATCGATACAGGCACTTGGACCAGCACGGCCCGTACACGGCACGCAGGAACATGGAGAACCCGGGGAAGCCTGGATACATGGATGAGGTGCTTCACCCTGTGACAGGCAAGCCGTGCCAAAAACCGTACTGGGGCTGGCGCTTTCCCCCGAGCACGATGAGGAGACTTCTCGCCGAAGGCAAAATTATCTTTGGCGAGACCGAAGCCAAGATTCCGGAGCTCAAGGTCTATCTGCGCGAGGTGAGATTTCCGCTGCGAAGCGTCTTCGCTCTGGACGCGCGCAAGGGATCCAACGATCTCGACCGCATTTTCGCGTCCCGCGTTGTCTTCAAGAATCCGAAGCCCGTAGAGCTAATAGGACACGTCCTTCCGTTTGTTGCTTCGCGCGGCGATCGGGTGTTGGATTACTTCGCCGGCTCCGGCACCACCGGCCACGCTGTCATCAACCTGAACCGCGAAGACGGCGGCCAGCGCAAGTTCATCCTCGTCGAGATGGGCGACCACTTCGACTCGGTGCTCCTACCCCGCATCAAGAAGGTCACCTTCAGCCCCGAGTGGAAAGACGCCAAGCCCAAGCGCCTCGCCACGCCCGAGGAAGCCGAGCGCAGCCCACGCATCGTCAAGGTCGTGCGCCTCGAATCCTACGAAGACACGCTCAACAACCTCGAAACCCGTCGCACCGACAAGCAGCAGCTCTTGCTCGACACCCCGCAGGCGCAGGGCGCGGACGGCCTCAGGGAGCAGTACCTGCTGCGCTACCTGCTCGAAGTCGAGACGCGCGGCAGCCAGTCGCTGCTCAACGTGCAGGCGTTCAGCGACCCCACCGCCTACAAGCTCAAGGTCAAGCGCCCCGGCTCGGACGAAAGCCGCGAGGTGAATGTCGATCTGCTGGAAACCTTCAACTGGCTGATCGGCCTCACGGTCCAGCACATTGCGGCGCCTCAGACCTTCAGCGCCGCCTTCGACAGCGTCAAAGGGGAGCGCCTGCGCCTCGCTGCCAAGAGCGGCGGGCGGCTGAAGCAGGACGCGGCCGGTCCATGGTGGTTCCGCACCGTCACCGGCACCACCCCCGACGGGCGCAAGGCGCTCGTCATCTGGCGCAAGCTCACCGGCGAGCCGGAGCAGGACAACTTGGTGCTCGACGAGTGGTTCACCAAGCAGGGCTACTCGGCCAAGGACAGCGAGTTCGACCTGATCTACGTGAACGGCGGCAACAACCTGGAGAACCTCAAGACCCCCGACGACCGCTGGAAGGTGCGCCTGCTCGAAGAGGACTTCCACCGGCTGATGTTTGACACGGAGTGTGGGTGATGGCTTCGGTCGCGTATCACGAGGGGCGTTTTCCACCCGCAATGCTGGACTGGTCGCGCCTGATTCCGCTGCTCGGTCCAGCCGCGGCGGCCGTGGCCCGCTATGACGGGATGGTGGCGGCAGTCCCCAATCCCGGCGTGCTGCTCGCGCCGCTGACGACGCAGGAAGCGGTGCTGTCATCGCGCATCGAGGGCACCCAGGCAACGATGGGCGAGGTGCTGGAGTTCGAGGCGGGACAGCAGGCCGCTTCGCCCGAGCGCCGCGAGGACATTCATGAGGTGCTGAATTACCGGGCAGCCATGCGCGAGGCTGAGCGACTGCTGGCGACGCTGCCGCTCTCGCAACGGGTGGTCCGTGAGGCGCACAAGGTACTGCTCGCCGGTGTGCGCGGGGAGAACAAGTCGCCCGGTGACTATCGCCGCATCCCGAATTGGCTCGGACCGCCGGGCTGCACGATCGAGAACGCGCGTTTCGTACCCATCGGGGCCGACAAGCTGCCGGACGCCATGAGCGCCTGGGAGCGCTACGCCCATGACGATGCGCCGGACCGGTTGGTGCAACTTGCCATCTTGCATGCCGAGTTCGAGGCGTTGCACCCGTTCCTCGACGGCAACGGTCGCCTGGGCCGGATGCTGGTGCCGCTGTTTCTCTGGCAGACCGGCCTGATCCGCAGACCTATGTTCTACATCAGCGCTTACTTCGAGGCGCGACGCGAGGCCTACTATGACGGATTGCTCGCGGTCTCGCGCGACGACGATTGGACCGGCTGGTGCATCTTCTTTCTCGAGGCGATCCGCGCCCAAGCCGAGGAGAACCTGAGCAAGGCACAGGCGATCATCGCTCTCTACGATGAGATGAAGCTCAGGGTGCCCGAGATGACGCGGTCGCGGCACGCAATCCGTGCCCTCGACTGGATCTTCGAGCGGCCGATCTTCAAGAGCACCGACTTCATTGTGTCTGCTGGCATTCCCGCACCCACGGCTCGGCGCTTCCTCGGGGTGCTGCAAGGTGGTGACATCCTGCGGCCGCTCGCTGCCGGGCGGGGACGGCGGGCGACCGTCTTGGCCTTCCCGACCCTTCTGAACATCGCCGAAGGGCGGAAGGTATTCTGATGCACATGGTTTCGACGCAACCCGCGTTGTCGCGCACTTCTGGCGCCAAAGTGAGCAGCAAGCTCCATTGCGATCAACCGGTGAGCGTCAAGCTTGGGGAGAACCGCTGATGCCGCGCGCCACCACTCAGCCGCAGGTGCCCTTCGCCCACAAGCTGGTGCTCAACCAGTGGTTGTTGTCGCTGTTCACCGTGGACACGTTCGAGAAGCTGGCCGAGCACTTGCGCGACGAGGCGCTGGAAGGTCTGGACGAGAACAATGTCCACCGTTTTCACCATGCGCTCACGGCGCAGCTCTTCAACCTAACGCAGCTCCCCACCGAGCTGCTGCTCGAGTACGACCAGAACATCGTCAAGCACACGCAGCGGCTGAACGAGGCGCGCCTGACGCGCGGTGACGAACCCGTGGTCTGGAAGTACTTCCAGTATCTCGCGCTGCTGTTCACCGAGATTTACCTCGACCGTTACTTCCGCGACCCCAAGGCGCTGCTGGCGGCCATCAACGCGCGGGTCGCCACTTACAACGAGGGCAAGCCCGAGGCCGACCAGCTCAAGCCGCTGGATGCGAGCGCCGAAGCCTGGCCGCAGCTCAACAAGCTCGCCTTCTGGATGGCCACCGGCAGCGGCAAGACGCTGGTGATGCACGCCAACATCCTGCAGTTCCAGCACTACCTGGGTGTTCATGGCCGTCGTAAGGAGCTGAACCGCATCATCCTGCTCACCCCGAACGAGGGGTTATCGCAGCAGCATCTGCGCGAGTTCAAGGCTGCTGGCATCGACGCCGAGCTGTTCAACAAGGACGGGCGCGGTCTGTTCACCGGGCGGGCGGTCGAGATCCTCGAGATCACCAAGCTCGGCGACGAAATGGGCGAGAAGACCGTGGCGGTGGATGCTTTCGAGGGCAACAACCTGGTGCTGGTGGACGAGGGCCACCGTGGCACTTCAAGCGGCAGCGACGGGCCGTGGATGAGCCGACGCGACGCGCTTTGCAAGAAGGGCTTCTCCTTCGAATACTCGGCGACCTTCGGCCAGGCTGTGAAGGGCAAGCCCGCTCTCACCGACCTGTACGCCAAGAACACGCTGTTCGACTATTCGTACCGTTACTTCTACGGGGACGGATTCGGCAAGGACTACCAGATCCTGAATCTGGATGAAGGCACGCAAAAGGATCATCTGGAGGTGTATCTGGTCGCCTGTCTGCTCTCGTTCTTCCAGCAGCAGCGGCTCTATCGCGACCAGGAAAGTGCGTTCCGGCCGTTTCAGATTGCCAAGCCGCTATGGATCTTCGTGGGCGGCAGCGTCACGGCGACGCTCGCCACGAAAGACGCTTCGGACATCCTAGAGATCCTGCAATTTTTCGCCCGCTATGTGAGCGACCGCGCCGGCAGCATCCAGCGCATTGACCGGGTGCTGAACCACGGGCTCCAGACCGCTACCGGCAAGGACCTGTTCGCGCAGCGCTTCGTCTACCTCAACACCTGCGGGCTGTCGGCGGCGCAGGTCTTCGAAGAGACGCTGGCCACGCTGTTCAACGCGCCGGGTGGCGGGCAGCTCTACGTAGAGAACCTGAAAGGCGCCACCGGCGAGGTCGCGTTGCGCCTTGGCGCCGAGAACGACGCCTTCGGGGTCATCAACGTCGGCGACGATGCCACGCTGGTCAAGCAGTGTGAGAACAAGGGACTTGCTACCGGCGAGCGCGAGTTCTCAGGCTCGTTGTTCCACGAAATCAACAAAGCGCATTCTCCGGTCAACTTGCTCATCGGCTCCAAGAAGTTCACCGAGGGGTGGTCGAGCTGGCGCGTCTCGACGATGGGCCTGATGAACGTGGGCAAGAGCGAGGGCGCGCAGATCATCCAGCTCTTCGGGCGCGGGGTGCGTTTGAAGGGTTATGACATGAGCCTCAAGCGCTCTGGCAAGGCGCAGCTTCCCGAGGGCGTTGAGCGGCCCAAGCACATTGGCGCGCTGGAGACACTGGGCATCTTCGGCATCCACGCCGACTACATGGCGCAGTTCCGCGACTTCCTCAAAGAGGAGGGGCTGCCCACCAACGACGACCGCATCGAGTTCCTGCTACCGATCATCAAGAACCTGGGCACGCAGAAGCTCAAGACGATTCGGCTCAAGAAGACGATCAACGGCGTGAGCACCGAGTTCGGCGACGCCTTCCGCAAACTCGCGCCGGTGCCGACCGTCGCCAAGCCCGAACCGACGACAGAACCCGCGACCCAGTACCTGCAGAAGAACCAGGTGGTGGTGAACTGGTACCCGAAGATTCAGGCAATGAAGTCTGGTGGGCTGGTGGGCGGCGATGCCGATGCCGCGCCCGACGAGGCGCACCTGACCGCGCGCCATGTGGCTTTTCTCGACGTGGATGCGATCAGGTTCGAGCTCGAGCGCTTCAAGGCCGAACGTGGCTGGTACAACCTCAATCTGACGCGGCAGGGTATCGTCGAACTGCTGGCCGACTCCACTTGGTACCGGCTGCAAATCCCCGAAAGCGAACTTGTTTTCGACTCGTACGACCGCGTGCGGCTGTGGGGCGAGATCGCGCTCTCGCTGCTCAAAAAGTACACCGAGCGGTACTATACCTTTCGCAAGCGCGAATGGGAGATGCCGCACCTGGAGTATCGCGAAGTCGCCGATGACGATCTCAACTTCCCATGCGTCGTACGCGAAGATGGTTCCGAGTACGACGGCTACAGAATCTTGATCGACCGGTCACAGGAGGAGATCGTCGCCAAGCTGGAAGAGCTCAAGGCGTCGATCGAGAGAGGCGATCTCAAGCCGTGGGAGTTTCGCGGCATGAAGGCGCTCTGGTTCGGCAAGCACCTGTACCAGCCACTCCTTTACCTGGACAGCGGCATCGTCGAGATCAGCCCGGCGCCGCTCAACAACGGCGAACGGAAGTTTGTCGAGGATCTGAAGGCCTTCCACGACAGCAAGGCAGAGTTCTTCAAGACGCGCGAGCTCTACTTGCTCCGCAACCTGAGTAAGGGCCGCGGCGTCGGCTTCTTCGAGGCCGGCAACTTCCATCCCGACTTCATTCTCTGGCTCATCGAAGGCGGCAAGCAGCGAGTGATCTTCGTGGACCCCAAGGGCATCCGGAACCTCGGCCCGACCGATCCCAAGATCCAGTTTCACGAGACCATCAAAGAGATCGAGAAGCGCCTGGGCGATGCAAGCGTCTCTCTCGATTCGTTCATCGTCTCGAACACACCGTCGCACACGATGAGGCTGCTCTGGAACGTCGACAAGCCCACGATGACGGCGAGGCATGTCCTGTTTCAAGAGGAAGACAAAGACACCTACATCCACACGATGTTGGAACATGTCGTGGGCTCCAACACCCCGAAGACGAGAGCCGCTGGAGCCGCAACATGACGGACCGAATCGAACAATCCTTTGCCACGGGCACCGCGCCCATCACCCTTATGGACGGCGACAAGCTGGTCGACGGGCTCATCGAGCACGAGGCCTTCCTCGCGACGTCGGCGATGGCCAGGTCGGGTGCGTGGTCGAGCGCGAGCTGCAGCACCGGGAGATCGTGCCGGACGGCGGCAGCTACGCGGCCAAGCTCATCGGGTGGGTCGAAGTGAGCGGGGGCAATGCATGACCCCTAGAACTGAAGCGCATCCACGCGCGCACGGCAGCGTGGACGACAAGGATGGAAGGCGTGTCCCGTTCGTCGGGCGGTGGTCGCGTTTGCCCTCCCAGAAGGAGGCCAAACATGGCTCGCGCTGATCTGTTGCTCGACATCGTCAAGGCTGGAGCAGAGGGGAACCAGGAGCTGTTTCGGAAGTCGCTCGAGGCGCTCATCGCGGAGGAGCGCGCGAAGCAGCACAACGTGCTCGCCGACCAGCTCGCGGCGCACCTCCGCATCAACGGGAGCGCGGTTCGCCCAGCGCGCATTGTGCCGGAGTCGAACGGCGATCGGACCGCGTTCGCCGAGGTGCGACCGCGCCGGAATCTGGCGAGTCTCGTCCTGCCCGCCGTCGTTCGAGAAGCGTGCAGCGAACTCGTGGAGGAACACCACCGGGCTGACCTGCTTCGATCGCACGGCCTCGAGCCGCGCCACCGCGTCCTGCTGATCGGCCCCCCAGGCAACGGCAAGACGACGCTCGCTGAGGCGCTGGCCTTCGAGCTGTCGGCGCCGCTCTACGTCGTGCGCTACGAGAGCATCATCGGCAGCTACCTCGGTGAGACGGCGGTGCGTCTGGCGAAGCTCTTTGCCCAAGTGCGCGCCGAGCGGTGCGTGCTCTTCTTCGATGAGTTCGACGTCGTCGGCAAGGAGCGCGGCGACGTTCACGAGACCGGCGAGATAAAGCGTGTCGTCAGTTCGCTGCTCCTGCAGGTGGACCAGTTGCCGTCGCACGTTGTAGTGGTGGCCGCAACGAACCACAGCGAACTCCTCGACCGCGCGGCGTGGCGACGGTTCCAGATGCGGCTGCCGCTGCCTGTGCCGACGAAGGAGCAGCGCGTCGAGTGGCTCAAGCAGTTTGAAGCGCGGGCCGGGTTCTCGCTCGGGCATTCACACGCGAATCTGGCGAAGACTCTAGGCTCGATCAGCTTCGCCGAACTTGAACTCTTCGCGCTGGACGTGCAGCGCCGGTACATCCTGGCCCTTCCCGACGGCGACGTGCGGTCCATCGTGAGCCAGCGGCTCAAGCATTGGAACGCGCGCGTGAAGCCGAAGACCGAGACGACGAGGAAGCCCAATGGCTGAACGCCCACTCCTGCTCTTGCCGGAGGCGACCACTGCGACCCGCGCCAACAAGGGCGGTGGTGGAGCTGGCCCCTCGAAGCTCGGCGCTGGGCGCCAGCAGGAGCGTTTGGGGCCACGGCTTCAGGAGCTGGAGAAGGCGTTCGAGTCGAAGCGTGTACAGCTACAGACGGCAGCCACCGGCGTCGTCCCTGAAGACGTGCTGGTGCTCGAGACCGCCGGGACGGTCGAGGAGTTCTTGAAGGCCGTCAGTAAGGTCGCCGGATTCGAGTTCCTCGCTGAGTACGACGAGCAAGACATTCCTCCCGACGATGACTTCTTCCTCGACAAGAAGGGTGCACACGTCGCGTACACCGGACGCGTCTACATGGTCTTCACGAACCAGGACGCCTTCCGTCAGCTCCAAGCGTTGTGGCAGCGGTTCCAGAGTGGGGCGAAGTTCGAGCACGGCCTGACCAAGTGGCGGGACGTGTTCGCGCTCCTGCGCGACATTCGCCCGTGGAGCGTGAAGGACCGCCTCGAAGAGACCGGCGTCCTCACCGACTGGGCGACGCGCGTTCAGCAGAACGCGGAGCACGTCCACTGCGAGATCGAACTGTGGTTTCGTGCGAACGCGCAGGGACGGCAGGCAGCATCCCAGGCGGTTCGCACCCGCGTGCAACAGCTTGGCGGGACTGTGCTCAACGAAGGTGTCGTGCCCGGCATCCACTACCACGGGCTCGCCGTGCGACTTCCGATCGCGGCTGTGCGGCAGGTCCTCAACGCGCAGACGCGAGACCAGGTGCAGCTCGTTCAGAGCGAGCAGATCCAGTTTTTCCGCGCTTCTGGTCAGATGGCTGTGCGCGCTCCGGGCGAGAAGGCCCCATCCACCGTCGCCTACACTGGACCGCTACCTTCGGGCCCGGCGCGAGTTGCGCTGCTCGACGGCCTTCCGCTCCAGAACCACAGCGCCTTGGCCAACCGGCTGCTGGTCGACGATCCCGACAGCTTCGAGACAGACTACCGCGTCGATGCGCGGGCGCACGGAACGGCGATGGCCTCGCTCGTCATCTGGGGCGACCTCAACGATCCCAATCGCTCGCCGATCCCGCAGCCGCTCTATGTGCGGCCCATCATGCGACCGGAGTTTCCCCCGGCGTGGACGCGCCAGGATCCGTACGAGCTCGTTCCCGAAGGTACCCTCGTCGTTGATCTCGTTCACCGCTCGGTGCGACGTCTGTTCGAAGCTGACGGCAACGCGGCTCCTGCGGCACCAGAGGTTGCCCTCGTCAACTTCTCCATTGGCGTGCTCGACAGGCCGTTCTCGGGAACGATGAGCCCGCTGGCTCGACTTCTCGACTGGCTGTCTTGGACCCATGGGGTCTTGTTCGTCGTCAGCGCGGGCAACCACATGCACGAGGTCGACACCGGCACGCCATGGTCAGATTTGCAGGCGCTCGCGCCACAAGACCTCACGGCGGTCATCCTGCAATCGGTTGCCGCTGATACGCGGAACCGTCGAGTTCTGTCGCCGGCCGAGGCAATGAACGCGCTCACGGTTGGTGCGCTGCACGACGACGAGGACACCGCGACGCCCGCAGCAACGCGCTTTGACCCGGTGCCTGCGGGATACCCGAGCCCGTTGAATGCTCACGGTCTCGGCTACCGCCGCTCGGTCAAGCCGGACCTCCTTGTGCCGGGTGGGCGCCTCCAGTTCGACCCCCCCATCCAGAACCAGGGGACGCGGCTTCGGCCGTTACGGATCGCTGCATCGCCCGGCATGCAGGTGGCGGCACCGGGCACACTCGCCGGGGATCTCAGTCACACCGCGAAGAGCCGAGGCACCAGCAACGCGGCAGCGCTGTTGAGCCGCGTCGGCGCTTTCTTGGCGCCGGTCATTTCGGAGCTTCGACAAGGCGATGGCGCCACCGCTCTTGCTGACGTGCCCGACGGAGTCCTCATCAAGACGCTGCTCGCCCACGGCGCTCGCTGGGGAGAGCTGGGGAAGGCCCTACACGGTCACTTCGAAGCAATCGACAACGCCGACAAGCGGACGGAGCAGGTCACTCGACTACTGGGATTTGGCCGCCTTGAGATCGACGACGTTGCCGAGTGCTCGTCGACGCGCGTCACCGGAGTTGGCGGTGGAACCCTCGCGGCAGATGAAGGTGCAGAGCATCGGTTCCCGCTGCCTCCCTCGCTGAGCGGTAAGCGCGGCTGGCGACGGCTCACCGTGACGCTCGCTTGGTTCACGCCGGTCAACCCGCTGAGCTACAAGTGGCGCAAAGCGCATCTCTGGTTTGAGACGCCGAAGTCGAAGCTGAAGGTGAACCGCGTGGGGCCCGACTGGCAGACCGCACAGCGGGGGACGCTGCAACACGACACGTTCGAAGGCGAGTCGGCGGCCGCGTTCGTCGACGGTGAAGACATCGTCGTGCGTGTGAGCTGTCGCGAGGACGCGCCCGGTCTTGAAGGGTCGGTGCCCTACGCGGTCGCGGTGACCCTTGAGGTCGCCGACGACATCGGCGTCGACATCTACACCGAGGTTCGCGAGCGAGTGCGGCAGCGTCTGCAGGTTCAGGCAGGCAGCGCACCGTGACTCGGGGAGCCCTCGCGTGCTCCGAGGGCTCGCCCAGGCCAGGTGCGCGTGAAGGTCATCGCGTCGGCCCTGAACCCGGCCGAAGAGAAAGTGATCGGCGGAGAATTTGCCGGCCGGTTCCTGCACGTGCGGACCAATCCGCTGGTGCTCGGTTGGGACGTCGCAGGCACGGTGGATGCTGTTGGCGACGGCGTTACGGACATCCAACCAGGCGTCGCAGTGTGGGGTCACCTGGCCTATTCGACGTCGCAAAAGCAGGGCGCCTTTGCCGAGTTCGTGACGCTCCCGCGTGACGCCGTGGCCGTCGTGGGCAAGGCGTTCGCTTATCTGGTCTGGGGTGTGCGCGACGAGGACCACGCCATCGTGGGAACCAACTTCGATCCCCCCGCGGTCCGCGTCGGCACCTACAAGAAGAAGCTCAAGGACTACCGCGAGAAGGAGCGGGCCCTGTGGCGGATCTTCGACCAGACGCCCTTCGAAGATGGCATCGCGACTGAGCACGCGACCGGCGACGATGTGCTCCGCCTGCTGGACTACCCGGCCTACTTCGACCTGTTGGAGCGGCCACTGCCGGCGAACCGCGAGGGCATTCTCGAAGCTCTGGTCGACGACCGCATGATCCGGAGGAACGACGCCGGCGCCTGGGACATCACGAACCTCGGCGCGATCCTGTTCGCCAAGCGGCTCGATGCCTTTCACGGACTGCGGCGCAAGGCGATGCGGGTCATCCAATACCGCGGCAACGACCGCACGGAAACGCTCAAAGAGCAGGAGGGCGGCAAGGGCTACGCCTGCGGCTTCGAGGGGCTGATCGGCTACGTCAACGGCTTGCTGCCGTCCAATGAGGTGATCGGGCAGGCGCTGCGCCGCAAGGTGCCGATGTTCCCCGAGTTGGCCATCCGCGAGTTGGTTGCGAATGCGCTCATCCATCAAGACTTCTTTGTGACCGGGGCGGGCCCGATGGTGGAGATCTTCGACGACCGCATCGAGATCACCAACCCCGGCGAGCCGCTGG
>Ga0163146_10004418_pt1 | contig 17057 bp, 20 predicted proteins | sample OliLakLV19MP7G1_FD_148648 | JGI IMG/M metagenome (GOLD analysis project Ga0163146, IMG submission 148648) | Freshwater microbial mat bacterial communities from Lake Vanda, McMurdo Dry Valleys, Antarctica - Oligotrophic Lake LV.19.MP7.G1 | ecosystem: Environmental > Aquatic > Freshwater > Lake >...
CAGGTCTCCCGCACCGGCGAGGCCACGCTCGCGCTCACCGAACGCCGCAGCACCGAGCAGCTCCGCCTCTGGCCCTGGCTCCTCGCCCTCGCGCTCATGCTTGTGCCGTTCGATATTCTTGTTCGCAGGCTCGGTTGACGACGCCGCGGCATCTCCGCGTGAGCTCAGCCCCCCCGCTTCTCGCCCACGGCCAACTCTGCAAGCACCGCATCGCGTGTCGCCCGGTGGCGAAACTCAAACATCTTCCGCAGCTTTCGGCGAACATGCCACCCCGCCGCCCGCTCGCCCACCCAGCCAAGCGGCAGGGCATACTCAATCCGGTCTTCAAGCACGCACCTGCCCGGCCCCGTCGCCCGAACGATGTGCCGGTGCACCCACGAGGCAAACGGCCCCGACACCTGCTCATCAGTAAACTCTCCGCCCTCCGGGCCGCGATCGATATAGTCGCGATGCCGCGCCACCCACCGCAGCTTCAAAGGACCCATCCGCATGACCAGCACCGCCGTCTCGCCATCACCGAGCGATGCGGGCGCCTTCTCAACCTCCACCCGCTCCCACGGCGGAATCAGCGCTTTCAGCGCACCCGGCGACCGATGCCACGCGAACACCGCCTCCGCGCTCGCTCCGATCTCCGAACTGGATGTGAATGTCGGAATGCTGCACCTCCTAGAGGATGGTATCAGGATTCGAGACAGGACCCTCCAGGCCCTTTCTCATACTGATGCGCTGCATTGCCAACTCGGAATGCTGGGACCACTTGTTGGTGCACGAGAGGTGGCTCCACCGCAGCTCGGGCGTGATTGAGCACATGTACCGCCGCACGCCCTGTTGGACTCGTCGTCGAGCTCAATGGGCTCCTCTCAGAATCCACCAACATCTACGACCCAGCCACCAGTTTCCGCGAGGCCCAGCGTGTGCTCCGCGAGCAATGGCGCCTGGCCTATGCAATCGGCACCCAGAACTACCGCAGTTCTGCGGAGCCGGCGTTCACCTCCAGATGAACTGCGCCTGCCTCGATATGGATGGCATCACTGTCGGCGCGGCGGGGATAGCTTGAATCAAGAATCGAAACCGCCCCTACTCCCTACGACCAACTTGTTCAGGCTTGCAGATCGTGCGCCCGCTGCCCCAGCATGGGCAATCCCAGAGGCTGCGAACATCCGTCTACTTGCGCACACCTCAAATGGCGAGGCGAGCAACTCTCGTCTTGCAAACCACGGCTCTTGGTCGTCGGTCAAGATCCTGCTGGTTTGGAGAAATGCTCGGTCGAGTTTCCTTCATGGCTGCCCGGGAATAATCCGACCAACCAAAACCTTCGAACGCTTCTGGAGGCGACTGGGCTTGAGCCGAGCGACGTGCATCTGACGAACGCCGTCGCCCGCCACAACGCGCAGTGTGTGCTCTCAGCGAGTGCTTCGCACCCTATCGGGATTTCACTCGAGATAGTCCACCATCTACACCCAACACCTGACCTGTGATCCAGTCGTTGTCTGGATTCAGCAGAAGCATAATCACCCGCGCGACGTCGGCTGGTTGTCCGATCCGCCCCATTGGGTGCATCGCGACCGATGCCTTCAGGGCACCCTCGTTCTCGGTGATCCGCCGGGCCATTGGCGTGGCGACGAGCCCGGGTGAAACCGCATTGAAACGGATGCCAGCCCCCGCGTACGTTGCCGCGGCCGCACGCACAAGCCCCTCCACTCCCGCCTTCGCCGCGGCGATTGCCTCGTGATTCGGTAGTCCGATCCCCGCCGCGCACGACGACATCAGCACCACGCTCCCGCCGGTGCTCTTCATGTGCTTGCCCGCCGCTCTCGTGAGCGCGAATGCCGTGCGAAGATTCAGCGCGATGGTCTCGTCAAAGTCCTGCATCGTCGTCAGATGCGCCGGCTTGAGCAGGATCGACCCAGCCAGATTCACCGCTCCGGTTATGCCGGGGTGGGTTTGAAACACCGCGTCTACCGCGTCAAAGTCCCGCGCGTCCACAACAGCCGTCTGACCCGCGCATGTCGCGGCCACTTCCTTGAGCGCGTCCAGTGTCCGGCCCGCGAGAACCAGAGACCAGCCGTCACGATGGAGCAGCTCTACGAGCCTTCGACCGATACCCCCTGCTGCACCGATGACGAGACACTTTTGATCCTTCATAATGTATCTTTCCTTGTTTGTGGGACGGGTTGTGCCCGGCTCATCCCAATGCCACATGCCTATCTCAACAACACGAGAGCAATGATCCCCCGAACGCTCCAAGCAATCGTCCGCAACCAGTTTGAAGCCACGAGCCGGTGCCACACTGCTCTGTCGAAGCCCAATGCCAGCCTGGCGTGCAGGGGAACCTGCACGGCACAGGTCGAGACCCAAATGAGAGCGAGAAGAGCCAAGCCGATCCATCCCATCGGCATGCCGACGAACTGTGCGTGCGGCGTTAGGACGAGCAGCAGCGCAGAACCAGCTTCCAAGAGCATCACCGGCCCGACAATCAATGTCGTTCGCCGCTGGTGGGCTTTCTCGAATGCCGGACATGCGTCGGCAGTGACCACTCCCATCATCGGGTAATGCACGATCTGGACGAACCAGATCAGTCCGACCATGAACCACGTCGCGCTGGCATGGGCTATCGGGATCAATGCTACTAGTTGATCGGGCACGCCAACTCCTTGAGGTTCGGGCGATCGGCCGCGGTGGCATGGCGGTATGCGCGAACCACGCGGCCACGATGGATCACGAATGCCCCAGGCATCTGAAAACCGTCGCCCTCAAGTTTGCCGATGCCGTGCCCCCGCAAAGCGGCAAGCACACCACCGAACCAGACACGCGGACCAAAGAGCTGGAGGAACGATCCGCGCCCTAGCTCCATGGCCCGGTACAGCAGCCGATCGGTATCCGCGAACCAGGTCGCTGAGGTGAGTCCATGCTGCTGGCCGAGTGCACGAAGCCCCTCGGACGACGCCGTCATGCCCACCACCGCAAGGCCCACACCAGCCTTCTCGATATCGGCTTGCTGCCTCGCGAGATCGGAAAGCGTCTGCTTGCAGAATGCGCAGCCAGAATGTCGGAGTAGCACCACGAGTGTGTGCCGATCGTCCGTTAGAGCGCGAAGCGCTCGGCCTTGGTCATCGCGCAGCCCATCCAGCGCCGCGTCGAGAGAGACCTCCCCAGCGGGCAGCGATGGCTGCGCAACCCGCGCGGCGTGCCACAGGATCATCGAAAACGGAATCCACCACAACAGGTCGTTCGTGAGGATCGTCACGCCCATCGACCACGGGAGCTGGCCTCGCATCGCCGCGTCGACAAAGCCGATGGGACCAAACATCTTTCCCAGCAGGCCCACCAGCACGATCGGCCAATGTCGCACCGGATCCCGAGCGGCGATCAAGTAGCCCAGCCCATACACACCCACGATCATCCCAATGCACGCCCACAACTGCGGCCACAACTCCGTGGTCGGTGGCGACACACCCAACATCTTCAGCGTCCAGATCGGCGCAAGGACCATCGCGGCCCCCCACACAACGTTGTAGGCACCAGCGGCCACGAGCCAGCGACGCATCCACGCCTGGTTCAGAGTTGTTCGCGGAATGTCACTGGCCACGGTTACTCCTCGATGCCTGTAGCGCCGAGATGGTCGCATCATGCCGATAATCAAACATCCGTTTCAGTTTCTTCCGCGCATGCCAGCCCGCAATCAGCTCTCCGAGCCGCCCCAGCAGAATCGCATACTCGATGCGATCCTCAAGCACGCAGCTCGCTGGTCCCGTCGCCCGCACCATGTGCCGATGTATCCACGACGCGAACGGACCGGATACTTGCCCGTCGGTGAACTCGCCCCCTTCCTCGCAGCGATCGATGAAGTCCCGGTGCCGCGCGACCCATCGCAACTCCATTGGGCCGATGTGCAGCACGAGCACAGCGAGCGCCCCGTCGACCAACGATGCGGGTTGCTGCTCGACGGTCACTTGCTCCCAAGGCGGAATCAACTCTTTGAGCGCGTCGGGAGACTGATGCCACGTAAAGACGTCGTGCGCACTTGCTTGAATCTCCGAACTCTTCGAAAACGCCGCTATAGTGCACCTCCTCCAAACGCTGGCTCGTCCTAGCGTATTCGACGTGCACCGTGTTCAGATGCCTTTCGAGTCGAAACCTGTGCCCACGGATACGCAGACACAGACGATCGCGAGGTTCTTCGCCCACTCCGACGCGATTCCTGACCACCAGTGAATCCAAACAGATGCCGTGGTCGAACCCGCTTTGCTGAGGAGTTTCGCATGCAGTATCTTCTCGCCATCGTATCCGCACTGTCTCTGTGCTCCGTCGCCGCGGCACAGCCCGTCAACATCGAGTTCGAGAACGGCGTCGCCGGTTGGCGCATCGTGCTGGATGGGGTCATGGGCGGACGCTCGACGGGGCGCGTGACACAACCCGAAGCGGGCATCCTCAGGTTCTCCGGCGAGCTGTCGCTGGAGAACAACGGCGGATTCTCGCAGATGCAGACAACGGTGCCCGAAGCGTCACTCAAGGACGCCATCGGCATCGAAGCGAGAGTCCGCGGTGACGGCCGGACGTACCAGTTTGATGTGCGCTGCTCGGACGTCCGCATGATGGCCGGGAGTTTCCAGACCAAGTTTGACACCGTAGCGGGCGAGTGGGTCACGCTCCGGCTGCCCTTCGAGCAGTTTCGTCTCCACAGCTTCGGCCGTCTTGTCCCCAACGCACCGAAGCTCACCCCGGCGCTCGTGGAGTCGATCGGCGTGACCCTTGCAGACAAGAAGCCCGGGGTCTTTCAGCTTGACGTCGATTTCGTCCGGGCAATCAGCCCCGCAGAGGGAGCGCCTGCGGCAGACTCGACCTTGGCGGCAGTCGCGAAGACCGCCGACCTGACGACGCTTCTCTCGCTCATCGAAGTCTCCGGCCTTCAACTGCCAGCCGACGGCCGCGTCACAGTCTTCGCTCCGACCAACAAGGCCTTCGCGGCGCTTCCTGCCGAGACAGTAAAGTTCCTCACAAGCGAGGATGGGCGGCCGACGCTTCGGACGATTCTCAAGCATCACGTGCTTCCCATGGCCCTCGATTCAGGTTCGCTTCTGCAGCGCCGAAACGTTCTTGCGCTGTCGGGCCAGAACCTTGCCATCGATGGAGAAGGGCTGACCATCGCGGGCGCATTGTTCGTGAAGACGGATGTCCAGTTCGACAGGGGAATCGTGTACGTGATCGATCGCGTCATGATGCCTGAAACTCGCTCCGTCGCCGAGATCGTGAGCCAGGATCCGAGACTTTCCACACTCCTCACGGCGGTCACGACGGCGGGCCTTGCCACACAACTCGGAAGTGAGAACGAGGGGCCGTGGACCGTGCTGGCTCCGTCCAACGACGCGTTCTCCGCTCTGGGCGAAGAACAGATCAAGGCACTGATGGCCGATCCGTCCCAGTTGGCAAATGTACTCGGTGCCCACATGATCCCCAGCCGGATCATGCGCAGCGACATGATCGCCCAACGATCCGCTCGGACGCTGCTCGGCCGCGATGCGGTCTCCTTCTCGCTGATTGACGGACACATCAGGGTGGCTGGCGCGGGCATCATCACGGGCAACATCGAAGCGTCGAACGGTGTCATCCACATCATCGATCGCGTGATCGTTCCTGATCCGTCGGCCGCCAAGAACGTGCCCGCGGAAGGGATCAAGGAGTCTGCGTTGGGCGTTTCGGGGCTTGTGGAACTGGCGATCGAACGAGGCGTCCCGATCTTCAATGATGGCAAGCCAGAAGCGTGCGCTGCCATCTACGAGGTGACGATCGCCGCGATCATTGATCTGGCGTCCGACGCTGTGGGAAACGACGCTGTTGAGCGGCTGCGCCTGGCGCTCGCGGAAGGCCAAGCCGAGAAGGATGCTACGAACAGGGCGTGGATCTTTCGTCGGGCGATGGACCGCGTGTACCTGGAGTCGAGCCGACAAAGTCCGCGTTGATCGTCTTGGAGGTTGCGACATCAGGCAAATGCCCACCAGCCCATCACTCGCGAGCTATTCGAGCCTTAACGCAGAGACGGGCGCGACTCCGAACCTCAAAGGAGCATCGATGACCGCCCTGCGACATCGGCGGCAATGCCCTTGCGGCCCGAAAGTTGCGAGCGGCGGCTTCTACCCGCGGATCCCCGCCTTTGCTGCCGCCGCGCACGTCTTTGAGCAGTACTTCACACGCTCCCAGTCTCGCTCCCACTTTTTTCTCCAGGCGAACTCTCGCTTGCAGTATGCGCAGGGCTTGGTGGGCAGGTGGTGATTGGGCACGAAACGATCCTTCGGCGACGGTAACGAACTCCGCTCTCTATCGTACGATACACTTTAATGCCGCGTGCTTCCGCTTTCTCCTCGAAGCGCCCTCCGCCCCAGCCCGCCCGGGCACGACTGGTCATTTTGTTCGGAGACCAGCTCGATCTGGATGCCGCCCTCATCCGCTCGCTTGGAACAGACGACACCGTCCTCATGATGGAAGTCGCGACCGAGTCGCTTCATGTCCCCAGCCACACGCAGCGGACCGCCCTCTTCCTGTCGGCCATGCGTCACTTCGCCGCCGAGTTGACCCGGCGAAAGGTCCGAGTCCGATACGTCACCCTTGACGACCCCGAGAACACTGGCGCGTTCGAGACGGAGATCTCGCGTGCCGCCGCAGCGCTCAAGCCATCCGAGATCGTCTGCACGCACCCGGGTGAGTGGCGCGTGATGGCGATGCTCGAAGGCGTCCGCGACTCCACCGGCATCCCGCTCACAATCCTGCCTGACGAGCACTTCCTTACGACCCCTGAAGAGTTCGCCACTTGGGCCAAGGGCCGCACCGCGCTCACGATGGAGTTCTTCTACCGCGAGCAGCGCCGCAAGACCGGCTACCTCATGGAAGGTACGGGCAAAAGCGCCAAGCCCGCCAGCGGCGAGTGGAACTTCGACAAGCAGAACCGGCTGCCCCTCGGCAAGCAAGGCCCTAGTCCGCGGCCGCGTCCGCCGATGACTTTCAAGCCCGATCACATCACCCGCACCGTTTTCGCGGCCTTAAACCGCGTACTCCCCGACCTGCCCGGCGTCGCAGACTCCTTCGCATGGCCTGTCACCCGTGAACAGGCTGTGGCCGCGCTCGACGATTTCATCACGCACCGTCTCGCCCAGTTCGGTCCCTTCGAGGATGCGATGTGGACCAGCGAGCCAACGCTGTTTCACTCCACGCTTTCCAGTTCGCTCAACCTCAAGCTCCTCAATCCGCGCAAGTGCTGCGAGCGGGCCATCGAGGCGTACGAGTCCGGCAAAGCCTCGCTGCAATCCGTCGAAGCGTTCGTGCGGCAGATCATCGGCTGGCGCGAGTTCATCCGCGGCGTCTACTGGCTCGAAGGCCCCACATACGCCGATCGCAACGGGCTCGACCAGCACGGCGAACTACCAACCTTCTACTGGACGGCCGACACCGACATGGCGTGTATGAAGGCGTGCGTCGGTCAGGTGCTGGATACCGGCTTCGGACACCACATCCAGCGGCTGATGGTCACCGGCAACTTCGCACTCATCAGCGGCGTCCACCCCCGGGCCGTGAGCGACTGGTACCTCGGCATGTTCGTCGACGGAGTGGACTGGGTCACGCTCCCCAACGCGCTGGGAATGGTCATGCACGCCGATCGGCGCAAGGGCGCAGCCAAAGGCATTACCGGCCTGGTTGGCACGAAGCCTTACGCGGCCAGCGGCAAATACATCGAGCGCATGAGCAACTACTGCACCACCTGCCGCTACGACCCGGCCGAGCGCAGCGGCCCTTCGGCTTGCCCCGTCACGGTCTTCTACTGGGACTTCCTGATCCGCACCCGCGAGCAACTGGGCCACAACCAGCGGATGGCGATGATCCTCAAGAACGTGGACCGAATGACCCCGCAGTTCCGCACGCAGATCACCATCGACGCCGACATGCTCCGCAAGAAGCTCGGAATCGTCCGGGATGACCGCGGCCAGGCTTGAACCGCGTGACTGGTTGAACATGATGGAGCGTGTAGTGGTTCAGTCTGATGGAAGAAACACCCAAAGGGCCGGCCTGCCGCAGTTGCAGTGTACCGCTCTCCCCAGAAGCCCCAGGCCCGAGGCGCTGAGGAACACCGATGTGCGGGCCGCGTCGAGGAAACCGCGTCGGCGCTTTGCCAGTGGGCCTTCGATCCGATTGCGAACGGCCGGAATGGGATGGAAAATCATCTCCACTCCTGCGGGACGCTCTGGCTCCCGGTCTTGGAACGCATCCAGACACTGAACGGCATCGTTGAGTGCGCCCACATCAACGCCGGATGCCTGCAACGCGGCGTCCACCTCGATGACACCTGCTCGTGATGGGGTTGGAAGCGTCAGCAGCCCGAGAAACGACCAGAGTGTAAACCAGAGACTGAACGTGATGACCCCCTCACCGGTTCCCACCTTTTCCGCACCCACCAGAAAGGCAGCCAGTGCGATGCCGATCCATGTGAAGACCAGCGCCAGCACGCGTCCACGCAACCATGCTCCGGTCCGTACGGCAAGTCTTCGCCTTTGTGTCACCACTTGGAGACTTTGCTCGGTGAGTTCGTCGATCCAGCGGGCTGGAAGGATCACCTCACGCGGCCGAATCACACCCGTGTAGCCACCAGTGAATCCCTCGTCGGCGCTCTCGATCACCCGTATTGATGGAAGCTTGTACTCACCGTGACCGGTGTTGACAATCTTCTTGCATTCTTTGAGCGATGCAATCATTCTGGCCAGAGGCTTGCGGATCATTAGCAGCACGACGGAGACCAGTACGCCGGTTGCTATCGTGCCGATGAGACCGAAGTATCGCCCGGCGAAAAACAGCGCGACACCCGAGGTCAGCAACAGCACGGCGTGCAGAGATGCTCCACGGAGCAGGTTCTGGATAAACCGCCCAGCCGACGGGTGTGCCCTGCCGAAACGCTTGGGCAGCAGGTATCCGCCGAACAGGTCGAAGGGGGCCTGCGCGATCGCGTAGGCAAGAACGAATGCGAGCAGCATGAGTATCTGACTGGCGGGTGATTCGTCGAAGACCCTCGCAAGCCGATGCGGCACATCGAGGATAAGCGAGGCCGTGGCTAACACGACCATGCTCCCCACCCCGCTGATACCCAACCAGAGCCGAGCCCGCCCGTAGCCCGTCGGCTTCGTCTGCCCGGACTCCCAAGGTTGCTCTTTGAGTCGATGCGCTTCCGCCTGTCGCTTGATCCCTCGGAGCAAACCTCCGAACACCACGTTGTGGAGAGGGAGCACGCTGTACCAGTAGAGGATTCCGAGGATGCCCTTGGGCCTGAATCGAGCCGTCATCGTGAGGGCGGTCCCGATCTCGCCAGTCTCGGGCGCGATCGCAAAGTTCAGCGTCGCTGTTCCCGGCAGCTTCATCTCCGCGAGCAAGGAGAGAGAGCGTCCCCGCTCGACGCCGATCACCCGCCAGAAGTCCAGCGTCTCGCCAAACTCGACCCGATCCGGGTCTCGACGACCTCGACGGAGGCCGGGACCGCCTACCAATGTGTCCATCCAGCCGCGGATCCGCCAGAGCACATCTCCGGCATACCACCCGTGCCCGCCGCCGATCCGGGACACGGCGTGAAACACCTCTTCTGCCGATGTACGAATGACGATGGACCGCTCGTCGATGAAGACGGTGCCGCCCGCCCACTCCGGGTCACCCGGAACCGGGCCCGCCACGGACCAGCGTGTATCGACCGAGTTGCCGCTAACCTGCTCCAATGCCTGACTGATCGCCTCGCGAACCCCCAATGCTCTATGCGGCATCAGGCGCTGCACTTCGTCGTTGGTCACCACGACACGATTCCGCAGTCCCTCGGCCAGCGGTCGCGCGATCCTGTACGAGACGGGGGTTACCAGGCTTATCCATCCCGAACTGAGCCGGGGCGTGAGGATCGGCAGCGGGATGATCACCCGCCGGCGGAGTCCCAACTCCTCCGCCATGATGCACATCAGTTCGCGGTACGGCAGAACATCCGCCCCTCCAATTTCGAGCGTCATGCCCGCCGTCTCCGGTACCGACAGGCATCGAACGAGCCAGTGAAGCACGTCCGCGATCGCGACCGGCTGCGACTCGGTCTTGACCCACGATGGGGTGACCATGACGGGAAGCCGCTCAACCAGGTATCGCAGGATCTCGAAGGATGCCGACCCGGACCCGATGACCATCGCCGCCCTGAACACCGTCACTCGGACACCGGTAGCCGCAAGAACTCGCTCGACCTCACGGCGCGAGCTCAGGTGCTCGCTGAGACCGTTGCCGACCTCTCCAAGACCGCCGAGATAGATGATTCGTTGCACGCCAGCCGCAGCGGCTGCTGCGGCGAAGTTCGCCGCCAGAGTCAGGTCGCGCTTGGCGTACTCCTTGCCGCTACTCTCCATGGAGTGAACGAGGTAGTACGCCGCCGAGCACCCCGTGAGCTGGCGTGTCAGTACGGAGATGTCGGAGAGATCTCCCTGCTCGACAGTGAGATCAGAATGTGACCTCCACGGCCTATCGGCAATCTTCCTTGGCTCGCGGACGATGCACTGAACACGGAAACACGCATCGAGCAGCAGCGGAACAAGTCGACCGCCGACATAGCCCGTGGCTCCCGTCACCGACACGAGAGATTTGACGACGTCCGACTGCGTCACACAGCCTTCCTCGCTGCACTCCAGCTCGGGAGCAGGAGCCGTAGGAGGAACGACTGTGGGCCAAACGTCACAGCCGGCAACCGGCCAACTCGCACTTTCAACGGCACTTTAATCATGCTTGAAACGCGCGTCAAACCGGCAGGAAGCCGCGAAAAGGTCGAACGGAGCTTCAGAGCAACAGAGAGAGTTGGGAGCTCAAGCGTGAGTGCACGCTCATCGCCGCTCAGAAGCCATGGCCGACCGTCCACCGTTCCGGCGATACGGCCGACCAGAATCAGTTTGGGCGAGCACCCAGGTCCTTCGTACGGATCTTCACCGTGCCGCTCAAGACCCACTCGGCGTGCTCTGCCTTGGACCCAGTGCCGCTTGGAATCTTGATCCGCATGTCCGCGAACTCGTACGTGATCTCAGCGTTGCGGCCGGTCAAACGGTCATAGAGACCAATCGCCAGGTCCGGCCACGAGTTGGTCTGAACAGGGTCGGCCATTGTCGGGATCCTTTCGGTTCAAGCGGGGCGTGTGGAGCAGATGTGATTACTCTACGGTTTGCGAAGGCGGAACGCGCGGATCGGACAAGATACCGCATCGAAACAGAAAGCGTTCTGCTGCGATGACTTCGTCTCCGGTGAGGTCGCAGAAAACCCTGGGTTGATCGGCTGTTCCAAAGCTTGACGATGGCATCATTCCGGCGTGCACCCGGCCCATTTCCGTCAGGCCCGCGGGCACAGAGTTCACGACATCCAGAAGGCGATCCGTGGGAATGGCGATCCCGTTTTGCATGCTTGAGAGTTCGCTCTCCGCGCGGGGACGGATTCACGGCCAGTCAGACGTGGCACACACGCAGCGCACTCTCCGCCAGTGAAGCCGCGACGCTCAAGTGTCACATCGTCTGTGCGCGGGATCCGCTCCATCGAGCCCTCTGGCGAGCGGTCAGAACGGCTCCACTCCGGGGCGGCCGCGACGAAGTTCAGTCACTTGCTCTCGGGCACCCACTGTGCCGCCGATCACAATCGCGGCGCTGATGAGAACCAGGTTCTTGATGATGTACTGCCCTTCAAGAGTTGGAGCCCAGGGCACGTGCACAAAGCAGACGTCCGAAAGAAGCACCAGCGGGAGGAATGTGCCCGGCATTTGAAGAGCCAGGAGGGCAATCGATACGCGGATGAGCGGTCGCCAGAGCATGCACACACCGATAGCGACTTCCCACCATCCGAGGAATGGAATGAACCAGAGAGGGTCCACCCAGTACACCGTTCGCTCAACGAGCTCGTTCGCGGAACTCACGCCGAGCGGCTTGAGCAGACCGAACCAGATGAACACGATGGCGACCGAAACCCGCAGAAAGGTTACGCCGTGGGCTCGCATCCATGAGGCGATCGCTCGATCATTCCGTGCGAGTTGAAGAGCGGTGAGTCCCATCGAAATAGGGTTCGATGGATTCAGGGATTTAGATGCCAGCCCATCAAGACCCGTCGGCTCTCTGCTTGTGATCCGTGGTGAGTTTCCAAGCTCTCTTCGCCTGGAATCGAGCCGATGTACCCGGGAAACGTCCACCTACTTCCCCCGATGGGATACTTGGCCGACTGCGCCTCTCGCCGCCCTCGGACGTCGACGGTTGTTAGCCAGCTGCGAGCGAATCTCTCGGTCGCCTTGCTACGAATGCAAAGGCATGGGGAAGACGCAGCAACACCGCATTGTGTGCAACGTGCTCGTGATCGGAACAGGTGCAGCCGGAATCCGGGCCGCGATCGCGGCTGATGAGGCTGGATGCGATGTCGTGCTCGTCGGCAAACGCACCAGATCAGATCCGCACACCGTGCTTGCGGCGGGTGGGATCAACGCCGCACTCGGGACGGTCGACCCGCAAGACTCCTGGGAACAGCACTACGTCGACACGATGCGCGAGGGGTATGGGCTCGGCGATCCCAGGGCGGTTGAACTGCTGGCCCGGGAATCACCCGACGCCGTCCGTGAACTCGAATCGTGGGGATGTCCCTTTGCGAGGACCGTCGAAGGCAAGCTGGATCAGCGATTCTTCGGCGCCCACAAGTACCGGCGGACGTGCTACGCAGGCGACTATACGGGACGAGCGATCGTTCGAACGCTCGTTTCTCGTCTGATGCAGACGGACGTCGCCGTCGTCGAGCAGATGTACATCGCTGAACTCCTGGTGCGCGATGGGCGTTGCTTCGGCGCCGTTGGCTTCGACCTCTCGACCGGGGATCAGACGGTCTTCTGTGCCGACGCCGTGGTGCTCGCGGGTGGAGGACATACGCGGATCTGGCGGAGGAGCTCCTCGCGTCGGGACGAGAACACCGGCGACGCCATGGCTCTCGCTTTCCGCGCCGGATGCTCGCTCGGGGACATGGAGTTGGTTCAGTTTCACCCCACGGGCATGGTCGCGCCGGAGGAATGGGCCGGCACATTGGTGACCGAAGCGGTTCGCGGCGAAGGCGGCTATCTCACGAACAGCAACGGCGAGCGATTCATGGAGCGCTACGACGCGAAGCGGATGGAGCTATCCACGCGTGACCGCGTGGCGCTAGCGAACTACTCGGAGATCTTGGCCGGCCGCGGCGGACCACACGGCGGGGTGTTCCTGGACATCTCTCACCGCCCAAAGGACTTCATCATCAAGAAGCTGCCCCGGATGTACCGGCAGTTTCTTGAATCGCAGATGCTGGATATCTCCCGCTCCCCGATGGAAGTTGCACCTACAGCTCACTATTCGATGGGAGGCGTGGTGGTGTCTGCTGAGACACACGCGACCGATGTGGATGGCCTCTTCGCCGCGGGCGAGGCGACCTGCGGCGTGCACGGCGCAAACCGTCTCGGCGGGAACTCGCTCGCCGAGACGCTCGTGTTTGGCCGGCGGGCCGGCGAAGCAGCAGCTCGCCTCAGCATCGAGACGGATGCCCAAGTCCGAGACCGCAACTCGATTCGCAGTGCGCTGGACCGGCTTTCGGATGTGATCCGGCCCGGGTCCGAGATGGCTCGGCCACTCCAGAGAGCGATCCGCGACCTGATGTGGGAGCACTGCGGCGTTGTGCGGTCGGAGGAGCCGATAAGGGCGGGGCTCACAAAGCTTGCATCCATCGCCGCAACAGTCGACCAGGTAGATGTTCGTCCATCGTCCGAGGGCTATCAGGATCTTGGCGTCGCTCTCGACCTTCGCGGTTCCATCATTGCCGCCGAAGCCACACTCCGGTCGGCACTTGAGCGGCGAGAGAGTCGCGGCGCTCACCAGCGGACCGACCACCCCGGCGTGCTCGGTTCTGGTCAGAACACTCGAGTGAAGTCCACGCCAGACGGCGGCATGGACATTCAGTCCGTGCCAGTGCCGAAGGCCACCGAGGGACTTCCGGACTGGGAGGCGGGTGATGAGTTGCTCGTGACCGGTCGGCTTCTCGAGTAGCGCTTCCGTTCATTTCCGGGTCCGGGTTTCCGCAAAGCCGCGGACCTCTAAGATCGTGGCGTATGACCGGACGCACTGACAGGCCAGTGGTGATCGTGGGCGCCGGGCTTGCAGGTCTGGCGTGCGCCCGAGCCCTGCGCCGCGAGTACTTGAAGGTGATCGTCTTGGACGCTTCCGACGGCGTCGGAGGTCGGGTGAGGACCGACAGGATCGAAGCGGATGGTGGCGCGTTCCAGATTGACCGGGGATTCCAGGTCTACCTGACCGCGTATCCCGAAGGGCAACGCGTTTTGCAGATTCCCGCGCTTGAGCTTCGGTCCTTCGTCCCAGGCGCTATGGTCCGATTCGAGGGGCGATTCTGGCGTATCGCGGACCCGCTCCGAGCGCCGTTGGCGCTGCTGGGCATGCTTCGATCGCCTCTGATGACCGCACGGGATGTACCCGCGATCGCGCTTCTCGATACATCGCTGCGGCTCGCCAGCGAGGCACGCTGCTGGAGCGCCCCGGAACAGACCACCGAAGAGCTCCTTCGCGGTGTTGGCATCAGCGTTCGTGCTATCGATCGCATCTTCCGGCCGTTCTTTGGCGGGGTGTTTCTCGACCGATCGCTCAAGACATCGGCCCGTAAGTTTCGATCGACGTACCGCATGTTCGCCAGAGGTCGAGCCTCGCTCCCCGCAGCGGGGATGCAGGCCATCTCGGGGCAGCTCGCCGACTTTCTCGATTCGTCGGCTCTGCGAACCGGGCATGTTGTGTCCTCCATTCGTCCGGGCGAGGTGACATTGACCTCCGGGGAGACTCTCCACGCCTCGGCGATCGTCGTTGCCACCGACGGCGGCACCGCGGCAAAGCTGCTGCCAGGGTTGCCGTCGCCGAGCTGGAAGGCGACGGCATCGCTCAGCTTCGCCGCCGATACACCCCCGTCGCGCGAGCCGATCCTCTATATCGATGGCGATGGAACCGGACCAGCCAACCATGTGGCGGTGATCTCCAACGTCCAACCACAATACGCTCCCCCGGGACGCTCGCTGATCTCCGCGTCGGTGGTCGCGCCGCATGATCCGTCGCTGCACGACTCGATCCTCGTACCAAGAGTTCGTTCGCAGTTGCGGGAGTGGTTCGGAGGCCAGGTGGATGACTGGCGACACCTCAGAACCGACTTCATTGAACACGCGCTGCCGAGCGAGGATGCCCCGGCATTGGCGATGCCGCGTCGATCCGTAATGACGAAAGCCGACCGCGTCTTCGTAGCCGGTGACCATGTCGACAACGCCTCGATTAACGGCGCTCTGGAGTCGGGACGCCGCGCGGCGGAGGCGGTGCTCTCATGTCGGTAGGTGGTCCCACATCCTCTCGCTCTGCCCGGGAATGGGTGGCCATCATGGTCGCCCACTTCACGAACACGCCGCTCGGATGGCCCTGCACAAATACACTGGGGAGATGAACGTGACCTCGTCGGGAGACAATCTGCGCGTCGCAGTGGTAGGGGGTGGAATGGCGGGGATGGCTGCCGCGCGGACGCTGGCGGATCAGAACGCCGACGTCATGGTCTTTGACAAGGGCCGTGGCCCGGGCGGTCGCATGAGCACCCGCCGTCAGGACGACCTGTGGTTCGACCACGGCGCTCAGTACTTCACGACAAAGGACGAGCGGTTCGAGCGGCTCGTTGAGAGCTGGGTGCACGATGGCATCGCCGGTCGATGGCGTGGCCGGATTGGGCAGATGAACTCCGTCGGCACCATCACCGAAACGTCGGATGATCGGGTGCGGTACGTCGGCATTCCTGGAATGAACGCGGTGGTGCGTCACCTTGTCGAAACACTTGGGGGCCACGGTGAGGTGCGATTCGGTGTCCGGGTCGTGACGACTCACTTCGCCGAAGGCCGCTGGTCCCTCAAGGACGACAAGAACACGGACCTTGGCATGTTCGACGCGGTCATCGTTGCATTGCCAGCACCCCAAGCCGCGGACTTGTTGATCGATTCTCCTAAACTTCGTGATCAGGCGCTCTCGGTCAGGATGCGGCCGTGCTGGTCAGCGATGGTGTCGTTTGACGCGCGCGTGCCAATCGATTTCGACGGCGTCTTTGTCAACCTGGAAAGCGGGCTCGACAGTGCTCCACTCTCGTGGGTCGCACGGGACTCATCAAAGCCCAAAAGGCCTCCGCGTGAGACATGGGTGTTGCACGCGTCGCCCGGCTGGAGCGAAGCGAACATCGAGCGGGACAAGGATGAGGTTGCCCACGAGTTGCTCAGAGCCTTCTTTGAAGCACTTCGCGTCCCGGCATCGCCGACCATCACGCTCAAAACGCATCGGTGGAGATTCGCGAACACGGACCAGCGAACAAATGAAGGATGTCTCGTTGATCGCGAGCGTCTTATCGCCGCGTGCGGGGATTGGGCACATGGCGGCCGTGTTGAGGGGGCGTATTTGAGCGGTGTCGCGGCGGCAGGAAGCGTGCTCAGCGAGGTGGTCCGACGTGCTCGCGAACGACCACAATCATGAAGAGTGATGCAATGTCAAAGCCGCGCTGTTCTCGCGAGTAACCAAACTTAGCCCACGATCGACGCCGAGCTTGCCAGCTCCTCCAGCAGCTTGAGCGCCACGGTGCCGGACATTCCAAACGGGTCGAGCCGCGGCTTCTCGGAGTACTTCAGCACGACCGCTGTGTTGACCTTGTCGAGGTCGACACGACCCATCCGCCAACCCGAGAACCGGCGTTCCGGGATTTCCGAGTAGTCTAGGAGGGTCACATCGATGTGCCGGTTGTCGTGGAGCACTTTACTGTAGAGCTGGTTCACCTCATCGCGCCCGCCCTCAAGCACCTGGATAAACACCCCCCCGTGGCAGACGCACAGGACGCCGGTCACTCCCGTTTCCGGGTTGTTCTTGCGGGATTGGGACAGGATGCTCGCGATAGTCTCGTTGGTGATCGGGTCCCGAGCTTTGCTCGCGTATAGGAGACGTACCAGCATGGTGATTCCT
>Ga0163146_10004419_pt1 | contig 17056 bp, 16 predicted proteins | sample OliLakLV19MP7G1_FD_148648 | JGI IMG/M metagenome (GOLD analysis project Ga0163146, IMG submission 148648) | Freshwater microbial mat bacterial communities from Lake Vanda, McMurdo Dry Valleys, Antarctica - Oligotrophic Lake LV.19.MP7.G1 | ecosystem: Environmental > Aquatic > Freshwater > Lake >...
GAATAGCGCCGTCTTTAATATAGAGTTTACTGTATTTATTCAGTTTTAATGTGCCGCCGTCGTTTACGTTTAACTGGCTGCCGCTTAGTAGTTCTAAATTTCCTTTGTTGTTGGTTGGGGTGTTGTCGTCGCCTAGTTCGAGAGTGCCGTTATCATTTATATTAATTATCGCACCGCAATCGTTTGTGTAAACTGTAAATGTGGAACCAGCATCCGGTGTTATATCGTAAGCTTCGTTTCCATATCCTGTGATATAATTTCCATTGATTTGTAAAATACCATCCTCTGCTATGGTCACAGAGTACAACTTCTTTTTAAAGCTATTGCCGAAGTTGTAATTTGTTTCTAAGGATGCATCTATCGTTACCGGAAGGCTGATTAAATCATTTTCTCCTTTGAGAATTTGGTCAAGCATCCATGCAGTGTTTCCGTCATCACCATCTGCTGCTGCAGTAAATTGAACATGGTTCTCGTTATTTGTTTGTGGCGCGTAATATGCTTCAAAAGGGTAATTTGCATCGATTTCATCAGGTTCAATATTTAATTCCACATCATAATTCAAATCAGTTGTATTTATATCCAAAGTACTAATTGTTGAATTAAATCCAAAAAAGTCATTTACAGTCAATTCCAAATCTGGTAGAGGCGGATATAAAACAAATTCCGGTTCTATTGTTATTTGTTGTTGTAAACGCGTTCTTCTGCTACCGGGTGCTGTATCTCTAAGCGGAAACCCTTCAACCACCTGTAAAGAATAATTTGTTATCTTAATGCCTAAGAAATCAATTTCACCATGAAAAAACCTTGTACCTCCGGGATATTAATCACTAGGCAGAAACCATGCAGTTGCATTAACTTCACCAAGGTAAGCTGTGAAGGTACCTATGAAAGGTGCATCAACCGTTACACCAGCAATTTGTTGGTATAAATCTACTAAAATATCACCCGGCTCTATGCCGTCCTGTGATGTACCGGTTTTATTACCATTTGCAACTGCTACTTTTCGCAAATTATTTGGATAACCGTCGGCATCTAAACTGAATAATTCGGTATAAAAATTTGTTCTTTCTATGTGCGATTTATCAGGTTCAGTTCCTTGAATATGTGGTACTAATAACTGCTCAGAAGCAGGCCTTAATAGAGCCTGAAATTGAAATTGCAAATTATCATATTCCGGCGAATCTTCTGCAGTTGCGTTATAGGCAAATAAGCCGAAATGTTGCAAGCCCAATGGCAAATTAGATCCTTTTGCTCCAGAGTCAAACGGAATAAACAATCTTGTGCAATGTAAAATATTATTGCTTTCCATGTAGGTTAATGCATATCGCGCAATTTGACCTCCCATACTTGCACCTATAATAACTGTTTCTTCTGCATCTGAGGATTTATTGGCATTAACCCAGGTTAGCAATTCCACTAATGCAAAAGCATTGCGTTGCATATAATCATCACCACTTTTGTAATCAAAGTATATAACATCATACCCGGCATCCCATAAACTTTGAAAAAAATCAAGTGCGAAATCAAATTCAGGAGTCCAAGGGTACGCAAAGCCTCTTTCAAGGTCAAATATTTGTTCATAGGCGATATCAATCCAACCATTCATGCCATATTTACAATCGTCTGTATTTGTTATATAGTTTGCATACCCGGGATCAAGTTCGGGTAGAAAAATGAGCGGTTTTTTTATCTCCGTATGTTTCATTCCACCAGAATTTCCATAAGTTAAGGTATATTTTGCTATACCATAAGCCTCAGTTTCCGTTTCATCATCGGGATAAGGAATGGTGGCGGTAATATCAGCAATTATATCATTCGGATATTCTTCCGGATCGGGGCAAATATCAGCCATTTTAAATTCAAAAGTTGATTCAAATAATTTTAGGCCTGCATACATTTTAAGGGTGATAGTATTTGTGTCAAGGTTAGAGTAATTTATGATTATTGTGTCTCCCCAGTTTACCTTACGAAATCCAATCCCGTCAGCAAAATCACATTTTATAGAATCAATTTCAATTGCATTATTTGTAAAATAATACTCCTCGTTAAAAACAAATTTTGCATTGCTACTATAACTTAAACCAAATGCTGCCGAAGCATTAAATATCGTTTTTTCCAAATAAGGTGATTCCTCACGCTCGGTTACATCAAAAAATTGATTATTGTTCGTAGAAATTAAATTACTATCCACTGCATAATATTTAAACTGATTATAGTCGAAATTTAATATAAAAACCGGTATTACATCCTGTGCCCTATTGTGCACTAATAAAGATTTAACACTATCATCAGAAATAAAACCGGCTGTATTAAAAGAACCAAAACGCATGGATTTATAAATAGATTTCCAGGTGATAAAATTTGTAATTGTATCATTTATTGGTTTATAATACCTTATTTTTGGTGTTACAGCAATTGATTTATCTAAAATACCTGTCGGAATATATTGCAAATCAAGCTCCATAAAGGCGGAATCTATTTTTATGCGGATATCAATGCTATTATTTTGAGAATAAATACGAGAATATAAGTTGCATAAAAGAACAATTAATAAAAGTTTGTATGTTTGCATGGCGTGGGTTTTATTGTTAGTTAATAGTTAATAGTTAATATAAAATTTCAAAATATGTAGTGTCAAAAGATTGTGTATTTACATATTCATAAAATGACGTATCAATTCCATTTTTTTCAACGTACCAAACTATTCTGTTATTCTCATTTCCCAATGTTTGAAAGCAGCATAAAATAGTATCAACATCTACGCCAGCAAATTCAGGATAACTTCCATTATAGGTAAAGGATAATGTAATTTCATCATTTTCATCATAAGGAGTATCATTTATTATATGTATGCTCAAATACCCGATCGGATTCAACAATAATCCTACATTATTGATGTCTATCGCATTATTATCCACTGGCACCTCTTCATAATAATTAAAGTATTGCTCGGCAACTGCAGAGCAGTAATACCCATAACTATCATCATAATCAAACTGGAAGGTAAAATTTCCGTTAGCATCAGAAACAGTTTGGTCAATTTCAAAAGAAGCCGTTCCGCCTCCACCCCAAGTGCCACCGCCCTCATTGCCTAATAGATAAACAATTGCATTCGGTATGCCTGTGTTCGTTGTTTTGTCAAGCACAATACCGTTTACAATGCCTTTTTGAAAATCGGAAGATTGTAAATCAGGTCTGCAGGAGCTGATAAATAATAGAATAATAAAATAAACGGATAATTCTTTCATCAACTTGAATTTATATTCAAATTTACCCAAATAATTAGAATTTACACTATTTTTTTTATATTTGTAACCAACGTAACATTTAATCACCGAATAAGCAATTGAAATAGTAACAAATTATTGTACCTAATAAACTCAAATGTTTCAATCCAATAACATGTAATTTTCAATTGTTTGCAATTCAGAATAAGCACAATTAAATCAATAGGTTAATTGATTTTTATATATCTATTAATTAATTTGTGCTAATGCAACAAATGCCATCTTCGGCCGCCTACTTAAAACAGCAAACGGACATATTGTTACTCTCGCTTATTGGAATCAAAAGGGAATTATTTCTCATGATGAGATACCTTATTTTGAGAAAATATAATGGTGATTTATAATTACAATTTATTGTAAAATTCTTTTTTGTATTTTAATATTATTTGAATTGTTATTGGTGAAGATTACGAGATATTCAAAATAAAAACAGGAATTACTTCTGCTTCTCTGTTTACATTAAGAATTCTTTGAATACTATCATTGCTGATAAAAAGATTTCTGTTAAATGAACTATAATGTGCCGAGCCATACATTTGCTTCCACAGATTATAGTCTGTAATACTGTCATTTACCTCTGAATATCTTTCTATATCATATCATATAATTGAATTGTTCTGTCCAATAGTATTCCTGATGGAATGTAGGTCTGATTTAACTGGTCAAAAACCGAATCTACCCTTGATCTAAATGTTGAGTTTTGGGCCAAAATATCATTAGTTCCTAAAGTTAGAAATATTAAATAAAAGTAAAGTGTGAGTTTATTCATGGTTTTAGATATTTACCAATTAAGGATTAGTAAAAAATTTCATAATAAGTTGTGTCGAATGCTGGGCAATAAATTTCCTGAGTATATGAATTTGCAAATGAATTCTTAGTTACATACCAAGTAATATGGATGTTAATATTTCCTTCAATAATTGAAAGAAGAGTTGTATCTATTGTGCTTCCATAAAATGGACCTTCTGAGTTCCAACTGACATTAAAATAATCTGAATCATTAAATGGCTCTGAATTAACACAGTGTACCCTTAACCATGCTTTCGGCTGAAGATTTACTTCCACATTTTCACCCACCTTAATCTCCTCCGGCACTGGAAATTCATCCCCATAATCAAAATATAAGTCATGCGTGGCAGCACAGGTATAAGCCAGTTCGCTATCATAATCCAATTGAAAGGAAAAACTTCCGTCTGTATTTGAAGTCGTAAAATTTATCTGAGTTGAACCTCCGCCGCCTCCGAAGCCACCTGTTGGTATGTGACTCAGCAAATAAACTGTAGCACCTGAAATACCCTCATTTGTTGTTTTATCTCTAACTGTGCCGCGCACTGTTCCTTGTTCGAGTATAGTTTCCTTATTACAGGAAAGCAGCAGAAAAAAGAGGTAAAGAAGGGGTAACCTTTTCATTTTACATGGAATATTAAATAAACATAAATAAAATTATCCATAAAAACAAGATTTGGGATGAATAATGTATTGTAAAAACCCAATTTTAATTAATATAGTTTTGAATTAGTAGATATATGCCTCGTTATATTAAATCACAAAATGGCAACAAATAAAAATCACATATTCGACGATTTAGATGGCGTATTCTGTACCTATTGTTTCAGCACCGCCGAGTTTTATGCATTTGTCATAAAGGATGCAAGTACTTAGGTCATTTGTTTAGAGCAGGTTAAACAATGTGTCCGGAATGATTTGAGAAAAACTGGCAGAAGTTACTAAGAATGCAAGCGCAGATAATAAAATGATTTGTGTTTTCATAAGAACAGATTTGATTGCTAATTAATATAATATTGAATAATAAGTTGTGTCAAACGCCGGTGTATAAATATAATCTACATCATTCTCAATTGAACCATCATGATAAATGAACCATGACAATTGATGAGTTAGACTCCCTAATGTCAAAATAATTACACTTGTATCAACTTCATTTCCATAAAATCCACTCTCAATAGTTCCATTTACCGAAATATGATCGGAAGGTTCATAAATATTAACGTTGTTGATATAAATTTTCAAATAACCCTCCGGCTGCAAATACACAATTACATCCTCCTCTCCATAATGCACAAATGTAATATTGCTGCTCTGATCGTTCCAATATTGAGATTTTATCGCCTGCACATAGTAGTTATACCCGTTGCGTTCAGTAAAGTCAAAATGGAAGGAGCCGTTTGCATCAGCAAACTTACTTTCAAGCATAACGCCGCCTAAACCACCAAAAATTTCTGCATCCTTTTCAAAGAGGGCTACTTCTGCTTCGGCAACCGGTGTATTTGTAGTTTTGTCTAATACAGTTCCCGAAACTCCGCTAAATATATTTTTATCTTTATTACATGAAATAGAAATAAAAATGCAGGCATAAGGAAACCAAAAAAGAAATAGATGATGTTTTTTAAAGTATTTCATACCCTTTGTAAAGTTAAATTTGTTCAAAACTACTAACTATAAAGATATCTGAAATTATTGGGAAATAAAATTGTAACTACCTTTTTTGAACGGCAGCAACTTGGTGTTTTCACAGCATAAAATTTTTAATGGTTAGTATAATATTTCGTGATATGTTGTATCGAATGCAGGGCAATAAACGGTATCACTTTGAGTAGGATCATCGCCAACCGCCCAATGCAATTCATTCCACACGTTTCCCTAAACTATATAAATTATGGTAGTATCTACTGATTCTCCATACAATATATCCGTTATATAACCATTTATCCCAAAAATATCAGAGGGCAATGAAGGAATAATATTTTCAAAGTGTATTTCAAGACTTCCCTCAGGTTGCAAATACACAATTACATCCTCCTCTCCATAATGCACAAATGTAATATTGCTGCTCTGATCGTTCCAGTATTGCGTTTTTATAGCTTGCACATAGTAATTATACCCGTTGCGCTCAGTAAAGTCAAAATGAAAGGAGCCGTTTGCATCAGCAAACTTACTTTCAATCATAACACCACCCAACCCGCCAAAAATTTCTGCATCCTTTTCAAAGAGGGCTACTTCTGCTGCGGCAACCGGTGCATTTGTGGTTTTGTCTAATACAGTTCCCGAAACTCCGCTAAATATATTTTTATCTTTATTACATGAAATAGAAATAAAAATGCAGGCATAAGAAAACCAAAAAAGGAATAGATGATGTTTTTTAAAATATTTCATACCCTTATAAAGTTAAATTTGCGCAAATTTACTAACTCAATTATTTATCCAAAAGATGTATAATTAATCCCAATCAGAATTAAATTCATTAAAAAATTACGTGTTTTCATAAGAATGGATTTAATATAGTATTTCGTAATAGGTTGTATCAAACGGATTGCAATAGACATATTCAAAGTACGATGTGTCTCCATATCCTTCATCAACAAACCAAACAATCCGATTATCAGTATTACCCATTACTAAGAAACAGCAAATAATAGTATCAACATCTGCACCATAAAGATTTGGATAATCACCATTTAGAATCACTCCCATTGTTAATACATCGAATGAAGACATAGGAGGCTCATTTTTAATATGCAATTCTAACCATCCCTCCGGTTGTAAAAAAACAGTAACATCCGTTTTACCGCCTGTATTATCCACAAAAGTGATATTATCTGTCTGGTTATTCCAATATTGATCTTTTATAGCTTGCACATAATATTGGTAACCTTGACGGGCGGTAAAATTAAAGGCAAAATCTCCGGAAGCATCGCTGTATTTTTCTTCCATTAGCACACCACCCAAACCAAAGGCACTTTCACCATCAGTTTCAAATAAACCAACTTCTGCATCCGCAACACCGCTATTGGTAGTGACATCTCTTACGGTGCCATTAACAGTTGTTGGCCCGCTTTCTTTGTTGCAGGAGGAAATGAAAAAGCTGATTAAGCAGAAAATTAATGGTAAATAACCATGAGTTCTGTTTTTCATGTTTTGTAATTTGCTTAGTAAAGATATATTAAAATTATTGGGAATAAACAAATTTTGGAGGAAATAAATTTATTTATTTAATTCAATAAAACAAATTTGCAATTTTGTATGATAAATAGAAATTAAGAACCAAAACGCATGGATTTGTAAATAGATTTCCCTGTAATAAAATTTGTAGCCGTTTCATTTATTGCGTTGTAATACCATATTTTTGGTGTTACAGCAATTGATTTATCTAACAAAATTCCTGTTGGAATATATTGTAAGACCTGCTCTCCCATCCATAATTCTTATTTATCTTTACCCCATGAAAATATCCTGGAATTGGTTACAAGAGATATTGCCTGTGCAAATTGGGGTAGAAAAAGCTGCGGAATTGCTTACCGATATTGGACTGGAAGTTGAAGATATATCACTTTTTGAAAGCGTTAAAGGCGGATTGGAAGGTTTGGTTGTTGGTGAAGTAATTACGTGCGAACAGCATTCGGATGCCGATAAGTTAAAAATTACTACTGTAAATATTGGGGCTGAAGCACTATTGCAAATTGTTTGTGGCGCACCAAATGTTGCTGTAGGTCAGAAAGTAATTGTGGCTCAAGTTGGCACAACCATTTATCCTGTGAAAGGGGATGCTTTTAAAATTAAAACGGCAAAAATTCGAGGTGTTGAAAGCAACGGCATGTTATGTGCAGAAGATGAAATTGGATTAGGTGAAGGACATAATGGCTTATTTATTTTACCTGAAAACAGTGTTGTAGGAACGCCCATTAAATCACTATTTAATATTTATACAGATCAGGTTATTGAAATCGGATTAACGGCAAACCACGCAGATGCAAATTCGCATTTAGGGACTGCGAGAGAATTGAGAGCTGCACTTATTTCGAGAGCAATTGAAAATCCCGAAATTATAGACCCTGCAAAATCAAATCAAATACCACACACATCAGCTCAAGAAAATGCAATTACAATTCAACTCGAAAATGAAGCAGCCTGTTTTAGATATTCAGGTGTATTGATTAATAATATCAGCATAAAAGAATCGCCGGCTTGGTTGCAAAATAAATTAAAAGCAATTGGCATGCGACCAATTAATAATGCTGTAGATATTACAAATTATATTTTGCATACCTTCGGTCAACCTCTGCATGCTTTTGATGCAGATAAAATAACGGGCAATACAATAATTATAAAAACACTTCCCGAAAATTCAGAATTTATTACGCTGGATGAAAAAACAAGAAAATTATTCGCCGGCGATTTAATGATTTGTAATGCCGAAGCACCTATGTGTATTGCGGGTGTATATGGTGGATTACACTCAGGAATAACATCCCAAACAAAAAATATTTTTATTGAAAGCGCTTGTTTTAATCCTTCCTATATTAGAAGAACTGAATCGCTGCATGGATTAAAAACAGATGCTTCTGCGCGCTTCACAAAAGGTACTGATGTTGAAATTACTTTAACTGCATTACAAACTGCCGCAAGTTTAATTATTGCACTTTGCGGAGGCGAAATTCAAGGCAATTATATAGATATTTATCCCAATAAAATAAAACCCTTTTCTATCTTTTTGCGTTTCAGCAGGCTTGAATTGATGAGCACTGTTAAAATCCCCGAAAAAACAATTTTAGCCATTTTAAATACCTTAAATATTCAGGTTGAAGAACAAACTTCAGAAGGATTGCAATTATTAGTGCCATCTTATAAAAATGATGTAACAAGAGAAATTGATATTATTGAAGAGATATTGCGATTATATGGATTTAATAATATTCCTATCCCCGCAGGAATAAGAACACCATATCTTGTAAGTGCTAAACCCAATAAGGAACACATTCGCCAAAAAACAATTAATTATTTAACAGACCAAGGAGGTTACGAATTATTTACAAATGCCATTTCGCGTTCGAAATACACAGATAAATTTATGCCCGAAATAAAAGATGCGCGCGTTAATTTATTAAATTCGTTGAATGCCGAATTAGATTGTATGCGTCAGTCGATGTTGTTTACCGGTTTGGAAGTAATATCCTATAATCACAACCACAAACAACAAGATTTAAGGTTATTTGAATTTGGCAGAGTGTACAATGTATATAACGGAAAATATGTTGAGTCAGAAAAAATTGCAATGTATTTTACGGGTTCTGCGGTGGAAGAAAACTGGAGGAATCAAAATAAAAAAACAGACTTTTTCGATATTAAAAAACAAACTGAAAATTTGTTATCAGAAATGTTTTGCAACGCCGTTTGGAATCCGATTGCAAGCGACAGCATTTTAGAAACGGGTGCCGAAATTGTTGTTAAAGGAAAACTTACCGGCAAATGTGGCATCGTAAAACAAACAATTTGTGCCGATTTTGATATTAAAACGCCTGTATTTTATGCTGAATTAGATTGGGCAATATTATTAGAAAACTTGGCAACACGCAATGTGCAGTTTAAAGAAATTTCTAAATTTCCGGAAGTGCGACGCGATCTTGCTTTAATTTTAGAACCCTCCGTAACATTTGCAGAAATTGAAACAATAGCGAAAAAAGAAGGCAAACCAATTTTGAAAGACATTCGATTATTTGATGTTTACGAAGGCGAAAAGCTGGAAGGCAAAAAAAGTTATGCGGTAGGATTAACATTCAGCAATGCAGATCGCACATTAACGGATACGGAAGTGGATGATGTAATTCAAAAATTACTTTCGCGTTATGAAAAAGAACTGAATGCTGTAATTCGTAAATAATTATATGTAGTTTCGAACTCATTTTTACCATGCAGGAACAGTTACAAAACATAAAAGGAAACCTGGATCGTTTATTGCGCAATTATCACGCTCTGCGCAATGAAAACGAAATTCTGAAAAGTCAGCTCGAAGCCCAAAGAAAAACCACCATCGATAAAAATAATAAGATAGGCGAATTAGAAAAACAGATAGCATTGATAAAAACTGTTCAAACCATAGCCGAAGGAACCACCGGCGAAGAATCCAATCCGGGCAAGGCGGAAATGAAAAAAAAGATCAACGAACTGATCAAAGAAGTGGACAATTGTATTGCACTTTTGAATGATTGAACACCTTTGAATCCATTTAGCTGCACACAATACTGGAAAATATTCAGCATCAAATTATTTGCGCGTAAAAATTTAATTTGAATTATATGTTTCAAGCACCTGACTGCAAGAGCTATAAGTCAGGTTCGTGGCAACCTTTTTTAACCCACAATACGGATGAAAAAAAATAAGTCCCGAATGCACGAATAAACAGCCGTAGTTATGGTTGCCTTGTGGCATTGAGATTTGTTTTGTTTCTCCACAACCCCTTCCTTCGGCTGTTCATTCGTGCATTCGTGGCAACCTTTTTTAACCCACAATACGGATGAAAAAAAATAAGTCCCGAATGCACGAATAAACAGCCGTAGTTATGGTTGCCTTGTGGCATTGAGATTTGTTTTGTTTCTCCACCAGCCATGTGATATGCTTGATCCAAATTACAGAGAAATACCAGCTAACTAATTATATTCTACAACAATTATTTGATGCCGAATTGTCGCTGACAAAACACCAAAAGATCAACGAACTGATCAAAGAAGTGGACAATTGTATTGCACTTTTGAATGATTGAACACCTTTTTCGGCAAAAGCTCCACACCGGTTTTTAGCATTTTCATAATCTTTCCTTAACTTTAGTCCCAATTGGACCAAACGAGTGTAAAAAAACCCAATGGATACAGAGGAAAGCAAATTGTTGAACATACAGGTCACAATTTGCGACAGGCCCTACAGGCTTAAAGTGAAGCCTGAGGAAGAGGAAATGGTTAGAAAGGCAGCCAGAATTATAGCTGAAAAAATAAAAGAACTCCAAAACCTGCATTCAGGCAGCGATAAACAAGATTATCTCGCAATGGCAATGTTGACGATGATGGTAGATAAACTTGGGGAGGAAAATAAAATAGTTGAGTTATTACCCGAAACGGACCACACAGCCGAACTCGAGCAGCTCAATCAGCAAATATTAAAGGCACTTAATACCTGAGTAACTCTTCTTTAAACCTGCAAAATTCCTAAGCATAGCGCAGGATATCCTCTTTTACAATCGGTTTTATTACCGTTGAAGTCCCTCATCATAAAAACCATATATATGAACGACATTTTAATGTACGTAATTATTGGTGCAGCTACCCTTGTAGTAGGAATTATTGCAGGGAGGCTAATTTTCGGACAAACGAAAGGCCAAAAAGGATTAGCACAACGCGAAGCGAACGACATTCTTTCCACTGCGAAAAAAGAGGCTGAACTATTAATACAAAAAAGTAAAAATGATTCAGATGCTTACAAACGCGAAAAATCGCTGGAATTAAAAGACCAGTTAATTCAGCACAAAGCGGAGTTGGAAAAAGAAAGACAACAAAAAGTTTCTAAGCTGGAAGAACAGGAAACGCGGATGAAACAAAAAGAATCGCAATTAGGTCAGCAACAACAACAATATTCAAAAAAGGAAGCTGAAGTAACATCGATTCGCGAAAATCTTGCAACGCAATTAGAAGTTGTAAATACCAAAAAAGGGGAATTGGATAAGGCTTATGAAACACATATTCAGAAGCTGGAAGAAGTGAGTAAATTAAGTGCTGATCAGGCGCGAAATGAACTGATAGAAGCATTAAAAGACGAAGCCAAAAACAAGGCGATGTCGCATATTAAAGAGATTGTTGAGGAAGCGAAATTAAAAGCGAATAAAGAAGCGAAAAAAATTATTCTTCAAACAATTCAACGCACAGCAGCAGAGCAGGCAATTGAAAATTCCGTTTCTGTTTTTAATCTCGACAGCGACGATCAGAAAGGACAGATAATTGGTCGTGAGGGAAGAAATATCCGTGCACTGGAAGCGGCAACGGGAGTGGAATTTATTGTGGATGATACTCCGGAAACAATTATTATTTCGGGTTTTGATCCTGTGCGCAGAGAAATTGCGCGATTGAGTTTGCAACGATTAGTAGCAGATGGAAGAATACATCCTGCACGTATTGAAGAAGTGGTTGCAAAAACCAAAAAACAAATGGAAGAACACATTGTGGAAATAGGAGAAAGAACGGTAATTGAATTAGGCGTTACCGGTTTACATCCTGAACTTATCCGCATTATCGGGCGTATGCGTTTCCGTTCTTCTTACGGACAAAATTTATTGCAACACAGCAGAGAAGTTGCACATTTATGTGCAACCATGGCTGCGGAATTAGGTCTCAATGCTAAACTCGCAAAACGCGCAGGTCTTTTGCATGATATTGGAAAAGTGCCGGAGGAAGAAAGTGAATTAAGTCACGCATTATTAGGCGCAAAATTGTGTGAAAAATACGGCGAACATCCTGCAATCGTAAATGCAGTTGGAGCCCATCACGATGAAATAGAAATGCAATATGTAATTTCTCCAATTGTGCAGGCATGTGATGCAATAAGTGGAGCAAGACCGGGTGCAAGAAGAGAAATTTTAGAGAGTTATCTCAAACGCATTAAAGAAATGGAATCTATTGCATTGGTGAACGACGGAGTTGAAAAAGCATACGCTATTCAGGCAGGAAGAGAATTACGCGTGATCGTAGAAGCAGAAAAAGTAACCGATGTGCAGGCGGAAGAACTTTCCTTCAGTATAGCACAAAAAATACAGGATGAAATGCAATATCCGGGTCACATTAAAGTAACGGTGATTAGGGAGAAGAGAGCGATTTCGTTTGCGAAATAATATTATCCTTCAATAAAATAATTTAAAAAAAACCCTGCATTATTTGATGCTGGGTTTTTTTGTGTTAAAAATTTCATCATAGGTTAAATAAATTATTCTGACTTCTGCGTTTCGACAACCAAATTTATCATTATAGGTACAATGTAATTGAATCACTCGTTGTGGCGTATTATTTTTTCTTTTATTGCTTCTAAACCACAACATTGATGCTCCAAGTTTTGCGCTAAAGCCCATATGGTAGAATTGCAGTTCCCACCGGCTAAAACCGTGGGTTATTTTGTGTTTCGGAATTTGCTTAATTTATTTATGTGTTGGAAATTATTAATAATGATAACATTTGTCACCCTCCCTAAGTATATAATCGTAAAAAAATTATGAAAAAAACGGGCAGGATTTTAAAACCCTGCCCGTCAACTAAAAACTATATCACACAATTATTTAGGAAGAGCAACTTTGTCGATCACGTGAATAACACCATTGCTTTGATAAACATCATACGTAGTGATATTTATTACGTTACCACTTTCATCTTTTAATTGGATGTTGTGATTACCATTCATCATTGCAGTTAATTTTCCACCACTTACTGTTGTTAAAGTTGCAGTTCCTTTTCCCTCTTTTATAGCTTTAGAAATTGCATCAAAATCCATTTTACCGGAAACAACGTGATACGTTAAAACCTTCGTAAGCATTTCTTTATTTTCAGGTTTTAAAAGTGTTTCTACAGTTCCTGCAGGCAGATTTTCGAATGCATCATTTACCGGTGCAAATACTGTAAAAGGACCTGCACTTTTTAATGTTTCTACTAAACCTGCAGCTTTTACGGCAGCAACTAATGTTGTGTGATCTTTGGATTTTACTGCATTGTCGATAATGTCTTTAGCAGGAAACATTGCTTCTCCACCTACCATAGTTGTGTTGGCGCTATTTTGAGCAAATGTGTTGCTTATAACAAAGAATAAAGCGATTGCAAAAAAAGTTTTTTTCAGATTTTTCATTTTTAATGTTTTTGTATGATTAAATAATTTATTTGTTACCATTTACGGAGGAAGATGTGTGGGCGGTTTTAATTTGGAAGGAAAAAATTTTGGTTCTGTTGTGTGGTGGGAAATATTTTGGAGTGTTGTAGGTTGTAGCATGGGTTGTGTTATGGGTTGTAGAATGGGGTTGTATTATGGGGTTGTTGTATGGGCTTGTAGAATGGGGAGGTATTGCGGATGAGGAGGCCGGTAAGGCGGGAAGACGGTAAGGGGCGGGAAGAAATGAGGGAATAGTAAGGAGTGAGGAAAACTCATTATTCCCGTCTGAACGGGTCATTCGGGCGGGCATTACTCATTATTCATTGAGTGAGTGGTGAGTGGAGAGATTAGATGCTCGAATTAGACATTAAATTACCGCTGCAATTATTGTAGCTGTCCAAATTGAAAATATATTTTTGGTTAATTTGGTGAGTGAACTCATTATTCATTTCTCATTATTCATTATTCATTTCTCGTCTCTCATTTTCTCGCTGCGTGTTTGAGCACTTTTGCTTCGATATAAAAGATGATCTCTTCAGCGATATTTTTAAGCTGATCTCCGATGCGTTCGAGTTTGCGGATGATGGAGATAATATATAATGCATCCGATATCTTAGAGGGATCTGATTGCATTGCATGCGTGAGATTATTTATTGCTTCAATATTGATATGATCGAGGTAATCATCACTTTTAAATATTTTTCTGGCAATGGAAGTGTCTTCGTTTTCGAAAGCGTGTTTTATGTCTGCCAACATTTGCATGGCTGCTTCAAACATGGGTAAAACATTACTTTCCTCCATTAACGTTGCATCGAATGGCTTGTCTGTTTCGTTAATGTATTTTGAAATACCTTCTGCTATGTCTCCTATCCTTTCCAGGTTATTATTAATTTTCAAAACTGCCAAAACAAATCGCAGGTCAATAGCTACCGGCGCATACAATGCAATAAAATTTTCTGCGGCGCGATCTATCTGTAATTCCTGACCGTTGACACGTTTTTCAATCTGAACAACCTCTCTTGCAAGGTCTTTATCAAATTTAGTAAGCGCTTCTTTGGCTTTAGATAATTGGGTTGTAACCAATTGAAACATTTCTTCCAGATCTGCTTTTAAATTATGAACAGGATTATCTATTTGCGACATAGGTTATTTGTTAATTTGTTAATTGATTGCACTCATTTATAATTTATGATACCATTTTACATCAACTCGGCTGTTCCATCGGCTAATTTGCTAATTGGCTAATCATTTCTTATCCAAACCTTCCCGTAATATAACTCTGAGTCTTATCTTCCTTTGGTGCTGTAAATATATTTACTGTGGTATCAAATTCAATTAATTCACCTAAATAAAAAAACGCAGTGCGATCACTTATTCTCGCTGCCTGTTGCATATTGTGTGTTACAATAATGATCGTGTAATTCTGTTTTAATTGTGATATCAACTCTTCTATCTTGGCAGTGGAGATTGGGTCCAATGCACTTGCAGGTTCATCCATAAGAATTATACTCGGTTTTACTGCAAGTGTTCTTGCAATACATAAACGCTGTTGTTGTCCGCCGCTAATTGCCAAGGCTGATTTTTTAAGATCATCCTTTACCTCATCCCATAAAGCAGCTTGACGCAACGAATTTTCGCAGGCTTCCTCCAGAATATGTTTATCGTTAACGCCGCGAATGCGCAATCCATACACTACATTTTCGAAAATTGATTTCGGGAAAGGATTAGGTTTTTGAAATACCATACCTACTTCCTTTCTCAATTCTTCCACACGCACTCTTTTCGCATAAATATTTTTTTCATCAATAAGAATATGTCCGTCCATTCTAAATCCGTCGATATAATCATTCATTCTATTGATCAAACGCAAAAAAGTTGATTTTCCGCATCCGCTCGGTCCAATAAATGCAGTAACCGTATTTGGACGAATGCGAATAGAAATATTTTTCAGTGCATGAAAATCACTATACCATACCTGAACATTATCAGCTGTTAATTTATAGTTCATAAAAATTTACCACTTAACTTTTTTCTGCCATTTGTTTCTCAAATATATTGCAATACCATTCATAACAAAAGTTATTAATAATAAAATAATAATAGCTGCGGCCGCATTGGTAGCAAATTCGGGTTCAGGTCTGCTTATCCAGTTAAATATTTGCATAGGCAAAACGGAATACTGATCCATGGGCGACGAAGGTGCAAAAGGAACATAGGTTAATGCTCCAACCACAATAAGCGGTGCGGTTTCTCCTATGGCACGTGATAAAGACAAAATTACGCCCGTTACAATTCCACCCCCGGCAGCAGGTAATATTTGTCGTGAAATAGTTTGCCATTTTGATGCTCCTAATGCAAAACTCGCTTCTTTAATTGTTTTAGGTACTGCTTTTATTGCTTCGCGGGTGGAGACAATTATAATAGGTAATATTAATAGAGATAAAGTAAGTGCTCCTGACAATAAACTACTTCCCAAGCCGGCAGTGCGCACAAATACTTCCAATCCGAGAATACCATAAATGATAGATGGAATACCTGCAAGGTTTGTTATATTAATCTCCAAAATATTAGCCAAACGCGATTTTTTACCGTATTCCTCGAGATAAATTCCCGCAGCAACTCCAATAGGAATTGCAATAATTGCAGTTAATACCAATATCCATACTGTTCCCATCAACGCAGTAAAAATTCCCGCATTTTCTGCTTTTCTGGAAGGAAGATTTGTAATAAAAGCCCAGTCAATCCTTGCAATTCCATCAACAATAATATTGATTAGAAATATCGCCAGCATAATAATCCCAAACATGGTGCAACCAATTGCCCAGTATTTGAAGAGATTATTTTTTGTTCTGTTGTTCATGATTTTTATTGTCAGTGGTCAAGGGTCAATAGTCAATAGTCAGGTGTTGTCAAACTCATCACTCATCACTCATCACTCATCACTCATTACTCATTACTCATCACTCATCACTCATCACTCATTACTCATTACTCATCACTCATCACTCATCACTCATCACTCATTACTCATCACTCATCACTCATCACTCATCACTCATCACTCATCACTCATTACTCATTAC
>Ga0163146_10004421_pt1 | contig 17051 bp, 17 predicted proteins | sample OliLakLV19MP7G1_FD_148648 | JGI IMG/M metagenome (GOLD analysis project Ga0163146, IMG submission 148648) | Freshwater microbial mat bacterial communities from Lake Vanda, McMurdo Dry Valleys, Antarctica - Oligotrophic Lake LV.19.MP7.G1 | ecosystem: Environmental > Aquatic > Freshwater > Lake >...
TTTCAACGCCGGGCTCTTCTTGATTTGCCTGGCGCTCAGCTTTGTCGATGAACGCTCGGTCGCAGGCGTAAATCCGTGGCTGAAGCCGATGAAGTTTTGCCTCTCGGTGATGATCTATTGCTTCTCTCTATCGATCATCCTGGGCCTTATCGATGGCTTCGACAAGATGCGCCTTTGGATCGGCCGCTCTGTTGCCGGCCTCATGCTGCTGGAACAAGCCGCCATCACCCTGCAGGCCGCCAGGGGCGTGACTTCTCACTACAACACCGATACCGCGATAGATGGGCTGATCTTCGGCGCTATGGGTATGGGGATTGGCCTCAATACCGTTCTTGATTCCCTGGTTTTCGGCTTGATTGTGCTTGTTCCGCTGGCGAGCGTGCCCACAGGTGTTTTGTGGGGAATTCGCTTTGGACTCGTGATGTTCATCGCCGCCGGATTCGAAGGCGGCACCATGATCATGAACCAGGCCCATAGCGTCGGCGCGCCAGACGGCAGCCCAGGAATCCCCTGGGCGAACTGGAGTCGTGAGCACGGCGACTATCGGGTCGCTCACTTCATCGGGTTGCACAGTCTGCAGATCCTGCCGATGATCGGCCTGATCGTGGACAGGCTTTCGAAGTCAAACGTTGTGCGCGCCATCGCCGTTTCGGCCGTCGCTGCCGCTCTCGCGTGGCTGATGTGGATGCAGACCCAACTTGCCGCGTCCGGCAAGCCGTTCATGAAGCTGTAGCTACTACTTCTTCAGGTCGTTGTAGCGGCGCGTGCCTCCACGATCTTCTGAATGATCGTCGCAGGCACGCCACCAGCGGACCTCTGGAATAGAACGCCGGAAGCCGATAGCCGATGGTCTCCTCCGCCTCTTTGGGCGCGGCAGCGCGTATCGCTTTGCGCACTTTCTTCAATGTCGCTCTCTGCGGTTCCGGAACTTTTGCAAGATAGGCTTCCACAGCTTCGTTTCCCGGTCTCTCGATCATTTTGGATTCTCAATCGTCCAGGCCCGCATCCAGGCGAGAAACCGCCGCGCGTGAGCATCCAAGTTCTCGATGCCTCCTCCGCCAAGCAGCGGAGAGCACATCTCATACGCGACACCACCGTCGTAGCCGCTGGCGCGCAACGCCGTTAGAAAGCTCGTGTAGTCGATGAAGCCCTCTCCCATCCGAACGGCCTGTGTCCACGCCTTGCTCTCTTCGAAATTGACAACGTTTGGCTGGTATTGGAAACGAGGCCGCAACTGGTAGTCGGCTACAGTCGTGTGGCAGGTCATCGGACCCAACTTGCTCGCTGCCGCCGCGAGGTCCGCGCCTTGCAACGCCGGAGTCCACGCGTCGAACATCGCCTTACAGGCAGGATGATTCACGGCCTCGATGAGATCGTGCAGGCTATCGTGATGTGAGGCGAGATCGTGATGGTTCTGGACGCCGATGGTCACACCCACATCGCCCGCACGTATCGCGCACTCACGGATTGCATCCACCGTGTTCTTCCAAAGCAGCGAGTACCCCACTGAAGGATGCTCGTAGGCCGTGAAGATGCGCACCATCCTGCCGCCGCCGAGGTCCGCTGCCAGACGCGCAAGTTCCGCAATGTGCCCGATTTGGATCTCGCGATGCGGCACATCGCCATGCTCGGCGTCGGCTGAGAAGTTGTTGTACCCGGCAATCACATGCACGCTCAGGCCCCGTTTTTCGATCTCGTCTCGAAGCCGCAATCGCGCGTCGGCAATGAAATCCAGAGGTGATAAATGAGGACGCTTGGCCATAAGCATCACTGCAGGAAACCCAAGTTCCGCAGCCTTGTCGAGAAACTGGTGTAGCGTCAAAGCCGCTTGGCCGGGCCAAACGCCTGCGTAGCTGACCGAATGAAGAACCGGGATCATTCTGAGCATGATATCCGATGCGGCGGGTGTCGCGAGTGGTCCCGCCGCATGACCAGCGTTACGTTGACTTCGGCGCCCGGCGCTGCCGGAGCCTCCATCCCATCGCCACAACGCCCAATGCGGCGGCCGCGAAGGTGGAGGGCTCTGGAACATCGCTGACATCGCCCGCAAAGAGAACACCGCTAAACCCGCCAGTGTTTACCACGTCCAGCCGGATCGTTGTCGGGCCGGCCGCAAGATTGATCGTTTGTAGTGTGGGAAGGTTCGAGAAGTCCCCTGCGAGCAGACCCACAAACGTGAACACTGGAGATACTGCGTTGTTGATGTAAACCCGCAGTTGGTTGTCGGCCAACGCCCGGAATGTGAGCACGGCCGAAGCGCTGTTGTTGAATGTATAGGACAGGCTGTAGGTTGTGGGCGGCAACGAATTCGCCGTTGTGGTCGAAACCCAGGCGCTGCCCGCAGGCGGGTTCGCCCACACGGATCCATTCGCAACGGTAATCGGATTGGTGATCACCTGCGCCGGGCCACTGCCACCCGCGGTGATGGTCCAGATGGGATTGCCCCGTACCGATGTTTGCCGCATTTCCAAAGGCTGCGAGTAGCAGCGCCGGAAAGAGGATGCTCTTGTTCATTCTGATTTTCTCCTAGTCTTTTCTGTGGCGAAAGCTCGCCGCGCCCTTTATTGCGTAGGACTCTCGTACTAGCTAGGGGTCATATTGCTTTTGAACTCGCGACCTGTAACGGAGGCTCCCAACTTTTGGTCTAATCAAGAGTGGCTTTCGGTCTCACCGAAACCTCAGGTTTTCGGAACCACAAACGTCAAGGAGAATGATCGAGAATGAAAATTTACCTCATGAGCTGCCTGCTGGTAGCGGGGACCATCTTGGCCGCTACACCCGACGAAGCCGCTTTGCGTGCCGCGATGAAGTCGATCCAACCCGCTCATGGCGCATTGGGCAAAAAGATCGCCGCCAAAGATGCCACTGCGGCAGCCGATGCCAAGCAACTCGTCAGCCTGTTCGGCGCGTCCACCAAATTCGCCAAGGCCAAGAAGTGGGAAGACGGGATGGGTTTCAACAAGACCGCGATCTCCTCTTACAAAGCGATTGCCAAGGCCGCCATGGCGGGCAAGTGGGATGAAGCCAGCAAAGCCCATCAGGATGCCAGTGGAACCTGCAAGGGCTGCCATTCCGCACACCGCGGGCCTAAAGGCGCCGACGGCGTTTATCCGATTCAGTAAGTCATACTTCTCAAGGGGCCACGCGTTCTGTGTGGCCTTTGGTTTCCCCATGGATCTTGGATTCAAAGACCGCGTCGCGATCGTAACCGGCGGAACCCGCGGTATCGGACTCGCCACCGCCAGAGCTTTGGCTCTCGAAGGTTGCCACGTCGGCGTTTGCGGACGCTCTGTTGATTCTCTGCGTGCCGCCGATGCCGAAGGACTCTTCGCCTGCCAAGCCGATCTGAACGACGAACATCAAACCACGGCCTTTGTGGACAGCGTCCACGCCAAGTTCGGGCGTCTGGATATCCTGGTCAACAACGCGGGCGGTAGTTTGGGCGGCGGAGGATTTCAAGTCTCAACGCTCGATCAATGGCGTCGTGTGATGGATATCAACCTCTTCTCAGCCCTGGTCGCCAGCAAAGCTGCGGTTCCGCATATGCAGCAGCGGCATTGGGGGCGTATCATTCATATTTCCAGCATCTGGGGCAAAGAAGGCGGGGGCGGGGCAGCATACAATGCGGCCAAAGCGGCTCTCATCAGTTTGTCCAAGGCGATGGCCCGCGATCTCGCCAACGACGGGATCCTGGTGAATACCGTCGCTCCGGGTTCTGTCCTGTTCCCCGGCGGGGGGTGGGACAAGCGGATGCAAGCCGATCCGCAAGGGATCGCTGCATTTGTTGAACGCGACCTGCCGCTGGGACGTTTTGGGCGCCCCGATGAAGTAGCGCGAACCGTTGTCTTTCTCGCCAGCGAGGCCGCCGGCTTGATCAGTGGTTCGTGCATCGTCGTGGACGGCTGCCAGAGTCACAGCAATCTATAGTTGCGACGAATCTTTCTGAGCCTCTCTTTGCTCAAAGTCTAGACTCCCAGCAATCCTACTTCGAATCCAAAATAAAGGTCGGTGCCAACCCGACGGCACTCACAAACCCCGACGACGTCTCGGCTGTCAACCAACTTGACGCCCCATGCACCTTACCCAACGACGAGTGCGGATGCACACCCACGTTCAGTTCTTTCATCTGCACCGTTCCATGCTGCAGCACCGGGAACTCAGCCGTCGCGGCCTCCGTCACTTCCTGCGCCACATACGGATTCCGGATTGCCTGCTTCAAGGCCCGATCCCACGACGCATCGTCCATGCGCGCGCCTACATATACAGGAGACTCCGACGAATCGTCGTTTGGCTTCAACACCAGCGTCTCGCGGTTGGTCTTGACGAAATCGAGCAGGTCGATCTGCGAACCTTTATGAGTGGTATGCCCCGATCGCACGACGCGGGTCCACGGCACGAATTCTTTGATCGCCTTGCGCTCCACTAACGGGAACTTCTCGGTAATCGCCTCGTCGGTTAACAGGTCGAAGATCGCCTTCTTCTGCGCCAGTTCGGCGCGGAAGCTGTTCACGATGCAAACCGCCTTGTCGCGATAGGCACGCACCAGCGGATGTCCCAGGTCGAACCGCACCAGAAACTCGTGCACTTTCATCTTGCGATAAATCAAATCAATCGCGAAGTCACCCTTGCGCAGCACACCGTTCTTGTATTCGAGGTGCTCGGGTGCAACCACTTCGGCCGCGCAACCCTCTTTGCGAAACATCTCCGCCACAGCCAGATTCTCCGGCGCCGCGTCTTTCTGAAACGGCTGCCGGAATTCGAGAATTGCGATGTTTGGCTTCTTGTTCTTCGAGCCGAATTCCTTGTGGGCCTTGAGTAGCGATTGCAGCACAAACTTGCCGCTGCCCAGTTTGGTCAGAGAGTACCGCTTGCGAAACTCCTTCATGGGCGGCGAGTCGTAGAACATGTTCGAAAGAGCTTCCGAATACGCAATACCCGCCGGGGTTTCGGCATTGTAATCGGTGAACCGCATCGTGCCGTTGTTGAGGCTGGTATCGAGTAACTCGGTCACCGACAGAAACGGATAGCCAGGATCGATCGCCGCCAGCATCTTCTCAGCCGGCAGCAACTGCATACGGTTCATCAACTGATGATTGCCGAGTGCTAGCTCCTGCACCCGATGAATGGCCGAGTACAAGGACTCCGCGCCTTTCACCATATTCTCGTACTGCCGTTTCGTGATAAAATGCGGCCGCAGGATCGGCGTTGCCGGGCGCGTACCGAGCAGGAGATGTTCCTGCTTCATCCGCTCCTGAAGCGCTTCCGCCCAAGCTAGGTCCTTATAAGCTTCTGATTCCAAAAGCCGATGGAAACGCGCGATAGCATCGCTAAGTTGCGACATCGTGTCTGTGGGTACTTCCTTGACTTGAGTATCGCACGCTCATATCCGTTTTCTCGCGGTTCTGTCTGTAAGTTGTTGAAAAAAGACAACTTAAATTCTTGACAAAATCCGTGTCACGATAGAGTTAACACATGGCGCCTAATTGTACCAGACTCCTCACCCCGCTTGTGGCCGCTCTCTTCGCCACTACTCTCGCAGTCGCCGACGACGGAATGTGGCTGCTGGATCGTTTCCCGAAAGATCTCGTCCGCAAGCGCTACAACTTCGAAGTCACCGATGCGTTTCTCGAAAAGATGCGCCTCGCGTCCGTACGCTTCAACAGTGGTGGCAGCGCCTCTTTCGTCTCTTCCAAAGGACTTCTGTTCACCAATCACCACGTCGGTGCCGACTGTATTCAGAAGTTATCCTCAGCCAAGAACGACTATATGGCCAATGGATTCCACGCTCGCACAGAGGCTGAGGAAAAAGCCTGCCCCGATCTGGAAATCAATGTCCTGATCCGCATGGAGGACATTACCGCCAAGGTTGAAGCGGTGCAGGCCGCCACTCCCGCCGAGCGCAACAAGGCACGCAAGGCCAAGCTCACCGAACTTGAGAAACAGTGCGTTGACGCCAGCGCAGGCAAAAATTCCTGCGAAGCCGTCACCCTTTATTCTGGCGGCATGTACAAGCTGCACGAGTACCAGAAGTACACGGACGTTCGTTTGGTCTTCGCGCCAGAGTACTCCGTGGCCGCCTTCGGAGGTGACCCCGACAACTTCACCTTCCCACGCTACTGTCTCGACTTCGCCCTCTTCCGCGCCTACGAAAACGGCAAGCCCCTGACGTCCAAGAACTTCTTTCCCTGGGCGAAAGCAGGCGTGCGCGAAGGCGAGTTGACGTTCGTGCCTGGCAACCCCGGATCCACGGGTCGCCTCGATACCTACGCCCAGCTTGAGTATCAGCGCGACGTGCAGTATCCGAACGCTCTCTCAATGCTCGACGGCATCATTGCCTCTTTGAAAGAGTTCGGCAAGCGTGACACAGAATCCAAACGCCTCGCCGATGGCGAACTGCAGTCGTACCAGAACTCCTACAAAGCCTATGCCGGTTTCCTCCGCGGACTCAACGATGCCAAATTGATGGACCGCAAAAAGGCCGATGAAACCAAGCTTCGCAGAGCGCTTGCCGACGATCCCGCCAAGCAAGCGGAATACGGCAAGACCTGGGATGAGATTGCCGCCGCGCTTGCAGCCTGGCGTCCGGTGATGAAAGAGTTTTATGCGCTCGAACGGATCCCAGGCAACTCGCAGCACGTTCACCTCGCGCAATCCGCCCTGCGTCTGGCCGTCGAACGCGCCAAGCCGGACGCCGAGCGACTCCGCGAATATACAACCCCCGCGATTCCCGCCGTCGAACAGGATCTGTTCTCGCCCGCCCCCATCTCCGATGCCATGGAAGAGGTCAAGCTCACGGTCCTCTTGAAAGAGATGAAAGAACGTTTGGGCACAGATCATCCGGTGATGCGCGAAATCCTTGGCGGCCGTACGGAAGCCGCCACAGCCAAAGCCGCCATCGCTGGATCCAAGATCAAAGACATCGAGTTTCGCAAGAAACTCGCCGCCGACGCTGCGTTCGCCTTGAAATCCGACGACCCGATCGTACGCATCGTGAGAATCATCGACGAACCAGCGCGCACGCTCCGCAAGCGTTTTGAAAACGAACTCGAAAGCACGCTCATCGCCAATGCCAGCAAGATCGCCCGCGCGCGGTTGGCAGCCTATGGAGACTCCGAGTATCCCGACGCCACCTTCACGCTCCGCGTCACCTTCGGCGACGTTCGCGGTTATAAGGATGCCTCCGGCAAGGCCGTGCCGTGGGCCACGGAACTCGGCGGTATCTACGGTCGCGCCACTGGCGTCGAACCTTTCGCGCTGCCCAAGTCCTGGATCGCTGCGAAGAAGAAGCTGAATCTCAAGACACCCTTCAACTTCGTCAGCACCACCGATACCCACGGTGGCAACTCCGGCAGCCCGACGGTCAACACCAAGGGCGAGATCAATGGCATCCTCTTCGATGGCAATATCGAAGGGCTTCCGAACCGGTTTGTCTTCACCGATGAAACCGCCCGCTCGGTGCATGTCGCGAGCCAAGGCATTGTGGAAGCACTGCACAAGGTCTACAACGCCAAGCGGATCCTCGCCGAACTGGGAGTGCGTTAGTTTTTCCGCATGTCCTCGGCCACTCTCACACAAAGTCTTCGCCTGCTCTCCGATCCAGGACGCCTGCGCCTTGTCCTGCTATTGGAGCGTGAAGAACTCTCCGTCGCGGAACTCCAGGACATTCTTGCGCTCCGCCAAAGCCGCATTTCCACTCACCTCGCCCAACTCAAACAAGCGGGACTCGTAGAAGATCGCCGCAGCGGCAAGAACGTTTTGTATCGCAGCAAACCCGGGTCGGAACGCCTGCTGGCAGTGTTGCGGGCGGAATCTTCGGCTGAGGAAATCGAGCAGGACGCGCGTGCGCTCGAACACATCCTGCGGAAACGCGCGGACAAGGTTCGCGCCTACTTCGACAATCTCGCCGGAAAGTTCGGCAAATCGTATGTTCCGGGTCGCAGTTGGAAAGGCCTCGCCGAAACTCTGCTGAAGCTCATTCCGCCAATGATCATCGCCGATCTCGGCGCGGGAGAGGGCACGATCTCGCAGTTGCTCGCACAGCGCGCACTGCATGTGATCGCTGTGGATAACTCAGAAAAGATGGTCGAGTACGGCTCCGAACTCGCTCGCAACCACGGCGTCCGCAACCTGGAATACCGGCTCGGTGAACTGGAGAATCCGCCCATCGATCCTGAGTCGGTGGATCTTGCGTTTTTCAGCCAGGCGCTGCATCACGCGATCCATCCGCAGCGGGCAGTTGAGGCGGCCTGGCGCATCCTCAAACCCGGCGGACGCATTGTGATTCTCGACCTGCGCAAGCACAACTTCGAGCAGGCCCGCGAACTCTATGCAGATATCTGGATGGGCTTCTCAGAGGTGGAGTTGAGCGATTTTCTCGCCCATGCCGGATTTGCCGACATTGATGTGACGGTGGTCAACAAGGAACACGAACCGCCGAATCTGGAATCGGTATTGGCAATCGGCGTGAAGCCTTAGCGCCAGCCGAGCGGGCGCGGACGATCGCCTTCGATCCACTCGTAAGATTTTCCGGCTTCCAGATTCCGCTCCTCATCCACTCGCCCACTCGGCCAGCGGACCACCACCCGGCTTGCCATCCTCGCCAACCCCATGCCGAACGTTGGCGAGCGATCGCTCGACGACAAGTAACTTGATCCGCTCTTCACTATCTGCAACCGGGGTGCCGCGCCGGAGCCGTCGAACACCTGCACCGTCGCCATCGCGATTCGACTTGCGTCCCAGTAACGAAAGTGAATCGGCCGGTGCCCGCAACCACTACAGAGCTCTTACCAGTTGCGGCCCTTTCGGGGGGGTATTCGTTGTGGCTACGTATCTATGCGCTTCAATGAAGCCATCGCCGAGCATCTGGATTGGGGGTGGCTAGTCGGGAACATATCGCTGCATGTGTACGTCAGCTTTTCGCGGCACTGCCTCAACGTTTGGACGATTTCAGCCACTGCGATGCTTCCGGTCTACAACGTCCCCGTCGTGGACGCGTTTCGAACTTTCATGGCCTGCCCACCGCCGAACATTGCAGCGACGCTCCATCAGATTCAATCGGTTGCGGCTGGATGAGGCGAGTGTCACACGGCAACCATCCCTCCTGCTCTGGTGTTCGGGTATTATGGACTTATGGCGATGCGGAAAATGACTTTCAGCGTACCAGAACCATTGGCGGTGCAGTTTCTCCGCAGGGTTGCCTCACGCGACCGTTCGCGCTTCGTGAGTGAGGCACTGGCTGCGCGACTCGAAGAGCGCGACGCCGCGTTGATCCGCGCCTGCGAGCTGGCGAATCAGGACATGGATCTGGCCGAGATCGAGAAGGAACTCGACGGACTCAGCGACGAGATGGCGGAACCATGGAAGTGATCCCGGAGCGGGGTGATATCTGGTGGGTAGCGTTGGATCCGACACTCGGTTCGGAGATTCGCAAGACACGCCCTTGCATTGTGATGTCGGTGAAAGTGCTCAACGAAAGGCGAAGGACGGTGATCGTTGTCCCACTATCGAGCTCGCCGAAGGCCAGCCCGCCGATTCTGATCCCGATCTCATGTGGTGGGCAACCTGCTGTGGCGGTGAGTGACCAAATACGAGCGGTGGCAAAGGAACGCCTGCGCAGTCGCCTCGGCGCCGTCTCCATGGGTGAGATGGCGGCACTGGAGGATGGCCTCAGGCAGATCATGCAGCTTGGATGAGGGCCCGTCGTGGACGCGTTTCGAACTCTGGCGCTCGCCCCGCCGCTGGAATTGAAACAACTGTTCGGCCTGCTCGGCCAATGGCGGGAGGCTGGGGCCGCGGCGTGAGATCAGAGCAACTCGATGAACTCGTCTACCGAGAGGTTCGCATCCCGAACGATAGCGCGTAACAATGGTTCTTTGATCGTCCGGCCAGGGTGAACAGGGACTACGGTTCGCGCCCTGGTTTCAGTGTGGATGAGCATCAGGTGGCTTCCCTTTTCTGTCCTCGACGAATCCGGCGCATTTGAGCGCCCGGATCACCTTTCGTGCGGTCAGAGAAGGAAGCTTGGCCATGAGTTACGCGGGAACGGAGTGGGGGACGGTCACCCTGCCCTGGAACGATGGCCCCTCTTCGGGGATCGCCTCCCCATGGGCTGCCAGGCTCTCCAGATACAGCGCGATTGCTTCCTTGACGTTGCGGGCTCCGTCTCTTCCAGAGTCTCGCCCTGAGTGTGACAGCCGGACAGAGCCGGAACGAACGCCACATAACCACCCTCAGAAGCCTGTTCGCGGAAGACCGAATAGGAGAAGGTCTTGGATTCCCTGCTTTTCATCACCTCCATTGCAGGAGGTCCCAGCCGGATCGGCAAAGGGATCATGCCGCCCGTGCCGCCGCTTGGGCGTCGCCCTTCGAGCACCCGAGCCAAGTTCGAATCCACTCTGGGGTGCTCCAGGTGAGGCCCCGTAACCTGCTGAAACAGCGAGGGTGTGTTTGGGATCATAGTGGCTCCCCGTCGTGGACACGTTTCGAACTTTGGTGGCCTGTCCACCGCCGACGATCAGCGTGGTTTTCCTGGCGATTCAGACGCTTGAGAGTGCGTAGTCGCCGGGTAGGTAGGCGATCAGTCTACCCATGAGCAGCCCTCTTGACTGCGTCCGTCGCGCCCGGGAGGGTGGGCAAGGTGAAACCGAAGCGAACGGCCGGAAGTCGAAACAAATACGCAACGTGATGTTCCCCTGAGCCGTTTCATGGCGAATTCTCGTTCCACCCTCCAGGCACGGTGCGGCATGTCGCACCCACCGAGTGCCGCGTGCACGCGAGGCCTGCCTACTCAGGCAATACCTTGCTACTCAGGAGCAGCCACGATCCGCGCTCCTTGACGAATCTGTCCTGCGTTTTGAGTTTGTACTCCACCGGCACCCATTTCCCCGCCTCCTGGTACTCCATCTTCACTCCGTAGATCGTCCAGGCGGTCGCATCTCTTCGCGAGCCTTCAACCCTTAGGATGACGGACGAATTGGTCAGATTCCGCGACCTCTGGAAGGACTCTCTCAGACGGTTTTCAAACGCCGGTCTTTGCTCCAACTTGCCCGTCTCATCGGCATAGGCGAAGTCACGATGGAGCATCTTGATCAACCTTTCAACGTCCCGCGCACCGGTGAGGGCATTCCAACGGGCATACACTCCCTCAATCTCGTCCTGTAGGGATTGCTTGGCGGGCTGACCAATCGCTATCTGGAGGAACCCGATACCAATCGTGAGAACCAGGAATAGGAGCCTCCCGATCCGGCTCCTTGCGGACAGCTGGCGGACCATTGGTCTTGCAGAGGATTCTATCCCCGGGAGTCTACCACCAGCGCGCCATTAAAGGCAACGGCAGGCCTTTGTTGCCTTTGCTCCGGCAAGAAGTTGGTGTTCAACTCGAACCGCTCGGGGAACTGGGATGCGTGGATCAAGATTCTCGACACAACGGCTCTCCAACCAGGATTCGAAAGATTCCGCGAGAGCGCTGGACTCAAAATCAGCACACCTTCCCAGTCAGGAGTCGGGTAGATCGCGAACAGATTGGCGAACAAGACCCTCCCGTGCGGTTGGTGAATGATGCCAAGTCACGCCTCATAAAACCGATTGCTAGCTAGCGAACTCGCCATCCCAACTAGAACTAAGCGCAGTTCGCACAAGAAACTGGACTGCCTCCGAGACCCAGAATCAGTCTTGGCGTTACACTACAAGTGTCTCCCAATACATGATCTTGACTTTCATCGCGATGGCCCTATTCGCTCAAGGGTCCTCTGCGGAAATGGACCGGGCGAAAGAGGAAATCCGTCGCCTTGAAACCCTCGTCGCTGCCGGAGCCATCGCGCCCGCAAGGCTCGTCGAGGCGAAGCAGAACCTAGCCGATGCCGAAGACGCCGCTTCGCTCGACCGCACGCTTTACGCACGCATCGCACTCCAGGACTTTACCGAAACCCAGGTCGCGGAAATGGTAGCAGCCGCGGAACGCCGCGTGCGCCGCCAATCGGAACTTATCGAAAAACAGCAGCGATTGGTCGCTGCCGGTGTGCTCGCGCTAGCCGATGCCGAACCCCTCAAGCTCGAACTCGATGCGCGCAAAATCGTTGTCGCGCTGGCTCACTCCCGTTCGCGCCTGCTCCAGGAACTGGCTGAAATGGCGCGCTCAGAAGAAGCGGTACTGACACCCTCCAACGTTCTGGGCCATGGAGGTCCGCTGATCGAGCACTTCGCCGGTTCAGGACGCTTCAACGATGGCGATCTCAAGCGCATTGTACTGGAGTTCGAGAAAGAGTTCGCCAAGCCGTTGCCCATCAGCGCCAAAGGCGAGACCGCTGTCCATCGCGCCATGGGCTTCGATCATCGCGGGCGCGTCGATATCGGCGTGAGCCCCGATAGTGACGAAGGCCGCTGGATGCGCAGGTTTCTTGCAACGAACAAGATTCCTTACATCGCGTTCCGGCGATCCATCGTCGGTCAAGCCACGGCGGCGCACATTCATATAGGCACGCCGAGTCCTAAGTTTACGCCTTCTGCCGACTGACGCCCACGCCTTCGAATTGACGGCTGATTCCGGTGTGGCGCAAGGCCACAGAGAGCCGGTTCGCCAGAACCTGTTTCGATCTTGCCGAAGCGACCGAAGACGGAGCCTGCGCCATCGGCTTGGCGATCGTGGAATCGCTTTGTATACCTTGGTCGATTGTTCAGGATGACGTGAGACTCAATGTCACCGGTATTCTGCGAGATGACGACGCCTCGATTGGGTCGCGTCCGCAGCAAAAAACTGGCGAGGTTCGATCGCTATCCAGGCCATTCGAAAAAGATTCCGCAGCCCAGCTTGGAAATCCTGTTTCTTTGAAAGAGACTACCGAGCCGACAATGCGATCCGTTCCATAACCGCTTCCCAAACTTCAGCGGCGACGACGGTCGGGGCGGGGGATCCATCGATCAGCTTGAATCGCGCGGATTCATCTTCCGCCAGCCGATGATACGCCGCACGTGCTTTTTTGTAGAAATCCACGGTCTCTTCATCGAGGCGCGTCTCTGAACTTTCGACTTGCCGGTTACGATTGTGCGCCCGCCGCAAGCCTTCCTCCACATCGATATCGACACAGATGGTGAGATCGGGCACGAGTCCTCGGCAGGCGATACGGTCCACCTCAAGCACGATTTCGGATCCCAAACCGCGGCCGGAACCCTGATAGGCGAGCGTCGAATCGGTGAAGCGGTCGGACACCACAATCTGGCCTTTGGCAAGCGCCGGTAGAATCCACTGATCGACATTCTGCGCGCGCGCGGCGAACATCAACAGCATCTCCGCCGTGGGGCTCATCTCTGTATTGGCGGAGTCGAGCAACACTGCGCGGATCTTAAGTCCAATGGGGCTGCCACCCGGTTCCTGACTTTCCAGAACGTCGTGACCTTCGGCACGCAAGCGCTCCACCAGCATCCGCATCTGCGTCGATTTGCCGCTGCCCTCATTGCCTTCGAAGGTGATGAGCAAACCCCTCTTAGTCATAGACAAAATGCAGTGCCTTCTTCAGATCTTCCCAAGCCTCGCGCTTGGCGTCCTGATTGTAGGGCCGCAACAGATACGAAGGATGATACGTCACCATCACCGGAATGTCCCGCCACATCTGCCAGTTGCCACGCAGCTTCGTCACGCCTTCTTTGGTGCCGAGCACTGCCTTGGCCGCGGTCGATCCCAACGCGACAATCGCCTTGGGCTTGATCACCATCAGTTGCCGGAACAAAAACTGTCCGCAGATTTCCATCTCATCGGGCTGAGGCGCTCGATTCTCGGGCGGCCGACACTTCACGACATTGCAGATATAGACATCCTCACGCTTGATCGCGATGCCCTCTTTCGAAGCCGTGCCGTCGATCATAGCCGTTAGCAACTGACCCGCGCGGCCCACAAACGGCAGCCCGGATGCATCTTCATCGGCCCCAGGACCCTCGCCAACGAACACCAGCTTGGTTCCCTCATTGCCCGATCCAAAGACGATCTTGTTGCGGCCCTCACAAAGACGGCAACGCTTGCAGTCTCCGATATCGGCGCCGATCCTGGCGAGTGTATCGTTTTCCGGCTCAAGCGACGGCAACGCAATCAGCGGTTCGGCGGCGACCCTCTTTTTCTTGGGCGGAGCAGGCACAGTTAGGGGTTCCTCGATTGCGGCCACGACAGGCGCCGATGCCACCACGGTAGACACGCGTCGGTACAACGACTGCACGCCCAGGTCGCGATAAAACTCAAGATACTGCTTGAGAACTTGTTCGTCGCTCATGCCGTTCGTTTACTACGATGCTGCCAGCCGAAGCCGTGGAATCCGATCGAAAATCCGATCGGCGATCTCGCGCTTCGGTGCCCTTTGAATCTTCTCAACCTCGCCGCTGCGCAGCACCAGAGTCACTTCATTCTGATCGCTCTCGAAGCCAATGCCTTCCTGCGAAACGAGATTGCCGACAACCATGTCGCAGTTTTTCGTCTTCATCTTGCGGCGCGCTTCTTCGACCATGTTCTGTGTCTCGGCGGCAAACCCGATGAGGATCCGATCTTCTTTCAGCCGTCCGCACTCCGCCAGGATATCCGGCGTCGGATCCAAATCAATCGATACCTTTGCCGCCGTCTTCTTCACCTTTTGCTGCGGAACATTCGCAAGATGATAGTCCGCTACTGCAGCGGACTTCACGATAATCGTCGCTTTCGAAAGCCGCGAAAGAACGGCTTCACGCATCTCCAAAGCCGTATTCACTCGCACCAGTTCCACACCGACCGGCGGAACCAGATTCACAGGACCCGAAACCAGTACAACCTGCGCTCCGCGAGCGCGCGCCGCATCTGCAAGTGCATAACCCATCTTGCCGCTCGATCGATTCGAAATGAACCGCACCGGATCGAGAGGCTCCTGTGTCGGACCCGCCGTGATCAATACCGTTTCGCCTTCCAGATCCTGACGCACCTGCAAAGACTTCACCACAACATCGGCGATGTGCTGTGGATCCGCCAACCGCCCCGGACCCGTCATGCCGCACGCCAGATACCCGGCATCCGGCTCAACGACAATCGTGCCGCGCTCGCGCAAAATCTCAATGTTCTTCTGCGTCGCCGGATGATTCCACATGTGGGTATTCATTGCCGGCGCAAGCACGACTTTGCCGGTGAAGGCGAGATAAGTGGTGGAAAGAAAATCGTCCGCATGGCCGTGCGCGAACTTGGCCAGCAGGTCGGCGGTGCAGGGTGCGACAACGAGCATTTCGTGATCGCGCGCAACGCGGATATGTTCGATGGCACTTGAGAGCGTCTCTTCCGCGGAGCCGCCAGGCGCGAACAGATCGGTGATGACTTTGTGCCCGGTTAAGGAGGCGAACGTCAGAGGCTGAATGAAAGCCGTTGCGGCCTTCGTCATGATCGTTTCCACTGCCGCGCCGCGCTCCATAAGCGCACGCGCAAGTTCCGCGGCCTTGTACGCCGCGATACCGCCCCCTACACCAAGCAGGACTCTCACAGGAAAAGGAAACTACTCTTCGGAAACGTCGACCAGCGGAAGACGCTGCGGATCGTCATATTTGACGAGTCCACGGCGGGTCTCTTCCATCGCGGCCACGGTCGGCTTCTTCGAAGTGGTTGGGAGGAACGAACGGGCTCCGCTCTGCAACTGGCGCGCCCGTTTGGCGGCCACGATGATGAAGCGGTAAGAACTCGATTCCGGATCGTCCGGAATGATGAAATGCGAATTGCTGCGAAGATGCTTCTCGGTCATTTTGTTCCTTCTCTAGTATCGCGCACTGAAAGGCTGTCGCGCTTACTCGAGATTCAGGGCCTGCTCGCGGATCTTCTCGATCTCGCTCTTGATCGCAATGCCATGGCTCGTGATTTCCAACCCGATACCCCCCACGCCATTGGTTTTCGAGAGAATCGTATTCGTCTCGCGGTTCATTTCCTGCAGCAAAAAATCGATCTTCTTGCCCATCTCACCGCCCTGTTGCAGAATCGAATCGAGTTCTGCGCAATGGATGCCGAGCCGCGTCACTTCTTCGCTCACATCGCTGCGGTCCGCAAGGATCGCAGCCTCTTGCGCTAGCCGCTGCGGTTCTATCGTCGTCCCGCGCAACAGTTCTCCAAGCTTCTCCTCTAGCCGCGCCCGATAAAGTTCGGTCGCCTGCATCCGCAACTCCCCGATCTTCGCGCCTCGGCTGCGGACGCTCGTATTCAGCGCGATCATCGCTGCCACCAACTGCGTGCCCTCGCGCTGCCGGAACCCTGCAAGCACGTCCAGCGCCTCGTCGAGCGCCGAGAGAATGATCTTTTCGTCATCGGAAGCCAGCTCCCGATCGCTGCTTGCCGAAATCATTCCCGTCACTCGCATGGCGGCGTTTACATCCACCGCCGCTTCAATGCCTGCCACTGCCGCGGCATCGCGAACGGCGGCCAGATAGGCTTCGAACATGGGGCGGTTGAGGCTCAACGCTTCCACCGAACCCTGACCCTTCACCACCCCAACTCTAACCTCGACATGCCCGCGCTTCAGTCTTCGCTTTATCGCCGAGCGTATTTCGTTTTCCACCGACAAATCGAGCGACGTGTGGATCTGGATGTCGAGCCCACGATGATTCACCGTCTTCACGCTCACAGAAATCTCACCGCCTGAAGCTGCGCGGCGCACGCGGGCATAGCCGGTCATGCTGGAAACAGGGTGTGACGTAGAAAGAGAAGCCATGTTGAGAACCTTGATTCTAACTGTTTCGCGCGTCGCTGGTAGAATTGTGATAATGCGAACCGTCGCTACCCTGTTGGCCCTTTGCCTCTTTACCGCCTGCTCTGACTCGAAGCAGACATCGGAAACCAAAGGGGAAGCGAAGCCCGTCTTCGATTTGAAGATCACGCAGTTCTATTCCGATCCTGCCGTCGTGAGAGGATCCGGCAAGGCCAACCTCTGCTATGGGGTCGAAGGCGCTGTGAAAGTGATGCTCGATCCACCCGTTGAGGACATGTGGCCGTCGATGGTCCGCTGTTTCGAAGTGAATCCCCAGGTGACGACAACCTATACGCTGACTGCGGAAGATGCAGGCGGCAAGAAAGT
>Ga0163146_10004430_pt1 | contig 17034 bp, 9 predicted proteins | sample OliLakLV19MP7G1_FD_148648 | JGI IMG/M metagenome (GOLD analysis project Ga0163146, IMG submission 148648) | Freshwater microbial mat bacterial communities from Lake Vanda, McMurdo Dry Valleys, Antarctica - Oligotrophic Lake LV.19.MP7.G1 | ecosystem: Environmental > Aquatic > Freshwater > Lake >...
GCCCCTCCCCCACCGATTCTGATCCCATGACGAGTTCGCCGATCTACGCGCTGGTGATGGCCGGCGGTTCGGGCACGCGCTTTTGGCCCGCGAGCCGCGAAGCCCGCCCCAAGCAGTACCTGCCGATCGCGGGCGGCAAGCCGATGCTCGTCGAGACGGTGGATCGGCTCGCGGGTTTGGTGGACCCCGCGCACATCCTCGTCGTGACGTCAGCGGCGCAAGCCGCGCTCGTGCGCGAGTGTTTGCCCGATCTGCCGGAGGAAAACCTGATCCAAGAGCCCAAGGCACGCAACACCGCGCCGTGTGTGGCCCTGGGAGCCATGGAAGTGCTGCGCCGCGATCCGCGCGCCGTGCAGATCGTGTTGCCCGCGGACCACGTGATCGAGCCGCGTGCAGCGTTCGAAAGGAGCGTGCGGGCGGCCGCGGAGGAGGCGCAAGCGTCGGCGAGCCTCGTCACTCTAGGGATCAAACCCGACCACCCGGCGACGGGTTACGGCTACATCGAAGCGGCCGCGGAGCTCGGCCGACGCGATGGTTGCGCTGTGCACCAGGTTGTGCGTTTTGTGGAGAAACCCGACGCCGCGCGCGCCGCGCAGTTCCTGGCACAGGGCGGTTTCTTCTGGAACGCGGGGATCTTCGTGTGGAGTGGACCCGCGATCGACGCCGCACTGCGGACCCACATGCCCGATGTCGTCGCGGGGCTCGAGCGCGCGTTCGCGGGCGGTGACCTGACCGCGGAGTACGCGCGCTTTGCCGCGGTGCCGATCGACGTCGCGCTGCTGGAGCGCGCGGACAACGTGCGTGTCGTGCCGGTCGACTACTCGTGGAGCGACGTGGGGTCGTGGGCCGCGTTGGCGGAACTCGCACCGCAGGGCGAAGGGGGCAACCGCACCGCACTTTCCGGGGGCGCTCGGCTCATCGCCGAAGACGCGCACGATTGCCTTGCGTACGCAGAGGGGGACGAGCTGATCGCGCTCGTCGGAGTGCAAAACCTCGTCGTTGTGCGCGCGGGCAACGCGACCCTCGTGTGCCCGCGGGAGCGCGCGCAAGACGTGAAGCGCATCGTGGAACGCCTGCGCGCGGCGGGCGATCAGCGCTTCCTTTGATCCGCGGTCGCGGCCGGGTGATCCGATCGGAGTGTGCAACACGTCCCCGGCGCGTCCGTGTTCAGCACGCCGCACGGCCGCGACATGCCGCGCCGCGGCCAAGCCGACCGGCGTGCGGCCCCGGGGGGGCGAGCGCGTAAGCCCGCACCCCCCGCTGGCCCAAATATCGCGATCAAGTCGCGAGCATCAGTTGACGAACGTCAACGTCGCGCGGTTCGAGAGGCGCAGGCGCGCGACCTTGCCCGCGAGGGCCTGGAGTTGGATCGAAACACCCACGAGGCCCGGCTGGTTGATGGCCGGGAACGACGTGAAGGTCGGCCCGAAGAAGGGCGCGGTTGCGACCGACAACAGCCCGAACAGGCCGGGGGTGAGGTCGAGCTCCGCGAAGCCGAGGCCAAGGACCGGGACCGGCGCCGTCGCGAAGGCCGACCAGAACAGCAGCACCGTGTCGCCCTCGGTGGCGAAGGTTCCGATCGAGAACGGCGCCGAGATCGACGCGAGCGGGTCGGCGACGATCGTCGGTTGACGGTCGGTGGCGATCGAACGCGGGTTGACGATGTCGATCGCGGAAACGAGGTCGCTCCAAACAACCTCCACTTCCGTGAGCGGATCAATCACCCCGTCGCTGTTCGTGTCGAAGAAGCGCAAAACGCTGTCGGGTGCCTGGGATTCGGCGGCGAGGATGCTGCCGTCCGATGCGGCGGCAAGGCGCCAGATCAGCGTCGAACCCGGAGCCACCCACCACTGCACCGCCTCGGTCGCGTTGTCGATGACGTTGTCGCCGTTTTCGTCGCGGAACTTCCAGATGGTCTCGTTGGTCGTGTCCGCCAGGTAGAAGAACCCGTTGGCGTCCACGGTCATGCCCCAGAAGAAGGGGTTGGACGCGAGCGCGGGCGGGATGAAGAACGGCGCGATCTCGGTCGCATCGATCGAGCCGCTCGAGTTCGCGTCGTTCAGGCGGTAAACACCCTTCGCGATCGTCCCCGTCGAGGGGATGTCGACGACGTACAAGCGTCCGTCCGGCCCGATCGTCACGTCTTGCGGCACGTTGGTCCCAAGAGCGCCCGGGGGGAAGTCGTAGTAGGCCGACGCTTCAGCGAGGTCGTTGGCATCCCCGTCGAAGTTGTTGTCGGAGAGGCGCAGGATGCGGTCCTGGTTGTTTGCGCCGTCGCCCGCGACGGACAACCACACGACCCCGAAGAGGTCGACGGTCAGGTTGGCGGGTGACGCGCTGAGCACACCGGAAGCGTTGCCACCGGGACGGCCGTCGAAGAAGATCGTGGCCTCGCCCGGTCCGTGGCAGGTGCCGTCGCCGTCGATGTCGAGCAGTCGCAGCACGATTTCCTCGCTCGAGTCGCTCACGTAGACCACGCCGTTCAATCCGACGGTGATGCCGTTGGGATTGGTCAGCGGCACCGGTCCAATGGTGTCGTCGTAGAACACCACGGTTTCGCCGAGGCCGTCGTAACGGCCGTCGAGATAGATGTCCTGAAGACGATAAACCCGGTCGGCGCCGGGCTCGGGGATGAAGATGTCGCCGGTCTGCGAGAACGGGTGCAGAGCGACCAGGCTCTGGGCCTGGACGTTCGAGGGGTCGAGCGCGAGCGCGCAGGCGCCGAGCGCAGCGGTGGTGAGGAGTCTTTTCATCGGAGCGAATAATCGAGGGTGTTTGACGAGCGCCGCGGTCCGTCGGCGCAGGAAAGGTGGCGCGCGGCGCGGCCGCCGCGGCGTCGGGGAGGCCCGACTGGCAGCGCAAGTTTACGCTCGCCGGCCGGCAGCGATGGTTGCAACTTCCTGCCGGATCCCCGTCGGGTTGGCCGCGCCGCCGCTTCGGCACCCCTTGCCCTCCGCGCTTTACGCGGCCCGGGCGCTATCCTCGCGCGCCATGGGCGGAGTGCTCGCGATCGACCACGGCACGCGGATCAGCGGGTTCGCGGTCGCGGACCGGCTGCGGCTCGTCAGTGCGCCCCTGCCGCCCGCGCGGTTGGACGGCGCGGGACCCGAAATCCTCGCCCACATCAAGAAGCTCGCCGGCGAACGCGACGTCGACACGCTGCTGGTCGGGCTCCCCCTCGATGGAAATGGCAAGGACACGGGGCGTTCCCGGGACGTGCGCCGGTTCGCGGGCCGACTGGCGGCCGCGCTCCCCCACCTGCGCGTGCTGGGTTGGGACGAGCACCTTTCCACACGCGCGGCGCGCGAACTGTTGGTGGATGAGGGCCTCTCGAAGGCCAAGCGCCAGGCTCTGCGGGACAGCTACTCGGCGCTCGTCATCCTGCGCGACTGGCTGAACTCGGGCGAACCCGCAACCCATCCGATCGCACCCGCAAGTCCGGGCTGATTTCGCCCGCGCCTCAGCACTTCGCGCTGATCCACGACGCCACGTCGCGGACCAGGACATCGGACTCCCGCTCGTGGAAGAGGTCGTGTTTGCGGCCCGCGAGCACACGCAGTTCGGCGCCCGGTTTTGATTGCACCCAGGCGCGCAGCACGGCGAGGTCGAGCAGCGGGTCCGCATCACCCGCCAGCACGAGCGCCGGCATCGGCAAACGCGCAAACGCGTCGCGCACAAGCGTCAGAGTCCTGGGCAGATGGGACAGGGTGTGCAGCGTGATGGCGTCGTGCACGAGCGGGTCCGCCGCGATGGCCGCCTGTTCCACGGGATCCGACGTCGTGTGCGCCGGACCGTGTCCAAGACTTCCCGGCGACGTCGGGCCGAGTTTTGCGAACAGCCCCTTCAATCCGCCGGGTTTGACCGGGGGGGTGTAGCGCGGCGCCAACGTCGGCGCTGCGAGGACGAGCGCTCCGACCGCGTCGGGGTGCTGGGCGGCGTACGCGACCGCATAGATGGCGCCAAGGCCCTGTCCGACGAGCAGACGAGGAGCATCCGGAAGGCGGTAAGCCAGATGGTCCTGCACCGCTTCGATGTCGCGCAGCACTTCGGCAAGGCCCCACGAATGTCCGCGTGGCCCCTCGCTCTTGCCGTGGCCGCGCATGTCCGGCAGCGCGATCGCCCAACCCTGGGCGGCCAGTTCCCCGGCGAGGCTTTCGTAGCGCCCCCCGTGGTCCCCGGCGTCGTGCAGGATCGTGATGGAACCTTTGGGCTCACCGACGCCAGCGAGCTCCAGCACGTGCAGGAGAAACATGCCCTCGGACTTGTGGGAGAGCCCATCCCTCTCCGTGCCGTCGGGGTTGGATTCGCGCAGCTCGAGGTTGGTGACGAAGGCGCCGGTGCGGCTCATGGGGATCGGGGCGCGGAGCGTTGAGGGTGTGCGTGGACCGCGAACGGTCGGCGGGGGCGCGAGGATAGGCGCGGGCGGCTCTGAGCGGCAAGCCATCCGGCGCCCTTGTGCTACAAGGTGCGGGACGTGAGTGGCCTGGGCGGCCGCTCCGCTCGGACGGTCTTCCGCTCAAGCGGGGGATACCACCGGGTCGGGGAGGAAAGTCCGGACTCCACGGGTCAGGGTGGTTGCCAACGGCAACCGGCCGCGAGGCCAGGGAAAGTGCCACAGAAAGCAAACCGCCTCCCGCGTGGCGACACGTGGGCGGTAAGGGTGAAAGGGTGCGGTAAGAGCGCACCGCGGCCCCGGTGACGGGGCTGGCAGGGTAAACCCCACCCGGAGAAAGTCCGCATAGGGGAGCATTTGGCGATGACCCGCGTCGCTCCCGGGTAGGGCGTTCGAGGCCGCGTGTGAGCGCGGTCCCAGAGAAATGGTCGCCACCCGCCTCTGGGCGGGAACAGGATCCGGCTTACAGGGCCACTCGCGTCACCCCCCTCCTCCGGACCGGCCACCTTTTGGCGCCGCCCGCGGCGAACCCGACCCGCCCGATCCCGACCCGCCCCGTCCCAACCGGGGGAAGGGCTGCCCGGCCGAGGGGGCACCCCAGCAGGTGGGGTAACAAGGTCGGCTCAACCCACTACGGGTAGTGGGTCCCCGAGGAGCGGACCGCAGCATCTGGACGGATTCGCACCACGGCCCTATTCTCTTTCGCCCACGGGCCGAGCGGATCGGTCCGCCCCCAACGGGAGCTGGCGCCCTGCGCCACCTTCCAAAGTCCGCGCTCTTCCAAGCCGCGCCATGGAGTTTGTCTTCGTCGTCCCCCGCCGCGCACTCTTTCCAGAGTGCTACCCGCAGGGATTTTTGCCCTTCGACGAGCACGGGAGCGCGGACCGCGCGGCGTTCGATCGGGCGATCGCGGAGCACGGTTTTTTCGTCGAGCGTGCCCGGGCCGAGCGCGAGCCCGAGTGGAAACAGGTCATCCCCTATTCGGTGGTTTGGCAGCCGCCTGCGGTGGCGAATGGGGAGGGACATGTGCTCCTGCTCGTCCGTTCAGCGCGCGGCGGGGACGCCCGGCTGCACCACAAGATGTCGATTGGCGTCGGTGGTCATGTGAACCCGGTTGACGCCGTGGCGGGCTCCGGCAACCCGGTCGCGGCGGGCTCGCGGCGGGAGATCGACGAAGAATTGTGTATCGACGGCGCAACCGAAACGCGGGCGGTCGGTCTCATCAATGACGATTCCAACGCTGTGGGCGCGGTGCACGTAGGACTGGTCCAAGTCCTGTGCGTCGCCCCCGGCACGCGGATCGCTGTGCGGGAAGAGGACGTGCTGGAAGGGCGAATGGTGACACTTTTGGAACTCGAGGACCTCGCGGGCGGTGATTCTGGCCGCGGTGATTCTGGCCGCGGTGATTCTGGCCGCGGTGATTCTGGCCGCGGTGATTCTGGCCGCGGTGATCTCGGCCGTGGTGATCTCGGCAGAAGGGGCGCGAACCTCGAATCCTGGTCGCGCCTCTTGGTGCCCCACCTCGCACGCCTCGTCGGGACGACCGCCGCCCTTCCCGCCGGAGACCGGGCCAGCTCTCTCAGCTAGACGGGGTGGCCCTGCTCGCCCAACGCGGCCCCCAGCCACCCCCGCAGCCAATTCTTAACACCAACCACACCGCTCGGGCAACATCCCGCGCCTAAGCCGATTTCTCCCTCGGAGCCCCCCACGGGGGCTCCCACCTTCGAGGCAAACCGATGGCATCCGTCAGCAAGAAAGTGCGCTCGATCGACGTCGAGCAGCTCTACGACCTGCTCCTTGGCGCCCGCACCGCCGAGTCCGTGACGCTGCACTTCAAGGACGGCCGCGTCCTGAAAGGCGCACTCGTTTTCAACCAGTTCAAGGGCACGGGCCGCCTGATCAACGTCGATCAGGAGATGAGCGAGGACTTCTCCGTCGACGAGCTCCGCGACTTGAAATACTGAAGCGGAAACCAACTGGCACAGGCCCTCACCCGCACGGGAGCGGGCGAATCTGCCCATAGCCGAGGCATGTACCCGGGCGGGTTAACATCCCCGCCATGTCCCAGCGATCGTTTGCGCTAGCCCTCGCCGCGGTGTTTGGGGCCGTCCACGGCAGCGCAACAGATCACGGCGCGTTTGCAAGTCGAACGGATTCGCAGGACGCGCTCGTCCTGCTGGCCCACGACGGCGAAAATTTCGCACCCGCGGGTGCGCTCAAAGTAGGGGGCCCGCCAGTCGTGCTCGCGCTGGCTACGCGCCAGACGGTGCAGCCCCGTTCGGTCGCGCGACGGGACGGACACACCCTGCGGGTGCCCCTCGCCGAAGCCGGGCCGGATGCGCGGCTCGCGGTCGAAGTCCTGCGTGTCGCGCACCCCGAACACCACTTCGTTCTGTGGGCCGAGGACCCGACCGCGGACCTAGGCCCCGCCCTCTATCGGATCGCCCCCGTCGAGTTGCCCCGCTCCGCCGCACGCGGAGACCAGACAAGCGGTGCGGGCGCAAGCGCTTTGCCCGCGCTCGCGCGGGCCGATGGTGTCGTGGAAACCGCGCCGCTGTGGGTGGATCCGGGCACGGACCGCGGCGACTTCATCCTGTTCACGATCGGCGGCACCCAGCGCTCGGGCGAGGGCGAGCCGAGTGGCGGCGAGTTGCGCCTGCGGGCTCCGTCCGAGGAACGACCGTGGCTCACGGTGCACGTCGCGGCGCATTCCCACCTCCTCGTGCCGGCCCCCGCGGCGCCGTTCATTGTCGAGGGCAGCGCTGCGCTGGACGGGCTGCAGATCGTGAATGCCGCGCCGGTGCCCGCGGCGGATGGTTTTCCCCTTGAGGAACTGGCGCGCCGCACGGCTCCCCTTTCAAACACACCTTGGCAGTGGCGCCGCGCGGGCCTGGGTTCCCCCGTTGGCGTTCCCGCAGCGCTGCGCGAACGCGGCCGCGAGCGTTTTGCGCCGCTCGAGCCCGGCACGCTGCGCGCCGGAATGCTGGAGCTCCTGTTCCGCGCGCCACCCGCTGCGCCCGAGGGCGAGACGTACACCCTTGTGGCGCGTGCAACGCAGGCGCAGGGAGTCCGGGGTGTCGCGCTCATTTATCCCGCCGTGCAAACACCGCGATTTGCCGAACGCGCGGCGGAGCTCGGCCTCCGCGCGGTTCACTTCGAAGGACCCGACCTGCAGCTCGACATCCGCCCCACGATGGGGCCCGGGATGGCGCTCGGTGATGTGAACGGCGACGGCCTGGTCGACCTGTACCTGGTGCAAGGGGGCGGGCGCGAGGGCAGCGAAGTGGAGGGCAATCGACTCTTCCTCAACCGCACGCAAGGCGCTGTGCTCGCGTTCGTCGACGGCAGCCGGGCGGGCGCGCGCGACACCGGCCACGGCATGGGAGCGCTGTTCTTCGACGGGGACGGCGATGGCCGGCTCGACCTTTATGTTGCGAACTACGGGACCGACTCCCTGTGGCACAACCGCGCGGCGCCCGACGCGGTCCACGGATTCGAGTTCGTGGACCAAAGTGCACAGGCCGGGCTCGTGCACAACCTGTGGAGCGCCGGAGTCGCGGCCGGCGATCCGGATCGGGACGGCGACCTCGACCTTTATGTGGCGAGCTACCTTGAATACGACCCCGCCGGGATGCCGGACGCGGCGGGTGCTTTCCTGCGCGAGGACCCGCCCGCGATGTTGCCCTACGCGTTCCCGGGCCAGCGCAACGTGTACCTGCGCAATGAATCGACACAGGGCAGTCTGCGCTTTGTCGATGCCACCTTGGAGCTCGACATCGTCGATGCGCAGGGACGCGGGATGCAGCCCGTGTTTTTCGACTTCGACCGCGACGGCTGGACCGACCTCTACGTCGCCAACGACGTGAGCATCAACCGCCTGTTCCACAACCTGGGCGACGGGCGTTTGCGGGATGTGGCCTTCGCGGCCGGCATGGACGACCCGCGCGGCGGCATGGGTGTCGCCGTCGGTGACGTCGACGGCGATGGCGACGAGGACCTCGTGCTGACGAACTGGCAGCTTGAGTCCAACGCGCTCTACATCAACCACCTTTGGGGTGCTGGCAGTCAGCGCACGCGCGTGCCGAGCTTCCGCGACCTCGCCATCGAGAATGGCATCGGGCGTCCGAGTTTGGGGGTTACGGGCTGGGGTGTGGTGCTCGAGGACCTCGACGGCGACGGCGACCTCGACCTGGCCGTCGCCAACGGCTACACGAGCCCCGACTACGAAAGCACGGGTATCTGCGTGGGCCAACCTTGCCACATGTTTGAGAACGACGGCGAGGGGTCGTTTGCGCAGGTGGACGGTGAGTGGGCTCCGGACTTTGCGCGCCGCAACCCGTGGCGCGCCCTCGGCGCCTGCGATTTTGCGCAGAACGGCGCGCTCGACCTCGTGGTGACCGCGAACAACGGCCCGACGGCGTTTTTCGAGAACACGGTTCTGAGCGCGCGCTGGATCGGCGTGCGCCTGCGCGGAGCGGGCAAAAATACGCATGGAATCGGCGCCGAGGTCACTGTCGTCGCGGGCCCGCGGATCCTGCGCCGCAGCCTCGTCGCGGGGACGAGCTACCTCGTGGGCAACGCCCCCGAGCTGTGGTTTGGCCTTGGCGAACTCGAACCCGAACACATCGAAGTCCGCTGGACGTCCGGAGCGCGCTCGACACATCCGATCGAAGGGGTCAACCGGTTCGTCGTGATCGAGGAACCGGCGCGATGACCGCGCACTCCCGCGACGGATTGGGCCAGCCCGCGCCGCTCGACCGCCTCGCGCTGCTGCCCGTCCTCGGCATCGTCGCCGCCATCCTGGGAGGACCGGTCCAGTCGGGCGACCTGTGGTGGCACGTGCGCGTGGGCGACTGGCTCCGCGCGAACCTGGCGCTGCCGTGGCGCGACCCCTTCAGCCACACCGCGGGCGACGACCTCTATGTGCCGCAGGAGTACGGCAGCCAGGTCCTATTTTCGCTCGTCGACTCGATCGGCGGTGTGGGAGCACTCAAGGTCTTCGGTGTGCTGCTGGGCGTCGCCCTGATCCTCGTGTTCGAGAAAATTGCGCGCCGCCGTGTCGGGCCCAGTTGGGCGGCGGCCCTGGCGGCGGTGTTCGCCGCGGCGTACGCGATCAAGTGGGAGCTGCGCCCGCACTTGTTGTCGAGCATGGTGCTCCTGTGGATGCTCGACCGGCTGTTCCCGCCCACGCCGCAAGCGAATTCCGGACCGAGCGCACGAACGACGCTGGTCCTCGCGCTGGTCACGGTGGTGTGGGTGCAACTCCACGCCGAAGCCGTTTTCGCGCCGATGTTTTGTGCGCTGGGTGCCATCGCCGCCGCCGCCGGCGCGCTGTACGACCGGGCCGTTTTGGGCCAGCGCCCGGGATTCGGGCCCCTCGGCCGCTGGCTCGCGGCAACCGCCGCAACGGGCGTCGCGAGCTTCGCTTCGCCCCTTGGCTGGTGGCCACACCGCTACGCGCTGTTCAAGCGCGAGATCCCTAAGCTCTACATCGACGAGTGGTTTCCCGCGTGGATTGCGCCCAGCGATCCGCGCTTCATGCCGCTCGACGGCAGGCTCGCCGTGTTGCTGCTCGTCCTGCTCGCGCTCGCAGGCGTTGCAATCGCGGATGGCGCGCGCGCGCGCCGCGCCCCAAGCGGACTTCGGCGGGGTCCTTCATGGGAGCGCCTCGCGCTGCTCGCTGCCTGTGTGTTTTTTGCGCTGACCGCGCGCAGGTACCTGTGGCTCCTGAGCCTGCCGCTGGTCGATTTGCTGTTGAGCGCGCGCACCGCGGCCGCCCAGGGTGCATCCGGGTTTGGGGCGCGGCTTGGACGCTCGCGGTCCGCACCCCGCGCGATTGCCGTACTCGCTGCGCTGCCGCTCGGCCTGTCGCACTTCGCCGCCAACACCACCGATGCCTTCTTGGAGGGCCGCTACACCGAAGCCGCCGACCGCCGACTGTTCCCGGTCCACGCGGCCGCGCTGCTCGCCGAATGCGGCCCGGCAGGCAACCTGTTCCACCCCTACGACTGGGGCGGTTACCTGCTCTACGTCCTGGGCGAAGACAACCCGATCTTCGTCGACGGCCGCACGACGCTGTTCGAGCGGATCATCCCGGAGCGGTGGCGCGCGGAACGCGACCCTGACTATGCGCGCCAGGTGTTCGCGGCGCGCGACGTGCGCGCGATCGTGGCACGCCGCCTGATCCTCGGCACCAACCCACCCGCCGCCTACCGACCCCCCGACGCCGACGTGGGCTGGGTCCGGGTCCATGCGGACGCGCTGGCCGAGCTGTGGATCCGCAGCGATCAGACGGACGCGCTCGCCCGCTACTCGGCCTGGTACGCCCAACAGGGCGTACCCTTCGACCCCGATCGGGGTTTCGTGGAGCTCGCAGCGTGGATCGCACGCCCCGAATGGCAGTCAGAGCGCGACCTCGTGCCGGCATCCGTCGCAAAACACCTGGCTCCGGCCGTCGCGGCCGCACGGGACGCGGGCGCAGGCGACGCCTCGAACAACGACCCTGCGCCGTGGCTTGAGCTCGCCCGCGCAGCCGACGAGCGGCGGATGGGGCGCAACGCGCGGTGGGCGCTTGCGCGCTACCTTCACGCGCGCTCCCTCAGGGAACCGGGATTTGATCCGCGGCCGTATCTCGAGCGCCTTGATCGCGAGCCCCCGCGCGCGCTCATCGAAACCCTCCGCCCGCGGGCGGCAGGGCCCGCGCGCGGACAGGATTGAGGGAGCACCGGGCCCCCGCTTTCGACTCCCAAAAACCTTCGCCCTTGCCCCCGGCCCCCGACCGAGTGAACCTCTGCCCGATGGCGCCGACCCTCGCGAATCAAAGTTTGGCCCCGCAAGCCGCCGAGCGCGGTTTGGGCCGGCCGGTGCTCGCGGTCCTCGCGGTGCTCGCGCTGGCGCTGGCGATCTTCACCAAGGACGGCGCAGGGTCCTGGGCGGACGCATCGCGCCTTGCCACCATCGAATCGATCGTCGAGCGCGGCACCCTGTCGATCGACGACAGCACGTACTTCTGGCAAGGGGACAAGGTCCGTTTCGACGGGCAGTATTACAGCCACCAGCCGCCAATGCTGGCGCTCCTTGGCGCCGGCCCCTACGCGCTTTTGAACGGTGTCTTCAACCTGTCGATCGACAGCGCGGCGACCTACCGCATCCTGACGCTCGTGCTCGTCGGTGTGCCGGTGCTGGCGGGGGCCTACGCGCTCGCGCGGTTGCTGCGTGGAGCGGGATTGAGCGCGGCGTGGACCGCCGTCCTCACGGGGCTTGCCGCGGGTGGAACGATCCTCTTCCCGTACGCCCTCGTGCTCAATCAGCACGGCCCTGCTGCGGGCCTTGTCCTCCTGGCGCTGCTCGCCATCCAACGGTTGCGACCGTGGACGGCGGGGCTGCTCCTGTCGCTCGCCTGCACCATCGACCTCACGGCGGTTTTTTTTGCCCTGGCGTGCGCGATCCCGGTGTTCCTCCATCCGGGCGGGGGCCGCGCCGGTGCGTTCGGGATTGCGCGCTACGCCCTGGGCGCGCTCCCGCCGCTCGCGCTGCACCTTGCGATCAATATCCGCGTCGCGGGTGACGTGCGGCCCTTTGGACTGCACACCGAAGCGTTCCGCTATCCCCTGTCGACGTTCCTTTTGCAGAGCCTGACCGGCGCGGTCGAATCCCATCGGGCCGGCGAAGTCGCGGGCTACATTCGGACGGGCCTGTTCGGTGAAAGCGGCCTGTTCCTGTACCACCCCTGGCTCCTCGCGTGTCTCGTGTGCTTTGTCGCCGCATTGCCCGTTTGGGGCCGGCCATCGCCGTTTGCGCGCGGTCTCCTTTGCGCGGTCCTCCTGGGCAGCCTCGCAGTTGCGGCGTATTACTTCACCCAGTCGAAAAACCTCGGGGGATCGGCGTTTGGCATGCGCTGGTTCGCGGTGTTCGCGCCAACCCTCGCGCTCTTTGCCGGTGCTTGGATCCGCCAGCGCGAGCGCGCAGGTTCCCCCTGGCGCCCACCCACCGCGCTCGCGTCCGTGCTGGCGCTCCTCGCCGTCGTGTCCGTTGCCGGGGCGGCGTTCGGAGCGATCAACCCGTGGGCCAAGTTCAGTTGGAACCATGCCACGTCGCCGTTGGGCTTGACGGGAGCCTCCGAGGCGCCTTTGACGCTCAAGGAGCATTGGCGCCGAGAGTTAAAACGCATCCGCGTGCGCGAACCCATCACCCAAGAGGTCTTCGAGGCAAAATACGGCACCTTGCTCGACCAGTACCGCCGTTTTTATCTGCAACCCACACCCTGGCTCGCTCCCGAACAATCGCGTGTGTTCGTGCGGCGCGGGCTCGACAAACTGCTCGAAGTGGCTGCGGTGCTCGACGAAGAAAGCAGCTCGAGCTACATCCGCCCGCTCGCCCACTTTTGGATCGGCAAGTTCCACGCCCAGTTGCAGGATGTCCCGGCCGCGCGCCGGAGCTTCCAGACCGTGCTCGTCCTGCGCTCGAACTTCCCGGCGGCACGCACGGCGCTCGACAACCTGCCTGCGGACGGCGAATGAGCCCGCGATTTGATCGGCGTCCGTTTTAGGGTCCGCGTCAGCGCGGGTCGACAAACGCCGCCTGGCCCGCGCGCACCCCGATGCGGTAGCGGCCCGTCGCAAACTGCAGGGTCTCCGCGTACGGCGGCCGCGCGATCAGCCGCAGGGCGATGCGCTCGCCCGGCGCGATGGGGCGCGGTGCGTCGGCCTTGAGCAGAAACGCCGGCGCGCCGGCTTGGCGGTGCGGCGCGGCCGGCAGCACGACATCGCGCAAAACCTCCTGGCCGTCGATCCACAGGTCGACCGTCATCGCGCGTTCGAAGCCGACCGGCCGCACGTCGCGCACGGGGATCAGGATCCGCGAACCCGCGCCCCAGACTTCGATCCAATGGGCGTCGTCACAGAGCAACCGATCGCGGGGGGGCACACCGCGGCGCTCCACCCAGGGAAAACAGCCGACCTGTGCGGTCTCGAGCGGGGGGCGCTCCCGGAAAAACAGCGCGAGCGGGGGCAACCCGACGAGCGCCAGCGCGGCGAGGGCGGCGCCCAGACAACCGGCCCGCCGCGGATCGAAAGCCCGCGGCACGTCCGTCCGCGGCCCGGCGCCGCGAACGAGTCCACCGAGCCCCAGCCCGATCAGCAGCGCAATCGGGTACGCCGCGCCATGTTCCAGGAGTGGGTGCCCGAGCTGCACGTTGACCGCGAGACCGATCAGCGCGCCGGGAACCACGGCGTTTTCGAACGCCTCGGCGTCAAAAAGACCGGGAGCGCTCGCCCGCGCCCGCACGGTGGCGCGCCATCCGCCGCAAAGCGCGAGCAGCACGATTGCGACACCCAGCGCCGCACCCAGAAGACCCTCCTCGGCGCTCCACTGCAGCACCTGGTTGTGGGCGTTTTCGTGGCGCGGATTGAACGCGACCTTGCGCTTTGGGTCGTGCACGGTCGCAAGCGCGCGCGGGAAACTTCCAAGACCGTGCCCAAAAAGAGGCTCGCGGCCGGTCAGCTCGAGCGCGCCGATCCACGGCCCCGAACGATTTTGGCGCAGGTAAGCGATGGCCGCGTCAAAACGCAGGATGCGCACCGCATCCTCCGCATAGCGCGATTGGGACGCGATCGCGCCCACCGTCTGCGCGGGCAAGACCTGAACGGCCGCCACCGCTGCGACAACCGCGATCAGCGGCACGAGCACAAACGGCGAGCGCAACATGCGCCGCGCTCCAAGGGTTGCGACGAACGTCGCACCGAACGCGAGCGCCGCACCCCCCAGCGCCGCCTTCGAGCGCGACGTCGTCAAAAGGAACACGCCCGCCGCAAACGCAACGGCGCCCAACGCCGCCACGCTTCCACGGCCGGCGAGGCTGCCCGGCGCCGCGCGGCGCGCCAGCAAGCGATGGGCAAGGTGCCCGGCGGACAACGCGGCGGCGAGGGGCAACCAGACGAGCAGCGCGCTGCCGAGCGCATTGTTGTCGAGCAGTGGCCGGTGCATGCGGCCGAGGCCAGCGTCAACCCGCGCAAAGAACGACTCCCCGCGCCATAGGGACGCGCGCGCCATCTCGATCCACGCCATCCCGAAACCGAGGATCAGCGCGAGCGCCGATGCGCGGGCCGCCTCGCGCAGAAGCTGTCGACCGCCATCGAGGCGCTCGAGCGCGAGCCCGAGCGCGACGGCAACAACTGCCAGCACCTCAAGCCGCAGGAACAGGGCGCGCACGGGTTGGAGCGCTTCGATCTGCGGCCGCGGCACGAGGGCATCGCGCCACAGCACCTCCCCCAGCGCGCCCCACAGCGCGGTCCCAAAGCCTGCACCGCTCGGCCACGCGGAACCGAACCCGAGCGCCGCCGAACCAAGCGACCATGCGGCCCACCCCAGGAGTGCGAGCACGGCCCACCGCGCCGCACCATGGGCGCCACGCAGCCCGCGCCAGGCGCGGCCGAGACCGCCAAAAAGTGCGAGGGCGGCAAGCGTGCCATGCAGGAGAACACGCTCGATCTCGAACGGGAAGACGTGCAGCACAACCGGCACGAGCGGCAGCGCGAACGCGAGGGCAATGCCGCGCGTAAACGTGCGCTCCGCGCCCCGCTTCCCGTCGCGCCGCGCCAGGGCGATCGGCAGCGCGAAGGCCAAGGCGACGAGCAGCGCTTGGATCCAGGGCGCTCCGCCCGCCCCCGACAGGTCCCCGTTGCCGTTTCCCGTGCCGTGTCCGAGGGCGTGGCACAGGGCGGGAAGCGCCACAACCGCCACGACGACGGATCGCCCGAGTGTGGCGCTGCCTGCGAGCAGGCCCACGTTTGAAGGTGCGCCGCCCCCGGATGCCATCAGAACGGCCAGATGAACGGGGCCAAGCCGACCGTGACGATGCCGAGCAGGATGTTGAGCGGCAAACCGATCACCATGTAGTCGCCGAAGCGGTAACCACCGGGGCCCATCACCATGAGGTTCGTTTGGTAGCCGATCGGGGTTGCGAAGCTCGCCGAGCCCGCGAGCATCAGCGCGAACAGGAACGGCATCGGGTTTGCGTCGAGCCGCTCCGCCGCGCCCATGGCGAGCGGGAACACCAGCGCAACGGCGGCGTTGTTGGAAATCATCTCCGTGATCACGGTGGTGCCCAGGTACACCGCTGCGAGCGTCAACCAAGGGTTTTCGCCCGCCGCGCCCAGGAACGACCCGACCATGGTGTCTCCGAGGCCACTCTTTTGGATCGCGGTGCCAATGCCGAGCGCCGCCGCGATGACCACGAGAACACTCCAATCCACGCTGTCGCGCGCCGCTTGGACGGACGTGCAACGCGCCACGAGCATCAGTCCCGCCGCGACGAGGGCGGCCTGCAGCATCGACAGGACCCCGAACCCGGCGAGCAGCACCATACCCGTCAGGATCGCGATGGCGATGCCCGCGCGCTGGTGGCGGCGGGGGCTCGATTCTTCGAGCTCCGCTACGAGGAAAAAGTCCCGGTCGTCCCGGTGTCGCTCGGCGAAAGTCGTTTGGGCCTCGAGCAAGAGCGTGTCGCCGGGTTGGATCGCAATTTCCCCCACCTTGCCGCGCAAACGCTCGCCACCGCGGGCCACGGCAATGACGACGGCGTTGTAGCGGGTGCGAAAGCGCGCGCGCTTGATCGTGCGTCCGACCAGCGGACTGGTGCTCGAAACCACGGCTTCGACCAGGCAGCGGCTCTGGCGCGGGGCGTCGAGCTTGTAGATCTGGTTTGTCGCGGGCTCGAGCCCGCGGATCGTCTGCAGATCCTTGATCGACGCCACGACCCCCGTGAAAACCAGTCGGTCGCCTGCGGCGAGCCGTTGCTCGGGACCGGGCGCGGCAATCAGGAACCCGCCGCGCTCGATTTCGACGAGGAACGCGCCGGGCAAGGCGCGCAGGCCCGCCTGCTCGATCGTGCGGCCGGCGAGGGGCGACGCCGAGGGCACCAGCATTTCGGCGGTGTACTCACGCACGTCGCGCAGCTTGGCCGTGGCCGAACTGCGGTCGGGCAGGAGCCGCGGTCCCACGAGGATCATGTAGAGCGAGCCCACGATCGCGCACGGGACGCCGATCCAAGCAATCTCGAACAGTCCGATCGGGGGCAGGTCCGTCTGGCTCGCGACGAGGCCCGCGACGACGAGGTTGGTGCTCGTGCCGATCATCGTGCACGTCCCGCCAAAGATCGCCGCGAACGACAGTGGCATCATCAGCTTCGACGGCGAGAGCCCGAGCTTCGACGCCCACTCGCGCACCGCCGGGATCATCATCGCAACGACCGGGGTGTTGTTGAGGAACGCGCTGAACACAATCACCGGCGCCAGGATGCGAACGAGCGCTCGCCGCAGCGTTTTTGGTCGCCCCAGCGCCCCGCGCGCCAGCGCATCGATCACCCCCGTTTGGTGCACACCCGCAACCACGACAAACAGCGCGCCAACGGTCACCAGGCCCGGATTCGAAAGGCCCGCGAGCGCATCCTCGGTCGTGAGCACACCGATGCGCCACCCGCCCGCACCATCGGGCAGGGGCAGCGCAAAAAGCACGGTCAGGCCCGCGAGCAGCACCACGTCCGGGGCGACGCGGTTGGTGATCAGGAGCGCAAAAACCAGCGCCAGAACGACGAGACAGACGACGGCGTCGGCACCCAAGGGAGGATCGTCGCGGGAGGGGGG
>Ga0163146_10004436_pt1 | contig 17032 bp, 14 predicted proteins | sample OliLakLV19MP7G1_FD_148648 | JGI IMG/M metagenome (GOLD analysis project Ga0163146, IMG submission 148648) | Freshwater microbial mat bacterial communities from Lake Vanda, McMurdo Dry Valleys, Antarctica - Oligotrophic Lake LV.19.MP7.G1 | ecosystem: Environmental > Aquatic > Freshwater > Lake >...
GGCGATACACCATCGCCGCCAGCAGCACCTGCCCCCCGAGCCGGCCCAGCTCAGCGGACAGCGCACCCAGTCTCCCGGCCGCCCCCACCAGGGCGTGCTCGGCCACCAGACCTGATACCGGCGCCACCACCACCGAGGCCACGACGACCGGGGCGGCCGCCACGGACAGCAGGTCCTGCGACGAGGACAGCAGCCGCCCGGCCAAGACGAGCAACGCACCCCCGGTCGCCTCGAGGTCGTCCAGCGCCACCGCGATCCCTCCCGCCCCGCCGCGGACCGTCATCTCGTCCCCCGACGACACACCGTGACCCGGGACCGACCGGTGCGCCGACGTCACCGCCCGACCCCCGCCAGGTCCGACAGCTGGGCCAGGTGTCGCGCCACTGCCGCGGCGTGCTCGCGCAGTGCCGCCGCCGCGTCGTCACACGAGCGGCGGGCCACCATCAGGTCGTCGGCCCGATCGGACAGGCGGGCGCGCAACGCGTCGGCGGCGCGGGACCGGAAATCCACGTCACCGCTGCGTGCCAAGTCGGCGGCGACGCGAGACACCTCCTCGGCCACCCCGTCTACCGCCGTGGCTGCCGCCCGGATCTCCTCGGATTCCCACATGACGTCATCGTGCGCAGCGCCCGCCCCGCCACCGCCCGGCGGGCACCATGCCTGTGGACCGGCGGCTCAGCGCAGGTAGGTGGACAATCCCCGCTTGAGGAACCGACCGTCACCCTTGGCGCCCAGGTACGCCCCACCGCCGACGACCACTTTGCCGCGAGACATCACCGTGTCGACCCGCCCGGCGATCTCGAAGCCCTCGTAGGCGGAGTAGTCCATGTTCATGTGGTGGGTGTCGACCGAGATCCGGGTCCGCGCCCCGGGGTCGTAGACGACGATGTCGGCGTCCGAACCGGGTGCGATGACGCCCTTGCGCGGGTACAGCCCGAACATCCGCGCCGGGGTCGTCGCGCACGTCTCGACCCAGCGGGCCAGGCTCAGCTCGCCGGTGACCACACCCTGGTAGATCAGGTCCATCCGGTGCTCGACCCCGCCGATGCCGTTGGGAATCGCCCGGAAGTCCTCGCGCCCCAGTTCCTTCTGGTCCTTGAAGCAGAACGGGCAGTGATCGGTCGAGACGATCGAGAGGTCATCAGTGCGCAGGCCTCGCCACAGGTCCGCGTGGTGGCCCTCCACCCGGCTGCGCAGCGGCGCGGAGCAGACGTACTTGGCGCCCTCGAAGCTGCCCGGCCCGCCCGCGGCCAGGTGCTCCTCCAAAGACAGGTACAGGTACTGCGGGCAGGTCTCGGCGAAGACGTTGTGACCCTCGTTGCGGGCAGCCGCCACCGCGGTCAGCGCCTGGGAGCTGGACAGGTGGACGAAGTACACCGGGCTCTGCGCGACGAGCGCCAGCTGGATCGCCCGGTAGGTCGCCTCGCCCTCCAGCAGCGCCGGCCGCGACAGCCCGTGGTACTTGGGGTCGGTCTGGCCGCGGGTGGCCATCTGGGCCGCGAGCACGTCGATCGCGATGCCGTTCTCGGCGTGCATGCAGATCATCGCGCCCAGCTCCGACGCGGTCTGCATCGCCCGCAGGATCTGGCCGTCGTCGGAGTAGAACACCCCCGGATAGGCCATGAACAGCTTGAAGCTGGTGATGCCCTCGGCGACCAGGCTCGACATCTCCTTCAGCGCCGCCTCGTCGACCCCGCCGAGGATCATGTGGAAGGCGTAGTCGATCGCGCACTGCCCCTCGGCCTTGGCGAACCAGGCGTCCAGCGACGCGCGCACGTCCTCGCCCGCCCGCTGCACTGCGAAGTCGATGATCGTCGTGGTGCCTCCCCAGGCGGCCGCTCGGGTACCGGTCTCGAAGGTGTCCGAGGCCGACGTTCCGCCGAACGGCAGCTCCATGTGGGTGTGCACGTCGACCCCCCCGGGCACGACGTACTTGTTGCTCGCGTCGATGACGGTGTCGGCGCTCACGGACAGCGTCCCGGGCGCAAGTAGCGCGACGATCCGCTCGCCGTCGACGAGGACGTCGTGTGCCACCGCGCCCGAGGCGCTGATGACGGTGCCGTTGGTGATGAGGGTGGTCGCCATGACGTGAATCTAGAGGGCCTGCGCCGAAGCGTAAACGCTCCCGCGGCCGCTCTATGCTGACTCGGTGGCCAGGGGAGGGCTCGGTGGTCCGTCCGACCACCGCCATGGCGATACGCCGGTCAGCGGGCGCGAACTGCTGGTGGCCGCGATCCGGGCGCTGCCGGTGCCGACGGCGCCGCCGGAGAGGTCGAGCCGTGGTCTGCTGGGGCTGCACCTCATCCAGTCCGCGCTCCGGCTCGAACATGTCGATCGCGTCCGCGAGAAACTGACACTCGTCGACGCCACCCACATCGCAAGGCATATCGATATCGACGTGAACGTCGACAAATTGCCCGACGGGAAGGAGGGGGCGCTCACCGTCGGTGGCCGCAATTCCCGTTCCGAGCGCATGTTGTGGGTACCGATCGGTCGTCACCCACGGCAATCCCTGGGCCCGGTGTCGCTGCGCGACGCCGATGGGAAATCCTTGACCCGGGTCACGAGTCGCGAGACGAACCGGCTGCTGGCCTCCGGAATGATCCAGTTGATGAGGCTGCTCATCAACACCGACGATGCCGCCTCGGTCGAACCGTTACGTGGCCCCAATCGGGTCTCGCGGTGGCTGCTCGAGGCAGCGTTGCTCGCGCTGGTGGAAGACGGCCGCAATTCCTGGCCACAGCAGAGCGAGGTCACCGACCGGACTGAGCAGGCACCCCGGAATACGACCTTGAACAGCCTGCGCGCCCTCTTTGACCAGGAGGGAGACGGCTTGCGGGGCGCCGAGCACGCGTATTGCGGACTGCTGGCCACCCTGACGACTGAACAGGTGATCCTGGCCATGCTGCCGTCGACCACCCGACAGCTCCGGATCTCCTACGAGGCCCCAGAACTGGGCGCCCGGCCACCGACCAGGGGGTCACGCGTGTGGCTGCGATCGCGCGACTTCACCGCACGGTACGTCACCACCATCCCGGCGGACGTCGACTCATTCCATGTCACGGTGGCTGTGCCGGATGACATGGAGGTCCGTCATTTCATGATGGTCAGTGACGCCGACCAGAACGCCGCGGACGTCCTGCGGGCGGACATCGGTAACCTCGCCGGACTGCTCGAGCCACCGACCAGCCTCGGGGTCAACGCGGGGCTGTTGGCGCGCTTCGAAGCCGAAGGAATCCAGTCTCGACTCGCGGAGATCAGCCGACGGCGAGCCGAGGATCTCAACGACTACGTCGGCTACCTGTATCGGTTGCACGAGCGCGTGGCGCAGCCGCCCCCACGGTTTCCGACAGCCCGCCGCGCTGTGATCACGCTGGCAGATCTGATACGGACGACACCGGGCGGCAAACGGCTCGTCTCGTCATTCCAGCGCCTCGTCCGAGGCACGGCGGGGGGTCCGGACCTGCAGCCGGACGGTCCCGACGCCGACGCGCTCTGCGACGTGCTCGAACGTGTCTCGCGAGCGGAGCTGGGAAAGGACCTGCACCTTGACAACGATCCGCGGGAGAGCGCCGGCCACATCCAATGGCGCCGCCACGCCACCGGTCTGGGGCTGCCGTCCGACCAGGAGGTGAAGGCGTCGGTCTTCCTTTCACTAGGGGACTCCAGTCCGTCGGCGGCCGTGCAGGTGCTCGGCTTCACTGCGCTGAACCTGCTGCTGGTGGCCGGTCTGATCTTCGGCACCGCTTACGTCGGCACCGGTCAACTCGGCACCGCCAACGGCGGCGCGGCAGAGGGGACGGGGCAGTCGGAGGTGCTGGTCACGTTGCTGCTGCTGATCCCCGGCATCCTGCTCAGCCGGTTCGACCGCGCGCCCAGGAGGAGCGTGCTGTCTCGGATCCGCCGCTGGCCGCGGCGCATCGCTTGGCTGTCCGTCATCGTCAACAGCCTGCTGGCGCTGTGGGTCGTGGTCAGCCCCACCGGCTCGGTCCCGGCCGCTGACTCGGTGGCAGCCCTCACCACGCTCAGCGCCCTGGCCCTGCTGGTGACCCTCGCGGGCGCTCACGTGCTGCTGGGTTTCGCCGACAGCGCCACGCTGGTCCCGCCGTACGTCGGGATACCCGCCTGGCTTCGCAACGAGGTACGGATCACGCCGTTGGGAGCGGTCGCGCCACCTTCGGTGACGTTCGCGGAGCGGGCGGGTGACGTCGATGTCTAGTGCTCGGAGCTCGCCGACCTCACTGATCGGTGTCGCCTTGCGGACAACGGAGAAACCCGGGGTGGAGGTCGAGGTCTCCCACGTCTTCCCCCGGGTCGATGTCGTCGTCTCGGCTGCTGAGGTGTCGATCGCAGTTGCCGCCCGGCCACCGAAGACCTGGTCACTCGGCGAGACGTTCAGCTCGCAGGGTGCGGGCACGGCCCTGCATCTGCGCACCCGGCGGGTGTCCCCGGCACACCGGGTGGCCGGAATCGCCGGCACCACGGAGGTGACGGGTGTCGGCGAGGATTCCGCCGGGGATTGGCGCTACACGACCTGGTCGGGGATCTCACCAGGGGACCCGGACTTCCTGTTCGACTTCGCCGACAAGCTCGACGTGCTGCTGACCATGGCCCCGGACGGCTGGCACCCTTCCGCCGGCCAGGCCGCGATCCTCACCGAGGCCGTGGCCGAGGCGACCATGTGCGCGGGTGTTCGGGCGGCTCTACCCGTCACCTTCGTCAGGTCGCCGTCTGCCGGCTTCTCCGCGGCGCAGCTGCGGCGCCCGGTCGATGGCGACGACCCGACCCTGGCCCGTGGCGCCACGCTGCGCCTGACCGTCGGCCTGGACCGCGCCGACGAGGGGGCGAGGGTCACGCTGTTGCAATCCCTCACCGATTACGCCGGCCGCAGGGGCTTCGGCTTGCGAGTGGCCGACCGGCGCTACGGGACGATCAGTGGCAAGTGGATCGTGCTGCAGAGAATTGATCCCAGAGTCCTGGAGCGCACGACGGCAGAGGCGAACGAGCGCGCCGCTCCGCTCGGGTGGGAGCCCGACTCCGGCGACACAGCCCTGCTCACCGTCATCGGCCCGTCGCGTCAAGGATCCTTCGCCGCGGTCGCCGCGGCATTGGCCACCGCCGGTATCCAGATCAGGGCGGTGACGTGCCTGTCCTTGCAGGACCTGGCCTTTGTGCACGCCGAGGTGATCGTTCCCGGCGGCGACGGCCCGAGTACCGAGCTCAGATCGTTGCTGTCGCGCCAGGGCTCGCGCCCGTCGACCCTGGTCGACCTGGTCCGAGACCTGGCCCCCGACGCCCCGGTGCTCGGCGATGCGCTGCGGCTGCGCCCGGCCCGCGGTCATCAGTGCCTGCTCAGCGGGCCTTTCCGTGCGGCCGGGGGCGGCAGCGCCCTGTCGCCGGTCTGGGCCTCATGGGAGGTGCGCGACGCCGGCACAGACGTGGGCGACACGGGGACGGCGCAGGCACTGGTGGCGAGGTTCCGCGCCCACCCGCGCGTGACGACGTGCCGGCTGGAATACCAGCGATTCCGTCGCCGATCCGGCGACCAGATCGCCGAACGCGTCAAGCTCGGCGTCGCCCTGCGGGAGCGCGACGATCCGGCCGCCACCGGCGCCGAGTCATCCGACGATCCGATGGCCGAGGTGTGCTTGGCGATTCAGCAGGCGCTGCGTGTCCCCGGGGCCTGGGGACCGCCGCCGGGGACCGACCCCCGAGCAAGGCCGCCTCGTCTGGTCAGCTTCCGGGTGGCCCCTCGGGAGCGCTGGTTGGGGACCTGGCTGGACGACCCCAGCTGACTCGACCCACCGCTTGGGTCACGCGTCGTCGCCCCGCCCACGGCGGACATCGGTCGCCACTACGCCGGTTGCAATCCGGTCACGAACGGCCACCACACCCCTGCCCCGGGTAGCCGTGGACAGTCCCTCCGCCTAGTTTGCCCGGTATGCCTGGGCCAGGGGTGGAATCGGCCGGCGGAGAGCCCCTCGTCATGCTCTCCGGCGTCAACAAGCATTTCGGCGCGGCCCATGTGCTCAAGGACGTCGATCTTTCCATCTCCCGTAGCGAAGTGGTCGTGGTCATCGGGCCGTCCGGCTCGGGCAAGTCGACGCTGTGCCGCCTCATCAACCGGCTGGAGACCTGCGAGTCCGGCACGATCACCCTCGACGGCGTCGAACTGCCACAGGAGGGCAAGGCGCTGGCCAGGCTTCGGGCCGACGTCGGCATGGTGTTCCAGTCGTTCAACCTCTTCGCCCACAAGACTGTGCTGGAAAACGTCACCCTTGGTCCCACCAGGGTGCGCAGGGTCTCCGGCGGCGAGGCCCGCGAGCAGGCGCGCGCCCTGCTCGACCGGGTGGGCGTCCTCGACCAGGCCGACAAGTACCCCGCCCAACTGTCGGGCGGCCAGCAGCAGCGGGTGGCCATCGCCCGCGCTCTGGCGATGAAACCCAAGGTCATGCTCTTCGACGAGCCCACCTCGGCACTCGACCCGGAAATGATCAACGAGGTGCTCGACGTCATGACGGCGCTCGCCGCCGACGGCATGACGATGGTCGTCGTCACCCACGAGATGGGGTTCGCGCGCAAGGCGGCCGACCGCGTGGTGTTCATGGCCGAGGGCCGGATCGTCGAGCAGGCCGACCCCACGACGTTCTTCGCCACCCCCAAGACGGACCGAGCGAAGGATTTCCTGTCCAAGATCCTCACACACTGAACCGGAGGGAACCGATCGTGACCAGTAGACCCAGCAGTGCCCGGCTGATTCTCGGCACCGCCTTTCTGACCACTGCACTCTTCGCCGCCGCATGTGGCGGCGACGAGACTGTCGAGGACGCCGCCACCGAGGCCAGCGGCGCCGTCGGCGACGCCGCGAGCGACGCGACCAGCGAGGCCGGTGACGCCGCATCCGAGAGCGGCGCTGCCGACTTCGCGGAGGGCTCCACCATGGCCGCTCTCGCCGAGGCCGGCGCGATCCGGGTCGGCACCAAGTTCGACCAGCCCGGATTCGGCCTGCAGAACCTCGACGGCGTGCCAGAGGGTTTCGACGTCGAGATCGCCAAGATCATCGCCGAGGAGCTCGGTATCCCCGAGGACGGCATCACCTACACCGAGACACCCTCGAAGATCCGCGAGGAGGTACTGGAGACCGACCAGGTCGATGTCGTCGTGGCGACGTACACCATCAACGACGAGCGCCGGAAGCGCATCACCTTCGCCGGCCCCTACTACGTCGCCGGGCAGAGCCTGATGGTCCGTTCCGACGAGGAGCGCGTCAGCGGTCCCGAGGACCTGTCCGACACCGCCATCCGGGTGTGTTCCGTCGACGGCTCCACGCCCTCGGAGAACATCCGCGAGTACCTGGGCGACGAAGCGGCCCAGCTGACGCTGTTCGATGTCTACAGCAAGTGCGCCGAAGCCCTGGCAGCCAACCAGGTCGACGTGGTCACCACCGACAACGTCATCCTGTTGGGCCTCGTCGCACAGTCCGAGGGTGCCTTCACCCTCGTCGGGGACGAGTTCACCGAGGAGCCCTACGGCATCGGCGTCACCAAGGGCGACGTGGAGTTCTGCGAGTTCATCAACGACACGCTGGCCGCGGCTGCCGAGGACGGTCGCTATGGCGAGGCGTGGGCCTCCACCGCGGGTGAGATCGAGGGTGCGACCGAGCCCGAGTTGCCGCCCGCCGACGACTGCAGCTGAGGGCAGGAACGAATGACCTCGGGAGACCCGGTACGTGGACGCCGTCACGGACAACCTTGACCTGTTCGTCGCGGGCTACTGGCGGTCGGTGACGATCTGCCTCTACGCCCTCGTCGGATCACTGGTCTGGGGAACCGTGCTCGCCATGTGCCGGGTCTCCCCGGTCGCCCCGCTCCGGACCTTCGGGAGTGGGTACGTCCTGGCGGTCCGTAACACGCCGCTGACCGTGATGCTCTTCACCACCGCCTTCGTCCTGCCCCAGCTCGGCTTCAACGCGCCGTTCTTCTGGCTCGGGGTGCTGGGCCTGGTGCTGTACAGCTCGGCCTTCGTCTGCGAAGCGGTCCGGTCCGGCATCAATGCGGTGCCGACCGGGCAATCCGAGGCGGCGCGGGCCATCGGGTTGACGTTCGGCCAGTCGCTGCGCTCGGTGATCCTGCCGCAGGCGCTACGCACCGTGGTGCCGCCGCTGGGCAGCGTCGTCATCGCCATGTTCAAGAACTCCGCCGTGCTCGGGGCCTTCGGTGTCGGTGGTGACCTGTTCTCGATCAGCAACCGGCTGACCAGCGCGCAGGGGTACGCCGTCGCGCCGGTGCTGGTCGGGGTGCTCGTCGGTTACCTGGCGATCACCCTGCCCGCCGGGGCGCTGCTCGGTGTGCTGGAGCGACGGGTGGCGATCCTGCGATGAGCACCGGAGAGCGCACCCGGGGGGCGGTCCGACCGGAAAGCGTCCTCTACGACGCGCCCGGGCCTCGGGCGGTGCGCCGGGCGCGGCTGCTGTCGCTCATCGTGCTCGCGGCATTCGCCGTACTGGTCCTGCTGGCGGCCCGACGACTGTACGAGCAGGGCGAGTTCGACGCCGAACTGTGGTCTCCGCTGTTCTGGCCGGGGGACGAGCAGTTCACCGCGGTGTGGCGTCGGCTGCTGCTCGGGCTGTCGACGACGCTGCAGGCCGCGGCATTGACGATCGTGTTCAGCCTGGTGCTGGGGACGCTGGTCACCATCGTCCGGTTACTGACCGGGCGGCTGGCGCGCACGCCCCTGGTCATCGTGCTGGAGGTGTTGCGGGGTGCGCCCGTGGTCATCCTCATCTTCTTCACCGCGCGACTGCTGCCGACGGTCGGGATCGACCTGTCACTGCTGTGGTACCTGGTGATCGGGCTGACCGCGTACAACTTCGTCGTAATCGGCGAGATCGTCCGGGCGGGGGTGGCCGCCGTTCCGCGGGGCCAGGTCGAGGCCGGCCTCGCCGTCGGGCTCAACCGACGGCAGGTGATGACCATCGTCCAACTGCCGCAGGCGTTCCGGATCATGCTGCCCGCCCTGATCAGCCAACTCGTCGTCATCGTCAAGGACACCTCGCTGGCGGCCATCGTGCTGACCGGCCCGCAGGAACTGCTGCGGACCGGGCGGACCATCGAGCAGAACCTCAACAACCCGCTGCAGACATACCTGCTGATCGCGATCCTCTACATCATCCTCAACGGCCTGCTCAGCCGCCTGGCGGTGTCGTTGGAGAACCGCCTCGGGCGCGCTGCCTCCCCTCACGGCCCGTGAGCGTCCACACGGGCGACGCGAGCGGGCGATTCACACTCTGGGCGAGTGTCTCCACGACCATCGGGTCGATGAAATGACCATCGGGTCGATGAACGACCCGCGCCGTTCACTCCACCGAGCGGATCGCTGCGACCAGCATGGCGATGGCCTCGTCCATCTCGGCCGCCGTGATGGACAGTGGCGGGGCCATCCGCAGAATGTTGCCGTACAGGCCGCCCTTGCCGATCAGCAACTGCCGCGACTTGGTGGCCTCCAGCAGAGCAGTGGCGCGCGCCGGATCCGGCTCGATGCCGCCGGGGTGGACCGCCTCGATGGCGGCCATCAGGCCCCGGCCGCGTAGCTCCGCGATCCACGGGGTCTCGGCGCACACCGGCTCGAGGGCCCGGAAGAACTGCTCGCCGCGGGCCTTCGCGTTGCCCTGCAGGTCGTGATCGAGCACGTAGCGCAGGTTCGCCAACCCACCCGCGGACACCAGCGGGTTGCCGCCGAAGGTCGAGAACGAGTACGTCTGGATGACATCCGTAATCTCGGCGCGGGCGACGATGCCCGCCAGCGACAACCCGTTCCCGACACCCTTGGCGAAGGTCATGATGTCCGGGGTGATGCCGTGGGCCTGGTATCCCCAGAAGTGCTCGCCGGTACGCCCCCAGCCGGTTTGGACCTCGTCGGCGATGAACAGGATGCCGCGGTTGTCCAGCTCCTTCTTGAACGCGCCGAAGAAACCGTCCGGCGGGGTGGCGAAGCCGCCGACGCCCTGGATCGGCTCCGCGATCAGGCACGCGACGTCACCGGCGGAGGCCATGTCCAGGGTCTGCACCAGGTCGTCGACGCAGGCGTTGGTAAAGGCGTCGTCGTCCAGGTGCCGGAAGGGGCTGCGCAGCCGGTAGGGGCCCTGGATGAAGTTGACGTCGAGCCCCGAGAGGCTGGTCGGTGACCACGACCGGTGACTGGTGATGGCGATCGTCGAGAACGACCTGCCGTGGTAGCTGTTGCGCATCGCCAGCACCTGGTTGGACTTGCGGTACGCCGTGGCGAGCAGCAGTGCGGTGTCGTTCGCCTCGGTGCCGGATGTCGTGAAGAAGACCCGGGCGTCGGGGATGCCCGACAGCTCGGCGATCAGTTCGGCGAGCTCGATCATCGGTTCGGACAGGTACAAGGTCGAGGTGTGCACGATCTTGGCGGCCTGCTGCTGCAGCGCCGCGGTGACCTCCGGCACGTTGTGACCGGTCATCGTGGTCAGCACGCCACCGAAGAAGTCCAGGTATTTGGTGCCCTCGGCGTCCCAGACGTACCGGCCCTCGCCGTGGGTCAGCGCGATCGGCTCGGCGTAGTACTGCCCCACGAAGGCGGGCATCACCGCTCGATGCCGCCGCAGCAGCTCAGCGCTCTTCGTCGTCGCGCCGGCAGGGGCGGGCATGGTGGTCGTCATGGCGTGACGCTAGGCCAGCGATCGGGTCGACGACAACCAGGTCAGGCCAGTACTGACGAGGGTCTTCCTCACGTGCATGCATCGCATGCACTTCGATACCATCACCCATATGGCAGCCAAGCCCGTCCAGATCCGGGACGTCCCCGAGGAGGCCCTCGATGTCATCCGGACCAGGGCTGCAGCCGAAGGACTGAGTCTGACAGCTTACCTGCGACGCATGATCGTCGAGGCCGCAGCCCGTCCCACGGTCGCGGAAGTTCTGGCGCGGGCCGCGCAGCGCCCCCCCGGCGGCCTGACCATGGCGTCGATCGTTGATGCGGTGAGGGCCGGCCGGGACGCGTGAGTGCGCTCGTCGTCGACAGTTCGATCGTCGTGTACGCGCTGACCGTGGGCGCTCATGATCACGTTCTTCGGCGCCGGTTGTCCGAACCACGACTGCTTCATGCACCTGCCCTCCTGGACTTCGAGGTGCTGCATGCCGTCCGAGGGCTCACCCTGGGCAGGAGGGTGGCGCCTGGACGCGCTGAACTGGCAGTGGCGGACTTCTGCGACCTCCACATCGAGCGATATCCAGGTGCGGCTCTTGCGGGCCGAATGTGGCAGCTACGTGGGAACTTCACGGCACACGACGCCGCATACATCGCGCTCGCGGAACTCCTCGGCTGCCCGCTCCTGACCGGCGACGGGAAACTCCGGGGATCACACCGCGCGGTCGTGGAGCTCTATCCCTGGACCAGGATGTCGTAGGCGTCGGTGCGGCGGTCGCGGTAGAACGCCCATTGGTTGCGGACCTCGGCGATCCGATCCAGATCGAGGTCACGGACCAGCAGCTCCTCCTCGGTGTCGGACGCCTTGTCGCCGACGTACTGCCCGCGGGGATCGACGAAGTACGAGCTGCCGTAGAAGTCGTTGTCACCCAGCGGCTCCACCCCAACCCGATTGATCGCGCCGACGTAGTACATGTTCGCCACGGCGGCGGCGGGCTGCTCGATCGACCACAGGTAGGAGGACAGGCCGCGCGAGGTGGCCGAGGGGTTGAACACGATCTCGGCGCCTGCCAGGCCGAGGGCCCGCCACCCCTCCGGGAAATGGCGGTCGTAGCAGATGTAGGTGCCGATCCGGCCGACCGCGGTGTCCCACACCGGCCAGCCGGAGTTGCCGGGACGGAAGTAGAACTTCTCCCAGAACCCCTTGACCTGCGGGATGTGGGTCTTGCGGTACCTGCCCAGATACGTACCGTCGGCGTCGATGACTGCGGCGGTGTTGTAGAGCAGCCCCGCCTGCTCCAGCTCGTACACCGGCAGCACCAGCACCATGCCGAGCTCCTTGGCGAGCGAGCAGAACCGCTGCACGGTCGGGCCGCCCGGCACCGCCTCGGCGTAGGAGTAGAACTCGGTGTCCTGCACCTGGCAGAAGTACGGGCCGTAGAACAGCTCCTGGAAGCACATGACCTGCGCACCGTCGGCGGCGCCTGCTCGGGCGTGCTTCTCGTGCAGGTCGATCATGGAAGCCTTGTCGCCGGTCCATCCGGTCTGGACGATTGCGGCACGCACGGTTCTGGACATGGCAGGACGCTAGATCAGAACCGGGCGGACCGGCAACGCCCGGCCTGCCCCCCGGTCGGTATCACCCGTTGTGATGAGTTGACGACATACGGCTCCGTTCGGCTTCACACAGTGCGGTCGGTCCGACACACTGCGCACATGCCTTGGCCGTTACCGCTCGTTGGACGCCTGCTCGTGACCGGTATGGGACTCCTGATCGCTGCCGGGTTCGTGCCCGGCACGGTGCCGGTGCTCGGCCACCAGGTCACGCCATGGCTCGTCGCGGTGGTGGGCACTGCCGGCGCTTTCGTGCTCTGGCACCGGCTGAGCCGGCCCCGCAAACCGTCTGCGCTGCTGCACGTCGTCCCGGAACCGGCGCGGCCGTATCAGCGCGACCTGCATGCCCGGCTGAGCGTCGATCGCCGCGGTTACCTGTTCGCCCGGCGGGTGATGTTCACCGGGGCGGGCCGGGCGTGGACGTCGCTGCGCCGGGTCCCCGCGGACTTCGACCTGCGCTTCGTGCGGCCCGTGGCCGTCCACAGCAGTGGCGGACGCACCTGGTGGGCAGTTGGCAACGAGTACTACTGGGCCAACGCCAGTCTCCGAGCCGAGACCGTCGAGGCCGTCGTCGATGCGATGCGCTGGCGGCGCCGCGCACGGCTCGACATCAGCTATGCCGACCTGGAGGCGACGGCCGCCGAGCGCCGCGAGCGGGTCCTCGCCGGGTTGCGCCCCAACCTTTCCAAGCACAACGGCCTGGTCTGCATCCGCTGCCGCGGCGTCATCGACCTGCGGGAGAAGCCGGTCGAGCCCGTCTGGACCGATGGCGGGGTGAAGGCCGCCGATCTCCAGTTGCTGTGCAGCAGCTGCAGCGCGGCCACTCGAGCGCGCCGGGCCCGCGAGGACGCGGCAGCTCGTGATGCCGCCGCCCGCGACACGGCGCGCGCCACCTACTCGTTCTGACCGACGCGACCCCACCTGACATCGTAGGGGCGGTGAGCGCACCGACCAGCCACGAGCTCGCCGAGGTCCACCGCCGCCAGCAGGGTGACATCCAGGCGCTGCGTCGAACCGGTCCCCCGCCCGGTTCGCCACTGACCGTCGCCCAGCGCCGGGCGATGGTCGACACGTTTCTCATCGTGTTGGAGGGCGTCTACGCCCATCTGCCACTCAAACGGGCCCGCTACGGCATCGACCCGGTGCAGCGGCTGCGGCTGCTGCGTGACCGCTCGATCGGGATGCGCGAGAGCGATTTCCACGCCGAGCTCGGCAGCATCGTCACCGACCTGCGCGACGCTCACACCCGATACCAGGGGTTCGGCAGTGCCGCGGGCCAGGTCGCAGTGCTGCCGTTCCTTGTCGAGACCTACGGTGCCGGTGAGAACCCGCAGTACATCGTGTCCAAGGTCGGGCCGCGGGACGTGATCGGTGACGACGCCTTCGTTTCCGGCGTCGAACTGCTGGCCTGGAGCGGCGTGCCGTTCGATCGCGCGGTGCAGCGGTGGGCCGACAACGAGACCGGTGGGCGGCCGGATGCCCGACGGGCGCGGGCGTGCCAATCGCTGACCTTCCGCTCGCTGGAGTTCGGCCCGCCACCGGACGAGGACTGGGTGATCATCGGTTACCGCGCGGCGGACGGCAGCGAGCGCGAGATCCGGATGCCGTGGCGGGTCATCGCCCCCGATCTCGCACCGACCGCCATCGGCCGCCCGACGGCCGACGCCTCCTCGGGCACACCAGGCGGGCCGAGCGGGCAGCGCAGGCGCCGCGCGATCCGTTCCCGCAGTCTCTCGGCCGCGCTCGCGCTGGACCCCGCGGCCGAGGCTGCCCGGCGCGCCCGCCAGCTGATGTTCGCGCCGGGCGTGTGGTGGGCCACGACGCGCGCGCCCGAGCCGGACCCTGGCGTCAGCGTCCCCGGTCCTCGTCGCGCCGACGTCCCCTCGCTGGAGTCACGGATGCCGGACGTGCTGCAGGCGACGAGCATCGGGACCCCGTCGGGCGAGTTCGGCTATCTGAGGATCTGGAGCTTCTCGGTCAACGACGACGAGGCTTTCGTCCGCGAGATCGCGCGCCTGATCGACAAGCTGCCCGAAACCGGTCTCGTCATCGATGTCCGAGCCAATCCCGGCGGGCTGGTCTGGGCGGCCGAGCGGGCCCTGCAGTTGTTCACCCCGAACGTCGTCACGCCTGGTCGGTTCTCGTGGCTGGCCAGCGATGTCACCCGCACGCTGATCGACAACTCCCCCGTCGACGGTCGGGACTGGGGTCCGTCGCTGGCCGACGCCGTCTCGACCGGGGACGACTACAGCCAGGGACTGCCGCTGACCGATCCCGACGCCTGCAACGACATCGGGCAGCGCTACAGCGGCCCGGTGCTGTGCGTCGCCGATGCCAACACGTACTCCGCCGGTGACCTGTTCAGCGCCGGCTTCGTGGACAACCGGATCGGCGAGTTGGTGACGGTGGGCGAGGCGACGGGGGCCGGTGGCGCCAACGTGTGGGACGACGGCCTGGTCCGCCAGGCGCTCGCGGGCACTCGTTTCGAGCTGCCCGAACTTCCGGACGGCGTTGGATTCACGGTGGCCGTGCGGCGCTTCACCCGAGTCGGTGCCGCCACCGGCGCCCTGGTCGAGGATCTCGGCGTGCCGGGCATCGGATACACGATGACCCGGGACGACCTGGTTCATGGCAACCGCGACCTGCTGGCCTGGTGCGCCGCACGACTCATCCAGGCACCGCGTAGCAGCCTGCGGGTCGGTGAGCGGGCCGGCACGCTGACCGTCCGCAGCACCGGCCTGGACCAGGTCGACCTGTTCGCCGACCGCCACCCCTGGACGACCCTGGTGCCGGGGCCGGACCCGCATCGGCTGCCCATCCCCGATGGCGCGGGGCTGGTCGAGGTGGTCGGTTGGCAGGCCGAGACCGTCACACAGCGGCGGCGCCTGATCCTCGACTGAGAGCGTCAGTCCCTTCCGGGCGTCCGCTCGCCCGGGGGAAGCTTGCGCAGCGACACGTCGGTGAGTCCGGCAGCGTCGCCTCGACCTGCGGTGACGTCGCGTCGCTTCCGGATCTGCGTGACCATGAACCCGATCGCGGCCGCGATGATGCCGATGTCGTCCAGTGCGCCGATCGGACCGACCACCGCCTCGGGGATCAGGTCGATCGGCGAGGCGCCGTAGATGAGCGCACCGACGACTGCGGCGATGGCCGTCAACGGCGGGCGGAAGCGGACGATGACAACGATCAGAGCGACCACCGCGAGCACTCCGATAATCGCGAAGATCACCAGCAGGACGACGAGAAGCGTCGCGCCGATCTCATTCGGATCCATCCCGAAACTGTCGCACGCCGAGCGTCGGCCCGCCCAATGAGCCCACCTGCCACCGCCAGACGCGTGCTGGCGGGTGACGTGAACGCTCAGCCGGCGATGACCTCGGCGTGGATCTGCGAGTGAGGCACGCCTGCCTCGCGCAGGGCGGCCAGCATCGGCGCGGTCCAGTGCTCCGGCCCGCTGACGAAGACGTCGCGGGTGGCGATGTCCGGCACCAGGTGGGTGACCGCGGCCGGATCGGTGATCTGGGCAGCGGCGGTGGCGGGCAACCACGACTCCCGCTCCCCGGTGGTCGGCCCTTCGAGGTAGACCACCTCGGCCCCCCGTCGGTTCGACAGCTCGTCCAGCTCGTCGCGGAAGAGCGCCGGCTCCTCGTCCGGCAGCCGGTACACGACCACGGCTTCGTCGCGGCCGTAGTCGAGGTCCTCCAGCAGCGCCCGAACCGGCGCGATGCCCAAGCCCGTGGTGAAGAACGCCAGCTTGCCGCGAGTGCGGGAGTCTGCGGTCAAGGAGCCGTACGGACCCTCGAACAGCACCCACGTACCCGGCGTGAGCGACTCCAGCCGGCGGCTGCCCTCTGCGACGGCCATCGTCACCCGCATCCGGTCGCCGGTTGGCACGGCCGACAGCGGCGAAACCATCACGTGGTGCCACTGGGCGCCGTCGAGGAAGCGCCAGTGGAAGAACTCCCCCGCGCGGGCCCCGAGCTGACGCAGCTGGCGACCCCGCAGCTGGAGCGAGACGACACCCGGCGCCTCGACCCTCACCTGGTCCACGACGAGTTGGTGACGGAACGAGCGGAACATCGGCAGGGCGATCCGGAAGGCCAGCAACGCCAGCGAGGAGCCCACGAAGAGCCCCCACCAGTAGAGCGCCGCCAGTGGGGAGGCCGTCAGCGACGTCCCGGCCAGCAACTGGTGGGGCAGGGCCAGCAGCAGGCCCAGGTAGGCGTAGACCGCGAGCAGGTGGCGGGTGTCGCGGCGGCGGTGCCGGGCCTCGCGGCGCGAGGACACTGCGACCAGGACCAGCAGCGCGGTGGCCACCACGGCGAGGGGGAGACCGGCGACAGTCGACAGCAGTCGCCAGCCTGCCTCGAAGATGTTGAACCGTTCGATGATCGCGGTGCCGGAGACTGCCAGCGCGATGTGGGCGACGATCAGTCCGAAGGAGACCATGCCGGCCACGGTGTGCCACCGGGTCAGTGCTGCTCTGCCGAAGGCCCGCTCGACGGCCGGGATGCGAGCCATCAGCAGCACCTGGATCAGCAGCAGGTCGGTACCCAGCAACCCCGCCAGCCGCGAAAGGCTGCCGATGGCCAGCGCCGGCGAGAGCAGATCGGAGAGCCCGCCGGCGGCCGCCCACAGCGCGAAGACGATGAAGGCGCTGAGGCCGGCAGCGGCAGCACTGAGCAATCGCACCCGATGATTGACGCTCGACGGGGCGGTGGCTGCGCGATGCCGGGCACCCGGCCGGGCACGT
>Ga0163146_10004455_pt1 | contig 16962 bp, 14 predicted proteins | sample OliLakLV19MP7G1_FD_148648 | JGI IMG/M metagenome (GOLD analysis project Ga0163146, IMG submission 148648) | Freshwater microbial mat bacterial communities from Lake Vanda, McMurdo Dry Valleys, Antarctica - Oligotrophic Lake LV.19.MP7.G1 | ecosystem: Environmental > Aquatic > Freshwater > Lake >...
GGCCGTGTCATGACAACCCACGGCCACCACCTTCAGCGTGCTTGATCCTAGCTCCCTCGCCAGTTCAGGCTTCAATTCACCTAGCACCGTCCCCGCCTCCACCAATTCCCCAAATATCGAGGCAGGAAAACCCATGGCTTTTAACAACTCGTGATCCCAACTCTGCGACCTTGCATCCAATAACTGACCCGTGCTGGCAATCGAACGCTCATTGACCTTACGGCCTGTTAAAAAATAATTTACCAAGTCGGGCATAAACAACAAACGATCAGCCTTCTCCATCAAACTACGCCCAGAATTTTGCTCGCCTAGGAGTTGAAATAATGTGTTAAAAAACATGAACTGAATCCCCGTCCGCTGGTAGATTTCTGACTTCGGCATAAGCCCATAAGCCTTTTCCATCATCCCATCGGTGCGACTATCGCGATACTGGTAGGGTTGCTCTAATAAGTTCCCTTCCCCATCAATCAAGCCGTAATCCACCCCCCACGTATCCACGCCTAAAGAAATCACTGCTTCCCCATACTCAGCCGTTGCTAAAGCTATGCCTTTTTTAATATGGGAGAAAATGGAGTCAAACTTCCAGTGCCAACTCCCGTCTTTTTGAAAGGCTTCGCTCGGAAAACGATTTAACTCACGCAGCTCTATTGTTTCCCCGTCATAAATACCTGCCAAAACGCGCCCACTGCTAGCGCCTAAATCTACCGCTAAATAAATTTTTCTATTACTCATAAACGCAGATATCTTTTTAAACTATTTGCACCTTCAGCCCAGCTTTCTCAAGATCCCCTACCACACTCCTATCCGCTCCTGCATCCGTCAATAAAAGATCCGCTTCTCCAACCCCAGCAAAATAGAAAGACGAACGCAGCCCAAGCTTACTATGATCAGCTAACAAGATAGCCTCGTCCGCTAACTCCAACATCTTCCGTTTTAATCGCGCTCCCTCATCATGTGCCTCGCTCAATCCGCGCACGGGATCCACTCCACGACAGGAAAAAAAAAGTCGGTTCACATGATAGCGTTCTAACGCCATCTCCGCCAACGCACCATTAAAAGAAAGCGAACCGTGCTGTAAGAGCCCGCCCGTACTAATGACTTTAACCTGCTCACGAGTAGAAAGTTCCACCACCACTTGCATCGCATTAGTTAGCACCGTTAGAGGCATATCAGGCAGTAACTTCACCAGCTGCAAAGCCGTCGAGCTAGCATCCACCGCAATCGTGTCGCCCGCCTCAATCCTGCGTAAGGCCGCCTCCGCCATCCGCCGCTTCTCCTCCATGAGAGTTCCTTCACGCTCATAAAAGGGTAATTCGCGGCGGTGCTTCTCTGTTACCAAAGCTCCCCCATGGGTGCGCACGAGTTGACCATCCGATTCCAATTTCTCTAGATCACGCCGAATCGTCTCCTCCGTCACATTAAGGCTCGACGCCACCTCGCCTGTGCGAATACTTCCTTGCGCCTGAACCAAATCGATAATATGGCGATGTCTTTCTAATGCGAGCATGGTAAATGGGATTTGATGGATTCTTTATGTTTTTACTTGATTAAATGCAAGCGTCAATGCTTTAATACAACAAATAACCAACTAAGCACAGATAAACAAACATAACACTAGATCATTTATGAAGTATCACTACGTTAACAATCTCTGGAACGACGTCACAGCTGCTAAACTTTCGCCCGTAGAACGACTCGTCTATCGCTCCAACTGTCTCGGTTCTGATCAACGCATCACTAACACAGGCGGCGGTAACACTTCTTCCAAAATTATGGAAAAAGATCCCCTCTCTGGCCAACCGGTTGAAGTCCTCTGGGTCAAAGGCTCAGGCGGCGACTTACGCACCTCGAAAAAAGATAATTTCTCCTCCCTCTATCAAGATAAACTTCTCGGCCTCCAAAAAGTCTATGCCGCCCGCAGCGACAAAGGTCTGAAAGCTCCCGCCGAAGATGAAATGGTGGCCATGTATTTCCACACTACCTTTAACCTCAACCCCCGCGCCTCCTCCATTGACACGCCGCTCCACAGCTTCGTCCCGGGCAAACACGTCGATCATATGCATCCCAACGCCGTCATTGCCATTGCGGCAAGCCGCCACTGCGAAAAACTTACTCAAGAAATCTTCAATGGTGAAATGGACTACGTTCCATGGATGCGCCCAGGCTTCGAGCTTGGCTTGGCCATGCAAGATATTTCCAAGAAAAATCCCAAAACCCAAGCCATCATGATGGGGCAGCATGGCTTCATCTCATGGGATAACGACGATAAAAAATGCTACGAACTTACCTTAGCCTTCATCGAAAAAGCCTCTGCTTATATTGAAAAAAAATACTCCGAAAAAGGCGGTGATACCACAGCCTTCGGCGGTGCTCGTTATAAATCTCTCGACCAAGAAGTGCGCAATAAAACCTTCGCGTCCATTCTCCCATGGCTCCGTGGTCAAATCAGCCAACAAAAACGTTTCATCGGCACCGTTCAGGATGACGAAAAAATTCTCCGCTTCGTTAATTCAAAAGATGCTCCCCGCCTCGCCGAACTCGGCACCAGTTGTCCTGACCATTTCCTCCGCACTAAAATCAAACCCCTCTACGTCGCTTGGGATCCAGCCTCAGGAGACCTAGCCGAGCTAAAAAAACTGCTCGCCGCCGCCCTCATTCAATACCGTAAAGACTACGCCGCTTACTATAACAAATGTAAGCACGCTAATTCCCCCGCCATGCGCGACCCAAACCCAACTGTCGTTCTCATCCCGGGCCTTGGCATGATCGCTTGGGGTAAGGATAAATCTGAATCCCGCGTTACGGCAGAGTTTTATAACTGTGCCGTCGAAGTCATGCGTGGTGCTGAAGCCATTGATGAATACATCGCCCTGCCTCAGCAAGAAGCCTTCGACATCGAATACTGGCTGCTCGAAGAAGCTAAACTCCAACGTATGCCTGCGGAAAAAGAACTGGCTCGCCAAACCGTTATCGTCATCGGCGCAGGCTCAGGCATCGGTAAAGAAACAGCCCATCGCCTCGTTAAGGAAGGCGCCCATATCGTTTGCGTTGATCTTAATAAAGAAGCTGCCGAAGCCACCGCTAAAGAAATCACCGATAAAAATGGACTCGGTATCGGCGTCGCTGGCTCAGGCCTGAGCGGTTGCGGCCCCGCCGTCGGTCTTGCCGCTAACATTACCGATCGCAGCTCCATCCGCGCCATGCTTGACCAAGTTGCCCTCGCCTATGGTGGCTTTGACCACATCTGCGTCACCGCCGGCGTCTTCGTCCCGAGCGACACCAGCGGCCACATACCTGATGATAAATGGGCTCTGACCTTTAACATCAACGTCACGGGCAGCTACCTCGTCGCCGACGAAGCTCTAAAATCATGGAAAGAACAAGGCCTCAAAGCCAACCTCGTCCTCACCACCAGTGCCAACGCCGCTGTCGCTAAAAAAGGCAGCCTCGCCTACGACACCTCCAAAGCTGCGGCTAACCACCTCGTGCGCGAACTCGCCGTCGAACTCAGCCCGCTCGTGCGCGTCAACGGCGTGGCACCCGCCACCGTAGTCCAAGGCAGCGCCATGTTCCCCCGCGACCGAGTCATCGGCTCCCTCGCTAAATACAACATTCCTTACACTGAAGAAGAAGCCACTGAATCCCTCGTGAGTAAGCTGGCGCAGTTCTACGCAGACCGCACTCTGACTAAAGCACCCATTACGCCTGCCGACCAAGCCGAAGCTTACTTCCTCCTTGTGAGTCAGCGTTTGAGCAAAACGACGGGGCAAATCATCACCGTAGACGGCGGCCTGCACGAAGCATTTTTGCGTTGAAGCGTCCCTTACCTAAATCTCGTTCCGTAGAAAAGAATAGCTCTGCCATGAAATTTAGCTTCTGCCTCAGATGAACAATTGCAAAAAATAACAGTGGAAGTTGATGGTTATGCGCTTTGCTGGAATAGTCTGGATGAGGACATTACCGTTCTTAGAATCTTAGCTGGGCGATTCGAGTTGCCACAAAATAAATCAATAACATAGGGAACGCCCAAGCCCTAGATTCGCAACTGATTGATTTTGATACTTACCTAGAATAATTCCTTCCCTTCCATGAAACGCCACCTCGCGCTGTTTTCATCCATGAGTTTAGTGCTATGGCTAAAACGAAAAGCTGACCGAAGGGGTGGAATAAACATGAAACGATTGGCTGCTTACATTTAAATGCCAAGATAACTCTTAGGCTAAAGATGACTGTTAATTGTAGTGCTACGAAAGGAAGTATTTCTGGAAACCAAAAGACTCCTGCTAAGGCAAAAAAAGGAAAACATAAAACGAAACTCTGGATGGCAAAAAGAAAAAGAAAACTCGCCACGGAATCTTCAAACCCCGCTCGTAGATTTTTAGTAAACCCTTCCCAAAGCTGTGTAACATTCTCATACATGCGACAGCTCACTAGTGCAGAGCCGTCGAGGTTAAGCAACTTTAGTCCCCTCACTTTGACCTCTCGCGCTAGAGCCACGTCATCCACCAAATGACCTTTCACTGTGGCGTGGCCACCTATTTTTTTATACGCACTTTTACGAAATAACAGATACTGCCCATTAGCAGCCCCGAGGCTGCGGAACTTACCAGGCATCCAGTGCGGTAGGAAAAAAAGCAACAAAACATGGACAAAGGGAATAACCAAAATCTCCGACCACGTGATCGCAACTTGACGAGGCCAAAGAGAGACTAAATCAGCGCGACTCGTCTGCATCTCACTGACCGCCGAAGCCAGTGCCTGCTCGTTGTGCCATGTATCCGCATCAGTGAACAAGAACAAATCTCCTTGCGCCTGCTCACCCAATTGCTGGCAGGCCCAACCTTTGCCAGTCCAGTCTACTGGTAATTCTTTACCTTGAATAAGACGGATTCGTGAATCTTTCTCTGCCCATTGTATGATGCGCAATTCTGTTTGATCGCTTGAGTGATCGTTTAATACGAGTATCTCAAAATTCTCGTAATGTTGTTGAACTAAAGACTCTAAGCATTTTCCGATGCGTCCTTCCTCATTTCGTGCAGGAATTAAAACAGAAACAAAACTATTCTCCGATTGTTCCTTTATCTTACAATTTCTTGGTTTACGAAAATAGAAACAGTTCAACATAAAATTAAAGGCAATGATTAGAACCAAGCCACTGATTATGTATTGATAAAGAATCATAATAAAAAGCGTAGATTCTTAGTTGCGAGCATTGAACTCACTTGCTTTACCTCTCAATAAAAACAAAAACCACTCCCATCGCTTATTTATGGAAAGTCTCGGCTTAAGCAATACTTGGTAAGCTTCTAAGTTTCCGTTACGACAATCCAGCAAAGCAGTATCAGCTAGGTCTTGTAGCACTGCTTGCAGACTAGGCGTAGTTACTTCAATAGCAGGAATAGGTTTTCCGAAACGAATAAGCACCTGAGGCTTCTGCTCGCGGAAAAACTCATAAGCAAATGCTACGGGCAGAATTACGGCATCATTCGTTTGTCGCGCTAAGTAGTCTACCCCGTGCTTAACTAGTATTTTATCATAACGACTCACTTGTTCGCCTTGAGGAAAAATCCACAAGAACGCATTAGGTTTTCGGAGTAACTTAGCTGCATAGCGAATAGACAAGGCGGCTCGTAATCCATTCTCTAAATCCACCGAAAACGCACCTATCCACGTAAAGAATTTATAATGCCTCAATTGCTTCTCTTCCATCATGCAGTAATACTCTCTGTCAGAACAAAAACGTGTCAGATAGAAAACAATTAACCCGTCCCACCAACAAGTATGATTTGCCACAGCGATAACTGGCTGGGGCGATTTAAGATTTGTTAAATGTTCCAGACCGGCCGCCTCTATCGAAGTGAAATGACCACGAAGACTTACTTGTAAATAGAGATACAACAAAGAATCAAGAAATGTATTTTTATTAGCTAGAATCATAAAATATTGTAGAAGTCAGCGCACGCCTACTATCACCTGCAAGGCGATGCAACATTTCCTTGATAGTGAGACATAAACTCTGCCACGCAAAACTTGATACTGAACCTTTTCAATTTCTTCTAAAATGCCTGAGTAGATTTTACGCATGAGCCAAACTGTCTTTTGTGAACCATCATCAGGCAACGCACGGATACCAGACTCCGCTTGGGTGTAGTACTCTCGTGCCCGCGCAACTTGAAATCGCATGAACTCAGGCCAGCGCTCAGGATATCGGCCTGCTTTTAGCTCAAGTTCCGTAATACCATAACTCTCCAACTCTTCGGCTGGTAAATAAATCCGATCCATACGTAAATCTTCCGCCACATCACGCAGAATATTGGTCAACTGCATAGCCGTCCCTAACTGCAAAGCCTGTAGTTCGTGAGCACGATCTTTGAATCCAAAGACGCGCGTCATCATCAAGCCCACGACACCGGCTACGAGATAGCAGTAGCGATCCAACTCTACCCATGTTTGCAAACGAACTTTACCCTGATCCATCTCCACGCCTGCTAAAAGATCTTGGAAAAAATTTTCTGAAATGTCGCAGGCTTTGCAAGTATCTAAGAAGGCCGCCAGCCAAGGATGTTCTTGATAATCCTGCTGTGTGGCTTGGCCAATAAAGATTCGTGCCGTTAAATCTCGGAGATTCTTCAGCGCAGGGGCAATCTCGTTTTTTAAGACAGCACAGTCCACCACATCGTCCATGTAGCGGCAGAAGGCATAAACCGCAAAGGCTCTTTCTCGTTTGATTTTAGGTAGCGTAAACGATGAAAAATAAAAACTCTTAGCGTGATGTCTGGTCACAGCACGCGCGGCTAAGTAGGAGTCATGTAATAACACTTTTAAAAGGTGCCCATTAATCTTGAGCAGGTCAAATCTGCGTTTAGGCCATCCCGATTATTTCTGAGGAACCTTATAAATAGTTACGCCCATGTGGTTGTAGATTTTTGTAAAGCCCATGTGATCAAATTTAGCAATACCTTCAGGGGTTCCAAAAATCCGCTCTAACTCGCCGATGATGATTAGATTAACTCCATAGAAATTTATTAAGTTGCGGGCTTCTTCGATGTTGGAAGTGCGGTAAATCGTCTGAGTGGCACTGATCCTTTCCTCGACTAAATTTTTTCTTAGTCCCGCCTGTTGCTGGCGTTGATGCCAACCCCAGCCAACTAGAGAGGGAAGTCCCGTATGAATAGAGAATCGGGAACCCCACGAATAAAGAAACGCACCCGTATTCATCTCCAGAATAACAGGCGATCCTTTGATGTTATCTTGCAGCCAGCGGATGGCCAAGAGGTCAGGCTGTAGGTGGATTTTTTTGCCATCCATTACATACACGCCCTTCTCCGCAAAGACTAAACCATCTAGCGTCGGGGCTGTGCTAACAAAACGATCAGCTATTTTTGCGGGAGTGCCCAAAATTGGGAAAAGTAGAGCCAACAGTAGAAGAATTCCGAAACATCCAAACCACAAATTCCGTAGAGGCTTCACACAGGAGCCCCAATAAGTCATAGCCTTAGGTAAGGCCAAGGCAGAGGCTAAGGCAAAGCAAACCCAGACCTGATAGTAGAATTTAAAAACGGTGTTCATTCGTCCAATATCCCCTACCAGAACAACATACTCCACAAAGAGGCTTAACGTAAAAGCTACGCTAGTGAGGCAAGGTAGGATAGCTTGAAGCGGATCACGGCGATAGTGCCACACCAAGTAGATGGAGACCAGCAAACCTAATAGGAGTAGTGCTGGGAGAAAAGAGAGTGCCAACGTAATCAATGTTAAAATGAAAAGCGTCAACGTAAAGAATGCTCCAAAAATACTAGCTGGCCTAGTCAGACCTAAGCGGACTAAGCGCCAAAAATATCTGTGTTGCGGGCTCTTCAAACCACGTTGCGTAATGATTTCCCAGAGTTTTAACCCACGCGTAAATGGAAGCTCCCGCTGATTCCAAGCCACCACTAAGACGGAGCCTAGTATAAAAAGAAAGAAACCGTAAATAAAAAGGTAGTCACGCATTGAAGTGCGTGACCCTCTCCACAGCTCAAAGGATCCGTAGCCTGCCACATAATGTTGGTGGAAAGGATAAAACGCAGCATAACCGACAGCTAGCATTATTAAAAAAAGAGCTACCGACTTCACTAACGCTTTCCCAAAACCGACTAAGGTAGAACCTTCCCGTTTCCAACTAACTAAGAAAAGCGTAAGTCCAGTCAAAGCTCCGTAGGTCGGCCAATCCCATGTGTTGGTTGGCCAAAAAAAGCCTAAAATCAGGGCCAGAAGGAAGAAAAGGGCGGCACGAATTTTAAAAGAGTCACAGCGAATCCACGCCACAAGAAGACCTAACAGACAAAGTGTGTAGGGAAGTGCTATGAGATGCGGATGCAAATCACCGTAGAGAAAACTCCAGTAGGGAAACTCCGTAACTGGGGCAACATCTTCCCCCGTGATCGCACGAGCTGCTACCCAGTATAGATCAGCTGGGTAGTTGCCTAGCGTGGCCTCGCCAGCAACATGAAATAATCCGTAACCAGCACGGATTAGATCAGAGACGATGGGAAAAGTCAGGTCATGATCTGGTGCTCCTAGAAGCTGAAGCCGATTCCAGATGAACCGGATTTGGAACAAGTTACCGATTAGCATGACAAAGGCCGTAGCGGCAAATGCCACTAGCCGGGAATTTTGTGGTCGAAATGCTCGGGCAAAAGACATGGTGGCCGCACAAGCCATCCCAAAAAAAGTTGCTAGGCATAAGTTAAAGCCCACTTCAGGTAAAATTCCCAAACTCTTAATTAAAGTTCCGCATAGAACAAATCCGAAATAGTAATAATTAATAAAGCCACCCGCATACCAAGGATTCATGGGCGGAAAATGGTCTGATTTAATCACGCCATAAAGAAAGGTCATCTCCATGGGCTTTTCCCCACCCCAAGAGTGGTGCCATACGTCGGGGTTTAAAGAACGGATACAGAGAAAGAGGGTAAAACCAAGCCAGAAAACTCCTTCCACCGCTAAGCCCTCGTTTCCCGTGATTTTAAACTTATTTTTCCACTCGCGACGATTCACCCATGTGATCCTGGCCGTGATTAAAATAAAAAAAGATAGAATAAGCCAATACGTTGCCGGCTGGTTTTTCATGATGCCAGAGCTAGCTAAAAGCCACAGGATCCAGCAAGGAATAAGTATGGCGAGGGGTCGGGCAAGAGCCGCTCCACGGTCAGGCAAACATTTTAGCAGTGGAGCTAAACAGACCCAGCCTATCCATTGTAAAAGTATGAGTTGTAGCACCCAGACAATTACGGGATAGCGAACTGAGAAGGAGTTTCGATCAAAGAAGTCTCTCCATGTCCCTTCATTTTGAGCTGCGGCCCAGCGTGCTGGCTTAAGCAAGACGCTAGGTTCTGCCTTGGCTACCTCTTGGTTGTTCTTAACAACTTTTTCTATCGGAAGCTCTTTAAATTCTTCCGCTGGCTCGCGAGTGTCCGTTACGCCATCTAAAGAAACGGCATTGAAAAGATCGACCACTTTCTGGGGGTCGTAGCGTTCTGTTTTTTTGAAAATGACCACGGGCGGATGATCGTAAACGCTGAAGGCTTCTTCCGCACTTCGCGTTGAGATTGGTAAGCCTAAAAAAATCATGGGGCGGGTAAATTCTGCGACTTTATCAAAACCTAGGGTGCCATCCTCTAGCCACTCATAGTAACGTATGGTCAAGGGGTAGCGGTGCGGCATACGTGGAATCGAATCCCGTAATTTCTGGCTCGCTAGAATAATATAATCTGCGCTCTTTAACTTCTCTAAGAGCTGACCTCGCTTCTCTGGATTATCCACCACGTAAAGCGGCATCTCGACGTATTGATAAAATTCAGAAGTTCGTTCTGCATTGAAAGGTAAGGGAATCGTGTCATCCCAATGCTCGCAAGCAAGCGAGCTGCCTTTGGGGATGTTGTCATAAATCCAATTCGAGGCTTCGATTCTCGTCATGGGTTTTTGATAAATAGCTAGAAACGCAAAAGCCCAAGCTAGCGTAAAAAAGAAAACACTCAGGACGAGTCCTTTTCGCAAAAAACTCAGGTAAGTGAAGGTGCGCGGCAGAAGAAAAACTGCTGCTAAAATACAAAGGGGTGCGTAAATGGGGAGGAAGTAACGTAGGGTTGATTGGTAGGTAAAGCCCATATGAAAAAATACTACCGCCACCCAAAGCACTAAAACGCTATGGGCCCAGATGCGCTTCGTGATGATTTGCCAAAGTGCCTTCAACCAACCTGCCCACGCAGCCAGACCAAGTGCTAACCCCATTCCCCACGCCACCATGTTCCACCAAGGCCAGAGTAGGGGAATGCGGTTGTAGAACTGACGCGTGAAAAAAATATCAATGACACCTGTACTTATACTGACAACCTCTCGCATGTTAGCCACCCAACGTGGTGCAAGTTGCCACGGCCAAAAGCCAGAGAAAGCATCGGGCAAAGCGAATCTAACCGTAATGATTGTCGCTAGGGAAAAAACGGCTGTGCGAAAAATCGCTGTGAGAAGACGTTGAGAAATTCTGTGCTTTTCTCCCACTAATGGAATGAGAGCGACGAGTGCCACGGGTAATCCCATAGTGGCAACTGAGATTTTACAACTGATAGCTAAGCCTAGAGCTACACCTGTTGCGGCATAGTCTTTCCATCCCCCACTGCGCCACGCTCGAGCCAGAAAAATCAGGGCTAAGGTCACAAAGAAATTTGCAAACGGATCTACTACGAAAAAATGAGCGTGTTGAATCGGCAGTACACACATAGCGTAAAAAGCTGCGGCCAGTAAAGCGACGGATGCTCGACGATACAGCGTCCATGCTAGTAAGAATACAAGGCCAATTACGCAGGTATCCGCAAAGGCCGAGAAACCACGCGATAACTTAGCTACTTGCAGCCCGTCCCGCACCGTGCCAAGTTCTGTCAGACCCTTCAGCATGGTGCTAGGTAAGGTTCCATAAGCGAAATAATGTGCTCCACGATTGCGCGGATTTAACGGGGATGCTGATTCATTGAGAAACTGACCAATAGACTGGGGCCAAGCTAGGCTGCTCGTACACATCATGATATGTCGCTCGTCAGGATGTTGACCCTTAAAATCGTCCCAATCTGACCACATAAAACGTGGTAATGCTCCGAGGCATAGAATGAGGATCAACAACCAGCGAGTGCTTTTTTTGATGGGGTCGTGCTGCTCAGGAAGTTGTGTCGGCTCGAGTTTCAAGATAGTAGAGATTGTCAGAGCTGTGTGGTTGTTCAAGCACGTAGTCGTTTTACTACGCTATCAGGTAGAAGCTTAATCACGAGCATGATCCATTTCCAATAAGAAGGCGTGTAAACAACAGCACTGCCTCGCTCAATTCCGCTGAGAATATCTTTAGCCACTTTTTCGGAGGTGCTGAACAGTGCCCCCTTCTTTAAATGGGATGTCATGGGCGTATCAACGGGACCTGGCTTGATAAAAACTAACGAACAATTAGGTTCAAGTCGTTGACGCAATCCATCACAAAAAACTTCTAGTGCAGCCTTTGATGCACCGTAAAGATAGTTGCTACGACGACCACGATCTCCTGCCACAGAGCCTATTACCACACAGGTTCCGTGCCCTTGAGCTTCAAAAAAAGAGGCTACACAAAGACACGCATCCATGATTTGCACCGCATTAGCGTGAAAAAGTTCACTGACTGATTCACCAGATTTTTCCACTATTTCTTGTGAAGGCAATGACCCTTGAGCTGCTAAGAATAAATCTAATCCATCTGCTTGCTGACAGGCCTCTTCGGCCGCTGCTTTTAATTGGGGAAACGAATCAACCACCCTAACTTCAACCGCTTGCGCCCCATGCACGAGTAAGTCTGCGGCCACGATGTTTAGCCTTTGTTCATTACGGCCTAACAGATAAAAGTGTGAACCCGAAACTGCATAGAGCTTGCAAAGAGATTGAGCCATGGCTGAGGTGGCGCCTAGAACTAGTATGTGTTTCATGATCTTTACCTACAAATGGCGTTAAGATGTTAAACCTATGCGTTGAGAAAAAGTTGAAGCAAAGGCTGGGTCGATCCATTTTTTAAACTCTTTGTGTTTAGGAAAGGAACGCTCGAAGGCGTCTGGACTCATGCGACAGTCTTTGGCTGGATAAAGAGCTCCGCCACAGGAGAAGACGGTGGTGTCGAGATCATCAAGTAGCCGTTCCGTGGCAGCACCCAAGTTAGGGAAATCAAAACAAACGGTGACGCCTGCTCTCGGAAAGGACAGTATCCCAGGGGAGCGCCTATTTCCAAATAGTTTAACAACGGTGAGGAATGACGATTGCCGAGCGACCTGCACCTTGTCCAAAACTTCGGCTAAAACGTCCAACCCATTCTGGCGGGGCACAACAAATTGATACTGTCTCAACCCTTTCGCCCCATACGCTCTGTTCCAGTGAGCTACGGAATCAAGAGGATAAAAAAAAGAATCGTAAAACAGTTCATTACGCTTCGGACTGAAGACGTTTGATAAATAATAGCCGCTATTCATTAACCCGATAGACCAACCAGACAAGGCCGCATCGGGTAACTGAAAGGGTAAGGAAAGAAGAGGGACAGGTAAGGTGTGCTCAAGAGCGGATGCTTGCTTTGCGTGATTGCCTGCGAGAAAGACACCGCGCGGTTTGCCCTTGTGCGTGACGTCTAACCACGCTACGGAATATTCAAATTCAGCTTCTTCTTTTTCCGCATGTTCAAAGAAAGAGTCTAATCCTGATAACAACGTTTTCGTCTGTGAAATCAGCGGGCTGCGAATAGGTTTAAGTTGAAGTTCTAACCACAGGATTAACCCAGTCAAACCTAGCCCGCCAATAGTCGCACAAAACAGCTCAGGGTTACGATCAGGGCTACACTCTAGCTCTGAACCGTCTGAACGCCTTAATCCGAAACGTGGTACAAAACAGCCGAAGCTTCCTGCATTGTGATGATTTTTCCCGTGGATGTCATTGGCCAAACATCCGCCTAAGGTGACAAACTTAGTCCCTGGCGTGACGGGCGCAAACCACCCGTGCGGAACACAGAAACGCAACAATGCAGCCATTGTACAGCCGGCCTCGACCCTTATGAGACCACGAGATGAATCAAAAGAAATAAAATGATTCAGATCATGCGTTTCGATGAAAGTCCCGTTATTTAAAAGACACGAGTCGCCGTAACTGCGCCCCATGCCATAAGCCAGTAGCTTCGTAGAAACCTTCGGTAAGGGCTCACTTCTCCAAGAAGTGCGGTAAACCTTCGAGCCTACGCTTTGGTTTCCTCCCCACGAACTTAGAGTTTTATTAACTCCACTCATGCACGTGGGCCGGATAAGGCGATGGAAAGAAGGCTAAGGAAAGCTAGGCCGTAAGTCACAGGATCTCTGGCGGCAAACCAGACGGGATCTTCACACATTTTTTTTCTAAGGGCTAAGAACCAGACGTAAAGATTCCAAGCCAGTAAAGCCAGCGCAATACCCCATAATCGTTCAGGGCTTTGATATAGAACCTTACTGGCAGAGCTGTCAAGGTAGAGTGCTAAAACGACGATCGAAAAAAAACTGGAACAGAGTCCTGCAATTAAGATAAATAAACTATCTCCTTGCACGTAGCCCCGGCGCGAAAACAACTCGTTAGCTTCCTTGGGATCTGATCCACTTAATTCCACATACCTCTTGAGAAAAGCTAGCCCCAGAAAAAAGGCCGTAGAAAAAGCCAGCAACCAAGGGGAGATCATGACGCTGGCAGCTAGGCCGCCTAACACCATACGATAAGTATATAAGCCCGAAAGAAAGAGGACATCAAAAACGGGAATTGTTTTAATTTTTATCGTATAGATGAGGGACAGGAAAAAATAGGCCAAGCTTGCTAGCACTACAATTAATCCTGCTGACCATGCCGCTAAGATACCTAGGCTAAATAACCCGAACATTGACAAAACGGCCACTGGTATCCCTTGTGAACCGCTAGCAATGGGGCGATGTTTTTTCGCCGGATGGCGTCTATCTGCCTCAATATCTGCCATGTCATTCCATAGGTATGAGGCGGAAGCCATGCAGCAAAGGGAAAAGAAAGCTGGTAGTGTTTGTTGCCAAACCATGATCTCGCTCCAGCGATGTGCTGCAATCAAAGGAACGAAAACTAAAACATTCTTCAACCATTGATGGGGTCGAATCGCTTTTAAAAATCCCATGTGCAACGATTGATCTGATTCAGCTAGATGATGTAGTTCCGCTGCACACGATCGTTGTAAGCTACGATGCTTCATCTTACTACCGACAAACCATGCTTGCTGCGAAACTTTCCAGACAGGAATATCCGCTGAACTATCTGCCATGTAGTCGAATCCTGAAACACCATAAGTCTCGACTAAACGCAGAGCTTTTTGGTCTCCTTTACCGTTCCAAGTGGACGTGCTTCCGATCACCACAGAAACGAAGCTGAAATGCTGGGTAATTTTCTGGGTAAGTTCTTGATTAGAAGCGGTAGCGATAACTACCCTGCCGCCTTCCCTCACCCACTTTTCACAGAAGAGAACAACGCTCTCATTCCAAGGCAAAGTACTAGCGTCTAGCTTTACATGGTGAGCAAGTTGGGCTTTAAGTAAACTCGGCCCTCCTTGAAAAATCCATGCTAGGACTTGTATGATGCGCCATCCTTTCGGGATTAAAAACCTGAGCAGGCATTCCCACAAAAGATCTGACTTGAGTAAGGTTCCGTCTAGATCAACTACAAGAAGAGAAGACTTCTTAGTCATGAGAACTTTTCTCCAAAAGGGAATCCGAGGTATCCGTAAAAACAAGTTGATCACCAATCTGGAGACCTAACTCATTAGCTCGGCCTGCGGCTAGTTCTAAAACAGATTCTGCTCTAAAAATCAGGGAGCTGATGGCCCAAGGAGGGAGGGAGTGATAAACTTTCACAATACATTGTTGCTTATCTAAAAACAAAGCATCAATGGAAAACCTCATAAAAAACATGTGGATACTATTACAAGGTTTCAACCATAGACCTTCTAATGGGACAAGACTTGTGCGGCCAAGCAACCCTTTCATACGAAAGAATAGAGAATTAGAGAAATGACACTGTTGGCAAACTTGACCACGAGGGGAATGAACGGAATAAACAGACATAATTAAAAAATTCTGAGAACTTGACAGCAAGAAGGCTGGGAAACAAGCCCAGCCTTCAACTAAAACCTAATCTAAGCAAATTACTTACTTCGTTAAGACCGCACCCGCCTTACGTGCAATAGCTTCAAAGGCCGTTGTGACAGCAGCAGCATTGGGCGCAAAATAGTAAGCTCCTAGTTTTTGGGTTGAGTCAAAAGGGGTGGTCTCATCTTTGGCATTAGCTAACTGTTTTAAAATTTCTGAATCGATGTTTGATTCGCTGGAAGATAAACCTACACAATAAATGGTGGCTTCGTGAGCATGCCGCGCAAATGAGGCTTGGGCAGCCACTAACCAACGAGCTTCTTCTTTAATAGCAGCATCAACTGCATCATTTTGGCTTCTTTTGGTCGCATTATTTTCAGGGTTGAAATTGTAATACAACCATCTTCCCTGCTTATAAGAGTAGAGCTGCGACCAGCCTACATAATCATCAAAAATAGGAACGACTGCTACTTGCTCTGTCCCAGCGGGTGTGGGGGTAGGCGTTATCGTCGGGGTCGGAGTTGGTGTGCGTGTTGGCGTTGGCGTTGGCGTGGATGTTGGCGTTGGAGTAGGGGTTCTAGTCGGAGTCCGTGTCGGTGTAGGCGTAATTGTCGGCGTCGGCGTTGGCGTCCGGGTCGGTGTGCGAGTTGGTGTTGGGGTAGGAGTGATTGTGGGAGTTGGTGTTGGGGTTATTGTCGGAGTGCGGGTCGGCGTTGGTGTTATAGTCGGTGTACTTGTTGGAGTTGGAGTGGGTGTAGATGTCGGCGTGGGTGTAATAGTGGGTGTGCGTGTCGGCGTTGGCGTAATGGTCGGTGTAGGCGTACGTGTGGGAGTAGGTGTAATAGTCGGCGTACGTGTCGGCGTACGTGTCGGCGTTGGTGTCCGCGTTGGTGTCCGCGTTGGCGTGGGTGTAATAGTGGGTGTACGTGTGGGCGTTGGCGTAATGGTCGGTGTAGGCGTACGTGTGGGCGTTGGTGTAATAGTCGGTGTCGGCGTACGCGTTGGGGTTGGCGTAATAGTCGGTGTACGTGTCGGCGTTGGCGTAATAGTCGGTGTCGGCGTGCGCGTTGGTGTTGGTGTGATAGTCGGTGTACGTGTGGGAGTTCGGGTCGGTGTGCGTGTCGGTGTTGGCGTGATGGTTGGTGTTCGCGTGGGAGTTGGCGTGGTAGTTGGTGTAGCTGTGGGCGTAGGCGTGGGCTGAGGTGTAGCAGTTGGGATGGGTGTTGCCGTAGGTGCTGGAGTAGATGTTGGGATAGGTGTTACCGTAGGTGTTCTAGTAGGGCGCGGGGTTGCCGTAGGAATAATTCCGTCTCCCAGTATGAGAGGTGCTACACGCAAACGAGGTAGAGAAAAACCTGCCAACATGTATTTCTTTGCGGCACTAATTTTTTGAGGCTCATAAGTGTCTACATAATAGTCAGCAGCATTTTGAACTCGGTCCCATTCCTCTATGTCCGTCCGGTTTAAAGTTGTATCATAAGGCGAAGTGGAAGCCGCCTTAATTGCTTCAAGAAGAGGCAATTGAGGTGAAGGGGGAGAACTGACGCCAGAGGAGTATTCATAGTCAAAATTAGTCCCTTGACCGACCTGAGTACTATTTGCTGCTTGCGCAGGTGTGTGTATATCAAACTGAGAGTAGGCGCCTACTCTGACCCATTTTTTCGGTTGGTAACGCGTTGGCGGAAATTGGTCGGCATTACCACCAACCGAGAAGTTAGGATAAAAATCTTTTATTTTTAAGGTAGAAGTGGCTCGATTGCTATAGTTATGAGCAGCCTTCCCAACGCCAAGCAAATGATCGTCATAACTG
>Ga0163146_10004457_pt1 | contig 16957 bp, 13 predicted proteins | sample OliLakLV19MP7G1_FD_148648 | JGI IMG/M metagenome (GOLD analysis project Ga0163146, IMG submission 148648) | Freshwater microbial mat bacterial communities from Lake Vanda, McMurdo Dry Valleys, Antarctica - Oligotrophic Lake LV.19.MP7.G1 | ecosystem: Environmental > Aquatic > Freshwater > Lake >...
TCTGCGTTCCCAGGCGAATGACGCTCCCCGCCGCGCACCGGAGCCCGTCGCCGAACACCGCTCCCGACGATGCGCTCTGCGCGCTCGTCCCTTGGAAGTACAGCGCCGAACTGTTCGGCATCCCGAAACCCTGCAGCACGAGCGTGTCCGCGGACACGCTCGCGACGCCCGTGCCCGTCAGTCCGCCGCCGACTCCGAGCGAGTTGAGACAGCCCGTGCGCGCTCCGACCGAGACCGTGTTCGCGCACGGACAGGCGGTGCCTGAACCATCGCCGTAGCAGAAGTCGACGCCCGGCGGACAGGACGCGCCCCACAAGCACTCGACCCACTCTCGTGTCGAGGTGGACCTCGGCGCAGTGCACGCACCCCCGATCGTGCGGATCCAGAGTGGCTTGGTCGCGCCCCGGTGAAGCCACAGTCGCTCCGCCGCGCGGGGCGCCCCCGAGACAAAGTGGCCTCGTTCCCGCGGCGGGCACGCCCCGCTCGAAGGACTGCAACTTCCACCAGTCGTCGCGACGGACAGATCCGACGAGAATCCTCTGACACGGCTTGACAGTCCCTGAACAGGGCGTGAGTCTCTGCCAGCCCTGCGCGACACCATCGCCGCGCTCGGACTTCCCGAGTCGATGGACGAACCCCCGGTCTCCGCCGCTAAGCCGCATCCGGCTCCTGAAGAGCCGGTGTGGAAGCGCGTGCTGGCCGGCGGATCGCCGCGCGAAATCTTGTCGCGGCTCGTCGACGGGGACCCGCTCGAACTGCGCTCCCGATGCGAGGCGCGCCTGCGCTCGCAAGCGATCTTGCTCGATCGACACCGACTGCATCTGCGAACTGCAGCCCATGTCGCGCGGCACGCAGCGGGTTACGCGGGCTCGCCGCCGATCGACGTGTGGCTCGCCGAGAAGATCAAAAAAGCCGTGCAGGAGTTGGTCGCCGAAGCGGTGGAGTTTGCCGCCGCCGGCGCGATCACGGAGCCGCCCGAAGACGACCGACTCGCGGCGATCGCGGAGGCGCTGGGCATGGACCCGAGCGTCCTCGCACGCGGATGCGTGGCGTTCAATCGCAGTCCGTACGAGGCGCGCGCGGCGTTCTTCGGCCTGGTTCTCGACGGACGCGATCCGCACGAGTGGTGCCGCGAGAACAGTTCGACGTCCGAGCGCGCGCGAGCTGCGCTGAAGAGCGCGCTGTGGGCTTTGGGCGTGCGGGGCGAGCTCGACCTCGACGATTGGATGCGAGGAGAGGAGGATCATGAGTGACGTGATCCAACTACGCCCCGAAGTGATGGAACTCGTGCGCGAGATCGCGCAGCGGCCGGACTCCGTCCTGCTGCGCGTGAAGCCCGGGACGGAGATGCGCGCATTGCGCGAGGATCGCGCGTGGCTGACGGGAGCAGAGTCGAACTCGAGCCGTGCGGAGCGGCACCTCGTCGAGGTGTATCGCGAGGAGGTGGCGTTTGCGCTGCGCCAAGTCGCGTGGGTCGCGCTGTGTGGCGACGATGCGGGTCACGGCAAGCTGATTCGCAGGCAAGTGGCAAGCTCGGAAACGCCGCGCCCCGATCCCCGGGCTGCTGCCGTTGCGATCTCTCGGGCCATGGCCGACTCTCCCGAAGGAGTCGTGGACGGATCGACGCGAGCCTTGCTCGAAGCCTGCTCGGATCCTCGAAGCGGACGATCAGCGAACGTCCTTCGCCTCTGTGCCGCCGCTCAGCGGCTGAGTCCTTCGTTCCGCGCTCGCCACCTTGCCGCTGCTTGGCACACACTGCACGGTCGGGAAGCACCGGCCCTGCTCTTGGCGAGGCACGCGATCGCCACGGGCCACGATGCGATGGACGAGGCGCTCACCTGGACAATGGTGGCGGAGGTCCACTCGCAGTCCAAGCGCTGGGACCGCGCAGAAGTGGCCAGCGCAGCGGCGATTCGCGCTTTCCCCGAACTGCTCAGTCCGTATCTCGTGCAGGCTTGGTGTGCGATCCACGTGGCCGATGAAGGGCGCGCCCAAGCGGCGTTGCTCGAACTCTCGCGAATCGTGGGTGGCCGGCCGGGCCCGCTCGTGGAACACATCGAGCGAATCGCCGGCCTGCGCGTTGTCATGCGCGAGTCGATGAATGAAGCCTCGGGCCGCGTGCTGCTACGCGTCGTCGATGGTCCAGTGAAGTTGGCCGGGGAACTCTTCCATGCAATTCTGTAACCGACGCCTGCTCCTCGCGGTCCTCGTCACGTGCGCGTGCTATGCCTTGGCTCCAGCACAAGGTGCTGGCGGCGTCGTCGGCACGGGGCCGCGCGCGTTGGGCCATGGTGCTGGCGGAGTGTCCGCTCGCGCACCTGTCGGCGCGGCCGTGACTCCTCCTTTCAGGCAATTCGGAAACTAGGGTCGACCGATGCAGATTCGGGCTTCGGCGCTCGTCCTCGTCGCGGTACCCGCTTTCATCCTCCTCGGTATCGGTGCTTGGCGTTGGTCGAACTCGTCGGACGTTCGCCAGGGAACAGGTGAAACGAGGTCGGGGAGCACGATCGAGGGTGACAAGTCGATAGCCGACAACGCTTCACACGACCCGGGTGTTCCCGCGCCACGCGTCGGTGTCGGCACAGTGTTCCGGATCGAGGACGAGCGCGGAGAACCCATCGAGAGCGCTCAATTCTCCTGGAGTCGCCTTGGAACGGTCGATCCCTCGTGGGCACTCCAATGGCCTTTCGATGATGGCCGGGAATGGCGCGCGCACACGATCCTCCACTCGAGCGACGCGAGCGGGCGCCTTGCGCTCGACGCGCCGCCCGGGGACGTCGACGCGCCCTCCGCTCTGTGGATCACGCACGTCGGGCACGCGCCGTGGTCGATGCTCCTGGATCGCGATGGCGATTTCGAGCAGGTGCCACGGCTCATCGTCCTCGCGAGCGCGCCCGTCCTCGATGTAGATGTCGAAGGAATCGACGGTCGGCCCGTGGCCGGAGCGACCGTCTTGCAGCGCCTTCCGCTCGACGCACGCATGCGTGCACAGCTCGGTGTTCGCGGAGTGCGTCTGGCCTACGGTCTTCGTCGAGAGACGCTCACAGATGCACGAGGCCGGGCGACCCTGGCGAGTCTGGATCGAGCACAGATCGTCGATGCAACGCTGGGGATCTCTCGCTGCATTCCTTGGAAGGGCACCGCGCCGGACTCGGTCCATTTGCGTTGGGTGTCGACGTTCACTTGGTCCGGCCGCGTCGAGGCCGAGAGTCCTTTACTCCAGCTGGCGAACAGTCGTGTCGAGGTGCGTGCGATCGTGGGCAGCCGAGGCACATGGCTCGGTGTCACGGAGGTCCGAGCCGACGGAACCTTCGGTCCGACTTCCAGCCCCGCGCCTGCCTGCGATTCGTTGGAGTTCGGACTCGAGGGCTCCACGTTCGTACCCACGGTGGTTCTGCACGCACCTCCGAATCCGGCCGAACACGTTCAATTGGTTCTCGTGGCGAAGCACGGGTTCCGGTTCCCCGTCACGGTGACCAACAGGCAAGGAGATCCGCTCGTCGGGGCCGAGGTGAGCTGGTCCTGGGCTGTCGGCGAGACTTGGAAGTGGGCCGTGCATGCGACCGATGACACTGGGACAGCCGTCCTGCCGGCGGCACCCGCGGGAGGACTGTGGCTTCTCGCCGAGAAGAGCGGCTACGTCGGCTTCAAGCTCGCGATGGAAGTGTGGAGCGACGTGTCACCGACCTATCCGGTCGTTCTCGATCGCGGCGCGGTGCTGCGCGGAAGGGTGACGTCTGCCGGTCTGCCGGTCACCGACTTCTCGATCGTGCACCGAGCCGCTCAGGGCTACTCCGACACGACGACGGTCGACTTCCTGAACCGCAAGGACGGAACGTACGTGATCGAAGGAGTTCCGGTCGGTGAACGATCCTGTTTCGCCGTTGGCGAGTTCCTGCCAAGGTCCTCTTCACAGACCATCGTCCTCAGTCCCACGGTCGATTCGGAGCTGTTTTTCGAACTCCGTCCAGGTGGGGTCGCGCGAGGAATCGTGCGCCATGCGCTCACGGGAGAACCCATCGAGAACGCGAGCGTCGGTCTCTGGGTCACCGAAGGTCGCGTCCGGACTCGGCCTTTCGGTGCGCGTGTCGGCACCGACGCGCTCGGGCGTTTCGAAGTCGAAGGACTCGCGATCAGTGAATTGAGCACGATCGAAGTCACCCACCCGGGTCACGCATCGGCGCTGCTGCTCGCCACGGGTGTCGCCGAGGGCGCGCTCGACGTGGGGGTCATTGCGCTCGCACCCGAGCAGTCCTTGCGCGTCGTCCTCCGGGTCCCACCGGACGATGATCCGACGGCGTGGACGGCCACACTGTGGGGCAGGAACATCCCCGTCACGCTCCCGTTTTCACCCGACGGTGTCGTGCGTTTCGATGGTCTTTCCCTCCTTTCGTACGACGTCGACGTGAGTCGCGGCATCGAGCGTGCGGACTCCAAGAACATCCTGATTCGACCGGATGCTCCGCGTGACCTCGTGTTCGATCTCACTCGCGGAGTCTCGTTCTTGGTCGAGATCGACCCCGGCCGCGAGCCCGTCGACCTCGGCGCGTGTCAATTGCGCATCTACTCGGGATCCAACGGGAAGGATGCGGGTCACGTGCGCGGGCTTTTGATACCGGGAGATCGAATCGTTCGCGTTGCGGCCATCGAAGGGAGTCCGCTCGAACTGCGTGTCGAAAACCAGCGATCGGAGGCGCTCGGATCCCTGCGCATCCGTCCCGAACTCGTCCAGGATCGCACGGTGCGCCTGCCGCTCGAGCTCGAGAACAGAGCCGTGCGCATGGTCGACCGCACAGGTGCACCACTCCAAGGTCTGTCGGTCGGCGTCGCGCCGTCGGGTGGTGGTTGGCGCTTCACCTACACCACCGATTCCGACGGGCTGGTGCGCTTTCCTCGCTCGGATGAGACAGCAGCAGACTTGCACGTGTTCCGCACGGGTGGTGGTGGGGGCGTGATCCGCGGCGTCGCGCTGAGCAGCGAGCCCGAGGAAGTCGTCTACATCGACTCAGGACGGATCGCGATCCGGCTCCTCGACGGATCGGATCCGCTCGCCGGCGTTTCCGTTTGGCTCTGGGATGGATTCGGCTTGGGCGTCGGCTTCGAACCGATTGCGACTGACTTGGTCGGACGGGCGGAACGAGCCGGATTCATGGAGCAGGCCTTTGAAGCGGAGATCGACCAGCCAGGATTGTGGCCTACGCGGCAGTCGATCGATGCTCGCGGCTCGGGCGTCGAGCAAGTCGTGCAAGTCCGCCGCCGGGGTAGCGTCGTCCTTCACGCGAAGCGCGGGGGTCTCGCACTCGCCGGCGTCGTGCTGCGCGTCGAATCCGAGGAGTTCGCGACTTCGGTCGATCCGTGGATCGCCGACGGACGTGTAACGGCTAGCGATGCGCGCGGCAGCACCGATGATCGAGGTCGCCTGCGTCTCGACGGGCTTCCGCGCGGCACCTACCGCTGGTCGATCACGCTCGACGAGGGAGCGACGATCGGGGGGCGCTTCGACGTCGAGCCGCACCGTCGTGTCGACGTCGACGTGCTCGTGCCCTGAATCACACGTCGTGATTCACGCGCCCCACACGACGCGATAACCGCTCGTCAGATTGAACGTGGACGCCGAGCAGAACGCCGCCGCGTTGCGGTACCACACCTGGTAGAAGCGCAAGTCGCCGGCCGCATTCGCGCCGCGCACCGACACCGACGGATCACCGACGTCCGGATACTGCGAGACGCCGCTCGCGTTCGTCTGCGTTCCCAGGCGAATGACGCTCCCCGCCGCGCACCGGAGCCCGTCGCCGAACACCGCTCCCGACGATGCGCTCTGCGCGCTCGTCCCTTGGAAGTACAGCGCCGAACTGTTCGGCATCCCGAAGCCCTGCAGCACGAGCGTGTCCGCGGACACGCTCGCGACGCCCGTGCCCGTCAGTCCGCCGCCGACTCCGAGCGAGTTGAGGCAGCCCGTGCGCGCTCCGACGACCACGGTGTTCGCGCACGGACACGCGGTGCCGGAGCCATCGCCGTAGCAGAAGTCGACGCCCGGCGGACACGCGGCGCCCCACAAGCACTCGACCCACTCGGGGTGATCGATGAACGGGTTCCGATTCGCTTGATAGAACGCGATCCGATCGTTCTTGCGCCGCTCCCACGCGTCCGGCGGATCCTGCATGTGCCACGCGCGGAGCGTCGCGAGCAAACCCATGTAGGCCACGCTGATGTTGCTGCCCGTCGCCGACGCGGCGATCAGCGCCACGTTGTCCGTTGCGATCAAGTTCGGCTCGGCGAAACCCGTCGTGCCGTGATTGCCACCTTCAAAGCGCACGTCGGCGTAGAGGATCGCGCGCGCGACGTCGCCGCGTCGGCCGATCCACGTCTCCCAGACGTTGCTCGAGGTCGAACCGTTGTTCCAATTCGAGTTGCCGGGATACACGCCGCTTCCGCCGCCGAGGCCCGCGTTCACGAACGTCGTCCGCTCCGTGCAACCGCTCGCGCACGAGCTGTACGGCGCGTTGCCGCGCGAGCTGTTGTAGCTCTGGTCGCACGGGAACAGCATGTGACAGTCGGAGTACGGATAGTTGTCCGCGCCCTCGTTCGGGAAACCGTAGCTGTTCGGCCACGTGTGCTCGCGGTCGTAGAACGTGTTCCCGGCCGTCTGCTTCGGGTTGCTCTCGTTGTGATAGACGTCGAGCACGTTCGCGCTGTTCGTCGGGTCCTCGCACGCGTCCGCGAGCACGTTCCAAGTGTCCGTCGCTCCGGACGTGTAGGGGATCTGCAGGTGGTCGTCGATGGCTGCGTGCACGCTCGATCGCAGCGTCGAGGCCGTCGACGGATCCACCGTGGACCAGTACGCAGCCGGCGCCTGTGCCGCGGCGCTCGCGCTGGAGAGGAGCGCGAGGAACAGACCGCGCGCGATCGGACTGGCGACGGTGGCGGGGGAATGCAACGGAGAGTATCCCGGCGGGGGAAATGGGGAATCAGGCCTCCTTGCAGCCTACCTGCCCCTTCGGAACCTCGCCTGAGTGCTCTCTCTGGACTTTCAGGGCAGCCAGGTGGCCATGAACGCCGAGCTGAGATTGAAGGTCGAGCTCGTGCAGAAGTTCGCAGCGTTGCGATACCAGATCTGGTACGCGCGCACGTTCCCCGCGGCGAGGCCGGCCGTCGGCACGGCCACGCCCGACGCGCCGACACCTGAGTTCGTGACCGTCGCGAGGCGCACCACGGATCCCGTGGCGCAACGCAGACCGTCGCCGAACGCGGCGCCTTCACCGAAGTTCACGACGCCCGTGCCTTGGAAGTACAGCGCGGACGAGTTCGGCGGCATGCCCGCCCCGAGCGCATTCGGCGGAGTCTGGCTGATGCTCGCAATGCCCGACAAGACGCACGACGCGCCGAATCCGGTCGAGTTGATGCAGCCGGTGGACGAGCCGACCTGCGCTTCGTTCCCGCACGGACAACGCGGCACACCGTTCTTCTGAAAGCCGACGCACATCACGGTGCCCGGGTTCGTCGAGATCGGGCTCTGGAAGCGACACCAGAGGATGTCCATGTCCGAGCCGGTCGTGCCACCGAGGCTGTCGAGCGAGTTCCACGCAACGACCCAGCGCCCGCGCGTGTCGACCGCGATGCACGGCTGGAAGTCCGCGCCGGTGTCCGTCGCGCCGTTCGTGTTCACGAGGATCGAACTGGTCCACAGGAATCCGGGATGGTCGAGGCGCGCGGAGCGGATGTCGGATTCGGTGTGCGGCGAGTTCCCGCGCTGCCAAGTGACGACGAACTGACCGCTCGCGTCGACCGCTAGGTCCGGGGACTGGTCGTTGCTCTCCGTGCCGTTGTGATCCGTCAGCGCGTCGGCGTTCACGATCGCGAACGCGCTCCACACCGCGCCGCCGTTGGTGCTGCGCGACCACGCGAACGCGCTCCACACCGCGCCGCCGTTGGTGCTGCGCGACCAGAAGAGGTCGGTGTCGTCTCCGATCGCTCCGCCGAGCGAGTTGTTCGTGATCCACACGACGACCCACGCGCCACTCGTCGGATCGACGGCGATCACGGGAGCAGTATCCGCCGCGGTGCCGTCCGTCGTGCCCGTCGAGTTGAGGAGCGCCGGCGCGCTCCACGTCACGCCGTCGTCGGTCGAGCGCGCGAACAGGATGTCCTCGTCGTTCACGACCGTGTTGTCGAGGTTCTCGCTCGACTGCCACACAGCGACCCACGTGCCCGCGCCGTCGGTCGCGATGCGCGGATGGCGATCGCTCCCGACGTCCGACGCGGCGTTCGTGTTCAAGAAAGCGACGGGGGACCACGCGGCGTTCGAGTTCAGCTTGCGCGAGAATCGCAGGTCCAGATCGCCGTCGTTGCCTGGATCGCGCTGCCAGACGCACACGCTCGCGCCGAGTCCGGTGGCCACGCACGGCTCGCGATCCTCCGCGCTGTCGCCGCCGGCATCCGAGTTGATCGCGCCGTTGTTGGAGAACTGACTCGGTTCTCCCGAAGCTGCTCCTCAGAAGATGTCGTGCTCGCCCGCGGTTTGGTTGCGATCCGACGCGTAGACGAGGAAGGAGCCGATGTCCCCGCTCAGGTACGGTTCGCGATCGTCCGCGTTGTCGCCCACGAAGTGCGAGATCGCCACGATCGAGCTCGTCCACGTCGTGCCCTGGTCACGACTCTTCGTGAAGTGGATGTCGCTGTCGCCGTTGTTCGGATCGTTCACGCGGTAAACCGCGAGGAGCCGACCTTGGTTGTCGAAACGCAGTGCGACGTCGTCGTCGGCCGTCTCGTCGGTCGTGCCGGGCGAGTTCACGAGCCGCGGCGGAGAGAACGGCGTGCCGATTCGCGCACGAGCTGAAGCCGAGACCGAGGCGAGGACGACGAGCGGAAGGAGGAGCGAGGGGGACGTGGTGCGGTGCATGGTTCGGGTCGAGGCTCGCTTGCCCTCGAGGAATTCGGGAGCACATGGCCGGCTGGCCTCGATATGTCCTGCCGATCCGGGCATCTTTCTCGCGACTTCGATTCGGCTGTTGCTGCCGGAGATGGGGGTCACCGCGGGCCCAGGCACCGCGCGCGCACGCAGTTCGGGCGGACGCGGGATGTTTCGGACTCTCGGCGTTCCTGCCAAGCGGCGCTTGAAGTCTGGATCGGGCGCCGGCATACTTGCGCGCCGCGGGGTGGAGCAGTCTGGCAGCTCGTCGGGCTCATAACCCGGAGGTCGCAGGTTCGAATCCTGCCCCCGCTACCATCACAAAAGGGACTTGCGAGCCATCGCAGGTCCCTTTTTCGTGGGCCCGGCCGGGCACGATCGCCTCCCCGCCCGTCACCCACATCCAGCCGACGATGGATGAAGGGCGGGGCTTCCTCAGGCGGTTGCGGTCGAACGGCGTCCGCGCTGGCCCGCGGACGGGCTCGCAGAGTCAGGATTCGGGTGCGGTACGTGAGGGGCCTCCAGCAGGGGCTTCGTGGGACTCTCCCACTTTCCCACTAGCCCACATTGGGGATTGGGCCGATACTCCATGAATGGCCAGGCCCCTCACTCAAACCAAGAACATCGACTCCAAGGGTCGTCTCACCCTCGGAGAAGCCTTCGCCAACCGGACAGTCATCGTCGAGCATCGGGGGGACGACATCGTGTTACATCTCGCGCGCGTCATCCCCGAAAGCGAAGCGTGGCTCTACGACAATCCGATCGCTCTCGGTGCGGTTCGCCGCGGACTGAACCAAGCACGGCTGCGAAAGCTCTCCGACGGTCCGGATCTCGGCAAGGCTGCGAAGCTCGCTGGAAAGCTCGAGGATGACTGAGCATGCCGTTCAGGCCCCGCTGGACGGAAGAAGCCACGAAGCACTTCGAGAAGCTCCAGGCTGCCGCGTCGGCCTCCGTTGCGAAGCGCTCGAAGGGCAAGAAGGCCAAGGCGTCGAAGGCGGAGGGCCTATTCGAGCAGGTGGAGAAGTGCGTTCGCCTGCTGCTCGAGAATCCGCGCCATCCTGGGCTGCAAACACACGAGTACCACTCGATCGATCACCCGTACGATCAGGACGGAAAGGTGTTCGAGGCCTACGTCCAGAATCGCACTCCGAGCGCCCACCGCCTCTTCTGGTGCTACGGTCCAGGCAACGGCGAGATCACGCTCATCGCGATCACGCCTCACCCATGAGCACGGATGTCCAACTCGTCGCGAGATGTACCCTGCCGCGTAGCCTGCGAGCTGAAAACCCGCTCGCGATGGAGAGCATGGGCAACTTCGCGACGGAGCCGTATCCGTCGCGTCGAACGCAAGTTCCGACTGTCACATTTATTGCGGAAGCGCCGGAGAAAACGCTCATGACCCCGATCTCGCAGGTTCGAATCCTGCCCCCGCTACCAGTCAGCGAGAGGACCTGAGTCACCCGACCCCTGTCCTCTCTTCTTTCTCGAGGGGAGCTTGCACGCGTCGCGCGCTCCGTCGTGCCGGCAGGCCTGCGGAACGACTGCGGCCTGGGGGTAGAGGAGTGCTCCTCCCGACCCTCGCTCCAGACCGCACTCGGCCTCTCCGCGCGCGGAGCCGAGCTCTCACCGCTCGAGGATCACCTTGAGCGCCTTCGTTTCGGCCGCGCGACCGAACGTGTCGTAGGCCGCCATCATCTCGCCGAGTTTGAAGTGGTGGCTGACGAACTTGTCGACGTCGAGCCGGCCCTCGGCGATCAGCTTGAGCAGCATCGGCGTCGAGTTCGTATTCACGAGCCCCGTGCTGATGTTGATGTTCTTGAGCCACAGATCCTGGAGCCGCAGCTCGACGGACTGGCCGTGCACGCCGACGTTGGCGACGTTGCCGCCGGGGCGCACGATCTGCGTCGCCATGTCGAAGGTGGTGGGGAGGCCGACCGCTTCCACCGCCACGTCCACGCCCCATCCGTCGGTGAGCGCCAGCACCTGTTTCTTCCAGTCCGCCTGGCCCGAGTTCACGCCGTCGGTGGCGCCGAATTTCTGGGCCTCTGCGATGCGATTCGCATCGATGTCGATGGAGATGATCTTCGAGGCTCCGCACAGTCCCGCGGTCATGATCACGGAGAGCCCGATCGGCCCGGCGCCGATGACGGCCACCACATCGCCCGGCTTGGTGCGGCCGTACTGCACGCCGATCTCGAACCCGGTCGGCAGGATGTCGCTGAGCAGCACGCCCTGCTGATTCGTGACGCGCGCGGGCAGCTTGTGGACGGAGGTCTCCGCGTAGGGGACGCGCACGAACTCGGCCTGCGTGCCGTCGATGAGGTGCCCGAACACCCAGCCGATGCCGACGGCGCCCTCGTCGCCGAGGCAGTGCGCGAAGAGGCCCTGCTTGCAGAACAAGCAGTGTCCGCAGGACTTGATGCAGGAGAGGATGACGTTGTCGCCGAGGGCCAGCGTGGTGACGGAGCTGCCCACTTCGGTGATCACGCCCACGCCCTCGTGACCGAGGATGCGCCCGGGCTTCACGGCCGGAACGTCGCCCTTCAGGATGTGCAGGTCGGTGCCGCAGATCGTCGTCGTGTCGATGCGGACGATGGCGTCGGTCGGACGCTGGATGCGCGGGGTGGGCATCTCCCTCCACGACTTCTTCCCCGGACCTTCGTAGACGAGCGCTTTCATGGAGGACCTCCTGGGTCACTCGGGCCGAATCGAACCGGGGGGGTGCGTGGATGGTAGGTGCCAACAGGTGCGGACAGCAACGAATTGGCACCGTTGGCGCGGACATCCAACGGTTCAGTCCGCTGGGCGGCTGCGGTTCTCGTGGAGGACACGTTCGACGGCGCGCTTCGAGTCAGCGCCCGCACACTCGCAACTTCGCGCGATGGACCGCGCGGTGGGACTCGAGCGAGTGAGTCCGATCGAGAATCACTCCCGCTGCCACACATCAGCGGCCTGCGCGAGGACGTCGAGATCGCACGCTTCCGTGCGCTCGATCACCCGCGGATCGAGTCCGGATCCGCGAGCGCGTAGCTCGTGCTTCTCCCGCCGCCGTCGTTCTGGACGAGGTTCCCGCCGGTCGCGAGTTCATGGATGTCCCGCAGCGCCGTGTCGGTCGAGCATTTCGCCATCTTGGCGTACTTCGAGGTCGTCAGCGCGCCCTCGAAGCCGCTCAACATCCGAATCGTGCCACGTCCGCGGGCGACGGGCGCGCCAATCACCGCAGGAGTTGCGGCGATTGCGGCCCGTATTCGCCGCACGAAGTCTCGGCGTGGCTCGAACGCTCGCGCCGGATTCGTGGGCCGAGGACGGTCGGCGCGCTCAGTCCAAAGCCGGTCGATGGACTCTGTCACGGCGACGAGTCATTGGACCTCGGCCCTTGTTCTCGGGCCACTCGCACCGAGGCGGACCTTGGCTCGCCCATTCAGCGCAGATCGAGCCGCGCTGGGAACGCACCATGTGTACTCGGCAGTCGCGAGACCTACACTCGTCGCGGACATTCATCGTGAGTGACTCACCGCTGGGCACGGTCGCGTTCGCCGAGAAAGTCCTCGCGTTGCTCGAAGAGGGCCAGCGCAGCTCGACCTACAAGTTCGCGACGCTGCTCGCACTCGTCGAACTCTGCGTCGAGAAGACGAAGCCCGACGGAGCACCGCCGAACTTCGTCACGACCCGGGAGTTGGCGTGCAAAGTCGTCGAGATCTACTGGGGGCAGGCCATTCCGTACCGGCGCCTCGGGCGGGTGCTGGAGCAGAATCAGGGCCCGGCTCTCCACCGTGGAGGGCCGGTGAGCGCGAGGATCGTGGGCTCCATCGCGAAGCTCCGTGCCGTGCACGCCGGCCTCACGCTGCACGAGGTGCGCGCAAGACACGGGCAGACGTTCGAGTCCGTCGTGCGCGAAGTCGAGAAGACGCTCATCGAGATGCCGCTGCCCAAGCTCCAGCGCATGGGGCGAATCGACCAGCGATTCCTGTACGAAATCAGCTGGGACGACCACGTACGCAAGGGGACTTGGTCGGAGACTCGCGGGTTCGACAACCGCATCGCATTCGTCGAGGGCGCCGCTCAGAACCTCGTGCGCCTCTCCAGCCTGCTGCTTCCGCTCATCCAGCGGAAGTGGGCGACGAAGGTCGCGGAGCTCAACGGCCTCGAGAGCGACGAGCTGGAGACGTTCCTCTTCGGAGTGAACCGGATCACGCTCACGCGCGTGCTTCCTCCGCTCCTCGATCTCCAGTCCGGGCGGTGCTTCTATTGCCAGAAGCGCGTGGGCGCTGCTCCGCACGTCGATCACTTCATTCCGTGGTCTCGACATACGGACGACGGCCTGGACAACCTCGTCGTGGCCGACGAGCGCTGTAATCTCGCGAAGAGGAACTTCCTCGCGGGAGTGAAGCACCGGGAGCGCTGGCTCGAACGCGGGAGTGCCCAGTCAACCGAGTTGGAGGCGATCGCGAAGCAGATGCCGTGGCCGCGGGACCGCGATCGCACGGAGGCCGTAGCCCGGGCGATGTACCGGAACGTGCCGGGCGGGTTCCTCTGGCTCGAGGGAACGGAGTTCGAAGCCGCAGGCTGACCGTCCCTGTGGAGAGGACCACGGTGCAACGCATCGATGCCCGGCGAGTTCGGCCATGTGCCGGCTCCGGTGTCCGCGTTTGCCGACGATTGCGCCGCCTCGAGCCGGACCCCGTGTTCTCGCTGCCCCGTCGACCGGCTGCCGCGGCCGCCCCCACGTCCCGATGAGACAGTCGATGGCCCCCGGGTGACGCGCTGGACGTGATCCACGGGGAACTCGCTTCAGAAATTCGTCGGTCAGCGAGAACTGGCAAGCCGAGGCCCTGCGCCGGTGTCATGGTAGCCGCCGACGCGCCCGAAGTCGGTCGTGTCGAACCGAAGGAAGCCCACCCATGAACTCACTCGTTCCGAACTCACTCGCCTGGAGTCTCGTCGCCGTGCTGCTCGCCACGACGGGCCTCGAGCAAGCACCCGTCAAGAAGGAAGACACCGTGAAGCTCGGCAACTTCTCCGTCAGCCTCACCGTGAAGGACATCCAGGCCTCGAAGGCCTTCTACGAGAAGCTCGACTTCGTGCAAGTCGGCGGCAAGCTCGAGCAGAAGTGGGTCGTCCTCCAGAACGGCACGACGACGATCGGCCTCTTCCAGGGGATGTTCGAGAAGAACAGCCTGACGTTCAACCCGGGCTGGGATTCCGAGAAGAAGACGCTGAAGGACTTCCAGGACGTGCGCGAACTCCAGCGGACGCTGAAGCAGCGCGGCCTCGAGTTGCAGACCGAAGCCGACGACGCCAGCGACGGACCGGCTTTCTTCGCGCTCGTCGACCCCGACGGCAATCCGATCCTCGTCGATCAGCACGTGCCGAAGCCGAAGCGCTGACGCGGCGATTCAACGAGGAGTCCTCCTTGCGACGCCGGCGGCTCGAGACTGCCGGCGAACCCTCTCGCGAATCCAGATCGGAGCGAACGGCGACGTGCAGCCCTTCGACACGGGGAAAGTCGCGGTAGATCCCGAGCGACTCACCGAGGGCGAGCGCGCGCTGGCGCAGCCGACATCTATCCGCGTGGGCGCCGTGCGCTGAGGAAAGAGCCTCCGCCCCGTCTTCGTCCGGCGTCGAAAGGCGTCGAACCGCCGAGTTTCATCGATCTTGCGAGCCGTCGCCCGCGTTCCTCTCGGAGTCGGCGCGAGGAATTCCCCATGGCCCCCGCGAAGCGCATTCCGCCGCTCGTTCTCCACGACGGGCGTCAACCCGTCGATCCGAACATCGTGATCGTCGTCCTCGACGACGGCGGCGCGGAGTGGTTCGACTGGAGCGGATTGCTCGAGCCCGCGGCGGGGTTCGTGAAGCACCCGCGACTCTCCGAGCTGCGCGCGCGGGGCGTCACGTTCACGCGCGCGTATGCGTGCCCGATCTGTGCCCCGTCCCGCGCACGTTTGTGGTCGGGCTCGTACGGCTTCGATCTCGGGCTCGCCGGGAATCCGGCGACGTTCGACGACTACGCGTTCTGCGGAGGCGGCGCCTCGATCGCGAACTGGCAGAACCCGCCGCCGATCACGGCGCGTCTCCTTCCGCGACTTCTGCGCATCGGGCGCGACGGGTCGGACGAACTGCCGCCGGCCGAGCAGAGTTACGCATCGGCGTCGTTCGGCAAGTCGCACTTGCACAGCGACGAAGGGCGCGAAACGTGGCCGATCGACCACGGTCTCCTGCGCTACGTCGGTTGCCAGCCCAACGCGGGCAAGTTGCCGCAGGCCCAGACGCAGAAGGGGCACTTCCAGTTCGCGGAAGTCACCCACAGCGCGGGCGGTGCGCCGAGCGTCAAGGTCTGGGGTGCTCCGGGCGTGTGGCCGAACGGCGGGCCGTACGTCGCGTACGACACGAGCGTCGCACCGGACGCGGGCTGGGACGCGTACACCGTCTACCGCAACGCCGTGCAGTGGATGAACACGCGCACGAAGCCGTTCCTCGCGCTCGTGAACTTCAATCCGCCGCATTCGCCGTTCGAAGTGCCGCCGTTCGACGCGCCCGACGACGTCGGTCACGGAGCCAGTGGCGGGAGGTTCGCGGTCATTTCGCGCGAGACGCGAGCCCGCATGCTCGAACTCGACGGCGGCGGCAAAGGTCCGGGTTGGGTTCCGCCGTTTCCCGTGCCCGACGTGTACGTCGACGAGAGGCGCGCGATCTACCGCGCGAATCTCGAAGCGATCGACACGTTGATCGGGACGATGTGGGATCGCCTCGATCCGGTGCTTCGCGCTCGCACCGTGTTCCTCGTGATCGGTGACAACGGCACGGTCTCGAACGTCGTCGACGCGCCGTACGACGCGGGGCGTGCGAAGCGCACGCCCTACGAGATGGGCGCGCGCGTTCCTTGCGTCGCATGGGGGCCGCCGGACATCGTCGGGGCGCCGGGGCGCACGAGCGATCATCTCGTGCACATCGTCGACCTGCTGCCGACCGTGCTCGAGATCACGCGCTGCGATCCAGAGCTGTGGAACCCGGAGGGATCTCGCGTGATCCGCGGACGATCGATCGCGGGAATTCTGCGCGATGCCGCGACGCGACCGGGGCGTGACCACGTGTACAACGAACTCTTCCTGCCGCTCAACGGCACGCGCGACGGCCCGGTGCCGATCGATCCGTCGCGCTGGATTCGCACCTACACGGACGGCAAGCACAAGATCATCGAGCGTCCGACGTCGACCGAGATGTACCGCATCGACTCGAGCGCGCGGCCGGAGAGTGGGCTGCCGGGATACTTGGAGCGGCCGGAGGACGATCTCTTTCCTATCGTCGGAACGGCTGGCAACGAGGATCTCACCCAGCGTTTTCTGGCGTTGCAGGCGGAGCTCCACGCGCTCGTCGAGTCCTGATCCGCCGCGCTCTTCGGATTCGCGGCAGAAACCGCCGGTGCGGCGACGTTGGTCGGCGCGACGATGATGGGGATCCCGGTGATGACGACGCTCACGATCACGGGGGCAATCCGGGCCGGCGTCGGTCAACACCGGGACGGCACGTTCCTCTCGTTACCCGTGGTTCGTTCACGCACACGATCAACGGGGGCAATCCGGGCCGGCGTCGGTCAATACCGGGACGGCACGTTCCTCTCGTTACCCGTGGTTCGTTCACGCACACGATCAACGGGGGCAATCAGGGCCACCGTCGCTCAATACTGGGACGCCACGTTCCTCTCGTTACCCGTGGTTCGCTCACGCACACGATCAACGGGGGCAATCAGGGCCACCGTCGCTCAATAGTAGCCGTCACGCCACCCCCGCCTGGACGCCGGCGGCCGGGACGTGACGATTGCGTGCATGAACCGACGGGAAAAGATGGTGCAGTTGCTCGGCCGGCGTGAGCGCCTGGGCCTGACGTTCAAGGGCCTGGCGCAGGAGAGCGGAGTGCCTGCGGGCACCCTGGCCTCTTGGGCCTGGAAGTTTCGTCAGGAAGACCTTCAGCGCGAGCAGGCTGCCGCCCCACGCACGGGTTTCGTCGAGCTCGTTCCCGGCCCCGACGCGCCCGCGACCGGCAGCGTCCGGC